>Ga0213875_10001457_pt1 | contig 15323 bp, 15 predicted proteins | sample BarmaccomBMRX_R8_FD_160105 | JGI IMG/M metagenome (GOLD analysis project Ga0213875, IMG submission 160105) | Root-associated microbial communities from Barbacenia macrantha in rupestrian grasslands, the National Park of Serra do Cipo, Brazil - RX_R8 | ecosystem: Host-associated > Plants > Roots... | reverse complement strand
ACGGCGAGCGCACTTCATGCTCCGGCTCCGGATGAAGCCTGCCCCGGCTTTCCTCCGGCTTCGACGCGAACGGCGCGCGACGCACCGGCCAATCCATCGCACGACCCTACGCCGCACTCTCGGCGCCGTCCAGGGCGCGGCAGAGCGCGGCCAACCGCATTGTATGCCGGTTTCCTGTCTGGCATGCTTTCTCGCGCGTTGCGGCACATCGCGGGAGCAGGCATGGACATCAGGCGGGGCGGAGACGGCGGAAGTCAACGGGGCAAGGCGGCCCGACAACCGCGCCGCGCTCTCGCGCCCGACAGCCTCGTCACCCCGTTTCAGCAATTCTTCGCCAGCGCGCCGGTCGCCTGCCCCTATGTCGCCGGTCGGGTCGAGCGCAAGCTGATCGTCGAGCTTGCCGGGCATGATGCGCCCGGCTTCTACGACGACCTGTCGCGCGCCGGGTTTCGCCGCAGCCATCATTTCGCCTACCGGCCGGCCTGTCGCCAATGCAGCGCCTGCGTGCCGGTGCGGATCGACGTCGCGCAGTTTACCGACACGCGCTCGACCCGCCGTTTGCGCAACCTCAACCGCGACCACACCGCGCGGGTCTCGGGCAGCGGCGCGACACCCGAGCAGTTCCGGCTCTTCATGGCCTATCAGCGCGTCCGGCACAGCGACAGCGACATGGCAGCGATGAGCTACGGCGAGTACCGCGGTATGGTGGAAGACACGCCGGTACGCAGCGCCGTCGTAGAGTTCCGCGACGGTGCCGGGCGCCTCGCTGCGGTGTCGCTGATCGACCGCCTGGATGACGGTCTCTCCGCCGTCTACAGCTTCTACGATCCGGCCGAACCGAGGCGAAGCCTCGGGACCTGGAGCATCCTGTGGCTCGTTGACGAATGCCGCCGCCTCGGGCTGCCTTACGTCTATCTCGGCTACTGGATCCCGGACAGCCCGAAGATGGCGTACAAGGCGCGCTTTACCGGGCTCGAGCGGCTCGTTGCCGGCGGCTGGATCGAGACGGCGGCGGTGCCCGTCGCGGCGGGTTGAGCTTGTGGTTGGGCTGCTGAAGCGAGCGTCCCGGCCCGTCCTTCACGCGCTCGTAATACCGGCGAAAGCCGGTATCGTTGGCGGGGATGCGTCCCGGCGTCCGCCGAAACGATGCGGCGGGTCCGAACCGGGCGCATGGCCATGACGATCGGCGTCCTTTCGGGCGGGCTGTTCGCCGACATGTTCGGCACCGCCGCAATGCGCGAGGTTTTCGGCGAAACGGCGTTTGTCGCGCGCTGCGTCGAGGTCGAGGCGGCACTCGCCCGCGCGCAGGCGCGGCTCGGGATCGTGCCGGCCGATGCGGCCGCATCCATTTCGGCCGCCGCCGAGAGGGCCTGCCGCGAAGGCCTCGATTTCGGCCGCCTGAAACGCGAGACCGAGACGGTCGGCTACCCGATCCTGCCGCTCGTGCGTCAGCTCGCGGAGCGGGCCGGGCCGGCCGGGCGCTTTTTGCATTGGGGCGCGACTACCCAGGACATCATGGACACCGCGACGGTGTTGCAGATCCGCGCCGGGCTCGACCTGGTCGAACAGGATCTCGCAGCCGCGTGCGGCCATCTCGCGGCCCTCGCGCGGCGTTATCGCGACACGCCGATGGCGGGGCGAACGCACCTGCAGCACGCATTGCCGATCACCTTCGGCTACAAGGCCGCGGTTTGGCTGTCGGCGCTCGACCGCCACACGGCGCGGCTCGCGCAGCTCAGGCCTCGCGTGCAGGCGGTCGAATTCGGCGGTGCCGCGGGCACCTTGGCCTCGCTCGGCGAGGGGGAAAAGGCGCTCGCGACGCGCGCGGAGCTGGCGCGCGAACTAGACCTCGGCGAGCCGGCGATCACCTGGCACGTCACGCGCGACGCAATCGCCGAGACGGTCCAGTTCCTGGCCTTGCTCGGCGGCAGCCTCGGCAAGATCGCGCTCGACGTGATGCTGATGTCCTCGACCGAATTCGGCGAGGCGGCCGAACCCTTTCACGAAGGCCGCGGCTCCAGCTCGACGATGCCGCAAAAGCGCAACCCGATCTCCTGCGAACTGATTCTCGCCTGCGCCAAGGCGCTGCGTCAGCATGCCGGGCTCGTGCTCGACGCGATGGTGACCGATTTCGAACGCGCGACCGGGCCCTGGCATGTCGAGTGGATCGCCGTGCCGGAGAGCTTCGGCTATGCCGCGGGCGCGCTGCACCAGGCGGAGTTCATGCTCGCCGGGTTGATCGTCGATGCCGACCGCATGCGGGGCAACCTGGCGATGACGCATGGGCTGATCGTCGCCGAGGCGGTGATGATGGGATTGGCGCCGCACACGGGCCGGAACGAGGCGCACGACCTCGTCTACGCCGCGTGCCGCAAAGCGATCGAGAGCGACCGCCCCCTGCTCGACGAACTTCTCGAGATGCCGGAGGTTGCAACGCCGCTCGGCGCGGAGCGGCTGCGCCAACTGACCGACCCCGCCAATTACCTCGGCGCCGCGCAAGCGATGATCGACCGCGTATTGATCGGGCGGAGCTGAGACGGGCGACCCGGCCCGGCATCGGTTCGCGCGAGCCTCAAGAGGGCGCGATCGGCGGCAACGCCCAAGGCCGTGGGCCGAAGCGAGCGTGAAACTCTTCGGCCGCCACCCGAAACGTCCGTTCGAAGCGGCGGTAGGCGAGCAGGATCATGTCCATCTCGGCAGTGTCGATCGGGCCGCCTCGCGCCGCGGAGGCAAAAGCCGCGTAGACCCGTTCCGTCCAGGACGGGTCGAGAACATTGGCGATCGCGTCCGGACTCTTCTGACGATACAAGGCCGGGTCGAGAAACCCATCGATTGCGGCTTCGTCGGACGCCTGCAACTCGATCGTCAACGCCTCCGATATGCGCCGGATCTCGGCGCGCCAGTCGGCCAGCAGGTTGCGGTACTCGACGAAAACGCGCGGAAACGGTCGCGAGCAGCGTTCGGCGAGCAGATTGTTTTTCAGCCATAGAAGAGTCGACAATTCAGGCGAGGCCTGATCCCTCGCGGCGAGCGAGGCCGCAACCTCGCTGCAATGGCGCAGCGGGATGACGAGCTTGACCGAAAACCCCTCCTGGCGCGCCGCCTCAAACCAAAAATCCGATATTCCGACAATTCGCGGGTCCTTCACCACGGTCAGCGGCGAGTTTCCTTTCTCCCGCAGAAACTGACGGATCTTTCCGACGAAGCTGTCGCGCTCCGATACCTCGAATTTGGTTTCGCCCTGCAGCCGCAATGTCGGATCGAACAACGACGTCCCATGATGAAACAGGAACTCGTCATTCAACACCAAGGCGTCTACCGGTTCGAAATGGCCCTTGGGGTTATGCGGATTGGCGCGAAGCTGAATCCCCGGCAATGCCGCACCGCACAGCGAGAGTACACGCGTCAGCGCCGAAGTGCCCGATCGGCTCATGCCGAAAACAAAAAGAAGCTGCCTCTGCGCCATATCCGACTAGTCTCTCCGAGAGCGCGCGTCGTCGCTGTAATCCGCGTCACTCGATCCGCGGATCGTAAGCAGCCTGCCGAGGAGGCGTGACCGGTGCCGTCCGGTGCGCGCGATTGCCGGGCCCGATACTATCCCGGCGGCCGCGACTAAAGCAGGAATATCGCCATCAGCCCCAGGATGATCACGATGTGGAGGACGGCCAGTTTGATAAACCAGGTGAACCCGATCCAGGTGCGACGATGTCGTTCGACCTCGGGATCCAGCGCGGCCATCCTCCTCCTCCTGCACCGAACAGAACTGCCCGCCTGTATAGCCTAAGCGGTCTGCGATACAAGGCCCCGGCGGTCACGCGAGCGGATTGAGCAGCATTCCCTCAGCTTCCGTCGCGCCTGCGATAACGACCCGATCTCCGACTACCCGCAGCTTTCGTTCCGCAAGCAAGCGCAATGCCAGGGGGTAAAGCCGGTGCTCGGCGGCGAGGATGCGGGCAGCGAGCCGGTCCTCGTCGTCGCCGGCAAGCACCGGCACGGCCGCCTGTGCGATGATCGGGCCGCGATCCACCTCCGGCCGCACGAAATGCACCGTGCAGCCGGAAAAGCGAACCCCCGCAGCCAAGGCCTGGCGCTGCGGGTGCAGGCCGGGGAAGCTCGGCAGCAGCGATGGATGAATGTTGACGAGCCGGTCGCGCCAAGCCTCGACGAATGCATCGTCGAGTACGCGCATGAAGCCGGCCAGCGCCACGGCCTCGATGCCGCGCGCTCGCAACGCCTGATCGGCGGCCGCAGCAAAACCCGCTCGATCGCGTTCCGCGACAATCGCGCTCGGGATCGCGGCGCGTGCCGCATGGGCGAGGCCGGCGGCGTCGGGTCGGCTGCTGATCACCAGCGCGATTTCGGCCGGATAGGCCAGCTCGGCGCAAGCCTCGATCAGCGCCTGCAGGTTCGAGCCGCGGCCGGAGATCAGGACACCCACTCTCAGCCGCGCCAAGGCGATCCCCGGTTGGACGATCCCCAGCCGCACGGCCGCAGCGGCCTGGCGGATGGCATCGCCTCCGAAACTGCTGTATGACCGCTCGCGGCGGTCGAGGCGCCGCGACGATACTGGATCGGGGGCGGTTTGCAACCCTGGGGCCGGCCGGCACTCTCCCCGCCGCGCGCTCGAGCCGTTTTCTACGCGGTGGCGCTATTCGGCCTCATTGCGCCGTGGCGGCCCGCTGTCGCGCAAGACGAGGACTCGTTCTCCGCGACGGTAAAGGTCGATGCGACGGCCGAGAGCGCCGCCGCCGCGCGCGAGATCGCGCGCCACGACGGCCAGCGCCGCGCGCTGATCCAAATCCTCGGCCGCCTCGCCGGCGACCCGGATAGTCCGAAGCTGGCGAAGCTCGACGAGAAAGCGCTTCCCGACAAGGCGATCTCGGCGATGGTGGTCAGCTTCGAGGTCGCCAATGAGCGCATGTCGGCAGTGCGGTATCTGGCCGATTACACATTCCATTTTCGGCCCGGCGAGGTGAAGCGGGTGTTGCGGTCGGTTGGGCTCGCCGTCGCGGCCGAGAGCGGCGGCAACGCGACCGCCTCGCCCGCGACAAAGGAAGGCGGCGATAAGCAGGGCGCGGCCGCCACCCCCGGCGATGCCGCGAAGCCCGTCGTCGTGCTGCCGGTGTGGCGATCGGGCGGCAAAACCACGTTGTGGGAAGATCCCAATCCATGGCGCGAGGCCTGGGCGCAGCGCCCGGCGGCGACGGGCGCCCTGCAATTGATCGTGCCGCTCGGCGACGTCGGCGATCTTGCCACGATCGACGCAGAGCAGGCCCGGTCGGGCAACAGCGAGGCTCTCGCCTCGATTGCCCGCGACAATGGTGCGGATGACGCCGTGGTCGCGACAGCGACGGCGCGCCGGCAGGGGGATCGGCTGCAAGGGGTCGACCTTTCGATCCGGCGGTTCCATTCGGGCCAGCTCGCCGAAGCGAAAAGCCGGACGCTCGACGCCAATCCCGGCGAATCCCCCGCCGATTTCCTGCGACGCGCCGCCGATGCCGTGGCGAGCGATCTCGACAGCGGCGCCAAAAAACCCGCCGCCGGCTACGATCAGCAGGGCAGCCTGACGGCCATCGTTCCAATTACCAGCCTCGACGATTGGATACGGGTTCGCGACCGGCTCGGGGCGATTGCGGGGGTCCGCAAGGTCGGCCTGATGTCGCTAGCCCGCGACCAGGCAACGGTCGAGATCCAGTACAGCGGCAGCGTCGATCAATTGAAATCCGCCTTCACGGAGGCGGGCTTCGACCTCGTGCGAGGCGATACGCTGTGGCGGCTGGCCCGCTCCGGCGAAGCCGGCCCGCGCTGAGCCGGAGCGCGTGGCGGCAAAGCGCGGCGGCGAAGGGCGCGTGCGATGACCCGGCTCGGGCTCAATCTCCCGAACCTGATCACCCTCGCTCGGCTGCTTTCGGTGCCGCTCGCGATCTGGCTCATCCTGTCGGGCAGCTACGGCACGGCGTTCTGGACGTTTGTGCTGGCGGGGGTGTCGGATGGAGTGGACGGCTTTATCGCAAAGCGGTTCGACCGCCGAACGCGGCTCGGCGCGCTGCTCGATCCGATTGCCGACAAGGCTCTGCTCGCGAGCGTTTATGTGACGTTGGGACTTGCCGGCCAGCTGCCGAACTGGCTCGTCATCCTCGTCGTGTTCCGCGACGCGATGATCATCGGTGGCTTCGTGCTGATCCATCTGATCGCCGCCACGCCGACGCGCTTCGACCCGCTCTATGTCAGCAAGCTCAACACCGCGGTGCAGATCGCACTCGTGGCCTTCGTGCTTGCCCGGCTGGGGATCGGGGCCGATGACGGGCTCGTGACGACGCTGCTGATCGACCTCGCGGCGGGGACGACGGTGCTGTCCGGATTGTCCTATCTCGTGCGCTGGGCGCGTATTCTCGCGCGCGCGGAACAGGCGTTGTGAGCCCGCGCGCCTACCGCGCCCTGTTCTGGGTCGCCGCGATCCTGGTCGCCCTCGTCGTGCTCGGCCTGTTGCGCGGTATCTTGACCCCGTTCGCCGCCGGCTTTGCGATCGCTTACGTGCTGGTGCCGGCCGTGACGCGGCTTGAACGTTGGGGCCTCGGGCGCAGCCTCGCGAGTTTGGCGGTCGTGATCGCCTTTCTGTTCGTGCTCGGGTTTGTCGCCTTCATGCTGGTGCCGCTGGTGCAGGGCCAGATCATGCTCCTCGCGAGCCGCATGCCGGAGTTGATCGCGATTTGGCAGCGCGAGCTGGGGAATTGGATGCAGGTCCTGCAACAGCACCTGCCGGCGGAAGACAAGGACCGGGTGCGCGACCTGCTCGGCAGCAAGTTTGGCGAGGCCGTGACGTGGGTCGTGACCTTATTGCAGAGCATGATCACGAGCAGCATCGCGATCCTCAACATCATCTCGCTCGTCGTGGTCACGCCGATCGTCGCCTTCTTCCTGATGCGCGATTGGGACGCGATGGTGGCGCAGGTCGACAGCTACCTGCCGCGCGAGCCGCTCGGAACCATCCGCGAGCAATCGCGCATGATCAGCGACATGCTGGTCGGCTTCGTGCACGGGCAGGCGCTCGTCTGCGTGATCCTCGCGATCTATTACGGGACCGCGCTGTCGATCGCCGGCATTCAATCGGCTCTCGCCCTTGGGCTGCTGATTGGCATTCTGGCGATCATCCCGGTGGTCGGGGTCGCGATCGGCTTCGCGCTGTCGATCGGACTTGCGGCGATCCAGTACGGCACCTGGACCGCGATCTTCGTCGTCTGCGGGATCTTCCTGTTCGGCCAGACGGTCGAGGCGAACATCCTCACGCCGAAACTGGTCGGCGACCGCATCCATCTGCATCCGCTTTGGGTGATCTTTGCGCTGTTCGCTGGCGGGACGCTGTTCGGCTTTGTCGGCGTGCTCGTCTCGGTGCCGGCGGCGGCGGTCATCGGTGTGCTCGCCCGCTTCGCCCTGTTGCGCTATCGCCGCAGCGCGATCTACGACCCGCACCAGCCCGAGGCGGTGCGCGGCCTGACGCCGTTCGAATGATCCAGCTGCAACTCGACCTGCCGCACCGAGCCGCGCTTGGCCGGCCGGATTTTCTGATCTCGCCGGCCAATGCGACGGCGCTCGACTGGATCGACCGCTGGCCGGACTGGCCCGGCAGGGCGCTGGCGCTGCATGGCCCGGCCGAGTGCGGCAAGACCCACCTCGCCCATATCTGGTGCGAGCGCTCCGGCGGTCGGCTCTTGTCGGGGCCGAGCCTGACCGAGGCGAACGCCTCCCAGCTCGACCCGGCGAGCCGACCCGCGCTCGCCATCGACGACGCCGAGACAGCGCCCGAAGAGCCTTTGCTGCATCTCTACAATTTCTGCCGGGAATGCGAGGGCACAGTGCTGTTGCTGTCGCGCTCGCCCCCGGCGCTCTGGCCGGCTGCGCTGCCCTCTCTCGTCTCGCGTTTGCGGGCCGCATTGGCGATCGCCGTTTCGCCGCCCGATGACGCGCTGCTCGGCGCCGTCCTGTTGAAGCATTTCGCCGACCGCCAGATCCGGGTCGCGCCGGAGGTGATCCGCTACCTCGTCCCGCGGATGGAACGGTCCTTCGCGGCGGCCGCATCTCTGGCGGACAGGCTCGACCGCGCCGCGCTGGGGGCGGGCGCCGCGATCACGATCCCGCTGGCGGGCAAGATTTTGAGCGACGGTCGGACGTGAACTCGGCAGTCACGTTCACGATCACCCGCCGGTACCGCTCGCAAGTATCGCCGCTGCCATTCGCTCGAATTCGCGTCTGATCAGGTCCGGGTGATCCCGCTCCCACACGAGGTGCTGTCCCGGGCGGGCGAACGCAAAATCCTCGCCGAGGCGGAACCCCTCGCGGGTCAGGTATTCGGGCGACGATTGCGGCGCCGCGCCTACCGGCATGAAGATCAGGTAGCGGCAGCGCTCGTTGTACCAGCACAACTCCATCGGCCCGTGCATCAGAGCGAGGTTGAGAAAGGCGCGTTCGTACAGCGCCATCCGAAGCCCGAGATGCCACGCCGCGGCGGGGCAGACGAGGTGTCCGGTCGCGCCCGCGTCGGAGGTCAGGCTCTCGGCAAAATCGGGCACGAAGATCGGACAATAGCCCGCCTCGCGCACCCAGTCCGCAAATCCGAGCCATGCCGCGCTGTCGCTGTTGCGCTGCGGGTTGTAGCCATAGGCGCGCAAACTGATCGTGACCACCGGGCGGCCCTGCGCGATCGCGTCGAAATATCGGTCCACCTGGGCGAGTGCAACGGGGTCGGCCGCGAAAAGCGGCCAGATCGCCGGTTCCGCAGCCGCCGCATCGCGGATGCTCCGAGCCTGCGGGTGAGTCGGCAATGCCGGCAGGTAATCTTCGGGATAGAGTGCTGCGGCTGCGGCCAGCCAGTCGGCGGCCTCTTCCCGGGCGCTGCACAGGACAAAACCCGAGACGGTCGGCAATAGCGACAAGCACGGCAGCACGAGGTTGCGCAGCCGCCATTCCCGGTCGACGATGCTGACGACCCGCTCGTAATCGGTTTCTTCGCGGCGAAAACGACCGGCGCCGCCCGGCACAATGGCGACGAAGATGTCGGCTTTGCGGCTGGCGCGCCGCGCGAGTTCGGCCCCGGCCAGGTAAGTGGCAATATCGAAGGTTACCGGAGCCGCCGCCAGGTCGAACACAAACAGCAGCGTATGCGGTCGCAATTGCCTCCCCGCTTTGCCCGCCACCTGCGCGCGCGGCGCAAATCGGCGCGCGGCGCGGTCGAGCCCGGCAACCGCGCGCCGCAGCCGCCTGGTGGCGGCAAATTGCGGGCTGCGCAATTCGGTCCGCACGACATGGGCGAGCCAGGCGAGCCCGCCGCGCCGAATTCCCGAGGCCAGCCTGGCCAATATTGGGCGCGGCACTAGCGGAGCGGCCCACCCTCGCACAGCGCGGCAAGCCCCTTCGCCAGCGGCGTGTAGCGGAACCGCGGAAAGGCCTTGTAGCACTCCGCAATATCGAAATGCCGATGCAGCAGATGCGGGCGCGCACCCGGGCGCGGTTGCGAGAGGACCGCGACGCTGCAGCGGCCCGACATGATCCGGGCGATGTCGCAAAACGCCGTCGAGACCCCGGTCGCCGCATTGAGCGCGCCGCTGCTGCGGTGGCGCAGGATCAGCCAGGCAAGCTCGGCCACATCCTCGACGCACACGTGATCGCGGCGCTCCTCGCCCTCGCCGAAGATCCGGATCGGACCGCCCGCCTCGGCCTCGCGGCGAAACCGGTTCGGCCCATACCCCGAATGCGGGTCGGCGGCGCCGTAGATCAGGGTCGGCCGCAGGAATGCGATCGGCGCGGCGGTCGCGCTTTTCAGGACCAGCTCGCGAGCGGCATGCATCATGCCATGCAAGGTGCTCGGCGCGGCGGGCGAGGCCTCCGTTACCGGGTTCGCCGCGTCGGCATAGATCGCGTCGGAGCTGATATACAGGAGATGCGCGATCGGCCGCTTGGCCAGCGCGGCCGCGAGCGGCTCGACCAGGCGCAAATTTTCGAAGAACAGCGGCACGGTGCGGGCCGGGGTACGCGCCGCGACCATGACGACGCTGTCCTCCGGACGCAGCTCCGCCATCAGGCGCGACACCGCATCCGGTGCGAGCAGATCGAGCTCGCCGCGGCCGAGCGCCCGTACCGAAACGCCGCCTTTCGCGAGCCGGCGCGCAATGGCGCCGCCGACGAACCCGGAGGCTCCGATCACGACAACGCGTGCCGGATCCGTGGGGGTCTCGCGGCCATGCAGCAGCATTCCGGTCAGCTCCGCCCGAGGGTGCGGTAAGACAGCCCGGCCGCTGCGGCCGCCGCAGCGTCGAAGACCCGGAAAGGATCGACGAGCAGCCTGCCGCGCATGCGCTCTCGCAGCTCGCGCAGATCGAGGTCACGGAACTCCGGCCAAGGGGTCATGACGACTAGAGCGTCGACGCCCGTCGCAACCTCTGCCGCGCTGTTGACCGGAGAAACCGCGGGATGGGACAGCACCGAAGCGGGCACCACCGGGTCGAAGACGCGGATCGGCCAGGGATGCAGATGCTCGATCAAGGCCAGCGAGGGCGAGTTCTTGGTCGAGTCGGTGTTTTCCTTGTAGGCGAGGCCGAGAACCCCGATCCGCGCCTTCGGGGCCTCGGCCAGCAACTCGCGATGCAACAGCCGCAGGACCCAGTCGCGCCGGTCGCGGCTGCCGGTCAGGAACGCCTCGATCAGCGAGGCCTCGCACCCGGTTTCGAGCGCGAGCTGCCGCACTGTTGCGAGATCGCGCTCCAAATTGCCGCCGGCGAGCCCGAGCCCCGGCGCGAGATAGCTGTAAGGCCCGATGCGCCGGTCCAGCTTCAAGGCCGGCAAGATCTCGCCCCAATCGGCGCCGATCTTCTCGCAGAGCCCGGCTAAGGTGTTGCTGACGGTGACCGATGCCATTAGACAGCAATTGATCGCGATCTTGGCCAGTTCGGCGCTTTCGTAGCGCATCGGTAAAACCGGACAGCCAAAGGCGGCAAGAACGGTGTGGAGCGCCGGCGGCAAGGGTGCGTCGGGTGCGGCGCAGCCGATCGTAAAACGCTCCGGCCAATTCGCCCGCTCGACCGCGCGCCCGAAGATCAGCGTCTCGACCTGGTAGAACAAGCGCTCCGGTGGGACCGGGAGAGCCCGCGTAAAGCCGGGCGGCACCTGGCACAGCACGACCAGCAGCGCGTCCGAGCGCAGCACTTTCAGGATCTCCCCGATCAGGCTGCGCACCGGAGCGAGGTTGCTCGAACCGCTTTCGTCGGTCGGCACGTCCATCGCGACATAGACGAGATCGCAGGCGGACATCGCCGCCCAATCGGCGCTGAATTGCAGATGAGGCCGGGCCGCCGCCAGCAACTCCTCGAGCTCGGGCTCGCTGATCGGCAGCCGGCCGGCCGTGACCGCATCGATCCTTTGCGCGTCGGGATCGACGCCGACGACGGTGAATCCCTTGGCCGCCGTTGCCGCCGCCGACACCAGGCCGAGATGGGTCATTCCGGCAAAGCCGACGACCGGCAGGTGCTGGCCGGGGTTCATGCCGATTGCGCTCCCCCGGCGGCGAGCGCTTGATCCGCGAGATCGGCCAGCCAGCCATTGATCAGCCGGTCGGTCGAAAGGGTGCCGCCCTCGCCGGCCGCGCAGAGCTGTTTGAAGTGGGCGTATTCGAGCGCCCAGGTCGGGTCCGGCTGCACCAGCGTGAGCGCTTCCTCGGGCGGGCGGCCGCTCGGCAGGACCCGGGTGCGCCGCGTGAAGGTCGACGGGCCCCATTTGCACAGCGACTCGATGTGCGCGCTGCCGTGCTCGCCGAAGACGTCGCATGTGAAATGGTTGCGCCAGCTGAGCAGAGTAACCTCCATCTCGAGCACCGGCCGCCCTCGAATGGCGAAGCTGACATGGTCGAACGCGCGGTTCTCGAACCGGTCGGCCGACCAGATCGCCGGCCGCGCCGACGCCACCCCTTCGGCGCCGAACCAGTAGACCGCGGTGTCCAACAGATGCGACCCGAGATCCGGCAAGACGCCGGCGCCGGCGTCGCGCCACTCTGAGTTGCGCACCTCCCGCGCCGTTCCATTGCCATAAAAAAGCCGGCAGAGATAGACCGTGCCGAGTATCCCGCTGTCGAGCAGCTGCTTCATCCGCAAGAAATGCGGCTCGAAGCGATGATTGTAGGCGGTGTAACACACGACCCGGTGCGCTTCGGCGAGAGCGGCGAGCCTGGCGAGATCCTCGGGATCGCGTGCAAGCAGCGGCTTCTCCACGAGGACGTGCTTGCCGCTTTCGAGCAGGTGTTCGAGGAGCCCGATCTTCGGCTCATCGGGGGTGCAGACGAGCGCGGCGTCAAAGGAACTGAGCGGCACCTCGCAAAGGCTGCGGTAACGCGCGCCGGCTTGCACGGGATCGACCGTCGCGACCGCATCCGCTCCCGCGATCGCCAGGCGCTTGCGGCCCTGGATGCCGAGCCCGACGATGAGGACGCGCATGCGTTCCGACCTCCCGGCAGGCGGCTCAGGCCTGGTGGAAGCGGGCGCGCCTTTCGAGCCGGTCGATGCGCGCGAGCAGGCTTTCCGGCGTAATCGGGACGTTGCCGTCCGCCTCGCATTCGAGCGCCGCCGCGAGCGAGCCGACGATCGACGAGACCACCTCCGATCCGTCGCTGAGCATCGTCAAGGTCGCGTAGGCGAGCAATGCGTCGCCGGCGCCGACCGCATCGACCAGCCTCTCGACGAAGCTGTCGATCACGAAGAACGAACGGTAATCCCCGTCGATGTCGCCCCGGCAGGTGATGACGCCGCGGTCCCCGAGTTTCAAGATGACCGTCTTGATGCCGCCGAGCTCGTGCAGTTTGGCAGAAAGCGGGCGCACCCCGGTGTCCTGGTCGGCGAGCGCAAAACGCGCTTCGCGCTCGTTCGGCGTGACGAGGTCGAAGCCTTTGAAGTCGAGGATATTCCCCCAGCGGCTCGCGACCTGGCTGTCGGCCACGCGGAACACGCCCGGCGGGATCGCCTCCGTCAGATGCGGTATCGTGCGGCGATTGAAAATCCCGTGGCGGAAGTCGCTGAAAACGATTGCGCGGGCCGAGCTTCGGGCGATTTGCTGCGTCATGATCTCGAGCTGCGAGTCGGAGATCGATCGGTTGTCGAGCGTGTCGATCTTCAGCAGCCGGTAATCGTCGCAGACGATCGCGTTCTTGTGCGTGGTCGGCCGCGTTTTGTCGATCAGCGGGCGGCACTCGATGCCGTCTGCGGCAAGGCCTTCGAGCACGAAATCCTTGTAGCGGTCGTCGCCGAGGACGGTCGTCAAGGTCACCTCGGCACCGGCCGCGCGCAGATGTTTCGCGACGATCGCCGCGCCGCCGATGTAATCGACGCAGCGGTCGTAGCGCACGCTGGCGGTCGGCGTCTTGGTCATCCCGCCGATCATCGTCGTGTAGGTCAGCGTGTCGACGATCGTGTCGCCGACGACATGGACCTTGAGCCCCTCGAAGCCGCGCAGCGAGCGCCGCAGCCGGTCGAAATCGATGCTCTCCGCCTCCATCAGCATCAGCAATTTGTCGAGCGTCAAGTTGGGCGGGACGGTCTCGATGATGGTCGAGGAGGAATAGACGATGTCGCCCGGCGTAAAAATCATCTCGCCGCCGTAGCTGGTAATAATGTCGTGCTCCTGCTGGGTGCGAGGATGCAGCCCGCCATCCTGGTATTCATAGCCCTTGGCGAAGAAATCGGGCTGCAGGTAGCCGAGATTGTCGAGCGGCGTGGCGCGCTCGTCGATCAGCACGTAATCCACGACATCGAGGGCCGCTAGGTTCAAGGCCCGCAGATCCTGAGGGACGAAAGGCCGGTACTGGCTCTTGGTGATGTGCCGGTCGGCGGTCAGGCTCGCGACGAGGATATCGGCCTTGGCCTTGGCGTAGATCAGGTGGCGGATGTGGCCGGGATGAACCAGGTCGAACACCCCGTGGCACATCACGACGCTTTGCTTGCGCGGGCGCGGCCCGATGATGTCGCGCAATTCCTGCGCGGTCTTCACCTTGTGGCGGTATCTGTCGGACAGCTCGTTCATTGCCGCTCGGCCCCGAGATAATCGAACCAGACCCGCGTCGCCTCCGCGATCGATTCCGGGTCCCACAGCGGGGCGTCCTGCCACCGCCCGATGTCGTCCATCATGCGCCGGACGCCTTCGTCGAACGGGACCAGCGGCGCCCAGCCCAGCTCCTGCCCAATGCGCGAGATGTCGGCATGGGTCACCTCCGGCTCGCCCGGCCGCTTCGGAATATAGACGACCGGGCCGCCGATCAGCTCGACCAGCCGGTTGACCGATTGCGGGTTACCGGCCCCCAGGTTCCAGACACGGCCCGAAAGCGGTGTCTCGGCCGCGAGCAGGAAGGCGCGCGCGACATCGGTCACGTAGAGAAAATCGCGGCGCTGAGTGCCATCCCCGATCACCGTGAACGGCTTGCCCGCGAGCTTCTGTTTGAAAAACACCCCAAATACCGCGCCATACGCCCCCGTCGTCCGCACCCGCGGACCGTAGGCATTGAAGATCCGGATCGAATTGACCGGCAGCCGGTACACCCGGCGCCAGTGAAACACCGCCTCTTCGCCGAGATATTTCGACAGAGCATAAGGGTGCTCGGGGGCGATCGGGTGATCCTCACGCGTCGGCGCTTGGGCCAGGCCGTAGCAGGAGGAGGAAGCGGAATAGACAAGCTTCTCGACCCCGGCATGCCGTGCCGCTTCGAGGACCCGCACCGTGCCCTGGACGTTGGTGTCCATGTAGTCGGCGGGACGCTCGATCGAGGGCACGATGTCGCCGATGCCGGCGAAGTGGAAGACGTAGCGCGCGCCTTCGAACAGCGGCGAGTGCGGCATCAGCCGCCGGATATCCTGCTGCTCGAGGACGAGGTCGGGATTGGCCCGATGCTCAACCAGGTTCGATTCGCGACCGCCGACCAGATTGTCGATGACCCGGACACGGTAACCGCTCTGGAGCAGGTGATCGACCATGTGGCTGCCGATAAAGCCGGCGCCCCCAGTCACGACGGCGATCGGCTTCATCAGGCGGCGTTGAGCCGGCGCATCGTGCGGACGTTGAAGTAGCGGTCATCATCGAGGCTGCCCGGCAATTTGCCAGCGCGGAACGCCGCACAGAGGTGCCGCACCGCATCGCGCACCGTGTATTTCGGCGCGAAGCCCAGCACCCGGCGGATCTTGTCCGAATTGATGTGATACGAGCGCAGGTCGTCGCTGTGCGAGGTCTCGATCTCGATCGGCCCCTTTTCCGGGAATTCCTGTTGCACGACCTCGCGCACGATTCCGGCGATCGCGGCG
>Ga0213875_10001456_pt1 | contig 15324 bp, 14 predicted proteins | sample BarmaccomBMRX_R8_FD_160105 | JGI IMG/M metagenome (GOLD analysis project Ga0213875, IMG submission 160105) | Root-associated microbial communities from Barbacenia macrantha in rupestrian grasslands, the National Park of Serra do Cipo, Brazil - RX_R8 | ecosystem: Host-associated > Plants > Roots... | reverse complement strand
CCTCCGAACCGTGCTGCGTTGCTCGTGCATCCCAAAATCGCTTTCGTCAAAATGTATCCGGCGGGATAAGGTGCCGTTCGCACGCCTATGAACTGCCCGTGGCAGCCGAAGTGCTGGAAGGCGTGAAAGCTGCACGGGGAGAGGTTATCGGATGGCCAACCATGGGCGGCAGTGTTCCGTTAGGCGCGCTGGAGCGGGCGCGGCGACGCACACGATCACGGTTCCGATAGCAAATTACGACGACAATGGATACGGCGAATGAGAACCTACGTCTTGGAAATTTCTGGGATGGGATTGAGGCTATGGCGTCACTTCTCGGGATGCCGTGAGGTTGGACGCGTCGGCTGAGCGGTTCCTCGAAGGCACGCTGAAGAAAACTGCGGAGTCGAGGCACGCAAGAATCCTCCCGGCAGGGTCGATTCGAAGTAGCCGAGTAAAGTCAATGCTTGCGTGGCCCTCCCATTTGCGAGCCGCGGAGCGTTCAACGGTTGGGGAGCTCGACCGCGTTTGTCGGGCTAATTCAGCGAACCGGGGCAATCATACAGCTCGAATCCTTGCAAGTGCGAAAGACTGCCTATATCGCTACATCTTACGTTAGAGGTGTCTTGTCAGATTGGCTATGCTGGATCGTATCCAGCCAAAACAACAGTATCCAAGGCATTTAGATGGGCCTGTATTCTGCCGAGCTCGACACTTGCTATTCGAGATTCGCTGTGAAAGCGGAAGGATCATTGCGAAATGGGGGCACTAGCGTATGCCAAATACATCCAAAGACTCGCAGTATGGCGTGAGGGCGATTGGCGTAAGAAGCATCGCGCCCGATGAACTCAGGGCGAACCCCCACAATCCGCGACAGCTTTTCGACCGCGAAGACCTACATGTTCTCCGCGAGTCAATCAGACGTGTAGGCATTCTCGTTCCGCTGACTGTTTACAAGGAAACGGGCACCCGCCAGTACATCATTCTCGATGGGCAGCGACGGTGGATGTGCGCACAGGACGTAGGGCTCCGGACCATTCCGGTTAACGAAGTAGCAGAGCCTACGTTGGTGCAGAACATCGTAACGATGTTTCAGATCCATAAGCTCCGTAAAGATTGGGAACTTATGCCGACCGCGATCAAGTTGGAACTGCTAATGAGAGAGCTCGGGGAGAAAAAGGAAAGGCGTCTTGCTGAACTTACCGGACTGGACGAAGCCGTAGTGGTCCGTTGCAAGAAATTACTCTCTTACAGAAAACAATATCAAGACATGATGCTTGACGCTGATCCCGATAAACGGGTCAAGGCAGATTTCTTTATCGAGCTCTATCCGGTGCGGAATGATCGCGAGGTTTCGAAGTTTGAGTGGTTCAACAAGGATAGGTTTACCGACGCAATGCTCGAGAAGTTCGAGCAGGGTGGCATCAGGTCTGTAACAGATTTTAGGACGGTCAAACAGTACATCACCAATGCCGTAAAGGCACGAAAGACCGCTGCAGTGTCGAAGCGGTTGCGGGAGTTTGCCGAACAGCCCGCGCTTTCCCCGGAGCACCTGAACATTGAATCCGCAAAAATCGCCGCTGAGGCGAAAAGGGTGCTCAAATCTGTTGAAAGCCTTTACACCCAAATCAATGACATTGATGTTGATGAATACTTCGGTGAACAGGCAATGTGGGACCGGCTTGAGGCCTTGGCGCGTCTTATTCGTGAGAAGCTCAAGGCGCTCGGCCGGAGGGACGATAGGTGAAAGCCCCTCTGCCTCCAGGCTCGGCAATCAACGCAAAGAGATACAGGCGATGGATTGAGCGGTTTGGCTCGTATCGAGCAGGCATCATAAATATTACTATCGAGAGTTGGCTAGCGCAGTTTGAAACCGCTGATCGGGATCTCGCCGCGCGCGTTCTAGATGCGATTGAGTTCTATGGACAGAGTCAGATACACGCCGGATTTCGACAGGCGCTCGCAAGCCTTTCTGGCTGGGACAAGTCGGCATCAAAGCGCGAGGGAAAGTGGCGTTTCGCCGCGATGTCGGGAAGTGCGGGCGAAAGCGGTGATGCGATGCTGTATCAGTTCCGAATAGCCAACGGTCTCGATTCGAAGAAGTTCAACGACCTCTTCGTTTCAAGGAGCGACCTCTTTCGGCAGCCGCTTCTTCCGTCGAATGATCCGAATAAGCTCGGGGAGCACGATGTCGTTGTCCTGCTTGATGATTTCAGTGGCAGCGGCAGGCAGGTCTGTGATGCATGGAATGACCCCGAAACGTCGTTCGGTGCGTTGCTAACAGGGGTCGGGAAGATTTACCTGATTCTCGTAGCGGCGTCGCACACAGCGAGAGCCAAGATCTCGGAGGAAACGACCATTTCTCTCGTCTCAGCGCACCATCTGAGTGAAGGCGATAACGTGTTTTCCGACAAATGCAGCCATTTTACGAAGGCCGATAAAGCGAAGTTAGTTAAATACGGGCGGAAGGCCGATCGGAGGAATCCGATGGGATTCGGAAACTGCGGTCTCCTGGTAGTATTCCAGCATCGCGCTCCAAACAACTCGCTACCGATTTTGCACATGGACCACGAGAAATGGACGGGCCTGTTTCCGCGCCACAATTGAGTTCTAGGGAATGAAATTAGAAATCAAAACCTCGTTGGTCGTGGATCGATGTGCTACGAAACCGGCGATGTTCCGACGGACGCTGACCCTTCTGCACGTGTAGCCTTTCTTGAGAACGTTTGCTTCATCGCACTCGGCATAACTCACAACGAACTCGATCTTTGCCTTCGTAAGGTGCTTCATCCACTTACGAAGCCGCACAATGTCTTCGTGAGTGAACGTGCTCGGATCATATTGCCTGAACACTCTTCGTGCCTGTACCGCGAATGGAGGATCCATATACACTAGGTCTCCAGGGCGAGCATGCTCCAAGACTCTCTCGAAGTCTCCGCGAATCAGCCGGGCGTTCTGAAGGCGGTGGGAACACTGCCTGAGATCATCGGCAGAAGGGACGGTCCCGCACCGAGCGCCGCTATACGGTACGTTAAACTCGCCCTTCAGATTTGTGCGGTACAGACCATTGAAACAGAAGCGATTAAGATAGATGAAGCGCGCGGCGCGTTCTGCCGCACTCAGGTGTCTCGGGCTGACTGAGCGGAGCCGGAGGTAATCATTTTTGTTCGCGCCCGGCATCTTCCTCAGGTGCTCGCTTATCGCCTGAGGTCTATATTTGACTTCCAAAAACGTCGAAATTAGGTCCGAGTTTAGGTCCCCGAGAACCGCGCGTGCCGGCCGAAGCGCAAAGAAGAGGCATGCCGAGCCGGCGAACGGCTCGAGATATCGGTGATGAGAGGAGGATCTCCAGTATTCACGCAGAACGGGAAGAAGGCTCCGCTTGCTTCCGGCCCAGCGCAAGAAAGGCTTGCACACCTCGGCCGTCTCAAGATCGGGGAACAACACGACAGTCTACCATGCAGTGCGTTGCATACAGGAAGGCACGCCACAGGAAGAGTCAGAGTTCGTTGCCATCCAGCGCGCGACCGTCGCGGCTTGAGCCGGACTCCACGCGTAGTGGCGCGAATCCAAGGTCAAGTTTGCTCGAGAGGCTCTCGTCCGAGATTGAACTCGCGTCACTCGGACTCGCGCGGAAGTTGCACGATGCGCTCGAAGCGCCGGTCGCGGGAAATCAGGGTGAGGTCGTGTTCTAGCGTGAGCGCTGCAATCCAGAGATCGTTGTCCGGCAACGGGGTGCCCGCGCGCTTAAGTTGCACAAAGATCCTGGCGTAGTGCTCGGCAGTCTCTCTGCTCGGGAGGAGCACGGACAGGGTCGCCTTTGTCAGGAAGCGCTGTAACAGAGCTTCATTTCGGTGCCGTTGTGCGCGGCCGTGAAATCCGGCCTTGATCTCCCCCAACACCATTAGCGGAACCCAGACTTCATCGCACGCCCCCCGGACGTGCCGCCAACCGCGCGTCGCCCCGCAAGAGGTCGGTTAGGCGGTTGGTATCGATGGCGACTCTCATTTCCATTTAGCACGGTCAATTTGCCGCCCGGCCGCGAGGATCTCATCGAAGGCCGGATCGGGGGTCCATTTCCCTACTAAATCCGAAAAGTCCGCCCGCTTCCTGGCGCCTATGGCCGCTTCGCCTAACTCCTCGATAATTATCTGGTTGAGACTTACCTTACGCCGTGCGGCCTTCCGTCGGAGGATGATGTCCACTTCGCGAGGCACGCCGCGAACCGTGTATTGCACCAGGCGTGCCTGCTTTCCCATGCGTGCACGATAGCAGAAGTGCAGGCAACATCGTGCGGGATCAGATTGATTGCGCACCACGGCGACCAAGACGGCCTGGGAGCTCGGAGATTCCAATCGGCGACCATGCGCGGCAGCGTCCGTTAGGCGAGATGGAGCGGGTGGCAGCGACCAAAAGCCGAAATCGTGCGTTGCCGGCCAATGTCTCTTTTTACCGGTTGGGCTTGCTGGTCTTGTCCCAACCGCTTCCCTTTGATGCCATAGGACGATAGAGTCGCATGCCCAGCAGGGCAGATTGCATTTCACTTGGACTGCGCGCGATCATTAGTACAGAGGCGTGAGCTCGCAAATTTTAGCCCCGAATAACGAGGCGGCCATCCTCGCGCGCCTGGTCGAAAGAGGTGACGGCGACTTGTCGCGGGGGGCGGCCGAATACTTCCTTTCGATGCGATTCAGCGACGAGGAAATCGCCCGCATGAACGAGTTGTCCGAACTGGCTCGGCAGGGTGCCTTGACGCAGGACCAGCAATCGGAGCTTGACAGCTACATTCACGTCGGTAACCTGCTGGGCACACTCCAATCCAAAGCTCGCCGCGCACTACGTGGTCTCCCGCACTAGACTCGGGTGACCGTCGATCTCACTCGCCAGGTGTGGTCCCGCGCAGGCCGCCGTTGTGAATATTGTCACTTCCCAGCCGCGGTCGCCCTAGCACCCTTCCAGGTCGACCACATCCTCGCAAAGCAACACGGCGGAGCAACTGAGCCGGAGAATTTGGCGCTAGCCTGCATCCGCTGCAATCGATACAAAGGGCCCAATGTAGCGGGCATAGATCCCCAAACCGGGCAGATCGTGCGGCTCTTTCATCCGCGGCGCGATACGTGGGCGGAGCATTTTCAATGGTCCGGAACTGAGCTTCAGGCGCTTACTTCCATCGGCCGCGTCACCATTCATGTGCTGTCCATCAACGATGATGAGATCCGACGGTATCGCGCAGGACTGATGAAAGAAGGACTATACGAAGAATAGTTGCCCCAGGGATGCTCGCGCATCTGTTACTGCCGAGTTGCCGACGTTCGGAAGCTGAGGCACGTTTGTATCTCTCTCGAGCACTTCTCCGGTCTGCGCCTTACGCTTCAAAGTAATGTGCGTGAGCGCCTCGAACGACGTCCCCTCCGGAAGACAAATGCACGCTGCCGATGAAGGACAGCTAGGCCGGAATGATAAACGCCGACGGGATTCTTTCGTTGAATGTCGCGAGAGTGCAATCGTGTGCCCGCGCCAACTCCGCCAGATGGCCGTCAGTCGTTTGCCGCCCAGTTTTCACCCATGCAGGGAGCCGGGAGATATCGTGGCCGTCGACGATGAAGTCGAACGGTACTGCTCGTTGCTTCTTACGTCTCAGAAGGAGCGTTTTCGAATAACCGATCGTTAGCCCATATTGAGGGGCGTGAGACAGAACTCGGACATCCCAATTCCGTGGTTGCGCAAGTCAGAATCGCGTGGCGCTTCCCTCTCCCAAGACTCAGCACCCAGCGGGCAATGCGCTCATAAAACTCGTGTTCGAGAAAGCCCAGTGAGACCAGCGCGTTAACATCGAGCAGATATCTCACGGGAGGTCTGAAAGAATAATCTCGAACCTGCTCGCTGGTTAGTTGCGGAGCCTCCGGTCCAGCGCTCAGAACCGGGAGACCGGCAACCGCGTCACGCCTAATCGCAGCTTTTCCGGGCCGCGATAAGTGAGGAGTTAGGACGATTTGCCCGCACTTCACGCTTGCGTCGAGAGCATCACGCGCTTTGCTAGAAATCCGGGTTCGCATCGTAAGAATATCTTACGGCGCGAGACTGCCCACGATGAAACCCAAAGGAAGCTGGTCGGTGACCAATCTCTTTTAAACTACTGACGAGCACAAGCGCAGAGCTGCGCAGCATCGCTAAACTGTTTACGACTTGCCCACGGCTCCGCAGCACCTTGTCGGCGAAAACGAGTATCTGCATACGTCATACCGGCCAGACTGCGATTATGTGGATGGCTTCGTTCTGGAGCGTAAGTTAGGCACGCACCCGCACGGACGACTGCAGACCCTCATCGCAGCCTATCTGTTCGAACGCGAGCGGCAGTGTCAGATTCATGCCGTTGTGGACGTTCGGCTGAGGATTCGCGCGCGCAAATACCGGTTGCCCGATGTCATGGTTCTTGCTGACGCCGCTTCGTACCCGGCGGTCATTGAACAACCGCCATTATTGTGTATTGAAATCGTCTCGCCCGACGACAAATTGCCGGATCTAGTTATCCGCGCGGGCGATTACCTCAGTATGGGTGTGCCCGCTACCTGGATCCTCGACCCGGAAACAAAGCGGGCTTTCATTTACTCGGAGCAGGGCACCGCCGAATCGTCGGACCGTGTATTGCGTCACGATCGTATCGAACTGCCGATCGCAGAATTCTTCGAACAGCTGTAGAACAGCAGAACACAAAACCGTTTGCCGTCATGCACGAACGGCGCAGGCTCCCCTGGTGGCCGCCATGCTTAGGGGCGGAGAATTGAGTCAGAGACATCTCTTTTCGGCGCGCTTTCGCAACACCTCACCCCGCATTCGCCGCCCCACCCAAGCGCTCCTTTCCTCCCGTGCGCTATAAACTACTAGGAGCCTCAATAATTGGACAAAGCCGTCCTGGCGCTCGAAGACGGCACCATCTTCGAGGGCACGAGTGTTGGTGCGCCCATCGCGCGAACCGGAGAAGTCGTTTTCAACACCGCAATTACCGGCTATCAGGAGATCTTCACCGATCCCTCCTACACCGGCCAGATTGTCGTCCTCACGAACCCGCAGATAGGCAATTACGGCGCAAATGCCGCTGACTCCGAAGCGCGTGCGCCCTACATTGAAGGTCTCATCGTCCGCGAGTTTTCTCCGATCGCGAGCAACTGGCGCGCGGACGAATCCGCGCAACACTTTCTCGGCGCGCATGGCATTCCCGTCATCGCGGGTGTTGACACGCGCCGCTTAGTGCGACTGCTCCGCGACAAGGGTGCGCTCCGCGGCATCATCGCCTCGGGTGACCACACCGTCGAACAATTGGTCGCCCAGGCCCGCAGTTCGCCGTCAATGGCGGGACAAGATCTCGTATCGACGGTTTCGACGGCCGAGCGCTACGAGTGGACGGATGGAATCGAGCCCCTCGACCCGCTCGATACGCCCGCCGACAACAACCCGAAATTCCACGTCGTCGCCTACGACTTCGGCATCAAGCGCAGCATTCTGCGGAATCTCGTCAACATGGGCGCCCGCGTGACGGTCGTGCCCGCGGTGACTTCCCACAGCGATGTGCTCGCGCTCGCCCCCGACGGCGTTTTTCTGTCGAACGGTCCCGGCGATCCAGAACCGCTCGAACGGCAGGCGCGCGAAGTGAAGCAACTCATCGGGAGAGTTCCGATTTTCGGCATCTGCCTCGGCCACCAAATTCTCGGTCTCGCAGTCGGAGGCAAGACATACAAGCTCAAATTCGGCCATCATGGCGCGAACCATCCCGTTCTCAACCGCAACACCAATAAAGTCGAGATCACGTCGCAAAATCACGGCTTCTGCGTCGATCCCGAGTCGCTGCGCGATTCCGAAGTCGAGATTACCCACATCAACCTTAACGATAAAACCGTCGAAGGATTCCGGCATCGCAACGAGCCGGTATTTTGCGTTCAATACCACCCCGAAGCCTCGCCTGGCCCGCACGATTCGAACTACTTGTTCAAAGACTTCGCACGGCTGATGCAGGAGGGCTGCGCTCCAAAATGCCGAAGCGCACAGACATCCAGCGCATCCTGATCCTCGGCTCGGGTCCCATCGTCATCGGCCAGGCTTGCGAATTTGACTATTCGGGCGCGCAAGCCTGCAAATCGCTGAGGCAGGAGGGCTACAAAGTCATTCTGATGAACTCGAATCCGGCGACGATCATGACGGACCCGGATCTCGCGGATCGGACGTACGTTGAGCCGCTGACGCTCGCATTCGCGACCGAGGTGATTCGGAAGGAGCGCCCCCAAGCCCTGTTGTCGACGGTCGGCGGCCAAACCGCGCTGAACCTCGCGGTCGAACTCGCCGAATCGGGCGTCCTCGATGAGTATCAAGTCGAGTTGATCGGCGCGAAAATCGATGCGATCAAAAAAGCCGAGGACCGGCTGCTGTTTAAAGACGCGATGATCAAGATCGGCCTCGAAGTCACCCAATCACAGCTAGTGAGCGATGTCGAGGACGGCCTGAAATTTGCGGAGCGCATCGGCTACCCGGTGATTCTGCGGCCGAGTTTCACGCTCGGTGGCGCAGGTGGTGGAATCGCCTACAATCGCGAAGAATTGACGGAGATTCTGGAGCGCGGCATCGATCTGTCACCGGTGCACGAAGTGCTCGTCGAAGAAAGCGTGCTCGGGTGGAAAGAGTTTGAGCTCGAGGTGATGCGCGATCTCGCCGGGAACGGCATTATCGTCTGCTCAATTGAAAACTTCGACCCCATGGGCGTCCACACCGGCGATTCGATCACTGTGGCGCCGGCCCAAACGTTAACCGACCGCGAATACCAGCGGATGCGCGATGCCGCCCTGCAGTGCTTAAACGAGATCGGCGTCGATACCGGCGGATCGAACGTGCAGTTTGCGATCAACCCGGCTAACGGACGCATGGTCATTGTCGAGATGAACCCGCGCGTGTCACGCAGCTCCGCGCTGGCTTCGAAAGCAACCGGATTTCCGATCGCGAAGATTGCCGCAAAGCTCGCGGTCGGTTATCGCCTCGATGAAATCCCGAACGACATCACGCGAGCTACGCCGTCTTGCTTCGAGCCGGCGATCGATTACGTTGTCGTAAAAATCCCCCGTTGGCAGTTCGAAAAATTTCCTGGCGCCGATCCGGTATTGGGAACGCAAATGAAGTCGATCGGCGAAGTGATGGCCATTGGTCGCACGTTCAAGCAGGCGCTCGGGAAAGCGATGCGCAGCTTGGAAAAGGGAAAATCGTCGCGCGAATCGCAACTGGAAGCCGAACTGATCCCGCGACGGCTGATTACGCCCGGACCGGAGCGCCTTGATTACGTTTGGTTCGCCTTCCAGAACGGATACAGCGTCGAGAACGTGCACGAGATGACGAGCATCGATCGTTGGTTCCTCACGCAAGTCTCCGAAATGGTGCAACTCGAAAGTTCAGTTCGCGGGCGAGGTTTATCGTCGCTGACCGCGAGCGAATTTCGGAAGCTGAAGCGCGACGGCTTCGGCGATCGCCAGATTGCCGAACTCATGAATGTCGAGCCGCTCACGCTGCGCAGCCGTCGCCAGGAGCTTGGCGTGCGCGCGGTGTTTAATCGCGTCGACACCTGTGCTGCTGAATTCGAGAGTTTCACCCCGTACCTGTATTCGAGCTACGAATCCGAAGACGAATCCGCGCCGACCGCGCGAAAAAAAATCATGATTTTGGGCAGTGGGCCGAACCGCATCGGCCAAGGCATCGAGTTCGATTACTGCTGCTCGCACGCCGCCTTCGCCCTCCAGGAGTTCGGCTACGAATCCATCATGGTCAATTGCAATCCGGAGACTGTGTCGACTGATTACGACACCAGCGACCGTCTCTACTTCGAGCCATTGACGCAGGAAGAAGTGCTGAATGTGTACGAAACCGAGAAGCCCTACGGCGTGATTGTGCAGTTCGGCGGTCAGACCCCGCTGAATCTTGCGCTGCCTTTGAAGGAATGTGGAGTGCCGATTATCGGCACCGATCCGGTCAATATCGATCTCGCCGAGGATCGGAAATTGTTCGGCAGCCTTCTGCGCCGTCTGGGCATTCCCTCGCCTGCCTACGGGACAGCGACCAGCATCGTTGAAGCTTGCGACATAGCGCGGTCGCTCGGGTTTCCGGTCTTGGTGCGGCCGAGCTATGTGCTAGGCGGCCGCGCGATGGTCATCGCCTACAACGAAGAGACAGTTCGCCACTACATGCGCGAGGCCGTGAGCCTGTCCGTGAGCCGCCCGGTTTTGATCGACCGCTTTCTCGAGGATGCGACTGAAGTTGATGTCGATGCGGTATGCGACGGGACGAACGTCCTGATCGCTGGAATTATGGAGCACATCGAAGAAGCGGGCGTGCACTCGGGCGACAGCTCGTGCGTGTTGCCGGCTATCTCGATTCCGCCGGCCATTGTTCGAATACTGGAAGAGTACACTGCGAAGCTCGCTCGCGCGCTGAACGTGGTCGGGTTGATGAACGTGCAATATGCGCTGAAAGATGGCGAAGTGTACGTGCTCGAGGTGAATCCGCGCGCTTCACGGACGGTTCCGTTTGTCGGGAAAGCTACCGGCGTGCCGCTGCCGAAGATCGGTGTCGGTGTGATGCTCGGCAAGAAGCTGGACGAATTTGTCCATCTGACCGGCGGGATCGTGAACGGCACGCTGCCCGTCAAGCCCTCGTTTGTGAAAAGCCCCGTGTTCGCGTTCTCCAAATTCCCTGGTGTGGACCCGGTACTCGGGCCGGAGATGAAATCGACCGGAGAAGTAATGGGCGTAGGCACCAGTTTCGGCGAGGCGTTCGCGAAAGCGCAGCTCGCGGCCGGCATTCCGCTGCCCGATGCGGGTTCGGTGTTCATCAGCGTGAACGATCGCGATAAGCCCGCTGCTGTGGAGCTTGCCAAAAAGTTTCGAGAGCTTGGCTTCGACCTGTTTGCGACCCGCGGGACCGCCGCCCGCTTGCTTGCCGCGGGGCTGCCCGTCAAGACCGTTTTCAAAGTAAATGAGGGCCGGCCGAACGCCGTCGACCTGCTCAAAGCCGGAAACGTGAAGCTGGTGGTTTACACAACAACCGGCGCGCACTCATTTCCCGACGAACAAACCATCCGGCGCAACACCGTCACATATCGCATTCCTTGCATCACAACGATGAGCGGCGCGCGAGCCGCCGCCGAGGCTATCGCGACCCGGCGTCAGAACCCGGTCCGCGTTTGGAGCTTGCAGGAATTGCACGCGCCGGATCTGGTTGCGGCGCCCAGCGCGTAAGCGCTATTGGTGGGAACGCAATGGCCGGGGCCGTGTGAACCGCAGAAACTCCTGGGCCAAATTCAATGCACCGTCTGCGCCTAGGCTAATAAATCCCCGCTCGACCCCTTCTCCAAAGCTGCGCGTGCTTCTCGGCTGCCAGGTGTTCGTCAATTCGCCGGCCGCGAAGGCGCTAATCACTCGGCTGTACGCGAATGATGCTTCGCCCGAATCCTTCTTGCAGACAAAGATCTGTTTGATGACATTCGACATGCGCGGGCCGAACGCTCTTTCGTCGGACGGGAAATATCGGGGGTCTTCATGGAGTGTCACTTCCATACCGAACTCGAAGGTTCCTCGCGCCAGCGATTCACCGAATGCCGACGCGTAACGGTCGCCGAAGCCCTCCGCGCCCTGTCCCCACTCGTGGGGCCAATTTTCGATTTGGCCGAATGTGGCGCTCACTGCCGATCCCAAGAAGCTGCGAATCGTAAAGTTTTCGATCACGCGCGCCTTGAACTTTTGCCCGGCAGTTAGCGAAGTCGCAGTAAGCGTGTTGGCCAAAATGCCGGGTTGTGGCGGGGTCGCCGCAGGCGCACTTTGCGCGCACAGCCGAACGTCAAATGCTGTCGCGAGCAGACAGCCGGCCAGCAGAACTAAAGACCGGGATCTTGGAACAAGCGGATCCCTGCAATGCCCTCCGCGCCTGCTTCCGTACAGCTTGCGGCATTTTCCCAATCCACACCTCCGAGTGCATATACCGTCTTCCCGAGCTGGCACGCAGCTTTCAACGCCTCCAGCCCTAACGCATTTGCCTTACCGGGTGTTTCAAACACCGGTCCAAAAGTTATAAAGCTCGCGTCGCTTTTCTTCACCTCAGTAAGCGTGTGGCAGGACCGAGCGACGATCATTCCGGGGAGGGTTTCGACCGGCGCGTCTGCGGGCAAGTGAACGCCATCCGCTCCCGTTGCGCGCGCGACGTCGGCGCGCGAGTTGACGAGAATCTTCGTCGGGAGATGCTTGCGGGCATCCATATTCCGAACTTCGAGGACCGCGAGGGTGAACTCGAAGACCTCGCGGGCGGGCACGTCCTTTTCACGGATCTGAATAAAGTCGATGCCCAAGTGCATCTGATCGCGAATGATCTCGAGAAGAGGCCGGAAACCGCCGACCGCCTTTCTATCGGTAATGTAGTAGCGCTTCATTCGGTGGCAGCACCGGCCGTGTTGTCGAGGAAATTGATACCGGATTGGGGAAGCTCGACGTACAGCGTTGCGAATCCGCGCAAGCGCTCATAATCCGTGCCCGCGACGACGCCGGTTATATCGTGTTCGAGCGTGAGACGAACGCCGTGCGAACTCGGCGCGCGACTCATAACTCGCAGCTCGATTTGATTCTGTGCGATCGGCGCATTGGGCGGAAGGACGCGAACATCGGAACTGCGCACGCAAATGTTGCCTCGATCGCCGATCAGATGTCCCGGCAGATAGGGCCCTTGAATCGCTCGATCGAACACCTTCAGTTTACTTGTGTTGCGAGCCGGATCAAGTTCTACGATTTCGGCCGGAAAAATGTCATACAGACCTAGCGAACGGGCAATCTCCGCGCTGCGCGGCCGGGCAAACACCTGCTCTTTGGGTCCTGATTGCAGAAATCGGCCGGCTTCCATAAAGCACACTGTATCCGCAAGCTCAAAGCATTCTTCGACGTCATGAGTAACCAGTACGACGGGCACATCAAGCCGCTCGCGAGTTTTCTGCAGCACGCGATAGAATCCCTGTCGCAATCGTGCATCCAAGCCGCGCGCCGGTTCATCGAGCAGCAGCAGGCGCGGATTCCCAATGAGCGCCCGCGCGATGGCTGCGCGCTGCTTCTGCCCTCCCGATAACTGCTGCGGCCTTCGAGCTGCCAGATCCGCAAGTTCAAACGTTTCGAGAAGGTCGTTGATACGCTTCCTGCCGTTCCGGCGCCGGGCACGATCGCCGCGTGCCCCCGCTGCAAAGCGCAGATTCTCACGAATGGTCATGTGCGGAAACAACGCGTGGTCTTGAAAAATGTAGCCGCACTCGCGCTGCTGCGGCGAGAGATGGACGCCCGTTTCCCCATCAAAAAACAATTGATCGTTGACCAGGATGCGTCCCTCGTCGGGCCTCAGAAAGCCAGCCAACGAGTTCAGCATCTGCGTTTTTCCGGCGCCGTTTGCGCCCAATAGCACCGTGATTCCGCGCCCCGCGCGCAAGTGCACATTCAACTCGAAAGCTTCCGACCCGCCCTCGGGCACAAAACGTTTGACCACGCGAGCATCGATTACGGGTACATCCGTCATCTGTAGTCGTTGACCCCGCTAACCGGCGGTGCTGGCGCGCGACACGCGCGAGAAATATCCAGCGCACGAAAGCAGCGCGATCGAAACCGCCGAAACAACGAGCACCAGAGTGCGCGCGGTACGCCCATTGCCCGATTCAACCGCATCATATATTGCGACAGAAAGCGTTTGCGTACGCCCAGGTATGTTGCCCGCGACCATGATTGTGACGCCGAAATCTCCCAGAGAACGGGCGAAGCTGAGCATCGCAAGAGAACTCAGGCCGCGTCGGGCGAGCGGCAACGTCACCCGCCAGAACGTCCGCCATTCTGAGGCGCCAAGGCTGTGCGCAGCCCATTCGTATCGGTAGTCGACGCTTTCGAGAACCGCACGCGCGGCTTTGGTGTAGATGGGCGCCGAGTGCAGAAACGCAGCGATCACAGCCGCTTTCCATGTGAAGACCAGCGGGGCGCCGAAGACGTTTTCGTAAATCCGCCCGAGCGGTGATGCGCGCCCGATAACGATCAGCAAATAATATCCGAGAACCGTGGGCGGGAGAACTAGCGGCAGCGTGATCAGCGAATCCAGCAGTTCTTTGCCGCGAAACGTCTTGTGCGAGAGCAAATACGCCGCGCCGGTTCCGATGACCAGCACCAGAATGGTCGCGATGCTCGCGACGCGCAGACTCAGCCAAAGCGGAAACCAATCGAGCGATCCAGGGGCTGGCATGAAGGGCGAAATAACACTATATGTCGATGGCCTTCGAGGAGTGGCCCCTGAAGTGCTAATCCCTACGCTAAGATGGCCCCCATGGAGCTGCTGATCTGCGATCCGAAAGGCGCCTCGAAGGTGATCGCGCTGCGCGATTCGACATTTTCTGTTGGGCGCGCGACGGATAACGACCTCGCGTATCCAGAGGATCCGTGGCTCTCACGCAACCACCTATGTTTTGAACGGCACGAAAATCAGTGGTTTGTAAAGGATTGTGCCAGCCGCAATGGCACTCGTGTCAACTCGGCCGCGCTTAAGGGAGAACTGCACAAGCTTCGGTCGGGTGACAGAATTCACGCGGGTCACCTCATCATTGACGTCCGCGGGGATCGAGGCGATACCCGGGAGATCGTGTCCTGGGTGCCGGATGACGAACACTCGACCCACGAAGCCACCATCGTCACCAGCCTTGATCGGGTGCTGAATAAGCAATACGGCCGGCTCGACAAAGTCGTTTCAGAAACCGGCATGCCCATTACGCGGCCGCGGGACACCACGCTCAGCACGACTCGCGCGGTTACGGCTTTGATCCGCGCGGGGCAGGAACTCGCCGGCCATCGTCCACTTGAAGAACTGTTCGCGGTCATAATGGACCTCGCGCTTTCGGCTGTTGAAGCGAGGCGCGGCGTGATCCTTACGCTCGAAGGCGACGAGCTGACAGTCCGAGCGAGCCGTGGCGACAATTTCGTCGTCAGTACCAGCGTCCGCGATCGTGTATTGCGGGAGCGCTGCTCGGTCATGATTAGCGATGCGCAAGTCGATGCCGGACTTGCGGGTCAGCAGAGCATCGTCGCGCAGCGGGTCCGCAGCATCATCGCTGCTCCTCTTCAAACAGGCGACCGCGTGATCGGGCTCATCTATGTCGACAACGGCGCATTCGTTCGGCCCTTTCACCAGGAAGATCTCGACCTGATAACGGTCATGGCCAATGTCGCAGCCATCCGCATAGAGCACGCCCGGCTCGCAACAGTGGAAGAAGCGGAACGGTTGATGGCAAATGAGCTGGCGCAGGCGAGCGAGCTG
>Ga0213875_10001455_pt1 | contig 15324 bp, 17 predicted proteins | sample BarmaccomBMRX_R8_FD_160105 | JGI IMG/M metagenome (GOLD analysis project Ga0213875, IMG submission 160105) | Root-associated microbial communities from Barbacenia macrantha in rupestrian grasslands, the National Park of Serra do Cipo, Brazil - RX_R8 | ecosystem: Host-associated > Plants > Roots... | reverse complement strand
GGCGGGATGCTCGTCGATACGTTCTCGTGGCCATGGGTGTTCTACATCAACCTGCCGATCGGGCTGGTCGCACTGATGATCATCGGTGTCGCGCTGCCCCCGGTCGGCAACCGGTTCGCACGTGAGGTCGATTACCTCGGGTCGGTGCTGCTGGTCGCATCGGTGTCCGCGCTCCTGCTGATCACCACCTTGGGCGGACGCGTGTACCCGTGGACATCGGCTCCCGTGCTCGGACTCTGCGTACTGTTCGCCGTGCTGCTTGCCGCGTTCCTGATGTGGGAACGCAGAGCGACCGAGCCGGTGCTTCCGCTGCCCATGCTCGCCAACCCGGTTGTCGCGGTGGCCGCGGCGAGCGCACTGACGGTCAGCGCGTGTTTCTTCGCGGCCAACGTGTTCCTGCCGAGCTATCTCCAGATCGTGTTGGGCCAGAACGCGACGCGGGCGGGACTGCGGCTGCTTCCGATGCTGTTGCCGATCATGCTGGCGGCCGCTGGTTCCGGCTGGCTGGTCACCAAGACCGGCCGGTACAAGGTCTACCCGGTCGTCGGCACGGCGTTGATCGCGCTGGCGATGGCACTGTTCTCCCTGCTCGACGTGGACACCGACTGGTGGGTGCTCGGTCTTGACATGATCGTGATGGGACTCGGGTTCGGCATGATCAGGCAGAATCTGGTCATCGCGGTGCAGAATGCGGTGGACCGCGGGCAGTTGGGCACCGCGACCGCGAGCACGAACTTCTTCTCCTCACTCGGCGGAGCGATAGGTCTCGCCGCGTTCGGCGCGATCTTCACCGCCCAGCTGGGAATCTTGCTTCCTCGCGTTCCGGGCTCGGTGGCGGTGGATGCGAACTCCCTTGTGTCCAGCCCACAGCGGATCCGTCAGTTCGATCCGGCGACCGCCGCCGGTGTTGCCCACGCCGTGGCTGGTTCCCTGCACGTGGTGTTCCTCGCGGCATTCGGCGTCGCGGTGGCGAGCGTCGTCATCGTGCTGTTCCTCAAGGAATTGCCGCTGCGGGGAAACGCACCAGGACGTGGCGCGGACGGTGGGCGCGACGCCGGCAGGGGACGGCCCGCCGTGGACACCACGGGAACGGCGTCATCGGACCGACACGAAGGCTGACGAGCGGGACCGGCGCCAAGGAAGGACGACACATGGCCGAGGAACGAATCGTGCTCTGGGGAGTACCACGGATCCTGGTCCGCGGTGATCAGCGAACACCTGGCAGTGCCGAGATACTGACCCAGCTCAAACAACGGCAGCAGGCGCCGCTGTCGCTGCTGACCGGGCTCGCCGAGGCCGAGGCCGTGCGCCAGGTGAGCGCGGTCAGTCTCGATCGCTATCTGGATCTGGACATCGGCGGATACGGCTCGGACACACCGGACCGCGAGACCCTCGTCGACGTGGTGCGCTCCAAAGTGGCAGCCAAGTACGACCAGCGTGTTCCCTCCGCATCCGTGCTGGTTACCGACGAACTGGTCGACGTCGGCGCGGCCGTACGACGCGGGGTGCGGGTCGTGGCCGTTTCGGATGATCCCTCGCACCTCGAGCGATTGCGATGCGCGGGCGCCACGCACGCCCTGTCCGATCTGGCTGCCACAGTAGACGTGCTGACGGCGATTTTGGACTGACCGGCATCTCGACACGAGGACGCCGTCCCGCCCCCGCCGGGGCGCCGGTCCACTGGCAGTGGGACGCCGACCGGTAATGATGACCAGAGATAGCCGTCACGACTGGGGTGATCGGGAGGCGGCGCGAGCCAAAGCCGCCACCTGAGGAGGAAAGCAGCCTCGAGAAGGAGAACAATGATGACCCAGGCAGCGCAGACCGAAGGCATCGTGTTGGCGTGGGGAGACAACGCCTTCGGTCAACTCGGCGACGGCACCACCGAGCACCGGGGCACGCCGGCCCCGGTCGCGGGGCTGACCAGGGTCACCACCGTGGTCGGCGGCGGTGGCCATGCCGCCGCCCTGCTCACCGACGGCACAGTCTGGTGTTGGGGGCGCAACGACTTCGGCCAGTGCGGCGACGGCACGAACAGCCACCGCACCAAACCGGTCCGGGTCAGTGGGCTGACCAACGTCGTCGGCCTGTTCGGCGGCGGTGGGCACACCCTCGCGCTGCTCACCGACGGCACACTCTGGTCATGGGGCCACAATCTGCGCGGGGACCTCGGCGACGGCACCACCGAGCACCGCAACACACCGGTCCGGGTGCACGGTCTCGAAGGCGTCCGGGCCGGCGGCTGGGGCGGCGGACACGGTCTGGCCCTCATCGAGGACGGCACGGTGCGCGCGTGGGGGCACAACCTCTTCGGCGCGCTCGGCGACGGCACCACGACCACCCGGCTCACCCCGATCACCGTCCAAGGCGTCTGCGACGTCGCGCATCTCAACGGCGGCGGCGGGCACAGCATCGCCATCACCTCGGACGGCGGCTACTGGGCTTGGGGGCGCAATGACAGGGGGCAGCTCGGCGACGGCACCATCGAGTCGCGATTGACCCCGGTCCGCATCGATCTGTTCGATTCGGACACCAAGATCGAGGCCGTGTCGCCTGGCTACTTCCACACCATGGCGCTGCTCGCCGACGACTCGGTGTGGGCATGGGGAAACAACGACAGCGGCCAGCTCGGCGACGGCACGACGGACAACCGGTACCGGCCGCACCGGCTGGCTGGTCTGCGCGGTGTGCGCACGATCGCCTCGGGTGGCGGACGCAACGAGTTCGGGCCTGGGGGTCACAGCCTCGCGCTGCTCGCGGACGGCACGCTGAGCGCGTGGGGCCTCAACGACGCCGGCCAGCTCGGCGACGGCACGACCATCAACAGGCCTCGTCCTGTCGCGGTCGACGGCGTCGAGGGCGCCAAGAGCATCGTGGCCGCGGGTGGTTACAACTTCGCGCTGGTCTGAACTGATCAACGCCACATAGGCCCCGGTGACCCGATTCCCCCTGAGCGTCACCGGGGCCCCGGGCGTTGGGACCAGCTACGCACCGTGGCGTATGCCTACGTCGAGCTGTGTAGCCGAAATACCGCCTGTGGGCGGAGGCGTCGGTCCGCGGACCGTCCTACCGTGAGGAAAGGCAGTGGCACGAGCGGAGGATGATTGACCATGTACTGGTGGATGACTAACTGGCACAACGGTCCGTGGCACGGTGGACCATTCTGGATTTTCCCGCTGGTGTGGTTGGTGCTGGTGGTGACCGCGGTGGTGCTACTCGTGGTGTACCGGCGCCGCGTCTTCGGCCACCGGAGCACCGCGGCGGGCGAGTCCGTGCTCAGCGAACGATTCGCACGCGGCGAGATCGACGAAGAGGAGTACCGGCAGCGCATCGCGGTGCTGCGCGGGACCCGGCGCTAGCGGAGAACTGGGGGAACAGCATGATCTTGGTTACCGGGGCGACCGGTACCGTCGGCGGTGCGGTCGCCGCCCGGCTGTGCGGGGCAGGCGTGGCAGTGCGGGCGTTGACCAGGGATCCGAGCCGAGCCCACCTTCCCGACGGTGTCGAGGTGGCAAGGGGTGACCTTCAGGATCGCGGCACGCTGACCGAGCCGCTCGACGGGGTGGATCGCGTGTTCCTCGTATCGGTCGGCGACGTGGCAAGCAGCGACCGCAACCTGGTCGAGGCGGCCAAGGGCACCGGAGTCCGGCACATCGTGAAGCTGTCGGTCATCGGTGCCCAGGACCGTCGACACGGGATGCGGAGTCCTGCGCGGGGCCACGTCGAGGGGGAAGTCGCCATTGAGGACAGCGGACTGGCCTGGACGTTCCTGCGACCCGGCACGTTCATGACCAACGCACTGGGCTGGGCCGAATCGGTACGGGAGCGCGACACGGTGCACGCGCCGTTCGGCCACGTACCCTCGGCACCGATCGATCCCGAGGACATCGCCGCCGTCGCCGTGCGCGCGCTGACCGAGGACGGACATCACGGCCGCGGATACCCGCTGTCCGGTCCCGAGGTGCTCACCCCGGCGGAACAGGTCGACCGGCTCGCCTCGGCGATCGGCCGGCCGCTGCGGTTCGTGCCCGTGCCCGACGAGGCGATCCGCCAGAAAATGCTCGGTTCGGGCATGCCGGAGGAACAGGTCGCCGCCTTGTTCGACGACCTCGGCAATCCGCGCGGCGCGGCCACGGTGTGGCCGACGGTCAGCGAGGTGACCAGTGCGCCGCCGCGGGCATTTGACGAGTGGCTCGCCGACAATCTGGGCGCGTTCATGCCACGCGAGCGTTGAGCCGGGCACGAGCCGGCCTCCGCTACGGACCACTCCGACCGGTTGGCTACCGGAAAAATTGTCGACCGGTTTGTGTGACACGCGGAACCGTCGGTCGCGGTGCTCGCTACGCTGCCAGCGTGGACGCCCCTCAGCGAGCACACTGGCGCTGGCCTGCCGTGCCGTCGGTACCGGACGTCGGTATCGCGGTCGTCCTCGCCCTGTTCACCGCGGCTGGCAGCGTCGGGGCCGCCGTCCACCAACACCCACCCCGCCCACTGGACGTCTGGGGTTACCTGCTGATCGTCGCCGCGGCCGCGGCGATCGCCTGGCGCAGGGCCGCCCCGGTCTGGGCGCTGTGGTGCGCGCTGATCGTGGTCAACGGCTATCTGGTGATCGGATATGCCTATGGCCCCATCCAGCTGTGCATGATGGTGGCCATGTTCGAGGTGGCCCGCCAGCGGCCGCCACGGCTGTCAGCGGTCATGTGCGGTGTCGCTACCGCCGCGTCGACCGTCGTGACGTTGTCCCGGCTGCTCAGCAACCCCGACGCTCCCGCCGTTCTCGTGGCCGTCTTGCTGTGGACGAGCTGGCTTGTCGTCCCGTGGACGCTCGGCACGCTCGTGCACGTGCGCACCGCCGCGAACCAGCGCATGCGACAGGACCTCGCCAGCCGGGTGGCGCTCGAAGAGCGGATGCGGGTGGCCCGCGAGGTGCACGACGTGGCCGGCCATGGATTCGCCGTCGTGGCCATGCAGGCCGGCGTCGCGCTGCTGGTGTTCGACGAGAACCCGGCACAGGCGAAGACCTCACTCGAGGCGATCCAGACGACCAGCAGCAAGGCACTCACGGAACTGCGCACCATGCTCGGCGCCTTCCACCGTGGCGGCGAGGACGGCGCCGGCCCGTCGCACGCCGTGCGGCAGGCGCACCAGGACACGCACGAGGAACCAGTCACCGAGACTGCTCTGAACGGCCTCGCCGAGCTCGTCGACAGTGTTCGGGCCGGCGGTCTCGCGGTCGACCTCGACATCGAGCGGACCAGCACCGCGCTGGAGGCCACTGTGGACCACGCCGCCTACCGCGTCGTGCAGGAGTCGCTGACCAACGTGCTGCGACACGCGGGGCCGACGAGGGCACGGGTCACGGTCAGGGTCGACGCCCACGAGTTGGTGGTGGAGGTGACCGACTGGGGAAGGGGGGCCGACCCGGAAGCCGACCTCCCCGCGGCGGGACGGGGGCTTACCGGAATGCGCACACGGGTCGAGGCGGCGGGTGGCCAGTTCTCCGCCGGCGCGCGGCAGGGGGGCGGTTTCCACGTGGTGGCACGACTTCCGCTCGACGCAGGCGGTTCCTCCCACGGAGGTGACCAGTGATCCGAGTGGCGCTCGCCGATGACCAGCCGTTGGTGCGCATGGGACTTCGGGTGCTCATCGACCGCGAAGACGACATGGAGGTGGCCGGCGAGGCCGGAGACGGTGTCGCCGTGCTCGACCTGCTCCGCCGGCTGCATCCGGAGGTGTTGCTGCTGGACATCCGGATGCCCGGGATGGACGGCCTGGAGACGCTGCGCGCTATCGGGGCCGATCCCACGCTGGCCTCGACCAAGGTCGTCATCGTCACCACTTTCGAGATCGACGAGTACGTGTTCGAGGCGCTCGGCTCTGGCGCGAGCGGATTCCTGCTCAAGGACGCCGCACCGGCCGAACTGGTGCAGGCGATCCGGGTGGTCGCCGCCGGAGAGGCGCTGCTGTCGCCATCGGTCACCAGAAGGGTGATCTCCCGGTTCGGCCGAAACAGCGGCACCGCTACCGCGCCGGTCCCGGGCATCGACGAGCTGACCAAGCGCGAGCGGGAGATCGTCGCTTGGGTGGCCACCGGACAGTCCAACGAGGAGATCGCACAGCAACTGTTCCTCAGCCCCGCGACCGTCCGCACCCACGTCGGAAGAGCGATGACCAAACTGCACGCACGTGACCGTGCCCAACTGGTCGTCTTCGCAGTGCGTGCCGGTCTGAACATCCCGGAATCCTGAACATCAGGCAGCCGTTTAGGGGCGTTGCGGGGGTCCGGAGCCCGGCCTACCGGCCGGCGGTTGCCCATCCTGCGTCCACGGCCGGACGGTGATCCCGCTCATCCGCTCGGCCTCGGCGAGCACCGCGGCACAGTCCAGGTCACCGAGGCCGGCGTTGACCGCCGACGTGAGCACCTGGTAGCTCGCCGAGGTTGCCGGCATCGGCACCCCGAGCCGCTGGGCGTCACACAACGCTAGCAGCAAGTCCTTGCGCATCAAGGAGAGACGGAAGTCCGGTCGGCCGAACGCCCGGCGGGACATCACACCGCCCTTGAAGCGCATCACCGGTGAGCTGTAACCGCTCGCCGTGATCATGCCGATGAGCTGCTCGCGGGACAGACCGGACCGCTCGCCGAACACGATCGCCTCAGCCAGCGCCTGCATCTGCACACCCATCAACAGGTTCATCGTCACCTTGGCGGTCGCCCCCATGCCGTGCTCTCCGAGGTGGACCACCTGTTTGGCGAGCACGTCGAGCACCGATTCGAGCACGGCAACGTCCTCCGCGGCGCCACCGATCATGAAGCGAAGTTCACCGTCGAGGGCATGCTGTGCGTTGCCCAACACGCAGGCGTCCAGCGCACGGTGGCCGGCATCGGTGATCCGGCGGGCCATCGACCGTGCGGCGTCCGGTGAGACAGTGCTCATGTCCGCGACCACGGTTCCGGCGTTTGCCGCCCCGAGCGCACCGCCGTCGCCGAACAACAGTTCGTCGACCACCTCCGCCGTGGCAAGGCTCAACAACAGCACGTCGACGTCGGTGGCGGCCGCCGCCGGAGTCGCTGCCAGCTTCGCCCCCCGCGCCACGAGGGGATCGGCCTTGGCCTCGGTCCTGTTGTAGACCGAAACCTCGAAGCCGGCGTCGAGAAGCCGGCCCGCCATCGCCCCGCCCATGGCTCCGAGACCCAGAAACCCAATTCGCTGCATACCCATCTGCTGCCCTTCGGCTCGTGGCGCCGGCTCAGTCGCCGCGCCGCCCCGGTGGGCCGCCGGCCGGCGCGAGCGCACCGATCTCCATCAGAATGCGAGGCATGTCATCGCTGATCCAGGACTCCACGACCTTGCCATCGACAACGCGGTGCATGTCGACACCGGACACGCTGAACCGCTTGCCCGTCGGCGGCATCTCACCCAGTGTGCCGGTGTGTGTTCCGGTGGTGCTGAAGCGATGGGCGACGAACTCGCCGTCGCAGATCATGTGCTCGATGGTGGTGTGGAAGTCCGGGAACGAGGTGCGCCAGAAGTTCACGGCGGCCTTGAACGCACCCGGTCCCGGTGGAAGGTCGAGACCGCGTGCGTGCACGACGTAGTTCTCCGCGAAGACCTCGTCGACGAAGCTGACGTCGCCGTTGTTCAGGCCCTTCTCAGTGATGGCCTTGACAAGGTCCATGTTGTCCATTGCGGACATCCTCACCTCCACAGTGGATCAGGGGTCTCGCAACAGACACTGGACGGCGCCCATCCCGGCGTCATGGGCCCCAGGTCCCGGCGAGCGGGGAACTTCTCTGCCGTGTGCGCGGCCCCGGTCACGCTGCGCCGGGACGCTCCTTCAATACAGTGGACTCGGCCGGAACCGGCTGGCTCATACCCGCGGAGCATCCAGCACGCGGACGGACGGAGGCAATCGTGCGTTCCCAACACATGAGCGTCACCCGGCGCGGCGGTGTCGACATGATGGAGTTGCGCAGCAGCGAAATCGGCCCTGCCGGACACGGCGAGGCCGTGGTGCGGGTCGAGGCGGCCGGCGTGTCCTACGGCGACATTCTGCTCCGGCTGGGTGTTATTCCCGGTGCACCCAAGCCGCCGTTCATTCCCGGTTACGACATCTCCGGTGTCGTCGAGCAGGTGGGCCCTGGCGTGAGCGATCTGCGGGTGGGCCAACCCGTCGCCGCGCTGCTGCCCACCGGCGGATACTCGGAGCGGATAAGCGTTCCTGCCGCGCGGCTGGTGCCGCGACCCGCCGGAGCGGGAGCGGTCGAGTCCGCCGCGGTGGCGCTGAACTACTTCATTGTGCACCAGATGCTGCACCGTGTCGCCAAGGTGCGAGCGGGACAGCGGATTCTCGTGCACGGCGCGTCTGGCGGCGTCGGAATGGCCTTCCTGCAGCTGGCCGCGCTCGCCGGCGTCGAATGCTATGGCACGGCGTCGACCGGCAAGCTCGACCTGGTCACTCGCTACGGCGGTCATCCCATCGACTACCGCCGGCAGAACTTCGTCGACGTCATACGTGCCCTGCCCGGTGGAGGGGTCGACGCGGTGTTCGACGCCATCGGCGGGACACATTTCCTCCGCTCGTACTCCGTGGTGCGCCGAGGCGGAATCATGGTGGCGTACGGACAGAGCGCGGCTCTGGTCGACGGGAAACCGAACATGCTCATCGGCGCACTGGGCTTCCTCGGCGGCGTCATCGCGCCCAAGCTCGTCCCGGACGGACGCAGGACGGTGTTCTACAACGCCTGGAGCCTGGAAAAGGCCGAGCCCGACGCCTACCACCAGGATCTCGGCACTGTGCTGGGACTGCTGGCCGACCACAAGATCGAGCCGCGGATCGCCAAGACCGTACCGCTGGACAAGGCGGCTTCGGCGCAACGCGACCTGGAGGCGGGATCGGTGACCGGAAAGGTCGTGCTGACCACCTGATGCTCCCACCGAACGGGTACCGCCCAGCCGGCCCGGACGGCTTCCCAGCTCGCTGGGATGCCCAGCCCATGCGCCAGGGACCGTCAGCGCGGCAAGCTCAGGTGGACACAACCGGCCAGAGGGAGAGTTCATGTCTGACGTGAAGCCAATCATGGCCACCCCTGAGCAGGGCAGAGCAGTCTGGCACATGGGTGCGCTGATGCTGTTCAAGGCCACGAGCGAGCAGACCAACAACCAGTTCTGGCTCGCGGAGCAGACCTCCAATGCCGGCTACGCCTCACCGGTCCACCTGCACACCAGGGAGGACGAGCTGTTCTACGTCCTCGACGGCGAACTGAGCATCGAGATCGACAACGTCATGCACCGGCCGTCGACTGGCGTCATGGTGTTCGCGCCACGCGGTCTCCCCCACTCCTACAAGGTCGAGTCCCCCACCGCACGCTGGCTGGTACTGGGCACACCAGGTGGATTCGACGGCTGGTTCTTCGACACCGGCAAACCAGCCGAACGGCTGGAGGTCCCCGAATTCGATCCACGCGACTTTCCCGACTTCGGCGAGGTGATCGCTTCGGTGGAAGCCTACGGCGGCAAGGTTCTCGGACCGCCCCGCGCATGAACACGTCACGGGATTTCTTTCAGGAACGGGCATACACACAGAAAGACCTGCGATGACCATCGACATCCACGGACATGTGACCTCTCCTGAGCTGTTCAAGCGCTTCCCGATGCCGGCAAGCCTCGCGGATATCGACGGGATGATCGAACAGAAGGCCGCACTCGGCATCGACATCACGATCGTGGGCAGCCCGGTCGGCGCGGGCACGATGGTCCCCGTCCCCGGGCTCGACAACTACGACCAGTCCGCCGAACAGCTCGACTCCTTCCACGAGTGGGTCGCCGAGACGATTCGGGACCATGATGACCATCTGCGCGGATACGTCTACGTCAACCCGTTCGGTGGTGCGGACGGTCTGGATCGCGCGGCCAAACGTCTCGCCCAGCCCGAGTTCGTTGGCCTGATCGTCAACACGAGTGTACGCGGAGAGTATCTCGGCTCGCCTGCCGCCGAGGACTTCTTCGCACTCGCCGCCGAAACCGGCAGCCCTGTCCTGTTGCACCCACCGGCCGAACCGGTCGGTGCGGCGCCCATGAACGGCAATCTCGGCCTGATCGAACACGTGAGCAGGCCATGCGACATCACCTGCGGTGTTGCCTCGATTCTCTTAGCGGGCTGGCTCGACAAGTATCCGACGCTGAAACTGATAGCCGCCAACGCCGGCGGGGCCCTGTCGCTGTTGCGGGAGAAACTCGACCTCGCACAGCGGCGTGCCATGGCCGGCGGCCCACAGGGAACGCGACGATCAGAGCCGTCACAACAGCCAGACGGCGCTCCGATGAGCCAGCAACTGTCCCGGATATACGTGGACACGGCGACGCCGAGCAAGCTCGCGCTCACCGCCGCGGTCGAGGTGTTCGGCCCGGAACACATGCTGTTCGGTACCGACTCCCCACCGTTGACCGCGCCGTTGCGATCCGCGCTGGACATCCTCGACCGGGTGGAGATGGCAACGGAACAACGGCAGCAAGTGCTCAGCGGCAACGCATGCGAACTGTTCGGACTCACGGAAGCCGACAAGCCATGACCGGCCTCGCCGGGCATCGCGCCCTCGTGGTCGGCGGATACGGCGGTATCGGTGCCGTCGTCTGTGAACAGCTCGCCGCGGCGGGCGTCGCGGTCGCGGTCGCCGGCCGTTCGCCGGACAAGGCCCAGGAGCTTGCCGACCGGCTGCGCGGTCACGGCGTCGAGTCGGTCGGCAAGCAGCTGGACGTCACCTCGGAGTCGAGCATCCGCCGGGTGGTCAGTGAGGTGGCGACCCGGTTCTCCGGCATCGATATCTTGGTCAACTGCGCGAGCAGGCTGGAAACCGTTCCCGCCGAGCACTTTCCCTCCGAGATGTTCCGCCAGATCGTCGACGCCAACCTCGTCGGCGCCTTCCTGCTGTCCAGGGAGGTGGGTCGCCTGATGATCGACTCCGGCGGGCCGGGGCGGCTCGTGCATCTGTCGTCCGTGCGAGGTGCCGCCGGCGGGCGGCGTGGCTTCAGTGCGTACGGCGCCAGCAAGGCAGGGCTGGACCTGTTGGTCAGGCAGCTCGCGACGGAATGGGGTCGGTACGGCATCACGGTGAACGCGGTGGCACCTGGCTTCGTCCGCACCGAGTTCGTCGAGCAAGCCACCCAGGACGAGGCGTTCCTCAAAATGATCAGGCAGCGGATCCCGCTCGGCCGTTTCGCCGAGCCGGACGAGGTGGCAAGCGCGGTTCTCTACCTGGTCTCGCCGCTCGCCAGGTTCGTCACCGGGCAGGTGCTCTACGTCGACGGTGGTGTCACCGCGAGTCAATGAGAAACAACCGATCCTGTGAGGAGTAACGACATGGCTACCTGGCACGCGTTGTTCTACCCGCTGAAGGCGGGCAGCGAGGAGGTCGTGAAGGAGTTGTTCCGCACGAGTGGCCGCCCCCAGTTCGACGTGCGTGACGCCGACGGCAAGGTGACCGGGCGCCTGCTGGGCACGATGGCCTTCGTGGGCAAGGAAATGGCGGTCCGCGTCATCGAGGTCGAAGGCCCGTTGCCCATGGTTGCCGCGCACATGAGTCGCCAGCCCGAGGTGAGGGAGTTCGAACGGCAACTCGAACAGCACCTCGCAAGGCCGCGCGACATGGTGACTCCCGAGGGTGCGAGGCAGTTCTTCCGCGAGGCGGCACTGGAGTGCGTGCTGTCCCGCCGGCACGACCAGCCACTGACCACCGGCGTCGCGGGCTGAGCACGGCGTCCATCGCACGGCTGCCCGGCCACGGCATCGTTACGAAGGAGAACCTGTTGTGGAAATCGGACTTGGTCTACCCAACACAGTGCGCGGTACCGAAGCGAGCGACCTGCTCGGCTGGGCGGTCGAGGGTGAGCGAGCTGGCTTCTCCACCATCGCCACCCTCGACCGGATCGTCTTCGACAACTACGAATGCCTCATCACGCTCGCGGCCGCCGCGGCGGTCACCGAACGGATTCGGCTCACCACCGCGATCATGATCGCGCCACTGCGCACGAACACGGCCCTGCTCGCCAAGCAGGCCGCCACCGTCGACCGGATTTCCCGCGGCCGTCTCGTGCTCGGCATGGCCGTGGGGGCACGGCCGGACGATTTCACGGCAAGCGGTGCCTCGCACGCTGGCCGAGGAGCCCGGTTCGACGACCAGATCGCCCAGATGCGGCGGATCTGGGCGGGCGAGCGCCGCGGGTTCGCCGGCGCGGTCGGCCCTTCCCCGACCGCACGAGGTGGTCCCGAGCTCGTCCTTGGCGGCCACTCACCGAGGGCCATCGCTAGGGCGGCCGCGGTCGGCGATGGGTGGATCTCCGGCGGCAGTGGCGTTGGCATGTTCCGCGCCGGCGCGCAGGCGGTTCTCGCCGGCCGACGCGAGGCGGGGCGACCAGGGCGACCGAGGCTGCTGGCGCTGGCCTACTTCGCACTTGGCGATGACGCCGACCAGCTAGCCAACAGCTACCTTCGCGACTACTACGGATTCGCGCCACCGTACGCGCAGGCCGTGGTGAACAACGCGGCGATCGGAGCGGAGAGCGTGATCGGCACGATTGAGGCGTTCCACGCGGCAGGCTGCGACGAGCTCATCCTCGCACCGTGCTCAGCCGACATCGAACAGGTCAGGCTGCTTGGCGCCGTGCTCGCCGACGCCAGCCACGGCAGCCGCGTGCCGGCTTGACCATACTGGCCACCATACCTCCCATCGGGTGAGACTGAGGCGCTCCGTTCATCCGGCTGTCGATCCTGACCAGAGCTGTTCGTATAGGAAACGGCAGGCCGGCGTGGCGCCGGTACCAACACCAGGGAGGACTACCGTGCAGCACTATCTGCTCAGCATCTACCAGCCCGACACGCAGGAGCCGCCGTCGGCCGAATTCCTGGCTCCGATCATGCGGAATGTCGAAGTGCTGAACACCGAGCTCAAGGCGGCCGGTGCCTGGGTGTTCGCCGGGGGCCTGCATCCTTCCGACAACGCCACTGTCGTGCGGCTGAGCAACGACGAGGTGCTGACGACCGACGGCCCCTACCTCGAGGGCAAGGAGCACCTTGGCGGATTCACCATCATCAAGGCTGCCGACCTCGACACCGCCGTTGAATGGGGTCGCAAGCTCGCCAGGGCGACCACCCTCCCCATCGAGGTCAGGCCGCTGCAGGGCGAGCCCGTCGGGTGACATCGGCATGTCACGGGTGTCCCCACCGGTGATCGAACGCGTGTTTCGCGAAGAACACGGACGCGCGATCGCCGTTCTGGTCCGCGCCTTCGGCGACATCGATCTCGCCGAGGATGCCGTCCAGGAGGCGTTCACGACTGCCCTACAGCGGTGGCCGTCCGCCGGAATGCCCCCAAGCCCAGCGGGTTGGATCATCACCACCGCCCGCAACCGGGCCATCGATCACCTGCGCAGGGAGGCGTCCAGAACGGATCGGCACAGCGAGGCCGCCCTGCTGCGCACCCACGAGGAACCGGCAGATGAGGGAGCGGTACCTGATGACCGGTTGCGTCTAATCTTCACCTGCTGCCACCCCGCGCTCGCTCCGGCGGCGCGGGTCGCGTTGACCCTCCGGCTCCTCGGTGGACTCACCACCGCGGAGATCGCGCGTGCCTTTCTGGTACCGGAACCGACCATGGCCCAGAGGCTGGTGCGGGCCAAAGGAAAGATCCGCGATGCGCGGATCCCCTACCGGGTTCCTTCCGACACCGACTTGCCCGTCCGCCTGCACGCCGTGCTGAGCGTGATCTACTTGATTTTCAACGAAGGTTACGCGGCGAGTTTCGGTGAACGCCTCACCCGCGACGATCTCTGCGTGGAAGCCATCCGTCTCGGCCGGCTCCTGCTCATGCTCGTACCCGAGGAGCCGGAAGTCCCCGGCCTGCTCGCGCTCATGGTGCTCACCCAATCGCGGCTGCCCGCACGCTCGACAGCGGATGGGCAGCTCGTGTTGCTCGCCGATCAGGACCGCGGCCTGTGGGACCGCGCGCTCATCGGAGAAGGGCAGGCTCTTGTTCGACGGTGCCTTCAGCGCGATCAGCCCGGCCCGTACCAGATCCAGGCGGCGATCAACGCCGTGCACAGTGACGCGCCGGCCGCGTCGGCCACGGACTGGCCGCAGATCATCCGGCTGTACGACCAGCTGCTGGCATGTGCTCCGGGCCCGATCGTGTCCCTCAACCGTGCGGTTGCGGTGGCCGAGGTCGAAGGACCCGAAGCGGCGCTCGACATCGTCGACAGTCTCGACCTTGAGGGTTACCACATATTCCATGCGGTTCGTGCCGACCTGCTGCGGCGTCTCGATCGCACGGCCGAGGCCGCTTTGGCGTACGACGCCGCACTTGCTCGCACCGAGAACGCGGCGGAACGGAACTTCCTCAAGCACAGGCGTCAGGGACTCATGCGAACCTGACGAACGCCTGCCACCACGGCTTTTCTCCTTGGCTTGTACACCGACAGTGCCGTGCTGAGTATCAGCAGAAGCGCTTGTCCGGCAAGTCCTCCGACAGTCGTCAACCGGGCTTGCGCCGAGTCGGCGGTCACGCCGATCCATGGACCGACCACGGCCGCCACCACGACAAGATTGGCCAGCGTCAGACCCAGTTTCTTCACGACCCAGCCGTGTCGGAACAGTCTCCACGGTGAGGCCAGCGCGGACGCGATCCCGGTCAGCAGAGCGGTCAGTGCCAGTGGCAGCGCGGCGGCGTCGAAACACAGGCTGCCGAGACGTGCCGCCGCGCCGGCCACCGCGGGATCCGAGGAGAACGTCCTGCCAACCAGAATGAACAGCACCCCGGTGACACCGAGGTTGGACACCGCGCCGAGGACATGGACGGTGACCAACAGTCTGCGACGGCCAGTCACGCCGCTCCCGTGACGGTCACCACAGCACGGTGCACAGTGTTGTCGGTGACGTGGCTGACCAGGTAGTCGGCCAGATCCGCGACGCTCACCGGACGCTCGGAGCGGAGCAGCCCGTCAGGGATCACCCGGTATCGCCCCGTGGCCGGCGAATTCCGCAGAGTCGACGACCGCACGATCGTCCAGTCCAGGTCGCTGTGGTTCAGCTCGTCCTCCATCCGCTCGACGTCGTTGAACGGGTTTCGATAGAGCTTGTGTATGAAGAACCGCAGGGCAATCTTCCTGGTAAGCGGGGCTCGCCGACTGATGGCCACCGCGCTCGGGGAAACGGTGAGCAGCCTGCGGACACCGGCGGCCCGCATCGCCTTGACGACGTTGGCCATACCGGTCGAGCGGAGGATGGTTGGCCCCCTGCCACGGTTGCCGACGGCGAAGACTATGACATTCGCTC
>Ga0213875_10001454_pt1 | contig 15335 bp, 16 predicted proteins | sample BarmaccomBMRX_R8_FD_160105 | JGI IMG/M metagenome (GOLD analysis project Ga0213875, IMG submission 160105) | Root-associated microbial communities from Barbacenia macrantha in rupestrian grasslands, the National Park of Serra do Cipo, Brazil - RX_R8 | ecosystem: Host-associated > Plants > Roots... | reverse complement strand
GCCCAGCGGGAGCGGTTGCGGGTCGCGGTCGGCGACGACGTCAGAATCCGGTTGCTCGAGGACTACCTGACCGGTTCGGAGGTACGCCAGCTGTTCGCCTCAGCGGACTGCTACGTGTCGTTGCACCGCAGTGAGGGCTTCGGTCTCACGGTCGCCGAGGCGATGGCCCACGGCCTGCCTGTGATCGCGACCGACTACTCGGGGACCGCGGAGTTCCTCGTCGAGGGCACCGGCTGGCTCGTACCCTGTCGGCGGGTGCCGGTCGGGGAGAACCAGCATCCCTATCCGCCGGCCGCTCAGTGGGCCGAGCCGGATGTCTCCTCAGCCGTCGAGGCACTTCGGGCCGTGGCGGCGGATCCCGCGCAGGCGCGGCGCCGTGGGCTTGCCGCACGCCGGCACGTCCTGTCGACGAGGACCTTCCAGCGGGCAAGCGCATGGACCGCCGAGCGCGTGGCGTCGGCGGGCGAACGGTGGAGAGACAGACGGCGGGGCACGCCGGTTGCGAGCCGACCCGTGCGGGACGCACTGACACCGGTGCGCGAGTCGAGGGAGGCACTGCGTTGGCGTGCCGACCCTCAATCGTCCAGTCGACTGCCGATCGCCCCACTGATGCGGCGGGCCGTGCTGCGCATGATCGACCATTACGACGTCCATCAGCGCAGGATTCTCGACCATCTGATGGACGGAGTCGAGGGTGGCCTGTCGCGGGTGGCCGACACCGAACGTCGGGCTGAGGAACGCATCACCGTGCGGCAGGAGCGGCTGGAGGGCCGGGTCGCCGAGTTGGAGCGGCTCGGCAAGCAGGTCGCCGCCGACGCCGAGGAACGGGCCCGACAGAACGCCGACCTGACCGCGCGGCTTGCGGCCGCCGAGCGGCGGTGTCGCCAACTCGACGAGAAGCTTGTCGGGATGATGGAGAACCGGGACGCGCGCCTTGACGAAACGGCATTGGCCGCCATGGACCTCAGCCGCAGGGTCCGGGCACTCGATCTCGGCGTGCGCAGCCACCACGACCTGCTTGACCCGGTCACCGATCTGCCGCCGAGTGAAGCGGTACCGACCGATGTCGGCATCCTGCGCCTGCCCGTGGGTGACACTGTCGTCCTGCCCTGGCTGCGTACCTATTCGACCTGGGAGGAGCGGGAGTCCCGGCTGATCGACGACCTGTTGCGGCCTGGTGACACCTTCGTGGACATCGGTGCCCACGTCGGCTACTACACCATAAGGGCGCTGCGCAGGATCGGTGCGGAAGGTGCGGTGTTCGCCGTCGAGCCATGGCAGACGCTGCGGGATCTGCTCGTGCACAACGTCAGGGTCAACCTGCCCGAGCCGGTGGCACAGCGACTGACGCTGCTGCCGGTGGCGGCGTGGGACCAGGATCAACCGCTTCGGCTCGCGCTGGCCGCCGACGGCAACAGCGGCGACAACCGGATCTCCGGCAACGGTCACATCGCCGTGCCTGGAGTCGCGCTGGCCGGTGTCGAGGCATTGCGGACTCGTCGGCTGTCGGTAGTCAAGGTGGACGCACAGGGGCGTGACCACCGGGCCCTCTCCGGTCTGGCCCCCCTGCTCATCCGCGATCGCCCACACGTGGTCTGCGAGTTCTGGCCGGAGGGCATCGGCGAACTCGGCGACAGCCCGGCCGAGACGTTGGACCGCTACCGCTCCTGGGGCTACGAGTTGGTGCCCGTTGTCGCGGACGAGCATGTCGGCCACGGTAACGACGAGTTGATCCGGCAGGCTGCGGCGGAGCCGAGTGGCTTCCTCACGCTCTGGCTGCGTCCGGCAGCCTCGGCGAACTCCGCCGGAGGCTGAGCCGACCGAACCTATACTCGGGGGGCTCTCACCGCCTTGGTACTGACCTGTGCGGGGGCAGATCGGAAGGGGTTGGGTGGCAGTCAATCGGGTGGCAGCGAAACGGCGCGTCGTGTTCATCGACATCGCCAGGGCTGTTGCCGCCCTGCTGGTGGTCGAAAGTCACCTTGCCACCGTCTGGACGGTCATGCACCACGCGTCCTCGCCGGTGCTCGACTTCGTCAACACGCTGTTCACCGATCCTCTGCACGTCTCCAAACAGGGACTCGGTCAGCCGGGAGTACCGATGTTCTTCCTGATCAGCGGGTTCATCGTGACGCCACTGGCAATGCATCAGGGCGCGCCGCGCTTCGCCATCGGCAGGGTGCTGCGAATCTATCCGACGCTGATCGTGGTCGTGCTGCTGACCGGACTGGCGATCACGCTTGGCTTCGAGCCACTGCTGACCGGCCAGGCCGTCGTCGTGAACCCGACGACGCTGCTAACCAACGCGACGCTGGTGAACTACGTCCTCGTACCGCAGGTCGTGCTGGTCGGAGTCGCCTGGACCCTGGTTGTCGAGGTGATCTTCTACTTTCTGCTCATCGCGCTGCTTCCTCTGGTGAGGCGGATGCTCTGGTTAGCGATCACCGTCGAGCTGACCTTCGTCCAGGTGGTCCTGATGACCGCTCGGGCGTTCAACGACAACTATCTGCTCTTCGCGGTTTCGGTGTCCTTTCTGCCGATCGTGATCATGGGACAGGTGATCTGGTCGGCGTACACCAGGCGGATTCGGTTGTGGGCGGCGGGATTACTACTGGCAGCGAGCTGGTGCCTGTACACCTGGGCCGGACTGCGTGACATGGGGCGACTGGACAATTCCTACGACCTGTCGCTGGCGATCGCGGTGCTGTGCCTGCTGATGGGCCTGTTCGCGGAGGACAGGCTGGCCGAGCGCAGAGTCTGGACCTGGCTGTCGGAGCGGACCTACTCGATATACCTCTGGCACGGTCTCGTTGGCTACGCCATGCTGACCGCTGTGTACCCGTACGTCGGTTTCGAGGTCGGGTTCCTGATCGCGGTCGTCGCCACGTTCGTCGCCGTCGAGATCGGCTACCGGCTGATCGAACGGCCCAGTCACATCCTCAGCAGGAAACTGTCGAGGCCAAAGGACTCCCGGAAGTCGACGCGGGACATTCCCGCGGAGATCGCGGCGGAGGTCACCGCCCAGATACCGCGGATCACTGGGGCACGCCAGGCGCCGGCGCATCGCGCCGGCGATGGGTCAGGCGGGCCGCCGCCGCCACCTCCGGAACGTCCCCGTCGCCAGCACAACCGTCAACACCACGATGGCCGCCACGCCGTCCGCCCGTTCCCGGCTGCCGGCGTCCGACGCGGTCGATGAGCAACGCCGGTCACCGCGGTGGAGCCTGCTACTTGCGTGGGTGTGCCGCCACGGCGGTGGCGACGGCGTCGAGCACCGCCGGCTGCAGCAGAACGGAAACACCCGGCGCGATGCCGCGCTCGACCATCTCGACCACGATCGTGTCGCTGTCGACGGCGTACTGGGCCGCACGAGCGGGATCCGCCTCGAGGGCACCTTCCTGAATGATACTGGCGTCAGTGAAGGCAGCCGCGATGAACGGCGTCGCGTATGTGGTGAACGAGTCACCGAACCAGGTCGTTCTACCGCCGATCATTCCTGTCACCGGTCCGTCGGTGTGGAACGAGGTGACTTTGCGTGCGTCGTAGAGCCCCTGCTGAGTACGGTCGACGGTGCCGTCGGGAGCAAGGCTGTACCTGTCGGTGCTGTCGACGCCGGTCCGTCCCAGCAGGGGTGGCAGATCTGCCTCACCGCTGTAAGGGCCGGACTTGGCGACCTTCCAGGTCTGGTCGACCCCGGATTCGATCGTGTCGACAACCGCCCTCACCATGAGCAGGCCTCCGGCGAACGTCCAGTGACTGTCCTGCGGGAAGTACAGCGGGGAGCCCGTTCTCGCCGCTTCCTGGTTCAGAGTGGAGCGCAGATCGACCGCACCGGCTTGGCTGGTGATCCTCGGCCAGAACCGGTCGCGCAGCGCGGCCGCACAGTCCTTACCCGCGTACTGGTCGGGCAACCGGTCAGGGACGGCTGTCGACTTGTCCGGCGGGACGACCAGCACGAACCTGCGTCCGGACTTCTCGACCGCGGCCTTGAACCGGATCACCTCAGCGAGAACGTCGTCCAACGACTCCCGCGGCTGACACTTGGCGTGCATGTCCTCCCCGTAGTACATCCAGCCGTCTCGCCCCTCGATCACCTTGGGATAGACCGTGTCGTGCGGCTGGGCGTCGCCGACTGTGGCGCCGGGAGCAACCTCGGAGCCGCCCGCGCCAAGCGAGGGAGGCTCGCCGAACAGTCCTCTACTGATCTTGTCGCTGGCCTGGATGGCACCGAGCCGGAAAGGAAGGTTGTCCACGGCCCACGGCCCCAGCGCCGTGAAGAATCCCCACCCCTGGGAGAGGCTGGGGAACGGGTGCAGTGCCCGGTTCTCGATCGCCGGCGGTTCACCGAACAGGCAGAGCCCGACGATCGGGGTGAAGAAGAACATGACCGCACAGACCAGGGCGGTCCGCTGTCGTCCGTGACGGGGTCGGTAGAGCGGATGGTCCTTGGGCAACCGCGACTCGTGGTGCGGTATCGGCTGCGTGTCCTCTCCCGCCCACTCTCGCACTCCCGCACGATATATGGGCTTCGTCAGGACAGCACGAACCAGCGATCGACTGAGTGTTTTAGGTCACATTAGCTGCGTTCCGTGACACGACCCAGGGAAAGCGCTCACCAACGGCTACTGTTGGTAGCAGTTCGCGGACATGTCAACAGTCACGGTATCCCCAAATGGGTGAATATCTGAGACCGTCTTCAGAATCGTCGTTACTGACGGTCCAACAAGGGCCCGGCGGCGTCAACGAGCAGCCGGCGCTTGTGGGGGCGCAGCCTTGGAGGCAGTGATGGCATTGCAGGTCGCCGCGCTGGTCGTTGCCAGCCTGGTGCTCGTGGTCAGGGTGGTCGTCGCACTGCATGACCACCCGTCCAAGCCGATCAACAGGTAGTGCGACATGGAACGTGCACTGGACGGATTGGCTGAGTTGCGTCAACGCGGCTTCCAGTTCATGAACATTCATGACGGCGACGGTCAACTTGATCAGATCATGGGCTTCCGTCAGCTGCGTGGCTACGTTGACACGCTGATGTTCCGTTCGGTGTCCGACGCACGCGCATGCCGGACTCCCGCGGCGCAGCGGTCGACAAGGTCCACACCGGCGGTGTGGTCGTTCGAGGGCGGCCTCGCCGAGACGATCGACCGGCTGTTGGAGTTGCCCCTGCCGGGCACACCGCTGGCTCCGATACTGGCAAAGCGGTCAGTACCGGATCTGACGCTGGCCGGTATGAATCCCTTCCAGCTGTGGACTCCGCCCGGCCAGATTGCTTAGCGCACAGATTCAGATTGCTTAGCGCACAGATTTGGGCGGGGACAGTATCGCGTTCCCCGCCCAATCAAATCGAGCCGCTCAGAAGCGAATCGTCACAACGTTGGCAACATAACCGGTATTGTCCGCATTACTGGTTCCGACGACCTGGACATAGTCGCCCTGGTGGGGAATACCATTGGTAAACAGCGTCTTATCGGTGACAAAGAATACAGTGACTCGGCCGGAGTCATCGGTCGCTCCGACATTGAAACCAGCGTTGGTGATCGCCGTGATCGGCCCCTGAACGGTGATCTGCTCCCTGCTCGCGACAGCAGGTGAGCTGTGGTCCGGTGCAGCCGTCGCCACAGCACTACCCGCGAAGACACACCCACATAACAACGCGCCAATAAGTGCGGTGCCAACAAGCTTCTTCATCGCCGTCCTTTTTCTCACGCGGTCAACATTCTCATGGAGCCGGATCACAGGTTGTGCGACTCACACATGAGGACGCTCGGAATAAAGGGCAGTTGCCAGTTCGTGTCACTCGTCACATCGATTTCTCCGATCGCCGATGTGTTTGTCGACAGCGCCGGCGCGTTCGGTCAGCTGCTGGGCTGGATCGCACGCATGATCAGGTGTCCACCGTCGAATACATGCCCCCCAGTCCAGTCAACCGTGATCACACCGCAAACTCCCGGAAGAACGAACCTCAGCGCGGCGGGAGCCGGAGCGTCCGGATCGTCACCGTCAGCGACCGGTATCCCGGTCCACCGCAGCGGGAGCTGGGCCCCGTGGGCGTCGTCAAGGACAACCGCGGGCGTGCGGTCCTCCTCTTCCCTGTCGCCCCGCGTCGGCAGTACTCGGCCCACCGCATCCACGAATTGCGGCTCCTGCGGGAATCCGGAGACAGCACAGGTGCTGCCCGGCCTGGCGGTCAGAGTCAACAGCGCGGCGCGCTGGCCGGCACCTGCCTCAACGTGACCAAGCGTGCCGGTTAAGTCGGCCGCGGAGCAGGCAGCCGGGGCAGCACCGGCGGCAGCCGCCGTGCCGCCGAACGCGACGGTGCCCAGCGCGACGGCTGTCACAACGGGCAGAACGCTCTTCTTCACATGGACTCCTCAGTCACGACGAATGATAGGGGGACGCCCCTTCACCCGAAGGGTTGACTCTGCGTGACCGCAGTCACCGTCGGTTCCACGTGGAACGAAGGTGATCGACGAGCAGGCGCCCCCCGGTGTCGACCAGTGCCGGATTGGCCAGCTGCGAGCCGACCGCGACCGGTCACGGGGGCAGCACGTAGCCTCGCCGTATGGAGATCACTGACACCGCGGCCATTGTCACCGGGGCGGCCTCCGGACTGGGGGGAGCGACCGCGCGGACCCTGGCCGCCCGGGGCGCGAAGGTGTTCGCGCTAGATCTGCCCGACCCCATCGGGAAGGCCGCCCCCATCGAGGGCGTCACCTGTCTCGCCGCCGACGTGACCGACGCCGACCAGGTGAGGGCGGCCGTCGGCACGGCGGCTGCCTCCGACCGGCCTCTGCGCATCCTGGTGAACTGCGCGGGCGTTGGAACCGCGGGCCGAGTGCTTGGCAAGAGCGGACCGCACGATCTCGACGTGTACCGCAGGGTCATCGAGGTCAACCTGATCGGCACGTTCAATGTGCTACGCCTTGCCGCCGAAGCCATGGCCAAGACGGCCGAGTTGGCCGACGGACAGCGCGGCGTGGTGGTGAACACTGCTTCTGTCGCCGCCTTCGACGGCCAGATCGGGCAGGTCGCCTATGCCTCGTCCAAAGGGGGTGTTGTCGGACTCACCCTTCCTGCCGCCCGGGAACTGGCTTCCTCGGGCATCCGGGTGATGACGATCGCCCCCGGCATCATCGACACTCCCATGCTCGCCGGGGTGTCCGAGACGTTTCGCGCCGGGCTGGCCGCTGGAGTGCCGTTTCCCAAGCGCCTCGGCCTCCCCTCCGAGTACGCCCAACTCGTGGTAGCGATCGTCGAGCACGACTACCTCAACGGCGAGGTGATCCGGATGGATGGCGCACTGCGGATGGCGCCCCGCTGAACCACCCCACGTCCTGGACAACTACAGGTCGCCGGCGTAGGGAAGATCGTCCATTGCCGGTGAGGACATCCAGTTCCGAAGCGCCAGCGTGGCGCGCACATCGTCCTCGTTGTACTCCAGCAGGCGCTGGCGCTGGGACTCGTCGGCAGGCGCATCGTTCATGCCGACCGCGGCTCGGTACCAGCGCATGGAGTTCTCACCACCAGCTTCGGGATCACGCCACCGGAAGCCCGCCACCGGCGCGATTGTCTTGAGTCCCTTGCCACGCGCACACAGGAACTGGTCGCGAACGCTGCCGAACACGTCGACCCAGGCCGCTGAGGACACGAACTTCCTGACCTGGGACACCGTTGGTATGCCCTGGCGTCCGCCGAAACGCTCGGCCGACGCCAGCATCCAACGGTTCTCGGCGAGCTCGTTGTAGCAGTAGGCACGGAAGGTGAGCCCGCGCGCCGCGGCACGCCGTACGATCTCCATCAGCCAGGTCCAGAACTCGGCGAACGACCGCGCCTCGTCGTCGCACGGCAGCGGCTCCCACGTGACGAATGACCGGTACCCAGGCGGCTCACCAACGTCGGCACCGGTCAGCAGGCAACCCCACATGTAGGCGCCGGCATCACCGAAACTCTCCATGTCCACGTCGACCTCGACATCGGCTCGCGGCACGGTGATCCGGCGCGCTCTGCGGACCACGGTCAGGTCACGCAGCCAGGCACGCGCGAGCACCACCGCGTCTTCCCGCGCCATTCCCACCAACGCGACGGGCACCTCGTCGACGGCGGCCAACTGGTCCACTGTGGTGATACCCGCCCGACGCAACTGCATGGCGTCCTCACCACGGACCACTAGGCTGACGTCCCGCGATGCGCGCAACGTTGCCTCGCACACGGGCCACCACGGGCAATCGCGGCACTCCACGATCCTGGACGGCATGGCCAACGGCTGGCCACCCGTTGCGGCGGCGACAGCGACGGCCAACCGGTCGGCCAGCCGACTGTCGTATTCGGCAAGGGCTGTCCTGCCTCCGGGCCAGGTGGGCGCCGCCAGGTCGTGCCAGACCACCACGTCGGCATCCATACCGACGACCCCGGCCAGAGCGTGACCGTCGTCGGCGAACCCACAGGCCCGAAGCATCCGCATCACGTGCGCCAACCTCAGCTGGTCACGGGGTTGTGGCCGCACCTTGCGGCATGCGTCGACGTGGCTGCCCGCCGGGGTCGGGTCCCGCAGCGGGGAGGTGCGCGCCCCCGAACCAGGATCGGTGACCTTGTGACGAACGACGAGAACCGGCACGTAGCCGGCCCCGGCACGGACCAGCAGATCGATCCCGCCACGTCGGCCACCCTCGAGGTCAAGCGGCAGCTGGGGGGCCCAGACGAAACGCGCTCCACCAGCGAGCGCGGCGAGCGTGGCGCGCTCGCGTTCGGCCGGCTCGGCATCGAGCGCGATCTCTGTCCACCCCGTGGTGACCAGTGCGGCCATCCGGTCCGCGACCATCCGACGGTGAGTCCTCGCGTCGGCCCGACGCTGTTCGCCTGTCGGATCCGGCGGGGCCTTCCGCGCATTGGCCATCGCCGGATCGTTCTCCAGGTGCACGCGCCGGCGGCAGCGGGTCACCACCCCGGCGTCGAGCAGCACTGAAGATGTCACGGTGTGCAGCCTAGGCCGCCCCTCCGACAGCCGCACCGACCCTCGGGTGATCTTCACTGAGCCCACTCGTCACACACCCCTGCCGCCGCCTCATTACGCTCACGTCCGTGGCGAGACGGCGGCTCCCGGCGCACCGCGCGACACGCGTGGTGCGCGGCGGGCTGCTCACCATTGGATCGGCCGGGCTCGCGATGACAGCGCACGGCCTTGCCGGCGGCGGCTTGCTGGACTCGGTACCCGCACTGCCGTTGACGTTTCTGCTCGCGACGGTCGGCACGACGATCGCGGACCGCTGGCGCGGCGAGTCCGCAATGTTGGCGGTACTCGGGTTCACCGAACTCGGCCAGCACGTTCTACTGTCGATATCGCACGGTCAGCACGCCGCCCGGCCGGATCCGATACTGATGGCGGCCGCGCACGCCGCTGCCACACTGGTCACCGCGGCGCTGCTCGCGGGCGCGAACACCGCGATCACCACAGTCGTGTCGTCACTTGCCGCGCTGCTGCCCGACGCACCGCCGACCCTGGTTCCCAGGGCCACGAAGGCCCGTCGCCCGATTGCCATGTCGCCGCACAGTCATCTGCTCCACGTGCTGCTGCGCAGGATGTCCGCACGACGTGGTCCGCCCCGCGCCTGCTGACCCAGATCTCGTTCCCTGCCCGGCGACCGGCCATGGTCGGTCGTTTCCCCATGCTCAGGAGAGCAGCATGTCAACACCACGCACCATCCTGCGTATCGGCAGCGTCATGACCGGTGTCGGTCTCGCCGTCATCGCCACCGCCGTCCCCGCATCCGCGCATGTCACGGCGAACACCACCGCTGCCGTCCAAGGCAGCTCGAGCAAGGTCACCTTCCGGGTACCCAACGAGGACGCCACGGCCGGCACAGTGCGGGTGCAGGTCACCCTGCCGACCACGACTCCGGTCCCCGGCGCGTCGATCAGGCCCGTTCCCGGCTGGAGGGCCAGCATCGAGACGGCCACCCTGGACAAAGCGGTCAGGGAAAACAACGTCGACGTGGTCAAGGCGGTCAAAACGATCACGTGGACCGCCGAGCCCGGTGTCCGGATCGGCCCAGGCGAGTTCCAGGAGTTCGACGTCTCCCTCGAGTCGCTGCCGGACGACACCAACAAGCTGATCTTGCCGGCAGTGCAGACCTACGACAGCGGCCGCGTGGTCAGCTGGAGCGACCAGCCCCCCTCAGACGGTCAGCCCGAGCCGGAACACCCCGCACCCGTGATCACACTGCAACCCAAGCAGGACGATTCAGACGGAATGAGCACGAGTGATTCCGGGGCCATCACCACCACGGCCCGGGCAGGCGCCGACACAGTCGCCCGTTGGCTCGGCGGAGCCGGACTGGTCGTCGGCGCACTTGGTCTCGGCTTCGGTGGCGGCTCCGTGCTGCGCAACCGCAAGCCGTCGGCCAGCTCCGGGAACGGACGAGGAAAAACCACGTGAAGCGGTTCGTCGCGGCCCTGCTCCTCGCGACGGCGTGCATGATCGGCATTGCCGCGCCGGCGTTCGCGCACAACGTCCTGATCAGCAGTGATCCCAGACAAGGATCGTCAGTCGAGACCAGCCCCCACGAGGTCACCCTCACGTTCGACCTGCCGATCCAGAACGGCGACTTCGACGTAGTCACGATCACCGGACCCGGCGGCACGCGGTGGGAAGCCGGCACCGCGACCGTGCGGAGCAACGTGATCAGCGCACCGGTCCGCACGCTGGGACCCGCCGGCGACTACACCATCGGATATCGGATCCTGTCCGCGGACGGGCATCCGGTCTCCGGCGCGGTGACGTTCACCCTGACAAAGGCCGGCAACGGCACGCCGGCATCGGTGACGGTGAGGCCGCCCGGCCAGTCGGGTGCCGATTCGGTGCCGACCTGGATCTGGATCGCCGGCGGTGTCGCGCTGCTGGTCGCCGGGGTGATGGTCGCGATCCGGTTCGGCAGGAAAGTCGACGGGCCATAGCTCCTGCCGGACACCGATGCGGCGGTCGCAAGACGAGGAAGGACGTCCGGGGTGGCACCTGCGCGAACCGTCACACGGGGTGGGTGCGGCCTCGTCGCCGGCCTCTGCCTGGCCGCACTCGCGGGATCGGTCATCGGCACCACGCTGACTGGCAGAACAGCGGTTCCCGGTGTCGTCGAACCCGGTACGTTCGCCCGCTACGGGTTGGCGGCAGCGCGGGTACTGCTCGACGTGTCCACATTGGGCACGGTCGGGGTGAGCCTGCTGCCGGTGCTGCTCGGCTCCGGCCGTCGGAAACAGACTGTGCCGGTGCTGCGCTCCGCACTCCGGGCCGGCATGCTCGCCTCCGGTGGCTGGGTGCTCGGCGGTCTGGTGTCGCTGGTGCTCCAGACCGCCGAGCTGCGTCCAGACCGCATGCCGACCGTTGGCTCCATCGTCGACTACGTGGCGCTGTTCCACTCCGGTCAGGCGCTGGCGATCAGCACCGCGGTCGCGCTGGTGCACTTCGGTCTCACCGTCGTCATGGTTCGGTGCGGCCACCGCGGACTCACCGAGCCGCGGATCGTGCTCTCGGTGTTCGGTCTGCTACCACTGCCGGTCACGGGGCACGCGTCCGACGTCGGTCTCGAGTGGGGCGGACAGAGCCTGGGCATGGTGTCAATGGAGCTGCACGTGATGGCCGCCGCGAGCTGGACCGGTGGGTTGGCCGCGGTCGGCGCCTTTGTTGTCGCCAATCGGTCGCTGTTGGCTGTGACGCTACCGAGGTTCTCCTGGCTGGCCACGCTGTGTCTTGCCGTCGTAGGCGTGACCGGAGTGGTCAATGCCCTGCTCACGCTGTACGAGTCCCCGGGAGCGAATCCGGTGACGGCCCTGTTTACGACGTACTACGGCTGGATCCTCTTTGGCAAAATCGGCTGTTACGGCGTGCTCGCCGCCCTCGGTGGCACCATTCGGCTGCGGATGCTGCCCCGGATCGCAAGCCACCAGCGGGTGGCGGCATTGGCCAGCTGGATCTCCGTGGAAGCGACCATCATGGGGCTGGCCTACGGCCTTGCCGTTGTCCTGGTACGCACACCCATGACCTAATGCCGCTTGCCCAGAGTGCCACTGACCGGAGTCTTTGTGATCAGTCAGTCGCGTTCGGTGAGCTGCGCCGTCTGCGGCTGCTGGCGAAGCTCAGACAGGCGGGCGAGCGCGACCGTGCCCCGTCGCTCCAGTTCCTGACGGTCGATCCAGCCGGCCGCGTAGTGCCGGTACGTCTGGGCGAGCATCACCAGCTCGGCGAGGTAATCGGCTGACCGCCGACGCCTGGCCTCCGGAAGCGCAGTGATCAGCGGCAACTGGTTGTTCACGACGTCGTCGAGTATCCGCGCGGTGCGCAGGGCACGCCGTGCCCGCCACCTGGTCCAGAGCCGATGCCCGACCCGGCAAGCGGATATTTGGTCCGAGACGCGCCTTCTATCGAAACTCGCCACCGCGCCAACTCACCTCGCCTCCATGCATAGCGACCTCAGGGCACGCTGCCCCTGAAGTCGTCCGGGGCCGAAGCTGCGTTACCGGGACGTGACGCTACCGGTAAGGCACCCATCGAGTGAAGATGTCTCCAGCACGAACCGAACGTAGCCGGCGGCGAAGTTCGGAGCGGATATTGGGGTTGCTCCGGGCAATGGGCAGGACAGCCGCGGTGAGTTTGAGTTCGCGGATCTCCCGAAGCACCGAAAAACCATCCCATCGGGTGACATCAAAACCGTACGCCTCGGCGAGCTGTTCATGCTTGTTCACTGTGTGGTGAAAACGCAGTTGGCCAACGGCGATGGGTACGAGGTCCCATTCGCGCGGTCCGACGCACGTCGTGTCGAAATCGCACAGCACTGTGCCGCCCGGAGTCGTGATCACATTGCCGAGATGCGCGTCGCCGTGCACAACGCCGCGCGGCAACTCGTAGTCGACCTCGGCGAGCCTCGACTCGACCTCGTCACAGCGGCGCAGCAGGAAGTCGACATCGTCGGGGTCCCATCCTTCGGCGTCGGAGATCCGCCTGCGGAGATCGTCGATCGGATTCCACTCCGGCAACTCGGCGTCCCCGACGGGAATGTCGTGCATCTGCCGCAGCAACGTCGCCAGCTCGGCGGCGGTGGGCTCCGCGCCGCTGTCTGGCACCTCTTGCCAGAACGTCGCCGAGTGGATGCCGACGTGCAGCGGCTGCGTCACATCCGGCAGCAATTCGACGGCCGGCACGGAATAGTCGGCCAGCAGCCTGGCCGCGTTCACCACGTTGTCCGCCCGGTGCCGCAGCCCGGGAGTGAGGACGATCCTGACAACGACGGGATGTCGGGCGAGGCGGAACACCGCGTTGTTGACGAAACGGATGAGCTCCGCACCTCGAGCATCGAGCCCCACCTCCGCGCACGCATCAGCGAGGACCGCACGGAGCCGGTCCTTGCTGGACCGCCCGTCGGTAAGGGAAGTGGTCGCCAGGGGAGTAGTCACTGTGGTTATACCGTCCGATACACCTTGAGCCGCTCGGCGAGGTCGAGCGCCGCCGAATTGTTCTTCCGTCGCGACGCCTCGATCTGCAACGGCTTGAGCCGGGCGACGACCCGCTTCGACTTGATCGCCTCGCCGAGCTTCATGGCCTGATTACCCACTTTCACGCCCTGATCCACGTCGCCGACCCGCATGTGGTTCTCCGCGAGCATGCTCAGCCCGAAGACGTGGGTCCGCTGCATGTTGCTCTCGTAGCCCTCGTTGCATTTGACCAGCTCGTTGACTGCTAGCGGTGCGTACTTCAGCCGGTTCTCCTCAAACTCGCCGAGGGCGCTGAGAGCCGAACCGATCATCCCGTGCAGGTCGTTGACATCGAAGAACTTCACCCAGCTCGGCACGTCCTCGGACTGGGCCCGCTCGAACTCGTCACGAGTCCGTCCGATCATCCGCTGTACCTGGTCCTGCCGGTTCAGTTTGCCGTAGGCCCAGGCCTCGTTCGCACACAGCACCGCGACCGTCAGGGCCGATCCGGATTCCTGTGCGGCGATCTGTCCGAGCTGGAACATCTTGAGTGCCTCGCCAGGGGCCTCGTTCTGCAGGTAGACCCGGCCCATCCGATAGAGGATGTTGGCTACCAGGCCGTTGTCGCCGCCCTGTTTGGCCAGCTCGAGCGCCTTGGCGAAGTGCGTTCGGGCCGAATCGAGCAGCCCGATGTCGAAGGACGTCCAGCCGGCGAGGCTGTGCATGTCCGCGACGGCTTTGAACAGTCGGCTCCGAACCACATCGGATGAGGTGACCTCGAGCAGCTGCCGCGTCCAGGAAAGCTGGGCCACCACGGCGTCCCGACAGAACCCGCCGCCGTACTGGTAGTCCAGTGAGCGCAGGGCACGTGTCGCGGCCTCGATCTGCCGGACGTCGGTGAGTCCGATCCGGTTGGGCGTGGGTGTCTGGGCAGCGGTGGCGACCCACTGGCCGGTGTCCGGCCCGAGCACCTGGGCTCCCATCGTCACCGCCGCGGCGTGCTGCAGGAACTGGCGGCGTTTCACTTCCTCGTCCTCGCGCTGCTCGGCTTCGTCGACGCCGCCGGCAAGCTTCAACGCCGTGGTCTCGTCATAGGCGAGACCCATGTAGCCACGGGGCACACCAAGGCCGTCCGCGATCCTGGCAAGCACGTCGTAGGCCATGACCTGTCGTCCCTTGAGGATCTCCGACACCTCGGACTGGGACTGGCCGGTCATGGCCGCGATCTGCCGTTGGGACACGCCAACGCGCCGCAGCTGCCGGTACACCGAACTCACGTCCCGTGCGGCCAGCGCGTTGCGCATCTCCTGTCGCTCCCAGTTATCCGGACTCACGGGAGAGTTCTGGGAACCAATACTGTTCAATTGCGCCCCCTCACGGTTCGACGGGCGTCACCCGAAGAGTAAGGGCTTTTCTCTTCGATGGTGAAGGGCTGATCGGCGAGGCTGATCGGTTGAGCCGAAGCCGGGCGACCGTTCATCGTGTATCTACCACCGATCAGCGCTGCGACGCCCCATTAGGTTTGATGTGGTCGCAATCTAGTCTCCCGTAAGCGACCAAGCACGGAGGGATACGGCAGCTGTGGATCTCGTTGAGCAAGCTGTTGCCCCTGTGGTCGACCCAAGACGGGCATGGCGTGTCAGCTGCAGCGACGTGGTCAATCGGGAACGTTGTCTGACCGTCGTCGCTGACAAGGGCAAGGTGGTCCTGACGGGCCCCCCTGGTGAGACCGCGGTGCTGTCGGCTGGCCAGCTCGGCCAGTTGAGGACAGCCCTGCGCGAGGCCGCCGACCAGGCGGAAAGGTAACGGTGACGTTCAGGTGGACGAGATTCTCGGCCAGGTCCTGCGGAACGCGGTGTGGGAGCGGTTGGACATGCTCTCCG
>Ga0213875_10001453_pt1 | contig 15338 bp, 13 predicted proteins | sample BarmaccomBMRX_R8_FD_160105 | JGI IMG/M metagenome (GOLD analysis project Ga0213875, IMG submission 160105) | Root-associated microbial communities from Barbacenia macrantha in rupestrian grasslands, the National Park of Serra do Cipo, Brazil - RX_R8 | ecosystem: Host-associated > Plants > Roots... | reverse complement strand
GTCGTCCGACAGGCTGTAGAGCGCCTGCAGAACCAGGACCTTGAACATCAGCACCGCGTCATAGGGAGGTCGGCCGCCGCGGCTGCGATCCGATCGTGCCAGCGCCGCATCGAGCACGGCGCGGAACAGCTCGAAATCCACCACCGCGCTCAGCCGCTCCAGCGGATCACCCGCCGCCGACAACGCCGCCAACCGCTCGTCCACATCGAAGAAACCCGGCTGCGTCTTGCGGGATCGCCGGGAAGACAGCCGAGGCCGGGAAGAAGATCGGGCGCAAATAGGTTACGCTCAACGCATCGACCGTATCGTGGGTGTAGCGGATGCCGCCGTTGACCTTGAGCCCCGGTAGCAGCTGCTGGAGATCGTATTCGCCAGACGCATAGACCGCCTTCGACGTGGTCGTTGCATATTGAACGTTGGTGCGCTCGAGGATGGCGACGTTGATCGTGTCGTTCTCGAACTTGCCGCCCGGATCCTGCTGGTCGGCATAGCCGCCGACCGACCAGGTGAACATGTTGTTAAAGGACTTGCCGGACAGGCGCAGCTCCTCGCTGAACTGCTCCTGCCAGTTGAACGGCAGGCTCTCGGTGGCGTCGCCGCCGAAAGCCTGGCACGCCGAGTGGCAGGTGAGGATCAGGTTGCCGTTCGACGCGGAGAAGTTCGATGCCTCGAAATCCTTCACGTTGATATAGCCGAAGATGTTCTTGAGCTGAACGGTGTCGCTCAGATCGGCGGTCGTGGCGTTGACCAGAAAGATGTTTGTCCGCCGGTCGAAGCTCGGCGCATTATAGTAGACTGCGCGCGGCCCGCGGGCCAGCTGCGCCGCAAGCTGTGCGCTCTGCGACGCGGCGTAGCCGGCAGCGGTGAACGGCGCCGCGCCTGGAGTCCCTGCAGGCACGACCGAGCCGTCCGGCGCGATGCCATAGGCTGCACCGAAGCCGGCCGCCAGCCCGGCCAACTCACCCGCGATCACCGGCGTGTTAGATCCGGAATTGACCACGGCGGTGCCGTTGTCGTGCGTATGCTGGTAAGCAAGCGTCGTGGTGTTCTGGAGCGTATCGGTGAACTTCTCCGTCAGACCGAGGCGGTAGGATTCATAGTCGACGTTGTCGAGATCTTCGCCGGTCTGGAGATCCTTGGTGAAGCCGTCGCGCCGGGCGATCTCGAAAGCACCACGCAGCAGCAGCCGATCCTCGACGAGCGGGATGTTCAGCGCGCCGTCGCCGGTCTTGAGGCCGTAGTCGCCGAGCTTGAGCTCGACATAGCCGCCGAAATCATTCTTCGGGGCCTGCGCGCCGACCATGACGTTGCCGCCGTCGGTGACGCGGCCGAAGTTGACGCCCTGCGGACCGCGCAGCACCTGCACGTTGGCGAGATCGAAGAATTCACCGGTATTGAGCTGCGTGATCGGAACTTCGTTGAAGTAGGTGATCACCGCCGGGAACAGCGTGCCTTAGGAGAAGCCCTGGCCGCGGATCGTGTAGGTCAGGTTGTTGCGATCCGACACCGAGGCGGTGACCGAGAGGCCCGGCGAGCTCTCGGCGATGTCGACCGGCGTGAACACGCCCTTGCTGGCGATGACCGCCGGCGTCACGACTGAAACCGCGACCGGAACGTCCTGAAGGCGCTCGTTGACGCGGCGGGCGGTGACCACGATGTCACCGATCGGTGCTGCGCTCGCGGCACCCGAGGCGGGCGGCGCGCTAGGATTGGTCGCCGGGGTCTCGGCAGGCGCGGTCTGCGCAAACGCGGGCACGGCGGCGCAGCCGAGCGCGGCGACACCGCACAGCAGACCAATTTTCACAGACGTCATCTGGCTTTTCCCCTCCCTATTGCGGCGCAGCATTATTTTTCGCCGCCATCTTTCGCCGCGATGCGTAAAAACATATCCAAGGTTGCGCAAGACCAGCGTCAGCGCTTTCTATCGTAAATTTCGTTTTGCTTCACTCCGTGACATCAATTCAACAGTCTGACAAAGTGAGCTGGCTTATCAAGAGCCGGAATACTATAAGCAGCAGCATATATAGCTAGCAGACAGCCAGCATGACTATTATCGGATCTGGCCATTGGTGGGTGCCGCCCGCGCTCAGGGGTTGATCAAGCCGGCCAATCCATACAAGGCGGCCACCGTACGGAATCTGCGCGGAGGGTGAGAATGCTGCAGGCGCTTCGCGTGATCGATTTCGCCTCGATGGTCGCGGGGCCGGCGGCCGCCGGCTTCCTCGCCGACTGGGGCGCCGACGTCATCAAAATCGAGCCGCACGAGGGGGACAAGATGCGCGCTCGCCCCGGCAGCCCGCTCGGCAGCGCCAACTATGATCCGCACAACCGCGGCAAGCGCTCGATCGCCCTCGATACGTCGGCACCCGACACGCGCGACATCATCCTGCGTCTCGTGCGCGATGCCGATCTGTTCATCACCAACCTGCTGCCCGATCGGCTGGCGAGGCTGCAGCTCGATTATGAGACGTTGCACGCGCTCAATCCGCGCATGGTGTACGGCTCGGTGTCGAGCTTTGGCCAGGTTGGGCCCGATCGCAATCGCGGCGCCAGCGACAATCTCGGCTTCTGGGCGCGCGGCGGCGGCACCGGGCTGCTCACCGTCGAGGGCCGCGATCCGCTGCCGATCCGCCAGGCGGTCGGCGATCGCTCGACCGGCATGTGCGCCTGCGCGGGCATGCTGGCGGCGCTGTTCGAGGCGCAGCGCACCGGCATCGGTCGCTGGATCGACACCTCGCTGATCGGCGCGGGCATGTGGGCGTTCGCCACCGACTATACGAACATGCTCAACTATGACCGTTCGGTGCCGAGTCGCGACCGGCACGCGGCGGCGATCCCGCTCGCCAATTATTTCCGGACGCGCGACGGTCGCTGGCTGCAGCTCAATACCGACCTGCCGGAGTTCGCAGCGGCGGTCGGCCGGCTGGATCTTCTCGCCGATCCGCGCTTCGCGTCGCCACGCCTATCGCGCGAGATGCGCGCCGCGCTGGTCGACGAGGCCGATGCGATCATCGGCGCGATGGACCTCGCCGAGCTCGCGCCGCTGCTCGATGCCGGCAAGGTCAAGTTCGAGCCGATTCAGACGCTCGCCGACGTCGTCGCCGATCCCGCCGTGACGGCAAACCACCGCATCGTCGCAGCCGAGCGCGAGGGGCGGCCCTTCCGCCAGATTGCCTCGCCCTGCGTCGAGATGCGGGACGGCGCGCCGGTGCCACACAGCTATCGTTCGCCGCCCCGCCTCGGCGAGCATGCTGAGGCGATCCTTGCGGAGCTCGGCTACGATGAGGCGGATGTCGCGCGGATGCGCGCCAACGGAACGCTGCCGGCGGCGGCCTAGCCGGCCAGCGCCTTCAGCCGCTCGATCCGTGCCTTGCGGGCTTGTGCGCCCTTGGTCGGGGCGGGCTCGGCGTCGGGAATGGCAGGAATGGTCTGGCCGCGCCGCGCCAGCTCGTGGCGCAGACGGGCCATGAGCGGTTCCCGCGTCGTCGGGCTCGGTGTCCAGAGCTCGTTGAGATCGGCGACCATCGGCAGCGTCCGCTCGACGGTCATTGTCGCCTCGGCACCGTCCAGCGTCGCCTCGCCCACGAAAGTCGATCGGCCTTCATAGGAGAGCGTTGCCTTGCCCTGCTTCTGCCAGGGCGCGCCGGCCGGCACGCAAAAGCGGGAGCCCGCGTCGGTCACGACGATGTCAGCGACGCGGAAGGGCAGGGGAAAGCCATGTTCGTCGAGGAGTGTCAGATGTGCGGGCATCGTGCTCGCCGCGGCTGCTGCGGCGAGCTCGCGCCACGGCGTCTCGCCCCATTTCGGTGCCGCGCTGATGCTGCCGGCGGGTGCCGGATCGGACGGGCGGCTGACCGTGCCGGCGGTTGCCTCCCAGCGTTGCGGCGGACCATCCATCAAGTCGCGGCTTGCCCACCAGAGAACGCGCACCGGCGTCACCTCGATGATGATCCGGCTCCAGTACCAGACCGCCTCGCGCGCCGTTTCCCACGGCACGATCACCGCACCGCCCGACGCGGTCTCCGCGATATAGCGCAGCGCGTTGGCCTGGATGTCGGCATCGCGGACGCTGGCGAGGCCGGCGATCGAGATCACCGGTTCGCCGGGCGCCATGCCCTCGATCAGCAGCCCGACCCTCGGATTCCGGCGGGCCCGTTCGGCCTTGGCGGGGTAGGCGATGCCGGTGGCGAGATCGACGGTGGCGAGATCGTCGGGCGTCAAGCATAGGATCGGCGTGTCGATCGGCACGCCTGCCGCGCTGATCGTGGCGAACTCGCTGACCACGGCGGATCGCAGGAGACCCGACACCTCCGGCGGCAGTTCCGACTGTATCGACATGACGTCCTCTCGCTCCCTGCTTCGATCGGGTTCGTGTCCCGGCCGGCGATGGGCGGTGGTATGATATCCCGGTAGGCGGAAGTCGACTGGAAAGCTTGCTCAGCACAGGATAGGAAACAGTGTGCGTATTGCGGCGTAGCGGTGACCGCCCGCCGCTTCGGAGAGGAGGCTTCGGCCAATGAGCGTGATCGAATCACCGACCAACAATGTCGGCATTGCGCCGGACACCCTCAAGGAAATCTACCGGCAGATGGCGCGGATCCGCGCGGTCGACGTCGCGATCCAGCGCGGGCTTTCGGGCGGCAAATTCCTGTTCAGCTATTGGCCGATGACCGGGCAGGAGGCGATCCCGGCGGTGCTCTCGACGATGACGTCCACCGACGATTACATGGTCACCATCTATCGCGGCATCCATGATCAGGTCGCGAAGGGGGTGCCGCTTGTCGGCCTGTTCGCCGAGGCGCTCGGCCGTACGACGGGCGTCAATAAGGGTAAGGGCGGCAGTCCGCACATCTCGCATCCTGCCTCAGGATCGATGCTGACCACTGCGATCGTCGGCGCCGGCGCGCCGATCGCCAACGGGCTCGCGCTCGCTGCTCAGATGCGCGACGAGAAACGCGTAACGATCGTCAATTTCGGCGACGGCGCGACCAGCATCGGCGCGGTGCACGAGGCGATGAACCTCGCCGGCGTGTGGAAGCTGCCGGTGATCTTCCTGTGCCAGAACAATCAGATCGGCGAATATGCCTATATCCACGAATATACCGCCAGCAAGGAGTTCGCGTCGCGCGCCGAGGGCTATGGTTTCCGGGGCCTGCGGGTCGACGGCAACGATCCGATCGCTTTTAATCGCGCGATGACAGAGGTCGTCGCCGACGTTCGCGCCAGCAAGGGGCCGGTCTTCGTCGAGGCGCTGACGATGCGGCTCGGCAAGCATGCCGGTGTCGGCGACACCACCCACCTCTCCAAGGAGGCGCTGGCGCTCGCCAAGGCCCAGTGGCCGGTGCCGAAGACGCGCGCGCTCATGATCGAAACCGGCGTCAGCACCGAACAAGAGCTCGCCGCGATCGATGCGGCGGCGACAGCCGAGGTCGAAGAGGCGATGGCCGAGGCCCTTAAGGCCCCAGTCACGCCGGCGTCGGATACGTTGATCGATGTCTACGGTGATCCCACCGTGGTGCCGCAGCGCGGCGTCTATCCGCTGCGCGAGGCGGAGGGCGAGATCGCCGGCGAGACGCGCAAGATGCAGACCTTCCAGGCGGTCTGCGCCGCGCAGGATCAGGCGCTCGCCGCCGATCCCGAGGTGTTCCTGCTCGGCGAGGATATCGGCGATCCGCCCGGCGGCGTGTTCAAGACTTCCGATGGCCTCGAAACCAAATATGGCCGCACCCGCGTCCGCCCGACGCCGATCGCCGAGCAGGCGATCATCGGCGCCGCCGCCGGTGCGTCGCTGGTCGGTATGCGGCCGGTGGCGGAGCTGATGTTCTCCGATTTCACCGCCGTCTGCCTCGATCAGATCGTCAATCATGTCGCCAAGCAGCGCTTCATGTCGGGCGGCTTGACCCACATGCCGCTCACCATCCGCATCATGGTCGGCGGCGGCGTCGGCGGCTTCGGGGCGCAGCATTCGCAGTCGCTCGAAGCCTGGCTATTGCACACGCCGGGCCTCAAGGTGGTCTATCCCTCGACGCCGTTTGAGGCGAAGGGCCTGCTGACGAGCTGCATCTTCGACGAGGATCCGTGCGTTCACCTCGAATCCATGAAGGTGCGGCTGTTCTCGGGCGAGGTCCCGGTCGAGCCTTACCGCATCCCGCTCGGCGTCGCGAAGGTGAAACGGCCGGGCAAGGACCTCAGCATCATCACCTATGGCTGGCAGGTGGCGGAATCGCTCGCCGCCGCCGAGGAGCTGGCCAAGGAGGGCATCGATATCGAGGTCGTCGATCTGCGCTCGCTGGTGCCGCTCGATTATCATCGTGTGCTGGATTCGGTGAAGAAGACGCGTCGCGCGCTGGTGGTGCACGCCGCCACCGAATTTTGCGGCTTTGGCGGCGAGCTAGCCAGCACGATCGGTGAGGAATTATTCTCGACGCTAAAAGGCCCGGTCGGCCGGCTCGGCGGCGATTATGCGCCGATCGGCTATTCGCAAGAGATCGAGAACAGCCAGATCCCGGGCAAGGCGCAGATTGTCGCGCGTCTCCGTGCGATGATGAAAGGGTAGGCGCCGATCGGAAAAATGCCGGTCGCAGCCGCCGCCCGATCGGAGGATCGCTGTCGCCGCGATCCGCGGGCGGCGGCATGCATGATGTCAAGTTGCGTTTCGGCTTCGTTGAAGCGGCACGCTCTCCAGCGTTTTCCGATGACGCTACGCACCGCCCGGACTTCGCGCTTCGGTCCCCACCGGGGCACCCCGCAAGCGATATTTGCGGCGAACCCGGGGGAAGCGGGTCGATGCGGCCCGGCTGAAAGAGACGCTAGAACATTACGTTGATGCCGACGCGCTCCTTCGGAATGGACAGCGGCCGCTCGTAGGAGCTGTCGGTCTTGTCGCGCGCGACAATGCCGCTTTCGCGCAGCATCCTGGACTGCTCGGGGTTCGACTGTCCGGTGGTCGGCACGCCGCCCCAGTCGGGCACGCATTTGCGCGCGGCGATGCGCCATTCGCCGTCACGCTTCTCCATGCGGTCGATATAGCGTCCACCGCCGATCGAAAGATTGGCGCCGTTCTTGTCGAGCGCCGCGAACAGCCAGTAAGTCTCGGTATGGGCGACGTCGCCATCGATCTCGCAATAATGGTTGCCGATGATGTGTTGATGGGTTGACTGGTTGGTGACATGATAGGTGTTCACCCAGGTCCAGAAATCCTCGCGGTTGCCGACGAAGAAGCCGTGATCGTCGATCGCGTCGGGATGATAGGCGGACATCAGCAGCTCGCGGTCCATGCGATCGACGCCGCGCGCATAGCGGATCGCAACCTCGCGGATCTTCTGTTTGTCATAGAGCTCCTGGACCATTTCCTCGAGCGTCGGGTTCGTCATGGCAATGTCCTTTCATTCGGGACGTGGAAGTCGGGTGTCGGGCCCCGCGGATGGTCCTGCAGCATCCTGCCGGCGCTGAAACCGGTGAGAACGCAGCGCAGCTATTGATCAGGCGGCGCTGATGTCCGCGCGGGTGAAGACGGGGATTTCCTCCAGCGGCGTCAGCATCAGCAGCGGAATCTCGCGTGTCGTCGCGATGCGATAACTGCCGAGCAGCGGGTTGGACCGCGCGACCCAGCGCCAGACCTCGTCGCGCTCGTCGCCGCCGGCCTCGCGCCAGCTGCAGTTGAACGCCTGCGTGCCGATCTGGAAGGCGAGCGGACCGCCGGCGGCGATGTTGCGATACCATTGCGGATGCTCGTCCGATCCGCCCAGCGAGGCGACGATCACGACCTCCGGCCCGAACTGGCAGTAGCCCAAGCTGACGATCATCGTCCGCCCGCTCTTGCGGCCCGTGTAGCGAATGAGCAGCATCGTCTCGTAACGATAGCCGCCGACGAAGCTCATATCCTCGATATGACCCTTCACGCCGCCGGTATCGATATAGTCGGCGAGCTGCTTGGTTGCCCATTGGCCGAGCTGGGCATCGCGTTCGGGGCCGTAGGAGATTCGGGGCATCGCGGCATCCTTCCTTCTTATGTGCGGGTGATCGGCGCCGCGCGGTTCTCGATCGCGGGAGCGACGTCGCGGACCAGCAGCCGCGTCTGTGCGATGAGATCGTCGGCGTCGCCGGCGAGCGGCAGCAGCACGAATTTCGACATGCCGGCCGCGACGTGGCGGCGCAGCAACGCAATCACCTCGTCAGCAGTGCCGACCGCGAAGACGTCGTCCGCAACGATCGTCGGTCGCCGCGCGCGCAGCCTTTCGCGCGCCTCCGCGACGGCGGGATCGTTCGCGCCGCCGATGCGAAAGGGCAGGCTGACGCCATAATGATCATCCTCGATCAGGCGTCCGGTCTCGGCGAGCGCCGCCTCGATGCCGCGTCGCGTGGCGCCAGCCGTTTGGGGGTCGACCAGGCCACCGAGCCAGCCGTCGCCGAGCGCGGCGGTGCGCCGGATCGCCGCCGCCGAATGGCCGCCCGTCCAGAGCGGGATTGACGTCGCCGGGCGCGGCTCGACGCCCGGGCCGGAATAGCGGACATGATCGCCGGCGAACTCCACATGATCCTGCTCCAGCAGTTGCCGGATCAATGCGAGCGCCTCGTTCGATCGGGCGCCGCGCGCCTTGGCGCCGGCGCCGGTAGCGACCCAATAGGAATCGGCGGCGTCGGCGACTCCGAACACCGGGAAGATCCGGCCGCCGCTCAGGAAATGGATCGTCGCGAGCTGCTTGGCGGCAAGCAGCGGATCGCGAAACGGGACGATCAACGCATTGGTGCCGAAGCGCATCCGTTCGGTGCGCGCCGCCAGCGCGGCGAGCATCGCGAGTGGCCCCGGCGTCGGCCCCAGCATCTGATCGGAGTGCCAGATGCTGTCGATGCCGGCGGTCTCGCAGCCATCGACCCACCGCCAATAGTCGCGAGGTGAGAGGGGCCGGGAGAGGCCCGCGCCGAGCCCGATGCGGATGCTCATGCCCGCCCGCCCATCGCTCGCCTCCCTCGCTGCTCTAGCTGAACTGCGGCAGGACGTCCTTGCCAAACAGCGAGATCATCCGCTTCAGGCTGTCGTAGTCGCCCGGCCCGGTGATCATCAGCTCGATCGAATCGGGCCTCACCTTGTCGCGCCAGCCTTCCAGCTCGGCGATGACGTCGTCGGGCGTGCCGGCGAGCGCCTGGCCGCGCGTGAACTCCTCGACGGGGACGTGCTCCTGCCGGGCGATGCGCTGCATGAGGTCGCTTTCCCACGGCAGCGTGCCGGATCCGGCGTTGGCACCTGTATAGTGGGCGAGATAGGCGCGCATCGACGGCATCACCGCATCCTCGGCCTCCTTGCGCGTTGCGGAAATCCAGGCGGTGCGCAGGATGCAAACCTCGCCGACCTCGCGCCCCGCTGCCTTGCAGGCGTTACGGTAGAAGTCGGCGCGCTCGGCCTCGCCGTCGATGTTGATCATGTTGTCGGACATCCAGCCGTCGCCGAGCGTCGCGGCGCGCTTGATCGCCGCGTCGCTCGATCCACCGACCCACATCGGCGGCCCGTTGTTCTGGATAGGTGTCGGCTGGAGCGGCAGATCCTTCAGCGTCCAGAACTTGCCCGCGTGGTTCCAGCGTCCTTCGGTGAAGGCTGAGCGGATCGCCGTCATCGCCTCGTTCATCCGCGCGCCGCGCTGGTGGATGTCGACGCCGAACGCATCGAACTCATAGTCACGATAGCCCACGCCGACGCCCATCACCGCACGGCCGTTCGAGATGACGTCCAGCGTCGCGAGCTGCTCGGCGACCGCGGCGGGATGATGGAGGGGCAGCAAATAGATTCCCGTCACCAACCGGATCGTGCTGGTCCGCGTCGCGAGCGCCGCCAGGAACACAAACGGCGCGGATTCGGTGCCGCCGTCCGGTGTGAATGAATGATGCCCGACGCTGCAGAAATCATAGCCCAGATCCTCCGCCATCTGGCAGAGTTCGAAGGTCTTTGCGTACGGATCCCGCGAAGAGGGATCATAAATCTTCGGCACCGTTATGCCAAACCGCACCATCCTTCTCCTCTATCGATCTCGCGTATCCGCAAGGGGTTCCCTCCGGCGGCGATCATCGATGCAACTTTTGCGCAACATCAGTATACTGTTTGCGCGAGGCTGAAAAGCCGCCCGCCTCAGCGGTGCCGCAGATTAGAATAATCGGCGGAAGGGGCGTTTTCGGCCCGGCCGAAGAAGCGATCGAAATCGGCATCGGTAGCGATCTTCGCGCTGGCGCGCGTCTGCCTGGCGAAGGCCTCGGCCCAGCCCGCCTGCGCGGTCGCGACCGCCGCTCGTGCGGCGATCCGCTCGCGCCAGGACAGGAGCGCGGGGAAAGCCTTCGGATCGAAGCCATGCTTTTCAAGATACATGCTCCAGGGATAGGTCGCCATGTCGGCGATCGAATAGGCGCCCCCGGCGATCCATTCCCGCTCGCGAAAGCGATTGTCGAGCAGCCGGTAAATCTTCTCCGATGCGGTAAGATAGCGGCTCGTCGCGTAGGCATCGCCTTGCCGGCGAGTGACAGGTGGAAATGATTGGCCTGGCCCAGCATCGGACCCATATTGGCCATCTGGACCATCAGCCATTCGATCACCTCGGCGCGCTCGGGCTGCGTCGCGGGCAGGAATCGGCCCTCGCGCTCGGCCAGCCAGAACAGGATTGCGCCCGATTCGAACAGCGGTCGCCCGAGCCGCGGATCGTCGAGCACCGGCACCTTGGCAAGCGGGTTCTTGGCGAGAAAGTCGGGCGAGAACTGCTCCCCGGTGAAGATGTGTACGAAGCGCAGCTCGTGGGCGAGCCCGCATTCTTCCAGCATGATCCCGACCTTGAGCACATTGGGGCTGCTGGAGCCGTAGAGGATCAGATTGTCCGTGCTCATCTGCTCCCGCTGCCCACTATGTTCCATAAGCGGGGATTTAGATTTCCGCATACGCTATGTCGAGCCGTGCCTGCGCCGGGCGTCCAGCGGACGGAGCAATATTGGCTTCGGCGACAAAGCGCGTACTATTAGACGAACGGGTCGGGACGGGGTCGGGAGGCGGGGATGACGAGCTACATGCTGGCCATGGATGTGGGGGGCACGTTCCTCGACACGGTGGTGGCGGATTCGAATGGCGGCGTCACCACCACCAAAGTGCTCTCCACGCACGAGGATTATAGCCGGTGCATCAGCGCCGCGGTGCAGGCCATCGCCGGAAAATTGGGCCTCGCCACGGCGGATTTCATCGAGCGCTGCAGCCTTGTGATCAATGGCACGACGGTGGCGACCAACGTGCTCGCCCAGCTCAAGGGGCCGCGCGTCGGCGCGCTCATCACGCGCGGCTTCGCCGACACCCAATATATCGGTCGCATCCAGCGCTGGGGCGCGATGGACCTGGCGCAGCTCAGCCCGCTGCCGATGATCGTGCCCCGCGACCGCATTCTGGAGCTGGACGAGCGGGTGGATCGCGGCGGCAACGTCGTCCGCGCGCTGGACCGCGCGCATGTCGAGGCGCGGCTCCGCGAGCTGGTCGAGGATCATGGCGTCGAGGCGGTGGCGGTCTCTCTGCTCTGGTCGTTCGTCCATCCCGATCATGAGCAATTGGTGAAGCGCGTGGCCGCCGAGCTCTATCCCGACCTGCCGGTATCGATCTCCAGCGAGGTCTTCCCGGCGATGCGAGAATATGAGCGGACCAACACCACCGTCATCGACGCCTTCATCGCGCCCGGCGTGCGCAAATATCTGCGCGAGCTCGAGCGATATTTCCGCGAGAACGGCTTCAAGGGCGCGCTCCGCCTCGTTCATGCCGCCGGCGGCGTCTCGACCGCCGACGAGGTGCGCGGCGCGCCGGTGACGCTGATCAACTCGGGACCGGTCGCCGGCTATGTCGGCGCGATGAAGTTCGGCGGCCGCCTCGGGCGGCGCAACATCATCACTGCCGACGTCGGCGGCACCAGCTTCGATGCCGGTATGATCGTCGACGGGCGCCTCGCGCCCCGCCACCGCACGATGGTGCCGGCGGCGGGTCATCCGAGCCCCGGCTATCTGACCGGGCTCAGCATGATGGACGTGTCGTCGATCGGCACCGGCGGCGGCAGCATCGGCTGGATCGACGCGCGCGACGTGGTCCGCGTCGGCCCGCAGAGCGCCGGCAGCAACCCGGGGCCGGCCTGCTTCGGCGTGGCGGAACCGAGCCGACGCTGACCGACGCCTGCGTCATCCTCGGCCTGCTCGATCCGGACAATTTCCTCGGCGGCGCGCAGAAGCTGGATCGCGATGCTTCGATCGCGGCGATGCGGCACCGGATCTTCGAGCCGCTGGGCCTGCCGAACGAGCAGGAGGCAGCCGCCGCGATGTATCGCCTGGCGCTCGCCGACATGGCCGCCAACGTCCGCCGCATGTCGGTCGACAAGGGCCATGATCCGCGCGAGTTCTCGCCCTTCTCCTATGGCGGCGCAGGCGGCCTGTTCCTAGCCCCGGTCTGCGCGCTCGCCTCGGTGCCGGAGATGGTGGCGCCGAGCAATTGCGCGGTCTTCTCCGCGCTCGGCGCGCTGATGAGCGACTACCGCCGCTCCGCGATCCGCAGCTGCGCCTGGCGCGTCGGCGGCGACGAGAGCGTCGTTGCGCAGATCGTCGCCGCGCTCGAGGAGCGCGTTCTCCGCGAAGTCGGGCAGGCGGGGTTTGCGGCCGCGGCGATCCGGCTCGAGCGCACCGCTGCCATGCGTTTCGTCGGCCAGGCCTCCGAGATCGCGGTGCCGTTGCCGCCCGGCTCGGTCGACGAGGGTTTCTCGGCGGCGCTCGATGCCAATTTCCGCGCTGAATATGCCCGCGAGTTCGGTGCCGGCGCGATCTGGCCGGACACGCCGGTCGAAATGCTGAACATTCGTGTTACCGGCGTGGTGCTCAGCTCCACCGGCGCTGTCGGCGGCGCGCCGGCCGCCAACGATGCCGGCCTTCCCAAGCCGCGCGCCGTGCGGAAGGTGTTCTGGCCGTTCCGCATGGCTTTCGCATCGTGGCCCGTTTACGATCGCGCGAGCGTTCCCGCGGGGCAGAAGCTGATCGGGCCGGCGATCCTCGAATCGGACGACACCACCATCGTCGTGCCACCCGGATGCGTCGCCCATGCCGACGGGCAGAAGAACCTCTTCATCGATATCACAGGGCACGACGATGTCGACGCCGCGTCCTGACGTTCCGACAAGCCTGCCAGGGGAGCTCGCCATGTCCGATCATGCCATCACCACCGCATCCGATCTCGTCACCGAGGAGGTCGTGCGCATGGCGATCCGCCAGATCACCGAGGAGATGGCCTCGGTGCTGACCCGCATCTCCGGCTCCCCGGCGATCACGGAAGCGGACGACTTCACCGTGCTGATCTACAGCGCGAAGGGAGAGCTGCTCGATGCGCCGCGCGGCCCCGTCTATACGGGCTCCGCCGGCCGCGCGATGAAGCTATTCCTCGCCGAGTTCGGCGACGGCGGCTTCGAGGAAGGCGATACCTTCCTCGGCAACGATCCCTTCACGGCCGGCGCGATGCATGCCAACGATGTGCAGACCATCACGCCGGTCTTCCAGGACGGCACCTGCATCGGCTTCTGCTATCTCCACGCCCATATGCTCGACGTCGGCGGCATCGTGCCGGGGAGCTGGGGCGTCGGCGCGACCGACTGCTTCGGCGAAGCATTCCGCGTGCCGTTCGTGAAATATGTCGAGAAGGGCCGCGTCAACGAAACGGTGAAGCGGATCATCGCCCGTAACACCCGCCTGCCCGGTGCCCTGCTCAACGATCTGCGCGGCATGGCGGCGGCGGGCGAGGCGGGCGCACGGCAATATTGTGCGCTCGTCGATCGCTACGGCCGCCAGCGCTTCGAGGCGATCCTCGACGCGATCATCGCCCGTAGCGAGCGCGCTGGCCGCCATCGCCTCGCCGCGCTGCCCGAAGGCAACTACGAGGTCGTCGACTGGATGGAACATAACGGCCACGTCAACGACCTCTATGAAGTGCGCGGCAGGTTGATCGTCGCGGATCGGCAACTGCGTTTCGAGTTCACCGGCGTGCCGCAGACTAACGGACTGATAAACTCGACGGGATCGGGCCTGGTCGGCTTCCTCTCGTCCGCCGTGGTGATGATGCTGCTCTGGGATTTGCCGGTGAACGAGGGCGTTCGCCGCGTTTTCGAGGTCGCCGCCGCGCCCGGCACGATCGTCTGCGCGGTCGAACCGGCGCCGGTCTCGTCAGGCCACATGGACGGATCGATGAAGATCCTTACCTGCACTACCCGGTTGCTTTCGCAGGCGATGGAGCGATCCTCCGATCCCGAGCTGCGCACGCGCGCCTGCGCGCCCTATTCGGCGTCCGCCAGCATTGCCGTGTTTGCCGGGCTCGATCGCGGCGGTACCTATCATGTCTTCGCCGACATGACCGCGCTCGCGACCGGCGGGGGCGCCTCGCCGGTGCGCGACGGGCTCGATGCCGGCGCCTGCCAGGCCGGCACCAGCCTGCGCATGCCGGACGTCGAGAGCTACGAGCAGGCCTATCCGGTGCTGTTCCTGTGGCGTGCGCTCGCGCCGGATTCGGGTGGCGCCGGATTGCGGCGCGGCGGCGTCGGACTTGATGCGGCGTGGACCTTGTGGGGCGCCGACGAGATGACCGGCATCACCAACGCCGCGAGCTGGCAGATCCCGGTGCCGGGCATCGCCGGCGGCTATCCGGGCGGCGCGACGAAGATCGAGCATGTCGAGGCGGGCGCGCTGGCCTCGGCGCCGGGGCAGGGCGGGGCGCTGCCCACGCCCGCGGCGCTGCCCGAGGGCCGCTCGATCGCTGCCAAGAGCAATGGCATCCACCTGAAGCAGGGCGACGTCTGGCGCCAGCGCTATCCCGGCGGGGCGGGCTGGGGTGACCCGCTCGACCGCGCTGCCGAGGACGTCGTTGCCGACGTGCGGATGGGCGCGGTGACGCCGGCGGCGGCACGGGACGCCTACGGCGTTGTGCTGACCGCCGAGGGTAACGACGCGGCGGCGACCGGGGCGTTGCGTACGGAGCTGCGCGCGGCGCGCCGGGCCGCCGCGGCCGGCGACGGGCGCCGCCGCATGCTGGCCGAGGCGCTGGCCCAGAACGGCGCCTTTGCCTTTCCGCGCGCCGATCTGGAGCTGGTCGAGCGGATCGACGCGGAGACGGCACGATCGTCGACGTGCGCCACGACGTCCGCACGCGCGCCGGCGCATTGCCGGAGGCGTCGCTGGCGCTGCTCTAGCAGGCCGTTGAACAAGTCGGTGGCGTAGCGACCGCGAACATGATTCATTCGTCGCCTGACAGGTGGGCGAGAGGGTTGGATGCGGGGCACAGACAGGCGCTCGGGTGAGCTATTCTCCTA
>Ga0213875_10001452_pt1 | contig 15343 bp, 14 predicted proteins | sample BarmaccomBMRX_R8_FD_160105 | JGI IMG/M metagenome (GOLD analysis project Ga0213875, IMG submission 160105) | Root-associated microbial communities from Barbacenia macrantha in rupestrian grasslands, the National Park of Serra do Cipo, Brazil - RX_R8 | ecosystem: Host-associated > Plants > Roots... | reverse complement strand
TGCTCATCTAACACAAGATTCGTGCGCTTCATGTGCATACGCTAGCACAACGCCAGCACTCGGCATCTTGCCTCTGGTACTTCTGCGGAGATCGCGTGTAACGGCTGATCCGGTAGCGTAATCACACTGACGGAGGCATTTATGGAAAAGGAACACGTTACCGGAAAGGTCGATGAGGTAAAAGGCAAAGCGAAGCAGACGGTTGGCGGGGCGACCGGCGACCATGAGCTGCAGGGCGAAGGCTTGGTGGATGAGGCCAAAGGGAAGGTGAAACAGGCCTATGGAGACGTGAAGGACGCCATCAAGCACGGCGACAAAAAGGCCGGGACAGACGTCCACGATAAATAAGAACCCGACGGGCTGCCGGCGGCCGAAATCGCACTGAACTGTGCGCTAGATTATTTCGGACTTGCCCTAACTCCCTATCGGTGTGGTATAATACCTACACCGAAAAGGAGTATATAGTGTTTTCATTATCACGTCTGGGGATCAGTGTGTCCCTATTCGCTTCCTTCGCCTTGGGGGCCCATAGCCTCACGGCTGCAACAGTTTACGTCGGCAGCTGTGGACCGGCCAAGGCCACGAGCTACACGACGATCCAGCAAGCGGTCAACGCAGTACCGGCTGGCTCGACGGTTTATGTCTGTCCGGGGACGTATCCCGAGCAGGTCACCATAAGCAAGAACCTTAATCTTATTGGGGTCCAGTCTGGGACAGCCGATAGCGCCGTTATTACCTCGCCTGCAGGCGGCGTCGTTCAGAACACCTATGATCTCTACATGCCGCCTTCCTTCCCGGTTGCCGCCCAGGTTTTGGCCCAGTCGGCACTGGTGAACATTAGCAATATCACGGTGGACGGCAGCAACAACGGGATCGCAGGGTGCGGTCCCGACCTTCGCGGAATTTATTACCAGAATGCTTCGGGAGCCCTGCAAGCCGTTGCTACAAGGAACCAGACGCTCTCTGCGGACCTCACGGGTTGCCAATCCGGCGAAGGAATCTTCGTACAAAGCGGCTACGGAAGCAACGGCCGCGCGAATGTCACGGTTCAGGCGAGCAGCGTGCACTCCTTCCAGAAGAACGGAATTACGGGCGACGGGTTCGAGACCTGCCTGACGGTACTCAACAGCTATATCTCCGGCCAAGGCGCCACCACGGGCGCTGCCGAAAACGGCATCCAGGTGAGCGACGGCGCGGCTGGTACTCTGATCGGCAACACGGTCTTTGACGACATTTGGGCGCCGGACACTTCTTCTGACACCGGCGATGCGGCTTCCGGCATTCTGATCTACGCATCGCAAGGCGTGACGATCACGAACAATACGGTCGGCACCACGCAATTCGGCATCGTCACGGTGACGGATCCCACCTCACCGAGCCCGAACAATCCGGGCGGCCTCGGTGATCACACGATCATCAAGCAGAATCAAGTCCTGAACACCGAGATCTTCGACGCCATCGACGTCTGCAGTAATTCAAACACAATTGAGAACAATGCCATCGCGAACGCAACTGAATCCGGCATTCACCTGGACAGCGCTTGCGGCGCGACGGGCGTGAAGAACGTTGTCGCATCGAATTTCATCAATGAGTCGTGCGCGGGGATCTTAGTCGGGGCAACGCCGAATACGATCGCCGGCAACGTATTCTTCAACGTCGTGAATACGCAATTCGCAGGGAACACTTGTCCGGCCGAAGCTGTATCGACTGTTACGGCCGCAAGTGCTCGTGTGTCGCACGGAAACGCTCATCCAGTTCCCGCGCGCTGACGTTTCGCCGCATTCGCGGCTCCTCGGCTCCAGTACCGTGGTCCGGCGTTCGGACCACGGTGCTATGCGCGTTCTTTCAGTGCTTGCCTAGAATTTCGATCGCTTTGACTAGAGCCGGATCCTTTGCGGCGGTGATATCGGCGCGAGCGAACACCGGCACCGTGATATCCGGCGCGATTCCCACGCCGTCGAATGCCTTGCCTTCGGCGGTTAAATAGACTTCGTTGGGCAAGCCGAAATTCCATCGGTTTGGAAGTCTGCGATCGAGGACGTCCGAGAAAACGCCCTGAGTGTTCTCGCCGATCCGGGTGACATGGGGCGTGCGGCCCATCAAAGCTTGGGTGAACGTTTCACCTGCGCTGATGGTGAAAGGGCCGATCAATTCAACCACAGGTCCGCGGAAGCCCGGCCGTGAGCTGGGCCGCACCATGCTCGCGTCAGCGGCGGTCCACTTGTTGCGATCGAGGGTATCGGCACGCGCTCGCTTGGTATAGCCGAGATATTCCGTGGTCGCGAGCCGCGAGGCGATCTCAATGCCGTAAGGGTCATCTCCACCGAAGTTGATGCGGACATCGATCACGAGGGCGCGAAGCGCGGGATCGGAGAAAATCTGGTCGAGTGCCGCTTGAAGCGCTTCCATTCCGGGAGCGAATCCGCGCTGTTTTGAATATCCGCCGAAGGAAACAATCCTCAGATATCCGGTCGAGCGGTCGAGATGGCCGTACTGAAGCTGGTCGTTACAAAATCGGCGCAGCGGGCGGTCGCGAACATAGCCACGGTCGGTAACGGCGAATAGCTTTGACATGCCCCTGTCGCGGAACTTATCGTCGTCGGCCGTCCCGACGGTGTCGATTTCGACGCGATCCGTCCCCGGCCGAATCCCGTGAAAATTGCGCTTGAGTCTCGGCGCGTCGAGGCCGGTGTGGGCGTCGCCGAAGGGTTTGATCATTGCGCTGAGGATGTTGAAAAGCTCGGAGGGGGAAGTGTTAGGCGTGACCTTGTTGCGGTTTTCCGCGACTATTTGCTCCCAATTTGTGTGTTTCAGATCAAACGAAATGTAGTTCTCGGCCCATGTGCGCGTGAACACTTCAAAGTTGTCGGGCGGGGTGTTTGCGGTCGGCGGCGTGCATACTGCGGGGACGCTTGGAATGCGATCGATTCGCATGTCGGAGACCGAGCCTTCGGCGTGCAAACGCCGGTGATCGCCCGTTTCGCCACTCCTCACGAAAAATACATCGCCGTCCGAGGTACGGAAGGTAGCTTCGCGTCCTGGAGCGGAGCTGCCGTTGCTCTTGGCTACAAATCCAGGGACACAGGTGCGGGTGGTTACTTCGAACGCCTGGAGCGTGTTGTTGTTGATTTCGAAGACGTAGCCGTACCCCTCCGTTTTCCACACTCCGTCGAGCGACTCGGCTCCAGCTCTGCTGCCAAGGACAATGCAGACGCCTAGCGCTGTGACCAAGCGTAATTTCATGCTTTCAGTCTATTGGTAGCGGAGCGCTTCGATGGGGTTGACACGGCTGGCGCGCAGTACCGGAACGAGCATGGCGATGATTGACAGCGCGAGCAGGAGGGCGATGACTCCACCGAGGGTCAGGGGATCTGCCGGTTGGACGCCGAACAGCAACGCTTCGAGCTCGCGGCTCAGAGCTAACGATCCCGCGAGACCGGCAGCCAAGCCGATTCCGACAGGGCGCAAGCCTTGGCGGAGGACCATTCCTGCAATGCTCGAGCGTCGTGCGCCGAGGCTCATGCGCACTCCGATTTCGGTAGTGCGTTGCGCGACCGAATACGCGACGACGCCGTAGATTCCCAAACTCGCGAGCAAGAGAGCGCACACGGCGAATAAGCCGACCAACCGGGTTTGAAAACGGCGCTGCACGACGGATTCGTCGAGACGCTCGACCATGGTCTGAACGCGCGCGATGGCGACCTCCGGGTCCACTTGTCGAACCGTTTCACGGATTTCGGCGCCGGCGGCAGTCAGGCTGACCGGCGTTTTCAGAATAAAAGTCATCTCGTCGTTGGGGCGCAACCAATACGGGAGATAAACGGTCATGACAGGGGGTTTGTCAAGGCTTGCGTCGCGAATGTCGCGAACAACGCCCACGATTCGGATGGCCGTCTTATCGTCATCTCCCAAGACGATTGTTCGATTGATGGGATCCCGGCGGGGCCATAACTGGGCTGCCGCCGATGCAGAGAGTAAAGCGACGGGGTGTGTGCGGTCCGTTTCTTCAAAACTTCGGCCTGCTTGCAATTGAATTCCGATGGTCCGGAAGTAATCGGGAGTAACCACGCGGAGATCGGCCAAGGGACGCTGTCCCAGCGGAACGATGTGATCGGCGTCGGTGAACAGATTGTTGTCACCTTCGCCGGACAACGGCATGCGATTAATGGCGGCGGCGCCCTGAGCGCCCGGCAACGCGGTCATGCGATCGACGATCGCGGCGATTGCAGCCGAGAGCTTTTGGTTGTCCGAATAGGCCTTCGATGAAAACTCCACATCGGCCGTGACGAGCCGGGAGATATCGAAGCCTTTGTCGACGCTCAGGAGTTTGACAAAGCTGTGGAGCAGCAATCCGGCGGCGGCCAGGCAGATGGCGCTCAGGCAGACTTCGGCGGCGACCAGAACGGAACGCGACCGACGAGCGGCGGCGGTTTCCGTGTTTCCGCGGCCGGTCGCTTTCATCGCCTGCTGAGCGTTTTCGCGGGCGGCGTTCCAGGCCGGCACGAGACCGAAAATGATGCCGCAGACGACGGAAATCGCGAGTGTGAATAAGAGGACCGGAGTGTCGATGCGAACTTCTTCGATCCGGGGTACGTCGACGGGCGCTGCTGCGACGAGCAGGCGGGTGGCAGCATAGGCAACAAGGACGCCGAGCGCTCCGCCGGTTAGGGCGAGCGTTACACTTTCCGCGAGCATTTGGCGCAACAATCGCGTCGCACTTGCGCCGATCGCGCTACGAATGGCCATTTCCGTTTTACGCGCGGCACCGCGCGCGAGCAACAGACTGGCGAGATTCACGCATGTGATAAGCAGAAGCAGCGTCACCGCTCCGAAGACCAGCTCTAAGCCCAACCGCACGCGCGACGTGATCTGACGGCTTAACGGGACCATAGCGGCAGACATGCTTATGGGGATAGGAGCTTGCTTTGCGAGCCGGGCCTGAAGAGCGTTCAATTCCTGCTGCGCATCCACGAGAGGAACAAACGGTTTGAGACGCCCGATACACGCATAGTTGAAATCGCCGAGCAGCGACAGTTCGTCATTTCGAAGCCCGGCCGGCTTCCAGAATTGAGCGCGTTCTTCAGGAATGTCCATTGCATATAGCTCCACTAGCTTCGGGAAACGGAACGTCGCCGGCAGCACGCCAACGATTTCGTACGGTTCGCCGTCGAGCAGGATTTTTCGCCCAATGACACCTGGATCTCCGCCGAAACGACTTTTCCACAGTTCATAGTTGAGTACGATTTCGTGATCGCGGCCCGGGACGTCTTCATCGGGTGAGAAGGTTCGTCCCATGAGCGGCTGAATTCCGAGCATCTTGAACAAATTCCAAGAGACGCGGGCCCCGTTCAGGCGTTCGGCGGCCCCTTCGCCCGTGAGATTTACGGATTCGCCGCCGATCAGCGCTAGTTGATCGAACGCGCGGAGATTCTTCCGCCATTCGACGAAATGCATCGCGTTAACAGGCAGAAGCGCCGGTACCTTGGCGGTGATGCCGCTGAGATGCTCGTGAATGACATAGAGGCGGCTCGCGTCCCGGTACGCCAATGGCCGAAGAATCACGTGATCAATAAGGCTGAAGATGGCGGTGTTGGCTCCGATGCCCAGCGCAAGCGTCGCGACGGCGATTATGGTGAGCCCCGCGTTTTTCCGGAGGGTTCGCACCGCGAATCGGGCATCGAGCCAAAGTGTTTCGAACATGTCTTTAGATACGAGCAGGGACCCGGGAGGAGTTCCCGCTCATTCAGAGGATGACAACGACCCGCCCGGCTCGCACCGGGTGTTCCACAAATTCGTGAGCGCGCGCGATCTCTTCGAGTGGAATCCGCTCAGCAATCTCGAAACCTGACCAACCGGCTTCGAGAGCAGCGTTCAGATCTGTCGCGGCTGACATTTTGGCTTTCTTTGGAAAGTCGTCGCTGCCGAGAAAAAAGAGACGGACGTTCTTGAACACCAATGGCCAGAAAGGGATTACGGGCTTCTCCGCGTTGGTTGCATAAGCAGCGATTGATCCGCCAGCGGCCAGGAGATCGACATCGACCTCAATGTTCACGCCAAACGCTACTTCGACAACGTGGTCGACGCCGTTCGGCGCAAGCGCCTTTACGCTTGCGGCCAATTTGGCATCGGTAAGAACGACTTCGTGAGCACCCGCCTTGGTCGCGGTCGATTTGTCGGACGGCGAGCGAACAGTTCCGATCACCTGTGCGCCCGCCTGTCGCGCTAACTGAACGGCGCAGAGGCCGACTGAGCCCGCTGCGCCCTGAACCAGCACGGTCCGTCCTCTGACGTCGCCCGCGACGTGAACTGCTCGGTGCGCCGTGATGCCGGGTATTCCGAGACATGCGCCCTGTTCCATGGACACGGGTTGCGGCAGGCGGGCAACTTGCTTGACAGGAACAACCGTAAATTCGGCCGCCGTGCCAAACGGCCGATAGGATTGTGCACCGAAGCACCACACGGGGTGCGTGAGCCAATCGGAAGGCACACCGTCGCCGACCTCATCCACGTGACCCGCGCCATCGCTATGCGGAATGATGCGCGGATACGGCATGCCATAACTAAACGCGTCTTCACGCTTCTTGATGTCGCCGGGGTTTATGCCCGACGCTGCGATCCGAATGCGAACCTCTCCGGCGGCGGGGTGGGGGTCCGGCATCTCGCCGACCGTCAGGACGTCTTTAGCCGGTCCCTGTTTTTCGTACCACGCTGCTCTCATGTAGCGGCCTCTTTGAACATTATTCACAAGAGGGCAGACCGTCGTTTTGCGTCTGCCGGTTACCCGAAAATTGGTACTATGACTCGCATGGCGGATTCTGCGTGGGTTTCCGTTCCTGCTTCGGGCGCGGCTTCCGGAACAGTTTCTGCTTCGCGCCACGCCGGCCTCGTGCGGATCACGCACTGGATCACCACGCTGTCCTTCCTCTTGCTGCTCCTCACGGGAGTCGAAATCATCATTTCTCATCCGCGCTTCTATTGGGGAGAGACCGGAAATGTGCTAACTCGTCCGCTGTTCCAGTTTCCGATTCCAGCCTCGAGAGGAACCGTTCCGACAGGCTATAACTATGTGCTGCCTGATCAGAATGGCTGGAGCCGCTACCTGCATTTCCAAGCCGCATGGGTTCTTGTATTCACCGGGATCGTATATGTCGCGTTCGGACTGCTCAATGGTCATTTTCGGCGAAATGTAACTCCCACGCGAACCGACCTTTCACGGCGTGCGCTCTTGTCGGCCTTTATTAATCATCTGCGCTTCGGGTTGAAGGATGAAGCAGGATTGTGGTCGTATAACGTGCTTCAGCGGATTACGTACTCACTTGTCATCTTCGTCCTGTTTCCGTTAGTTATCTGGACCGGTTTGGCTATGTCGCCCGCGATCGCGTCTGCCTTTCCTGCACTGGTTACGATTTTGGGCGGTCAGCAATCTGCGCGCACCATCCACTTCTTCGTTTCCGTGTTTCTTTCACTATTCCTGATCATTCACGTACTTATGATCTCTGTAACCGGGTTTCGCGCTCGCATGCGAGCGATGACCATCGGCGCGAGTGTCAGGAGCAATGAACAGGTATGACCAGGACGCGGCGGCAAATCATCACGACCGGTCTCGGGCTCGCGGCGGGAGCTTCTGGATTGGCGGTGACTACAAAGCTTGGGCGACATTACGGGCTCATACCGCCGGATGCATCCGGCATCTACGGACCTGGTGAAGCGCTCACCTACGCTGCACAGCGAATCCTCACCCGACACTCATTGGCTCGTGAGTTTGCGCCTAGCCAAGTATCAAACCCTCCCTTCGCGAACGTAGTGGCGCCGTTAGGCGACACGTTCAAGCGTCTAGAAGAGGATCGCTTCAGAGAGTGGCGGCTGGCAGTGGATGGCATGGTCGCCCATCCGAAGTCATTCTCACTGGACGAACTCAGACAAGCTCCCAATGCGAAGCCAGATCACGCATCTCGCGTGTGAAGAAGGTTGGTCTTACATAGCGGAATGGATCGGCGTGCCGTTATCGCATGTGTTGGAGAATGCCGGCACGCTGCCCCAAGCGCGATACGTGGTGTACCGTTCGTTTCAACCCGATTGGTGGGAAAGCATCGACATGTCCGATGCGTTGCATCCGCAAACGCTGGTCACTTATGGCATGAACGGCGGTGATCTTCCTGTTCGGTTTGGCGGACCCTTACGACTGCGTATTCCGCGCCAGCTCGGATACAAGAGCGTCAAGTATATTACGCAGCTAACAGTGACAGATAGCTTGAAGCGATTTGGAAAAGGGCTAGGGTCCGCTTCTCCGGAAGGCGGCTACGCTTGGTACGCGGGAATCTGAACGGCGAATAAGCGCGAGCCTCGCTCATGGTAGGCGCATCGTGTGCAGCGCATAGTCGGTGTAGGTTTGACCGAACTGGGTCTTGAGATATCGCTCTTCTAAGTGTGCGCGTCGACGAATCAGGAAAAACCAAGCGATAGCCAGAATCCAAGCAACAACGCTGCCGAAGATAAGAGGAAGACTCAGTCGCGTGGCAAATAAGCCGGTGTATCTGGGATGACGCACGTATCGATAGGGGCCGGTGGTCATTGGGATGCCGTGTAGATGGTGCGACGCGAATTCTCGAACTAAGTAGGCGTCAACCCACAGGAGCCAGATTATTCCAAGAAGGCAGAGAAGCAGACCGGTTGTTTGCAAGCTGGGCAGGAGAAGCTGTGAAACAGGGCGCCAGTGCGCGTACTCAAAAAAGACGGCCAGCTCAGCCAGGCCGAGAACCGCGGTCCACCTGTCCCATGTTGGGTCGATGTCTTTTGAGTAAAACAGCCTCTGTATGTCTCGGGATTTTGCGAACCGGCTGCTCACGACGGATTGAATCACGGCGAGGATCGTGCTCAAGAGAAGATATCCGCCGGAGAATCTGTCGACGTGCGGAGTGAGAATGAGCAAAGCAAGGACGTCGAAGATGCCGACAAAGATGAGGAGGCGCTTGCTCATAGCACGAACTTAGCGCAACGCAGCCGAAAGTAGTAATAGACTAGACCGAAATGGACGGCGCTTTTCTGCCTCGTGTAGCGGACGATATCTTGAAACAATATCCGGACTATCGCGCGCTAAGCGTGCTTGCACGGAATTTTCATGTGACAGAAGGGCAGGCGATCTCGAATGAGACGCCGACGCCTCCTCCTTGGATGGACGCGCATGTTGAAGCGTGGCGGAATGCGTTCCGCCGGTTCGGAGCCAACCCAAAGAAGACGCCGAGTTCGCTCGAATCGTTATGGAAACGGTTGCAAACCCGCGGCGAGTTGCCAACCATAAACCCGGTCGTCGATCTCTATAACGCGCTGAGCATCCGATTTGGCGCGCCGTTCGGCGGCGAAGACGCTGACCGGTATGCCGGCATTCCGCAGCTTGGGTTTGCGTTCGGCGCGGAGACTTTCGACACGGCCCGGGATGGGGTGTCGCTGGTGGAGCACCCGGAACCAGGAGAAGTCATTTGGCGTGACGACGATGGCGTCACTTGCCGCAGGTGGAACTGGAGACAATGCAGGCGGACCGGGCTCTCAAGCGCGAGTAACACGCTGTGGTTCGTGATCGATCGCCTGTCGCCCATGCCGATCGATGAATTACGGCGAGCTGGAGAGACGTTAGTCGAAGACTTGCGACGTATGTGTCCGACGATCGAGACGTCGATTTCGTTATTGGAGCCGGAAGCGTCTTATTCGGTCTCGAACCGATGAAAGAAGCTGGACTGCAGGTAGTGCGGGCGGCCGGGGTCGTTCGCAACGCGGCGAGCGAGATCGGCGAGAAATGAGTTGAACTGGGCAGCGGCGGCGGTGTCTACGGGTTGCGACGGATCGTCTTGTGGAGCGTGATACCGGTCGCGAAGCCACTCGCGCCACGCCTTATATTCAGGTGAGCCGGCGGTCCAACCGAACTTCATCGCGAGCGCGGGGATGCCGGCCTGCACGAAGCTGTACTGGTCGGTGCGGATGAAGGAGTTGCGGTCGGGTTCGGGATCGACTGCGATTTCAATGTGGTGCTCGGCGCCTGCCGCGCGCGCGTCGTCCGCGAGAGTTGATTCTTGAAGGCCCTGTACGTGGAGTTTTTTGAGAGGGAAAAGGGGCATGAACATGTCCATGTTTAGGTCAGCAACGATGCTGCCTTCAGGGACAGTGGGATGACCGGCGTAGTAGCGCGAGCCGAGCAAACCTTTTTCTTCTCCCGTAAACACGAGGAACAACATGGAGCGCTTGGGACGCACGGCATTGGCCGCAAACATTTTTGCGATCTCGATCACGGATGCAACACCCGAGGCGTCGTCCATCGCGCCGTTGTAGATGCTCTTGCCTTTGATGGGCGCGCCGATGCCCAGGTGATCGAGATGCGCGGACACGATGACGTACTCGTTTTTGAGAACGGGATCGGAGCCTTCGAGTTTGCCGACAATGTTGGGTGACTCGACCGAAGTTTTTTCGACGACCACGGTGGCTGTGAGGCTCTTGTTCAAGGAGAAGCGCGGCAGCGGCTTCTGTGCATCTGCGAGCGCGAGAATTTCGGCAAAGGTATGGCCGGTTCCCGCGAACAGTTTTTCGGCTTGAGCGGGGTTGAAGGTGGCGCCGAACATGGTCGCACGCTGGTCGGCTAGTGCGGGATGGCGCTTCGCAATCGCGTCGTCGGTCGGCGAAGACGCGAGACGCATGCCGGGCTGAGTGGAGCTGCTCGCCATGCGCTCCCAGCCGAAGTCCATTGACTTGGGCGTCGGGATCGATATGGAACCGACGGCGCCGGCATCGACGAGTGCTTTCTGCAGCGGCGATGTGCGCGCGAACGATTTCAGCGTGGTCGGCAGATTGCTGGGGCCGCCATTGATGTAAACCACGATCTTGCCTCTCAGCGAGGGCCATGGCACTTCGGAGGAATCGAAGTCGTCGTAATTCGATTCCGGAAGATGCAGGCCGTAACCAATGAATACGAGCGGGGCGGTGACGGAAGGCGGTTGGTTGTTGCGGGCCGAGAGGATGGCGTCAGTGCCAATTACGAGCGGCTGTGTTTTTCCGTCAATAATCAGCGCCATTGAGGATTGGGCAGGAACCACGCGCGTGACATCGAACTTCACGGGCTGATACCAGCCGTTCGTGCCCGCGGGTTCGAGATGCGCGACGTCGAACTGTGACGTGACATATTTCGCGGCGCGCATGTACCCTTCCGATCCCGTCAGGCGGCCTTCCATGTTGTCGCCGGCAAGAATTTTTATCTGGTTCCACCACGCCTGGCCGGCCGCTTGGTCTGCGGGTGTGACCGGCTCGCCCTGGGAAAAAAGCGCTGCGGGCAGTAGCGCGATTGAGACGAACATTCGAATCATCTTCTCGATCATGGCACCCTTCATTTGTTTAGCTGGACGACATCAATCTCTTTCAGCAGGCGCACCGAACGTGCCGCCCTTTTGTCCTGCGGCACAACGACACGGAGGGGCCCTTCGTTGGGGCCGAGCAGCTTGCCTTCGCGTCGGTCGGCGAGAATAATTGCGGAATCCGTGATGCTTGGATCGAAGTCGGCTAGGGCATAAACGACTTCGTAGCCGTCGCTGCCGATCGCGGTCACATAACTTGAAAGCTGCTTGCCGCGAAGCCCCGCGCCGAAATCGATGCCATTCCGCGCGAGTACATCGCGCAGCAGAACGCCTTCATACTGGATTTGCTTGCCGTGATCTGTCAAGGCTGCAGTGTGCCGCGGGAGTTTGGCCAGATCGCTAACGCCGATGGTCGCGGGTTCTGCGTTGTTAAGTCGCAATATAAGTTGGGCTGAAGCTTGCCCGCAGGCGAGCAGCAAACAAAAGACGATCAGGCGCATGAGAGTACTCTAACGTGCTGGGAGCAACTCGAGCTGCCGAGCGCTCTGTAGTACCCTCAAGTACCCAACTATGTCGCCTCGTGCTTCGTTCGGAGCTTTATTTATAGCGTTGCTTATCTCGACGTCTTTCGCGCGCGCCCAGTCGGTTACGGTTACTTATCGCGCGGATCTTTCGTCCACTCCGCTCGACGGCCGGCTCCTTTTTCTCGTTTCGAACGACGCCTCCGAACAGCCGCGCATGCAGATCAACGACACTTTGAAATCGCAGATGGTCTTCGGCATCACTGTGGACGGATGGCGTTCGGGTGACGCAATCGTGTTCGATGATCGCGCGAAAGGTTATCCGCGGGCTAGCCTCAAAGACATTCCGTCCGGCGACTACACGGTTCAAGCGCTGTTGAATGTATATGAGACGTTCCACCGGTCCGACGGCAAAACGGTCAAGCTTGCGCCGGATCGCGGTGAGGGGAAACAGTGGAGCATCGCGCCCGGCAACTTGCTCTCAAAGCCGACCCGCGTTCACTTCGGCCCAGGATCGCCGGACATCGCGGTTCAACTAACCGACGTTATCCCGCCCATCAAGCCTGACCCCGATACGAAATACATCCGCCACATTCGCATTCAATCGAAGCTTCTTACCGCGTTTTGGGGTCGCCCTATGTATCTTTCCGCCGTCGTACTTGTTCCTGAGGGCTTCGACACTCACATGGAAGCTCATTACCCGCTCGTCATCTTCGAAGACCATTTCGAGGCGGGCTTTGGCGACTTCCGCGAAACTCCGCCGGATCCCGACCTGAAACCTGATTACTCCGATCGCTTTCATCTCGCTGGTTACAACCGCATTCAACAAGAGGAGGCTTACAAGAATTACCAGGAATGGATCGCACCCGGCAGGCCACGCATGTTGATTGTCAAGTTACAACACGCGAATCCCTTCTATGACGACTCGTACGCGGTTAACTCGGCGAACGTCGGGCCGTATGGTGACGCAATAGAAACAGAGTTGATCCCGGCGATCGAAAGCCGGTTCCGAGGTATTGGCCAAGGGTGGGCGCGATTCGCCTATGGCGGCTCTACCGGCGGGTGGGAATCGCTGGCGGTCCAGATGTTTTATCCCGATCATTACAACGGCGCCTTCGTCGCGTGCCCCGATCCAGTAGACTTTCACGCCTACATGACAGTCGATCTTTACAAGCAGAACAACATGTTTTTTCTCGATGGGGCGGAGAAACGCGTTGAGCAGCCGGCGATGCGCGACTATCTCGGCCACACGCTGATCTCGATGCGCGAGAACATTGCTTACGAAGCCGCGCTCGGCGATCGGGGCCGTTCCGGCGACCAGTTTGACATCTGGCAGGCAGTCTACTCGCCCGTTGGCGAAGACGGCTACCCTAAGCCCATCTTCGATAAGGAGACCGGCATCATCGATCACAGTACTGCCGATTACTGGCGCGAGCATTATGATCTCAATGCCATCCTTCAGCGCGACTGGCCGAGCCTAGGCCCCAAGCTACAAGGCAAAATCCACATCTACGTCGGCAGCGACGATACTTACTTTTTAAATGACGCCGTGTACCTGATGGAAGACTTCCTGAAGAAGACCGGAAGTCCCGGTTACGGGGTGCCTTACGAGGGTGAGGTCCGCTATGGGCCGCGCGCCGAGCACTGCTGGAATGGCGACCCCGACAAACCCAACTGGTACACGCGGCTCCACTACAACCAGATGTACGTCCCGCAGATCATGGACCGAATTGCTAAGACCGCGCCGGCTGGAGCGGATTTGAAGAGTTGGCGCTACTGATACGCCGGCTTTGAACTCGCCTTGCGACTCATTGTAGGTTACCGAGGTATGATTGTAGATAACCGAGGCACCACGTGAGCAAACCCAACGACATGATCCAGGGCGCTTTGGATCTTTTGATCCTGAGAACTATTTCGAACGATCCCCTGCACGGTTGGGCCATTGCAAAGCGCATCCAGCAGATTAGCGATGAAGTGCTGCAGGTTTCGCAGGGGTCGTTGTATCCGGCGCTGCACCGGTTGGAGCAGCAGGGATGGATCAAGTCGGATTGGCGCCCGAATGAGACGGGACGCGAAGCCAAGTTTTATTCGCTGACTCGGCCAGGGAAACAGCAATTGCAGAAAGAGCTGGCGCAATGGGAACGCCTTACGCGGGCCATTGGGCTGGTGCTTCGGTGTGCATGAAGGAGACCCGATGAGTCGCTACATCTTGATCTTCTTTCTTCGCGTACGCTCCGTCTTCGGAAAAGGAGCGGTCGAGCGGGAGCTGCAAAAAGAGATACAGCTTCATTTGGATGAACTGACCGCCGAGTACCGCGCGCAAGGGCTGAGCGCGGAGGAGGCGGCATTTGCGGCCCGGCGTGCGTTGGGCGGCGCTTCGCAGATTGCAGAAGAGTGTCGCGATCAGAGACGAACGGCGTTTTGGGATAGCTTGATGGGGGATTTTAAGTTTTCCATCCGGGCTCTCCGCGCACACCCGGTATTCACGCTGATCGCGATCTCCTCATTAGCTGTGGGAATCGGCGCAACTACGCTGATGTCGAGCGTTGTCGAATCCCTAGTTCTGCGGCCGCTGCCGTACCAAAAGCCGGCGCAGTTACTGTTTATTACGCAAGTTTCGAGCCGCATGCCGACTGGCGTAGTGTTACCCCCGGAATTTGCAAATTGGCGTCAAGGCAGCCATACGCTTTCTGAAATCGGCGCATTCAACGACCAAGCATTCACGCTCACGGGTGCTCGCGAAGCTCAACACTTGGACGGCGCGGCGGTAAGCGCCGGATTCTTTCAAACGCTGGGAGTGGCGCCTGCGCTGGGACGTCCGTTTAGTGTCGCAGAGGACGGCCCAAATCCGGAGCGCGTGGCGATTCTCTCCGATGGATTGTGGCGAAGCCAATTCGCAGCCGGCGTTCACATTCTGGACCGTACGATTGTGCTGAACAGTATTGGCTACAGGGTGGTTGGCGTGCTGCCGGCCGGGTTCCGATTCCCGGACCGGACGCAGCCGGACATTTACGTGCCGGGCGGCTTTTCGGGTCCGGCTGAATGGAACACACCCCGAATGGCGCTGCTGCGCGTCTTCGGCCGCCTTCGCGACGGAGCCACTATTCCAGGTGTCGAACGCGAGTTGAAGGCAATCAATCACCGCCACATGGGAGAAATTCCAGCGCCTTACCGGCGCGCGTTTCTAAACCGGATTTTCGAGATCACGCCTCTGCAGCAACATTTGGTCGGCGATCTGCGGCCGGCCCTGTTGGTCCTGTGGGGCGCTGTCTGTTTAGTGCTTGTGCTGACATGCAGTAACTTGGCGGCGTTGCAGTTAGCGCGCGGCGTTGCGAGAACGGGCGAGTTCGCAATACGGCTTGCATTAGGCGGCGATGGAAAGCGGCTGACTCAATTGCTACTGGCGGAGAACTTCCTGCTTGCGACCGCCGGCGCCTTGCTTGGAGTTGCGGGCGCGTATTCCGCGTTGCCGGCGCTTCGGACCGTGAA
>Ga0213875_10001451_pt1 | contig 15350 bp, 17 predicted proteins | sample BarmaccomBMRX_R8_FD_160105 | JGI IMG/M metagenome (GOLD analysis project Ga0213875, IMG submission 160105) | Root-associated microbial communities from Barbacenia macrantha in rupestrian grasslands, the National Park of Serra do Cipo, Brazil - RX_R8 | ecosystem: Host-associated > Plants > Roots... | reverse complement strand
CATCTGACTCAAGGGCTCAAAGCCCGGGGCTTGCGCAGTGCTCACCTGCCGGCGGCCACCTAACTCCGAGTCTCCCAAAGGCGACCCGGTACCCCTTATTAGGGCTTGCGGGCGACCAGGGCGTAGAAGTAGGCCTCGGACGGGTTCGGCACCGGTTCGGAGCCGGGGTCGGGCCGCCACTCCGGCAGCCAGACGATGCCCGGGTCGACCAGGTCAAGGCCTTCGACCAGGCGCTGGATGTGCTCGCGGGTGCGGACGTGGGCCGAGGAGGTGGACTGCCGGTAGACCGCGGCCGCGTCATTGACGCCGGGGATCGCGTCGGCGGTGCCGTGCGACATGACGAGGTAGCTGCCGGACGGGAACGGCGCCAGCAGCCGCTGGATCACCGCGCCGGGGTCGTCGGTGTCCGGGATGAAGTGCAAGATCGCGACCAGCAGGACGGCGACCGGCGCGCCGAAGTCGATCAGCGCCCGCAGCTCGGGGTCGTCGAGGATGTCCTTGGTCCGGCGCAGGTCGTGCTCGAGGATGGTGGTGCCGGGCACGCCGTGCAGCAGGTGACGGCCGTGGGCCAGCACCACCGGGTCGTTATCCACATACACGACCCGGGCCTCAGGAGCGGCCTGCTGGGCCACCTCGTGCACGTTGCCGGCCGTCGGCAGCCCGGTGCCGACGTCGATGAACTGGCGGATGCCCTGCTCGGCGACCAGATAGCGGACCGCCCGGCCGAGGAACGCCCGGTTCCAGCGGAACGACGTGCGGACGTTCGGCAGCGCCTGCTCGATCTCGGCGGCGGCCACCCGGTCGGCCGGGTAGTTGTCCTTGCCGCCGAGCAGGTAGTCGTAAATCCGCGCCGTACTCGGGATGTCGGGCCGGAATTTATTTCTCCAGCCTTCGTTTTCGGTCACTGAATTACTCCCACAGCACTGTGATAAGTAAATTGCGTTGAACACGTGCATGGCCCGGTCCCGAATAGCCACTTTATTTTGAAAACGTCAACACGTATGCCGCGTCGAAGGTACTGCGATGTCGAATTTACCGGGGCCCGGATGGACGTTTCCAGGGTGGCGGGCTCGGTCCGCCAGTTGCGTCCAGATAGCCGGGCACGGCGTTTCCGTCCGGTGAGTGAAGGGCGACCACGGCGCCCGCCCCGCTCCCCCGGGCGGCCGCGGCCGGGCCGTCGCGACGACCGGACGGCAGGCCGGGGGCCGGCCGCGGCGGCGCGCTCCGGCGCGCACAGTGCCGTCCACGCTAGCCGAAGATCGTGCACACAATGATTAACGTCAGCACGACGGCGGGGAGCCGAATCCCGCTCGCGGCGGCGGGCCACCGCCGCGGGCCGCCCGCCGCGCCGATGCCCCCCTGAGCGACGCGTCGCCCGCTCATTACAGCCTGCTACCTGGGATTTTGCCCCGCTGAAGGCCATCGGCGACACATCAAAGAGCGAACACGCACTTAATGGATTCACAAGTTGCGCGTCGCGACCTTGCTCAGAGACGCCCGCAGGCATGGCATGAAATCCCATCTGCGTTATCATGACTTTGGCACAAGGAAGTGCTTTAGCGTTGAACGCAATTGCGCCAAAGATGTGCATAGGGTAAGACACTTCTGGGTGACAGTATTGTCTTAGCATTCGCGACACGTGTGTCCGGACGACAGTGTAGCGAGCGGCGACAGAACTGTCCCGGCAGATACGGCATCCGGCGTCCGGGTGGCCAGCGCCCAACTGGCATCCAGGCGGCCGGTGACCAGCCGGCGAGCCCGGCCCGGCGAGCGGCGGGCGGGGCGGCGGCGGGCACGAGCGGATCGCGGACGGCGATCCGGAGAGGACAGGTGATCGGCGATGACGGAGGCGGCACACGGACCGACCGTCCTTCGCATCCTTCTCGGCACACACTTGCGCCGGTTGCGGGAGAGCAGGGGCGTGTCCGCCCAGCAGGCAGCCCGGGTCATCCGTGGTTCGGAATCGAAGATCAGCCGCATCGAGCTGGGCCGCAACGCGATCCGCGAGATCGACATCCTCGACCTGCTGACCTACTACGGCGTGGACCGCGAAGACCGCGAGCAGTTGCTGGCGCTCGCGGAACAGGCCAACCGGCCGGGATGGTGGCACCGCCACACCGACATTCTGCCCGAGTGGTTCCAGACTTATGTCGGCATGGAGGAGTCGGCTGCGTCGATTCGGATGTACGAGCCGCAGTTCATCCCCGGCCTGCTGCAGACCGAGGCGTACGCGGCCGCGGTCTTCGCGCTGGGCGACTTCTCCCCGGCCGAGGCCGAGCGGCACGTGCTGATCCGCAAGGAGCGGCAGCGCCGGTTCGCGGCCAGCGAGCTGAACTTGTGGGTGATCGTCGAGGAGCCGGCCCTGCGGCGGCCGGTCAGCGACACCAGGACCCACTGCGACCAGATCCGGTACCTGCTGGAGGCGAGCGAGCGCAGCAACCTGACCCTTCAGGTCGTCCCCTACGGCGTCGGGGGCCACGCGGTGCCCAGCGGTTTCAGCGTGCTACGGTTCGGTGACCGCGAGTTGCCCGACATCGTGTACGTCGAACACCTGACCAGCGCCCTCTACCTGGACAAACAGGCCGACGTCGACCAGTACATGCTGGCCATGGAACGGCTGAGCGTGGTGAGCGCCCGGCCGGCCGCCACCCCGGGCATCCTGCGGTCGATCATCCGCGACCTGGAGGAGAACCGATGAGCCGTCTGCCCGCCCGCACCGAGGCCCGCGAGCTGGGGGACGCATCCTGGCGAAAGAGCAGCTACAGCGGCCCGACCGGCGGCAACTGCGTGGAAACGGCGGCCGCCGAGGGCGGGGTCGCGGTCCGGGACTCCCGGCTCGGCGCGGGCCCGGCGCTGGTGTTCGCGGCCGGCGCGTGGGACGCGTTCCTCGGCCGGTGCCGCGCGGACCGCTGAGGCACCAGCGGGCCAGGGCCGGAAAATGTGTGGCGGGTCCCGCTACCCCTCAGCGGGACCCGCCACTCCCCCCCCAAACGCCCGGAGCCGAAGCCCCGGGACAAGGCGGCCGCGTGAGCCGCCCGCCTGGGAAGACCTTTTACATCAGTAGGGAATCAATCCTCAGCTGAGTCAGCTGGGGAGGTCGAACTCACCCTGCTTGGCGCCGACCAGGAAGCACTCCCACTCGTGCGCGGTGTAGAAGTGCGGCGCCTTGGTGCGGTCCTTGGTGTCCCGGACCGCCACGCCGCCGTTCGGCAGATGGGCGATTTCCACGCATCCGCCCGTGCTGCTCGCGCTGCTCTTGAACCAGCGCACCCCTGTGAGGTCGGTATCCATCCGCCCCTTCTTTCTTTCTTAGTTGTGGAACCCTTTTTTGTGTGTGGCTTTGGGGGGACCGCGAGCTGGTCAGCTCAGGTCCTTGGCCGCGTCAAAGATCAGGTCGGTCGACTGCCCGGGCGAGAGGGCGGCCGCCCGGAGGCGGTCGAACGCCTCGGCGGCGGTGCGCACCTCGCGCTCCTTCTCCAGGTAGATGATGCCGGCCACCGACTCGACGTAGGCCACGTCGGGGTCGGCCCGCTCGGGGAACTCCAGGATGGAGAACGGCCCGCGCAGTCCCGCGTGTGACCCGCTGGAGAACGGCAGGACCTGCAGGGTGACGTTCGGCTTCTTGCTCGCCTCGACCAGCCGGGCCAGCTGATCCCGCATGACCTCGGGCCCGCCGATCGTCCGGCGCACCACGGCCTCGTCGAGGATCATCCAGACGTCCAGCGGCGGGTTGCGGTCGAGCACTTCCTGGCGCTTCATGCGCAGGTCGACCAGCCGCTCGACCTGCTCGTCGGTGTCCCGGACCTGCACCTCACGGAGGATGGCGCGGGCGTAGTCGGGCGTCTGGAACAGTCCCTGGACGACCTCGCCCTCGAAGCTGCGCAGGCCGGCGGCCTCGGCTTCGAGCCCGACGTAGATGCCGAACCCGGTCGGCAGCACGTCGTCGTAGACCGACCACCAGCCCTTGCGGTGGCCTTCGCGGGCCATGTCCACCAGGACCTGGCGCTGAGCCGGGTCGCTGACGCCGTACATCTCCAGCATCGCGGTCAGGTACACCGACTTGGTCGGCGCCTTGCCGGTCTCGATGCGCGACAGCGTGGACGCGGCCACGCCCAGCCGTTCGGCGACTTCTTCCAGCTTGATGGAGTGATCTTCTCGAAGGCGGCGAAGCTCAGAACCAAGCCTCCGGCGGCGCACGGTCGGACCCATCGTCACAGGCGGCTCACCTCCTCTAGCCACCCGGGCGGGTTACGCCCGGCTCCGGCGCGCGGGACACAAGGGTCGTGATTGCCGTCCGCCTGGTTGCTCATGGTGACGAGACCACTTCGCACTGTTCCTTGACAACCAGTACGATACAGCACCAACGTCATCGATGAAATCCCAAGCGGGATTTCATTCAGTTAATTTGTCTCATGCACTTGCGTCCAGCAGCCTCTTCGGACCATTATCGTTTTTGACGCTGGGTGATGACATTATTACCCATAGCGCTATCGAAGCGCCCGCAAGCTGCGAAATCCGCTTCAGCTGATCGGGCGTGGGGCCGGGGAGGGAAATGCGGCATGAGGCAGATTACGGCCGGCCGGGGCCGGCCCGGGCGGTCATGACGGCGGCCGGGGTCGTGCTCGGCAGCCTGACGGTGCCGGGCCTGCCGGAACACGTGGCCCGGGTCCGGGCCTTCGTGGCCGGGCTGGCCGCCCGGACGGCGCTGGCGGCCGACGCGGCCGACACCGCCGCCCTGCTGACCTCCGAACTGGTCACCAACGCGATGCTGCACACCAGTTCGGGCGGCAGCCAGGGGGCGGTGACGGTGGTGGTCATCGACGGGCCGGATGGGCTGATGGTCGAGGTCATCGACGACGGATCGCCGTACACCGGACCGGAGGTGCAGGGCGACCGGTACGCCTCCCAGGGGCACGGCCTGTTCCTGGTCGAGCAGCTGGCGTCGCGCTGGGGTTACCTGCGCGACGCGGCCGGCACCACCGTGTGGTTCGAGCTGGACCGGGTGGACGACCGCGGCTAGACCCGGACGGCGCGGGCGGCCCGCGGGGCGGCTGCGGCCCGGGTCAGGCCGGCCCGGGTGAGGCCGGCCCTGGTCAGGCCGGGTGGCCGGGACCACTGGGTCCAGATACCAGGCTGCAGCCGGGTGCAGAGCCAGTCGGCGAGGGCCTGGTAGTCGACGTCGCGGCTGATCAGGACGTTGCCCTGCGGGCCCGCGGGGCTGGCGGTGAGCCCGCCGGCGCCGTTGACGGCGACCCGGGCGGGCCCGAACGGGGCGAACCGCAGCCGCAGGGCGGCCGCCAGCGCCAGCGGACCGCCGGGGATGACGGCCGGGTGGTAGCGGGCGAAGAACTGGGCGCAGTGCGCGGCCAGCAGGGCCGCCCAGGCCGGGGCCGCCCCGGTCAGCTGGCGGATGACCGGCGAGCGGGCCGTGAGCTGAGCCGGCTGCCCGCCCGGGAGGGCGTAGCGGACCAGCCGCAGGTGCGGCACGGAGGCCAGCACCTGGCGGGCGGCGGCCGGATCGAGGCGGAAATTGCGCGGCGGCAGTGCCTGGTCGACTTCAGTCCAGGTACCGGTCAGCTGGGTCACGAACAGCCGCCGGCCGAGCCCGGGCTCGGCTGCCAACAGCGCGGCCAGGTTCGACAGCGGGCCGAGGCCGATCCAGCGGGCCACTCCCCCGGACCGGGCGCCGACCTCCGCCACCGCCCGGGCCACGTCACCGGATGGGGTACCGACCCAGTCCGGGGTCAGGCCGTCGGCAAAGTAGGGCGGGTTGGCGCTGAGCTGATGACCGGCGACCACGGCCACATCCGCACGCCCGGCGCTGTCGAGCAGGTACCGGGCGAACCGGGCGCGCTGGCCCCCGAGTTCGTCCGAAGTGACCACGAGCGCCAGCTCGGGAAGCTCACGCGCTGCGACGACCAGGGCCATCGCGTCATCGGGCTCGCCACCGATCTCGGTGTCGAGGATGACGGGCAAGGTTCCCAGGTTTGGCTGCAGGTCAACCACCATGTGACGGTTACCCCCGGCTGGTAGTAGATCTTGATCAGGTGTCCCCCCACCCTGACCGGTGGAAACATTAACTCATACGGAGCGTGACGACAAAGTTAACCCTAGGTAACGTTCACCCTCCTGTCGGCCCGGGTCCGGGCGGCTCGGAAAAAAGCAACAATCTACGTATTGTGAACGCCCATTCGGAAGCTGGCTAGAGGCGTTTTGATGCTTTTCGACCGTTACCGGGCCGGGCATCCGGACGCGCCGCCATCGGTGCAGGCTGGGCGGGGTGCGTAGATCGGGCAAGCTCAGCCGGGCGAGCCCAGCCGGGCGGGCTCAGCCGGGCGGGGTGAGGCCCTGCTGGTAGGCGACGCTGACGGCCTGAGCGCGGGAGCGGACGTTGATCTTGGTCAGCAGGTGGTTGACGTGACTCTTCACGGTCGCCTCGCTGACCACCAGGCGGCCGGCGATCGCGGCGTTGGACAGGCCTTCGGCGATCAGGGCCAGGACTTCGCCCTCGCGGGGGGTGAGCCCGAGGTTGCGGGCCAGGATCTGCGGGTCCGGCGTGACCTGAGGGTCTTGAGGGGCGGGGAGGCCTGGTGTGGCGGAGCGAGTGTTACTGGCGGGGTCGGTGGGGCTAGCGGGAGTGGCGGGATCGGTGGGGCTGGTGATATCGGTGGGGCCGGTGATATCGGTGGGACTGGTGAGCTTGGCGGGGGCGGCGATGGCGTCGACCAGGTGGGCCTGGACGGCCGGGTCGATGACGGCGCGCCCGCTGGTGACGTCGTGCAGGGCCCGGCGGATCTCCTCGGCACCGGCGTCCTTGGTCAGGTAGCCGCGGGCGCCCGCCCGCAGCGCGTCGATGACCGACCGGTCGTCGGCGTAGGTGGTGAGGACGATGACGCGGACGCGGGGGCAGCGCTCGCGGAGCTGGCGGGTGGCCTCGGCGCCGTCCAGGTGCGGCATCCGCAGGTCCATCAGGACCACGTCGGGCTGGGTCTGCTCGGCCAGCGTCAATGCCTCCCGGCCGTCGGCGGCGGTGCCGACCACCTCGACGTCGGGCAGCAGGCCGAGCAGCATGGCCAGCCCCTCCCGGACCACCCGCTGGTCGTCGGCGGCCAGCACGCGGATCCGGCGGCCGGGGCTCTGCTGGCCAGAGCTGGCCTGATCAAGGTTGGGCGGGCCGGAGTCGGGGCCGGGGTCGGTCATCCGGGCACCTGCAGCTCGACCAGGAAGCCGTGGCCAGCGGGGTGAGCGGTGAGCGTGCCGCCCAGCAACTCGGCCCGTTCGCGCATGCCGGTCAGGCCGTAACCGCCGTTCAGGGACGGATCGGCCCCGGCCGCCGCCGGCCGCTCCAGCCCCGGGCTGGACTCGATGTCCTCCACCGTCAGCGACACCGACCCCGGCTGGTAGGCCAGGGTGACCGCGGCCCGGTCGGGGTGGGCGTGCTTGCGGATGTTGGTCAGCGCCTCCTGGGCGACCCGGTAGAGCGCCAGCCGCGTCTCCGAGCTGACGTCGTGGCGGGGGCCGGTCACCGTGAACGAGCACGGGATGCCGGTGTCGCGGGTGAACTCGGTGGTCATCGCCTCGATGCTCTCGGGGCCGGGCAGGTCATCGTCGCGGAGCATGCTGATCGCGCGGCGGGCCTCGTTGAGGCCGGACCGGGCCAGGTGGTGGGCGCGGTCGATGGTAGCGGGCAGCCGGGGATCGGCGGGATCGGAGGCGGCCAGCAGGCGGGCCCCCTCCAGCTGCATGACCAGTCCGGACAGTGAGTGCGCGAGCACGTCGTGCATCTCCCGGGCCAGCCGCTGCCGCTCGCCCAGGGCGGCCGCCCGCAGCTCGGCCCCGCGGGTCTGCTCAAGCTCGGCCAGGATGCGGTCGGCCCGGGCGTCCTGAGCGTCGATGCGCCGCCCGAACAGCGCGGTGAGCAGCGTGGCGGCCGCCGCGATGAGCCCGGGTAGCCCGAGACCGGGGCTGACGGGGTAGACCCCGGTGTTTTCCAGGATGACCAGCAGGACGATCGAGCCGCAGGCGACGGCGCTGACCCTGATCCCCCACGGGCCCGATATCTGCCGGGCTCCGAACGCGACCGCTATGAACAGCGCGATCGCGGCCGGCCCGCTGGGCTGCAGCCACATCAGCGCGGCGGCGCCGGCCAGCAGCACCCCCACCAGGGCGGTCTGCGCGCGCGGGCGCCCCCGGGTCAGCGCCATGCCCACGGTGGCTGCGCCGAGGCTGGTCATCGCGAGCAGGATGCCGAGATGGGCGCCGTGCGCGCCCGGCCCCGGCTTGGACCGGCCGGCCGCGAAGATGACCACGACGATTGCGATCGGCAGCAGCCGCCGCAGCACCTCCTGGCGCTGGAAGCGCTGGCGCCGCAGGGCGGTCAGGCTCAGCGTGCCCTGTCCCTCGCTGGTCACGCAGTCAGCGTACGTCCGGGCCGGCCCGGTGGTCTTCGGCCCGGAGTTGGAACCGGCCTCCATCGCCGGGTGGAGACCCATCGCTGGTTGGACGTCAGCGGGGCCGCAGTTCAACCCCGGCGCCGAAGACCGGGACCGGGCGGCCGCCGCATGCTGGCGGCGTACGGAACGAGCAACCCAGGGAGACGAGATGCTGTTCTTCTTCAACCGGCCCACCCCGGTCCTGCTGCGGCTGGCCATCGGCGTGGTGGTGATCGTCCTGGGCATCGCGCTGCACATGCTGCTGCTGTCCATCACCGGTGGGCTGGCGCTGGTCATCGGCGCCGTCCAGTGGTACGGCCACCGCGGGAACCGCGGCGGTGGCCAGTGAACGCGATCGAGGTCGAGCACCTGACCAGGCGGTTCGGCGACCTGGCGGCGGTGCGGGACGTCAGCTTCGGCGTCCCGGCCGGCCAGGTGGTGGCGGTGCTGGGCCCCAACGGAGCCGGCAAGACCACGCTGATCGAGATCCTCGAGGGCTTTCAGGCCCCGAGCAGCGGACGGGTCCGGGTGCTGGGCACCGACCCGCGCGCGGGTGGCCGGGCCGGCCAGGCCTGGCGGGCCCGGATCGGGATGGTCCTCCAGTCGACCAGCCTGGACCGCCAGCTCACGGTGGGCGAGGCGGTCCGGCTCTACGGCAGCCTGTTCGCGCGGCCGATGCCGGTGCGCGAGGTGCTCGACCTGATCGGCCTGGCCCGCGAGACCGGGACCCGGATCGGGGCGCTGTCCGGTGGGCAGCAGCGCCGGGTCGACCTCGGGCTGGCCATGATCGGACGGCCGGAGGTGCTGTTCCTGGACGAGCCGACCACCGGCCTGGACCCGCAGGCGCGGCGCGGGCTGTGGGCGGTCATCCAGCAGCTGGCCGCGACCGGGACCACCGTGCTGATGACCACCCACTACCTGGACGAGGCGCAGCGGCTGGCCAACCGGGTGATCGTGCTCGGCGACGGCCAGCTCACCGCCGACGCCACCCCCGACCAGCTCCGGGCCCGGGGCGGGACCCCGGTCATCCGGCTGCCGCTGCCCGCCGGGACCAGGGCCGGTGACCTGCCGGCCGAGCTGGCCAGCCACGTGGACGCCGACCGGGGCGAGCTGTCGCTGCCGTCGGCCGATCTCACCGCCGACCTGGCCACGCTGGTGGCCTGGGCCCGGTCCAGCGACGTCGACCTGACCGGGCTCGAGGTCGGCTCGCCCAGCCTGGAAGACGCCTATCTCACCCTCACCGGGAGCACCTCATGATCACGATGCTGATGCGGCAGGTCGACTACCAGCTGCGGCTGCTGCTCCGTAACCCCCGCGGCCTGTGGGTCAGCCTGCTGGCACCGGGACTGATCCTCGCCCTGCGGCTCGGCCACGGCGGCGCACAGGCCGGGCCGGTGGCCGACCGGGCCGCCGTCATCGCCGGGCTGGCGGCGTTCGGGCTGATCGCGACCTGTTACCTGACCCACGCGATCGGCCTGGTGACCGCCCGGGAGACCGGGGTGCTGCGGCGCTGGCGAGCCAGCCCGCTGCCGCGCTGGGGATACTTCACCGGCCGGATCACCGCCACCGTGCTGCTGAGCCTGGTCTCGGGGGCGATCATCATCGCGGTCGGGGCCGGCCTGGGCGGCGTCCATATCGCGGCCGGCACCGTGCCCGCGCTGCTGATCATCTTCGTCCTCGGCGGGGTGGCCTGGGCGGCGCTCGGCACCGCGGTGACCGCGCTGATCGGCAGCGCCGAAAGCGCCAACCCGGTGCTGATGTTCAGCTACCTGCCGGTGATCCTGCTGTCGGGCGCGCTCGGGGCGATCGGAGAGCCCAAGTGGCTGAGCACGGCGATGAGCTACTTGCCGGGCCAGCCGGTCATCACCAGCGCGACCCACGCGCTGGCCTACTCCGGTTCGGGGCTGGCCCCGGTGTCGGTCCGCGACCTGGCCGTGCTGGCCGGGTGGACGGTGATCGGGCTGGCGGTCTCGGTCCGGTTCTTCCGCTGGGACCCGGTGCGGCCGGCCCACGCGCGACGGGCCGAGGCCGGTGGCGTGGCCGCTCCGGCCCGGGCCGGGACGGCGGCCTGAGCGCCGGGGCGCTGGGCGCCGGGGCGCTGGGCCTCGGTCACGCCGGTGGCCGCGCTCGCCGCGGACCGCTCACGCAGGGGCCGGGCGGTCGGTGCGGCGGGCGCGCCAGGCCTGGGCCAGCAGCGGCACCTCGAGCTGGTTCGCCCCCGGGAAACGATCCGCCAGGTAGGCCCGGGCGCGCGCCCGGCCGGCCGCCTGATCGGCCGGGTCGGCGGTGATGACCCGGCTGTAGGTGCCGAACAGGCCGATGAAGTCGTCCACCGTCATCGTGCGGGTGTACCGGAAGCTGGACACGTCCGGCGCATCGAACAGCCCGTCGGCGGGCAGCGGCACCGCGTCGTGACGGGCCCGCTCGCGGCCGGCCCGGGCGGCCAGATCAGGCTCCGCCGGCCGGGGCCCGCGCCAGGCCCGCTGCACCCCGGCCATCCAGTCGCGGCCGCCGTCCCGGCTCGGCCACAGCACCCCGAAGCAGCCGCCCGGGCGCAGCACCCGGGCGATCTCGGGGATGGCCCGGTCGGGGTCCAGCCAGTGCCAGGCGGACTGGATGAACACCCCGTCCGCGCTCGCGGGCGCCAGCGGGATCCGCTCCCCCACCGCCCGCACGACCCCGATCCCGGGTGACCGGGCCCGCAGGACCGCGGCCATCCGGCCGTCCGGTTCGACCGCCACGACCCGTGGCCCACGGGCGGCCAGCGCCCGGGACAGCAGCCCGGTCCCGGCCGCCAGGTCGACCACCAGCGCGGCCCGGTCCGGGAGCAGCCAGTCCACCGCCGCGGCGGGCGGGCTGGGCCGGAGCCGGTCGTACTCCTCGGCGACCTGCCCGAACGAGCGGGCCCGGTCGGCGCGACTGATCACCCGGCCCACGCTAGCGGGCGGCCCCGGAGGCCGTGACGGCCCCGGAGGCGGTGACGGCGGCGGCCACCGCGGCGCAGATCTGGGCCAGGTCGGCGTCGGGGGTGACGTACGGGGGCATCGTGTAGATCAGATCGCGGAACGGGCGGAGCCAGACCCCGGCCCCGACGGCGGCGGCGGTGGCGGCCGGGCCGTCGACCTCGTGGCCGAGCTGGACCACGCCGATGGCGCCGAGGACGCGGACGTCGGTGACGCCGGGCAGCCCGGCCGCGGGGGCCAGGCCGGCCCGCAGCGCGGACTCGATCCGGCCGACCTCGTGCGGCCAGCCGCGGGCGTAGCCGTCCAGTAGCACGTCCAGTGAGGCGTTGGCGATCGAGCAGGCCAGCGGGTTGCCCATGAAGGTGGGACCGTGGGCCAGCACCGGCAGATCGCCCGCGGAGATACCGGTCGCCACCTCGGGGGTGCACAGGGCCGCCGCCAGCGTCAGGTAGCCGCCGGTCAGCGCCTTGCCCACGCACATCACGTCGGGGCTGACCCCGGCGTGGCGGGCGGCGAACAGCTCGCCGCTGCGGCCGAAGCCGGTGGCGATCTCGTCGAAGATCAGCAGCACCCCGTGCTCGTCGCAGGCGTCCCGGAGCACCCGCAGGTAGCCGGGGTCGTGGAAGCGCATGCCACCGGCCCCCTGGACCACCGGCTCGACGATGACCGCGGCCAGCTCGGCTGCGTGCTCGGCGATCAGGCCGGTCAGGTGATCGGCGTAGCCGGGGTCGACGCCGGCCGCGAAGCCCGCGGGCGGCAGGCCGGCGAACACCTGGCGCGGCAGCACCCCGTCCCAGACCTTGTGCATGCCGCCGTCGGGGTCGCACACCGACATCGCCCAGAACGTGTCGCCGTGGTAGCCGCCCCGCCAGGTCAGCAGCCGGTGCTTGGCCGGGCGGCCGCGGGACCGCCAGTACTGCAGGCACATCTTGATCGCGACCTCGACCGAGATCGACCCGGAGTCGCACAAGAACACGTGTTCCAGCCCGTCGGGGGCCAGGGCGGCGAGCCGGTCGCACAGCCGGACGGCCGGCTCGTGGGTCAGGCCGCCGAACATGACGTGGCTCATCCGGTCGAGCTGGCCGCGGGCGGCCTGGTCGAGGACCGGGTGACCGTAGCCGTGGATGGCGGCCCACCAGGACGACATCCCGTCGATGAGCTCGGTGGGGCCAGTGTGGCCAGCGGGGGCAGCCAGGCGGAGGCGGACCCCGGACGCCGACTCGACCGGGAGCGGGGTCTGAGTCCCGGGCATGGGGGCGTACGGGTGCCACACCCGGTAGCGGTCGGTGGCCAGCAGGTCGGGCAGGTCCATCCGGTCAGCGGCGGCTGGAGGTGCGGCCGCGGGCGGCGCGGCCGCGCTTCTCCCGCAGCCGCATCGACACCTTGAGCGGGCTGCCCTCGAAGCCGAACTCCTCGCGCAGCTTGCGCTCCACGAACCGGCGGTAGGAGGCCTCCAGGAACCCGGTGGTGAACAGCACCACGTGCGGGGGCCGGATGCCGGCCTGGGTGGCGAACAGCACCTTGGGCTGCTTGCCGCCGCGAACCGGGGGCGGGGTGGCCGCGATCAGGGCGTTCAGCCAGCCGTTGAGGCGGCCGGTCGAGACCCGGGTCTCCCAGCCCGCCAGCGCGGTCTCGATCGCCGGGACCAGCCGGTCGACGTGGCGGCCGGTGCTGGCGGAGATGTTCACCCGGGGCGCCCAGCGGGCGTTGTAGAGCTGCCGGTCGATCTCGCGCTCCAGGTAGTGGCGGCGTTCCTCGTCGACCAGATCCCACTTGTTGAACGCGATGACCAGCGCCCGGCCCGCCTCGATGACCATCGAGATGATCCGCAGGTCCTGCTCGGTCAGCGGCTCGCTGGCGTCGATCAGCACCACCGCGACCTCGGCGGTCTCCAGCGCCCCGGCCGTCCGCAGCGCCGCGTAGTAGTCGGCCCCCTGGCTCTCCCGGAACCGCCGCCGGATCCCGGCCGTGTCCACGAACCGCCAGGTCTTGCCACCCAGCTCGATCAGCTCGTCGACCGGGTCGCGGGTGGTACCGGCCACGTCGTCGACCAGTACCCGCTGCTCGCCCGCGAGCTTGTTGAGCAGGCTGGACTTGCCCACGTTGGGCCGGCCCAGCAGGGCGATCCGGCGCGGCCCGGACGGGGCGGTCCGCGGCTGCGGGGGCGCCTCCGGCAGCGCGTCCAGCACGGCGTCCAGCAGGTCGCCGCTGGCCCGCCCGTGCAGCGCGCTGACCGGGTGCGGCTCCCCCAGCCCGAGCGACCACAGCGCCGAGGCGGTCAGCTCGGTGGCGGCGTTGTCGACCTTGTTGGCCGCCACCACCACCGGCACCCCGGAGCGGCGCAGCACGTCGGCGACCGCGTCGTCGGCGTCGGTGGCGCCAACGGTGGCGTCGACCACGAACAGCACGGCGTCGGCGGTACCGGCCGCGACCCGGGCCTGGCCGGCGATGCGGGCGGCCAGCGAGCCGGTCTTCTCTTCTGAGGGCTCCCAGCCGCCGGTGTCGACCAGGGTGAACAGGCGGCCGCGCCAGTTGGCGTCGTAGGCCACCCGGTCGCGGGTCACCCCCGGGGTGTCCTCGACCACGGCCAGGCGGCTGCCGAGGATCCGGTTGACCAGGGTCGACTTGCCGACGTTGGGGCGGCCGACCACGGCCACGACCGGGCGGTCGGCGGCCGGGAAGTCCTCGTCCAGCTCCTCGTCATCGAAGCCGGCGTCGCTCAGCCCGGCGCCGTCCTCGTCGTCGGGCAGGTAGTGCTCGTCCACCCCGGGCACGAACTCGTCGATGCCGGGCACGAACTCCTGATCGGGGCCGACGCCACCGACCTCGTCGCCGGGGTTCACCGGGTCGTCCAGGCGGTGTCGGGCAGGCCGCCCCGCTCCTGGGCCAGCCCGGCGATCATGCCGATCACGTCGTCGAGCCCGAACATGGTGGAGTCGATCTCGATCGCGTCGTCGGCCCGGGCCAGCTGACCGGAGTCCGCCCGGTCGCGGCGGGCCTGGTCGGCCTCGGTCGCACTGACGGTCACCGCGGCGTCGCCGGCCGACTCGGCCGAGCGGCGCTGGGCGCGGGCGCGCTCGCTGGCGGTCAGGTAGACCTTGACCACCGCATCGGGGGCGACCACGGTGCCGATGTCGCGGCCCTCGGCCACGATGCCGCGACCCTGCGCCCGGGCCTGAGCGATGATCGCTCGCTGCTGGCCGATGAGCTGGGCCCGCACCTGCGGCACCCGGGCCACGGCCGAGACGGCGCCAGTGACCTGCTGGGTACGGATGGCGGCGGACACGTCCTGGCCGTCCACGGTGACCCACGGGCCGTCCGGGTCGGTGCCCACCTCGATGATCGGCTCCTGGACGGCCCCGGCCACCGCCGCCGCGTCGTCGACCGGGATGCCGCGAGCCAGAATCCACCACGTCAACGCCCGGTACATGGAGCCGGTGTCCAGGTAACGCAGGCCCAGCGCGCGGGCGACGCCGCGGGAGGCGCTCGACTTACCGGACGCCGACGGGCCGTCGACGGCGATAACAATTCCGTCGCCGGTTACAGTGCCGTCACCCTCGGCAGAAATACTCACACCCTCCAGGTTACCGGCGGACTGGCCATCCGGCGTCCGCGAGCGCCGTAATCAGCGGTCCGGCTGCTTCCGGCCGGACCGACAGCTCGGCCACCCCGACCGGCGCCCCGGGCGAGTGCTCGATCCCCACGTCCTCGATATTGACCCCGGCGGCGGCGGCCGCCGCGAACAGCCGGGCCAGCTCACCGGGGCGGTCGCTGAGGACGACCTGGACCCCGGCGAACGCGCGGGCGGGGCCGCCGTGCTTGCCGGGGATCCGGGCCATCCCGGCCCGGCCCTGATCCAGCAGGCTGGTGAGTTCTTTGTGGGCGCTGGGGTCGCTGGGGCTGATGAGGTGTGTGGGGCTGGTGTTGTCGGTGTGGGGGGTGGGGTCGGCGGGGG
>Ga0213875_10001450_pt1 | contig 15365 bp, 18 predicted proteins | sample BarmaccomBMRX_R8_FD_160105 | JGI IMG/M metagenome (GOLD analysis project Ga0213875, IMG submission 160105) | Root-associated microbial communities from Barbacenia macrantha in rupestrian grasslands, the National Park of Serra do Cipo, Brazil - RX_R8 | ecosystem: Host-associated > Plants > Roots... | reverse complement strand
GCCACGACCGGCGGGTCTCCCAGGTAGGGTCCGCTTCACCGTCGAGCCAGCGACGGAAATCAGGTGTGGTGATCGCAGTGTCGTAGCTGGGCAGGGTCTCGATGCGGAAAAGTCGTGCTCGGTGGTCCCGACCAGCTCAGTGAGTTGCTCGATGGTCAACAGGTTCACGTCGGCACCTTCCTGGTGAAGCTGTCCCCGTTCAGGCCGTAGAGCAGCCGAGCCACCTGGTGTGCCCGGATGCGGACTAGCCCCTTCACCGGTAGGGACATTTTCTTGGAATAGACCTGGTAGCACAGAGCGAGCGGGACGACTGAGGCCTGCTCTGAGGTGCCAGCCCGTCACCACGGCGCCCAAGCGGAGAACCCAGGTCCAATGGAGGTCGGGCGATGGGAGAGAGATCGGCGTGGTTTGTGCGGTCGATGGGCGACACCGACACTCACCGCGGGGTGTACAGCCCAGCGACCCGATCCGGGCACGCCATGTGCGGGATCGAGTTCCAGCCCGTTCCGGTGGGCTGGCCGCCCAAGTTAGGTCCACTGCCCGGTAGCCCACCGGATCCGCAGCAGGTGCCCCCAGTGCCACAACGGGCGCGTACCGAACCGCGGGCAGCCCGGTGAGTACGGAACGGACCGCGCACACCATTGTCGCCGTCCATGAACTCGACAAGACTGACATTTGAGCGGCATAAAACGTCGCTGACGTCGAGTTCACGGCATGGCAGCCATATTGATCATGTGCGGGCGTTGCCTGGTTTTGGTACAGGCGTCGCCGACTGACCGGCAGACCGTCCCGGCCTGGTCGATGGTCTACTCGCTCAAACAGGCCGCTGCGGCCGGGAACCTTCGGCCTAACCGGCTGTTTCGTACAGTTGTACGTACAGGCTCCGGACCCGATACGTGCAAACTGGGCTGATGCGGCGGCACGGGGCGCTGGCGGAACTGCGCACCACGCTCGGCGGAGCCGATCCTGGCCTGGTACGGCTCCGGCTGGCCGGGATCGGGACAGCGTCGATGATGCTCGCCGCCGCGATCACCTCCGCTATACGTTGGGTCACCGGCCAGCCGGTGACCGTGGTGCTGATGGCGGCCATGCTCGCGATGATCAGCAACTTTGCCGTGAACGAATCTGACCTGCCACGGCTGCGGGTCACGACATTGCTCATGCTCGGCCCCGCTCTGTTCTCACTAACAGCAGGAGCCTTGCTGACGTCGTACCACGTCATCGCCGACGTCGTGCTCGTCGCCATCACGACGGTCGCGATCTACATCCGCCGCTTCGGCGCACGCGGCTCGGCGCTCGGCATGGCCGCGTTCCAACCGTTCTTCCTCGCCCAATACCTGCATGTCATCGTCGAGCAACTGCCATGGTTGCTGGTCGCCGCGACCATTGGCATCGGCTCGACGCTACTGCTGCGCGGGTGGGCCCTCGCCGAACGTCCGCAACGCACCCGCGAACGGCTGATCCGCGCATTCCGCGCCCGCCTGCATGTCCTCGTCGAGGCGGTCGCGGACATGCTGAGGGCTGCGCCGCATGCGGTGGAGGGCAAGCTGTATGCCGTCGAGCGCCAGCGCGCACGGCTCAATGAAACCGCACTGCTGCTCGGCGAGAACCTGGAGCGAAGTGCCACTGGCCAACCGGACGGCTCGCCGGACCCAGATGGGGGCGACCGCACCGAGCAGGAGCTTCTCCTCGCGTTCTTGGACGCCGAGCTTGCCGCCGAGCGCCTGGCCGTGGCGGCCGAGCAGCTGGTACGGCATGAGTCACGGGTGGATGAGGACAACCGGCGCGCGTTGCTGGCAGGAGTAGACCGCCTCGCAGCGGCCTCAGCCATCGGCATCCCGCCGGCAATGGCCCCCACGCTGCTTGAGGAGGTAAAACGCGCCGTCTGGGCACTAGCCACCGAGACCGACGGACAAAGCGACCGTGCTCAGCGAGTAGCGTTTGCGGTGATCCGGCTGGCGGATGCACTCGCGATAGTCCAGGGCATCGATGGCACGACCCCAACGCAGGTCAACACGGCAGCTCGCCCGCGAATGGATCAGCCCGGCGATGGGCGAGTTGCCCTAACCGGGTCCACCGGTCCGGACGGGTCAGCAGACTCTGACACCGACGACAAGGCGGCCACCGGAGCCGGCGCTGACGCCGCTGGAGGCATGGCGCTGAGCACCCGCCAAGCCCTCCAGGTCGGTATAGCGGCCAGCCTGGCGATTGTGATCGGTGAGCTGGTGTCGCCAGCGCGCTGGTACTGGGCGGTGCTGACCGCGTTCATTGTGTTCGTCAACACCACCAGCCGCGGTGACGTGCTCAGCCGCGGTTGGCAGCGCCTCGTCGGGACGATCGTCGGGGTGCTTGCCGGCATGGGCCTGGCCATCCTGGTCAGCGGTCACGAGCTGGCGGCGTTGCTGGTGCTGTTCGGCTGCGCCTTCCTCGCGCTGTACCTGGCGCGCATCTCGCAGACGCTGTTCGCGTTGTGGATCACTGCGGTGCTGGCTGTGCTCTACGGGCTGATCGGCCAATTCAGCGTCGAGACGTTGATCCTGCGGATCGAGGAGACCGCCGTCGGGGTGGCGATGGGCATGCTCGCCGCGTACCTCGTGGTGCCGAAACGAACCCGGGAGGCATTCGGTGAAGCCCTCGACCAGATGGTGGACACCGCCGACGCGGTGCTGGCCGGGTCGGTCGAACGCATCCTCGGGCGTGAGCCGGCCTACCCCCTGGGGCAGCTCACCCGCGATCTACATCAGGAATTGCGCACGCTACGCGAGCGGGGCAAGCCGCTCGACAACCCGCTGCCCTGGCGCCGCGGACGGTCCAGCTATCAGCGCATGTTACGAATGCTCACCGGAGTCGAGTACTACGTCCGCCGTCTAGCCCGCCTTGCTGACGACATCCGTGAGCCGGGGTGGGCGCCGACCCTGCAACCTGCTGCCGCTCATGTCCGCGCCAATCTCAACGCGCTGCGCCAGATGCTGCAACACCGCCCATCCGGGCAGATCGCCTCCGCCGAGGACCTGATCGATGCGGCGGAGGCCTACGCTGCCCGCATCTCCGACCCAGACCGCCGCCTCACCCTGCTCAACGCGATCCGGCTGCTGCGCCGCATCGACCAGGTGGTGGTCAAGTTCGCCACAGACCTGGGCGGCGTTGAGGCGGCGACACAGCCAGAGAGCCTGCCAACAAGCGCCTAGTACAAGTACGCGCCCCCAACAGCTTCGGCAGCCACCTCACGAGGATTCACTCTGGTCGGGAACCATTGCCATGTGACTTGTATAAAACGCCCAGGATTGAGCGAGACCGCCTGATCACCATCAGCGCCCGAATACCAGAACGGCAGCGGCTTCCAGGCTGTACGGACACGACCTTTGCCTTAATCGGTGTACATGACCTGCGCAGCGATTCACCAGGTCGCCGCTAGCCACGTGAAACCCTGCTGATCAGTGATGAGACCAGCGGGGCCGCCAAGCAGTGCAGGTGCATGCACGTGCAACGGTGCGTACAACGTGCCTAACACTTCGATCGAAATTGCATAATTTGCATTATCGGGTGGACTTCTGGGATCGTTAGGCGAGCGTTGCTCTTGGATTGACAAACAGAGGCAAAGGGACGGACACCGACAGCATTTCCGTATTGAATACAATGGAATGCTGGACGCGTTCGCCAACACATGTTTTCGCCCTCCTGTGGCCATCGAGGCCCACCGAGGCATCCGGCGCGACTCGAACGGGCACAGCCCCTCAGCCCGCCACGGCGCTGGCACGGCCGGCCTGTGGCAGTAACGCCCCACATGCCAACTTGGAGGGCTGATCCAGAGAGCATATGCACGTGCATTGACCGGGGAGGCGCCCCTCGCTATCGTGCGCCATGCTCTGCAAATTGCACGTGGCTGCCTAGGTGGGTGACAGGCTGGTGGGGACACCTTCCTTCGGTCCGGCTCTCCCGGACGACACGCGGCGGCTGAAAAGCCCTACGGCGCTGCGTATCGTGCTAGGGACCCAATTACGGAGGCTCCGCGAGGCCCGTGGAGTCACTGTCGCCGCAGCACGCAAGGCGATCCAAGGATCCGGCGCCAAGATCAGCCGCATGGAACTCGGCCGGGTCGGCTTCCGGGAGCGCGACGTGATGCAGTTGCTCACCCTCTACGGGGTGAGCGCTGAAGAAGAAAGACAAGCATTTCTCACCTTGGTCCGACGGGCCAACGTGCCGGGATGGTGGTATCAGTACAGCGACCTCATCCCAAGTTGGTTTGAAGCCTACCTCGGCCTGGAGCAGGCCAGCTCGGTCATTCGCACCTACCAACCCCAGCTTGTCCCTGGGCTGCTGCAGACACAAGAGGTCGCTCGCACGGTCATCAAGCTTGGCCACCCACACCAATCAGCCGACGATATCGAGCGCAAGGTTGCACTACGGATGACCCGCCAGGAAATCCTCACCCAGCCCGACGCGCCCCTTTTCTGGGCGGTATTCGAGGAAGCATCACTGTGGCGTCTCAATAAAAATTCGGTTACGCGGGAACAGGTTCAACATTTGATCGAAATAGCAGAACTCCCCAACGTCTCGATCCAAATCGTCCCAATCTATTCGAGGGCGCATGTAGGAGCCGGCGGCCCCTTCACGGTTCTACGATTCCCCCATGCCGACCTACCAGATATCGTCTACCTCGAACAGCTCACCAGCGCCGTCTACCTAGACAAGACCGAGGATGTCAAGCTCTACATCATGGTCATGAATCGATTGTGCACAGAAGCTGCAACACCTACCCAAACGATTACACTGCTGAACGACACGCTCAAAAAATTATAATCGGTGCGCGGAACCGACCTAACGGATAGACACCCAATATCGTAGCCAGTGCAGTCATCGACGCCGGGGTGGTCGTCTTTTCCGGACCAACCGGCTGCCGCCACCCGTCGCACCGGAGGCTCGCGCCCCGTCGCCTGCATGCCCGATCAACATCCTCTGGGGCCTCGGCCTGGGCGTGAAGCCATGGCGTGAAACAGACGCCAACGGTGAGGCCGAAATGCCGTGGCGGACACCCCTGGCGGGCCAATTGTGTCGTCCTGCGGAGTTCCCTACAGGCTGTCACGCTAGGCGACGACGGACGCGGATCGGTGGGCACCCGTAGCGGCATGGCCGTGGCCATCTACATGGCGTTGGCAGGCCTACGATGCGGCGCCGCTCAGGCGGAGCTGTCCGGGGCCCGACGCGGCACGAGCTCCAGCTCGCGCCGGGAAAGCCGCTGTTCAGACCACCAAGGTCTAGTTGAGCAATGTGCACAGCACAATGCCAGTTCCGTGTCCCCGCACCGGTGGAGATTGTTGCTGTGGCATTGTCGGGGGTTATGGTGTCGGTGCCGACGATTCGCCGGCGGCGTCTGGGGGCGGCGCTGCGTCGGCTTCGTGAGGGCAGTGGCATGAGTTTGGAGGCCGTGGCCCGGGAGTTGGGGTGGTCGACGAGCAAGGTCAGTCGTATTGAGTCGGCCAAGATTGCGGTGACGCCGGCGGATGTGCGGGCTTTGCTGGGTGTGTTGGATGCGTTGTCGGAGGAAGTGGAGACGCTGGTCAGTCTGGCTGGTGAGGATCGTCAGTTGGGCTGGTGGCGGCAGTACGCTGAGGTGTTGCCGCCGTGGTTTGAGGGTTATCTGTCGTTGGAGTCTGAGGCTTCGCGCCTGTTGGCCTATGAGTCAGAGGTTGTGCCGGGGTTGCTGCAGACCGAGCAGTACGCGGCGGAGATCTTGCGGCATTCGTCGTATACGCCGTTGCCGGATGTGGCGGCCAGGGCCGCGGAGTTGCGTCGGGCGCGGCAGGTTCGGTTGGCCGGGCCGGATCCGATTCAGTTGGATGTGGTGATCAATGAGGGGGCGTTGCGGCGTGTGGTGGGTGGCCGGGAGGTGATGCGGGGGCAGTTGTCTCGTTTGGTGCAGGCCAGCGAGTGGTCGAATGTGGCGTTGCGGGTGTTGTCTTTTGCTGCGGGTGCTCATCCCGGGGTGGATGGGTCGTTTACCGTGTTGGAGTTTTCTGATCCGAGCAATCCGCGGATCGTGTATCTGGATCGGATGACTAACAGCGAGTATCTGGATGGCTTGCGGGAGGTGGCGGCGTATCGTCATGCTCACCAGCGGCTTCGGGAGTCTGCGCTGTCGTTGAGTGATTCCCGGGAGATGATCAACGGGTTGTTAAGGGAGCTGAAGGAATGAGCAAAGGCCAGGCCCCTGGCATCGGTCAGACGCGGCACCGTCGCTGGCGCAAAAGTAGCTACAGCGGCACCGCCGGCAACTGTGTCGAAGTCGCCCAACTCAACCCCGACATCCACGCCGTACGGGACTCCAAAAACCCCACCGGCCCAGTACTGACCACCACCACACAACAGTGGTCCACCTTCACCACCCACCTGCCCACCCCTGGAACTACCTGAGAGCCTGACCAGGAGACCGATCTAGATTAGAACTTTCGCCCAACGCCACCAATATTACCCACCTCGGCCGGCGTGCCGATGTTGCCGGGATCAGGGCGCCAGAGCGAAACCGAGACGATCCCGGGATCCAGCAACTCCAGACGGTCAAAAAAACGAGCAATCTGTTCACGGCTACGTGGCCTGATCGAGGGTGTGGCGTTTTCGTTCCACAAACGGATGGATTCCTGCATCGCCTCGCCACCGATGTCGGTGGTGGCGTCACTGAGCACTAGGTAACTGCCCGAAGGCAATGCATCCAGCAATCGGTTGACGGTTGCGTACGCTTCCTCGTCGTCGGCGATATGTTCCATGATTCCCAACAGAATGAGCGCGACCGGTCGACTAAAATCCAGCGTCCGGCGCGCCTGCTGCAAGATAGTCGAAGCGTCTCGTACGTCGGCCTCGATATAATCGGTCTTGCCTTCAGGTGTGCTGGTGAGCAGCGCGCGAGCGTGCACCATGATCAAAGGGTCGTTGTCCACGTAAACGACACGACAGTCCGGGTTGGTTGCCTGGGCAACCTCGTGGGTGTTGTTGGCGGTAGGCAGCCCGGTGCCGACGTCGAGGAACTGGCGGATCCCCACTTCACCGGCCAGGTAGGTCACCGCACGCATCAAGAATTCCCGCACCGCACGGGCCAGATCGACGATCTGCGGCATGGCCGCCGAGATCTGGTCCCCCACCAGTTCATCTACGGGGTAGTTGTCCTTGCCACCAAGCCAGTAGTTCCAGACACGGGCCGTGTTCGCCGTGGTGATGTCCACAGCAGCACCCCAACGCTGGTCAAAGGGAGATGAGTCGTCCCGCACCTGCGCCCTCCTACGACTTAGCGTCTCAACTCAAGCGACAAAACACTAGCGTGCCGCCCACCTCCACCGCGGCACCCTTGCGTCAGCAAGAAGTGTGGACATCGTCCCGTCGGCGACCCATAGTGGGCCACTGCACGCCCAGTGCCGGTGCTACACCACAGCAGCCGCTGCACCGGGTATTGCCACGTCAAGAGAACTGGCAGAATATCGACGTTGTTTCGTTCACTCCGCAACGATACCTACTCCAAGGGACCAGTCCGCCAGCGTTTGTGGTGATACCGCCGAATGCGCTACTTATGTCGCGCGCCAACCTGATTAAGATTAGGCGCGCGACGAGGCGAGAACCCCTTCACCTAGTTAAATCACAGAGATCTCGTTTCATGGCAAATCGGCGTAAGCCGAATCGGTTCGCCCTCCGATCTAAATGCGACCGCATGGCCAAAGGTGCCGATGCGCTATGCACATGCAAAGGTACGTGCAGTACCATGCAATTTCGGCGGCATCGTACGCACGCACGTACGTACGGTTGCCTTGATTGCGTCCTTTGATGGATCCAGGCTAGTTGTCCGGTTTGCGATGTGGGAGGAGGCTCTATGGAGAGGTGGGGGATGTCGTCCGTCGGGAGGGCAATGCCAGTCGTCCCGCACGGAAACTTTTCCTGGAAAAAGAGTAGTCATAGTAATCCCAGCGGGGAATGTGTGGAGTTGGGCAGACTGGCAGATGCGCACTTCGGTGTTCGCGACTCTCACCATCCGAATGGTCCCACTCTCATTTTATCCCAAGCTATAACAGCAGCATTCATCCAGCGAGTCAAAAACGGCGACTTTGATGAAATGAACGGCTGATCCGGCGCAACGCTGATGTCACCGAGTCAACGCGGCAACGATCCTGCGCAGCCGTCGTGGGCCACGTCGTCGGATTATCCATGCAAGAGCACACTGTGGGTGCCTTCGAGGACAGATTTTGTCGCAATAGTTATACAAAATGTGGTCAAGACGTATGCTTTGTCGACCACGTGTGTACATGGCGCTCGAACGGTCCGGCACCAGTGACCGCAACAGCGTCCCAAGTCCGGAACTGACAGCGCTCACAGAAGGTCGCGCAACTGATCCGGTGGCCACCAGCCGGCACATTCTCCGGCAGCCGAATCTTATTGATACTCAGCTCGCGCATTGGTGTCGGTGCCGGTACCACTGCTCTGTGTGGTCACCAGCGCAGTGAGCGAGGCCACTCGCACTCCGCGGCCACCGTGCTCGCCCGGGATGATCCGGCGATCGCAGCCGCCGCGTCGCGGGCCCGGGTCATCTCGGTCAACCAGACTGAGATATGAAAACCGTTGACCACCTCGCGGCACAACAGCCGGATCCGTCAGCGTCGCTTTACGTCGATAATTCCTCACACTGACCGATATTTTAATCAAGTGCGTATCCGCTGTAGCGGATCCCAGGCTGGTGCACGTACCTGCATCATGCAAGTGCAGATCGCTCGAGCTTGCAGAATCGAGCAGGATCGGTAGCGAGCGAGGTGCCGGGCTCTTGGTCCTGCCGTATGCCGAGATCACTCCGGGGAGGTTCCGGCAGAGGCAACGACGAAGTTGTGCTGAGACTATTGAGTAGGCCAAGGTGGGCATCAGGAACAGGGAACCTAATTTCGGCCTACGCGTCTTTCCGTGATCGATAACCGTGCAGCGTGCTTGCCGAGCAAAAAGGGCGCACCGAACTCAGCCGACTGTCTGAACCTGCTGAGGGCTTCCGGATCGCCTGTGCGGCGATTAGGATGACCTATTCTCGTACTTCGCCGTAGGAGGAGCGATGACAGCGCCTCGATGGGGCCAGGATTCGCTCGTTGGTCAGGCCGCAGCCAGACCACCGGGCCCAACGGCGCTGCGCATCGTGTTGGGGACGCAGTTACGACGGCTACGGGAAGCATGCGGTATCAGCGGCGATGCGGCCGCTCGGGCCATCCGGGCGTCCCACGCCAAGATCAGCCGCATGGAACTTGGACGAGTTGGCTTTAGGGAACAGGATGTCAGAGATCTCCTGAGTCTCTACGGCGTTACCGACGAGCAGGACCGGGAAACGTTTTTGATCCTAGTCCGGCGCGCAAACGTACCCGGCTGGTGGTACCAGTACAGCGATATCGTGCCGAGCTGGTTCGAGACGTACCTGGGCTTGGAGGAAGTCAGTTCCGTCATCCGTAACTATCAGCCGCAACTTGTTCCCGGTTTGCTGCAGACGCAGACGGTCGCCCGCATGATCATTCAGCTGGGACATGCCGGTGCATCCGCCGAGGAAATCGAGCGACGGGTTGCACTGCGGTTGACACGTCGGGAAATTTTGACCAAACCCGAGCCGCCACATTTCTGGGCGGTAATCGAAGAGATATCACTTTGGCGACTCGAAGGCCGTTCGGTGATACGGGAGCAGATCGAACATTTGATTGAGACAGCTCAGCTCCCCAACGTCACGCTCCAGGTGGCACCGATTTATTCTGCTGCACACCCTGCAGTCGGCGGCCCATTTACGCTCCTGCGGTTTTCCAATCCCGACCTCCCCGATATTGTGTACCTTGAACAACTCTCGAGCGCGGTCTACCTGGACAAGAAAGAGGACATCCAGCGCTACCGGGCAATCATGGATGAACTGTGCATCAAAGCCAAATCGCCGTCGGAAACAATCGACTTCTTCAACGACATGCTGAAGAAGCTTTAATGATCCAGGTGGACGGCTCTAGAATATCGGTATGTCCCAGCGGTGGCGAATGACCGAAGATGATCTACGCTGGAATCGATGTTGTCACTGAACAGTGCGCCGATCGCTCCAGATTTCGATCGTGAGACCGGTATGCCCACGCAAATGGTCGCCGGCGTACTGGACGTGAAGAATCCCTCAGCCCGCCATCGGGTGGAGCCATAGCGAGCGGCAGGACAATGAGACCGGCCTGGGTAATCAAATAGAGCCCTCCTCAGCAGCATCGATGTTGAGTCTCCACACCGAGCCGGTCGGGCGCCCCGGCGATCAAGGTGCGCAGGGCAGGCCAGGGGCAGCCGAGCAAGTAAGCGCTCGAGCAGTGCGTCGAGACGGTTCCTGCCGTCAGGTCTCCTTGCCGACATGCCCAGAAGTGCACTGACGATAGAGCAAGATCGGCTAGCATTCTCACTGTTGATCACTGTGGGTGTCCGGGTGTACGCTCCGTAGTCAGCACGGCAATCACGTTGCCGAGCAATTTGCACATCATCGTGCTCATATCACTCATCAGTCGAGTCATTGGAGATTGTTGCTGTGGCATTGTCGGGGGTTATGGTGTCGGTGCCGACGATTCGCCGGCGGCGTCTGGGGGCGGCGCTGCGTCGGCTTCGTGAGGGCAGTGGCATGAGTTTGGAGGCCGTGGCCCGGGAGTTGGGGTGGTCGACGAGCAAGGTCAGTCGTATTGAGTCGGCCAAGATTGCGGTGACGCCGGCGGATGTGCGGGCTTTGCTGGGTGTGTTGGATGCGTTGTCGGAGGAAGTGGAGACGCTGGTCAGTCTGGCTGGTGAGGATCGTCAGTTGGGCTGGTGGCGGCAGTACGCTGAGGTGTTGCCGCCGTGGTTTGAGGGTTATCTGTCGTTGGAGTCTGAGGCTTCGCGCCTGTTGGCCTATGAGTCAGAGGTTGTGCCGGGGTTGCTGCAGACCGAGCAGTACGCGGCGGAGATCTTGCGGCATTCGTCGTATACGCCGTTGCCGGATGTGGCGGCCAGGGCCGCGGAGTTGCGTCGGGCGCGGCAGGTTCGGTTGGCCGGGCCGGATCCGATTCAGTTGGATGTGGTGATCAATGAGGGGGCGTTGCGGCGTGTGGTGGGTGGCCGGGAGGTGATGCGGGGGCAGTTGTCTCGTTTGGTGCAGGCCAGCGAGTGGTCGAATGTGGCGTTGCGGGTGTTGTCTTTTGCTGCGGGTGCTCATCCCGGGGTGGATGGGTCGTTTACCGTGTTGGAGTTTTCTGATCCGAGCAATCCGCGGATCGTGTATCTGGATCGGATGACTAACAGCGAGTATCTGGATGGCTTGCGGGAGGTGGCGGCGTATCGTCATGCTCACCAGCGGCTTCGGGAGTCTGCGCTGTCGTTGAGTGATTCCCGGGAGATGATCAACGGGTTGTTAAGGGAGCTGAAGGAATGAGCAAAGGCCAGGCCCCTGGCATCGGTCAGACGCGGCACCGTCGCTGGCGCAAAAGTAGCTACAGCGGCACCGCCGGCAACTGTGTCGAAGTCGCCCAACTCAACCCCGACATCCACGCCGTACGGGACTCCAAAAACCCCACCGGCCCAGTACTGACCACCACCACACAACAGTGGTCCACCTTCACCACCCACCTGCCCACCAGTGAGCTGTATTAAGTGACCGTCTCCGGCGTCCTATCACAACGTGTCGTACCGGCACGCGCACAGGCATGGAGAGCGTCGGCCAAGGTGGGGTGGACGTCGAAGGCCGCCCTCAGTGCCACGATATGTAATTCGTAAACGGAAGAATTCGCGGCAATGATGACCGCCAGATGGCCACCACCGCTGAGGTTGTGCTTGAAACGGGCTTCGAGCAATGTGTACGGACACGCCGCGTCCATAGATGTAACGGCGGATAGATCGATGACGAGATGAGCGTTGTCATCCTGCCGCGCTTGGGTGAGTGCGTTCTTCACCACTGGACGCGTATTCCAATCGACCACACCGGTGACGGTACACACCGTGGTATCAGGTTGGGGCCGACTCAAAGTCACCGTGGGCGGCCCCCCAGAAGGACATAGCGAATTTTGCCGAAGCCATCCCTGATCGATCATGGTCGCACCCCTTCCCCGAGATGCGGTCGAGACCAACTGCACAGGACGACATAACAGTAAGTGAAACTGTATGCAATTTACACGGCCACGCCCTCTCCAGCAACATGCAATTTCGTTGTCAATGCAATTGCATTTTCGGCGACTATCTGAAGGTGTACGCGTGTCGTCGCGGTGGTCGCGTCCCAAGCTGGGCTCAGCCGGTCGGTCGTCTCAAGACGAGGCGGACAACGACCAGGGCCGCTGGCTGGTCGCAGCCAGCGGCGCCACCGGGGACAATCCCTCACCGGAGCGTGCCGCCAGCCTGGTGGCGGCGTCACCTTCCCCGGCATGCCTGGTCGGGTGCATTGTGGTTGCAGTTCCCTGCCGTGATCGGGGACTTGGGAAGGAAGTAACTGTGGCGTCGTCGTGGTTCGAGATGCGCTACACCCAGCTGCTCGAGCCGTTCTTAACGGCCACGGGCATGGGCCCGGCCGAGTCCGGGATCGAGGTCACATCCGAGGAGTTACGGGTGCAGATGGGATGGGCCTTTCGCGCCCACATCCCGATCCGCGACGTCCGACAGGCCGAGCAGTCTGCGCCTGCCGGCGTCCTCGGGTGGGGAGTACATGGCGGGGCTGGCCGGTGGCTGGTGAACGGGTCAAGACAGGGTGTCGTTCGCATCGAGATTGATCCCGCGACCCGAGGACGGGTCATGGGAGTGCCCGTGCAGTTGGCAGTGTTACTGGTCAGCGTGGTCGAGCCGGAGAAATTCGTCGATACCGTCAACCGTAGCCGAGTCGCCTGATCCGAACCCGATCACGGGCAGGCGATGATCAGACAGCCGTGCATCGCCACGGCCGGGTTGCAGGTGCCGAGCATCCCATCATCTCGCGGCGCGTCACGTCGTTGGCCAAACCCGGCCTCGAGAGTCAAGTGGCCAGCCGAAACCGCGCTGCGGGTAGCGATCGTCGCTGCGTATTTCTAGGGTGCTACGGGAGTAGGGGTATCGGCGTGGGCGCAGGCGTGGAGAGCATCGGCGAGGGTGGGATGGACATCGAAGGCTGCCCGGATCGCCACACCTTGCAGTTCGGGAATGGCACAAGAAGTCGGGTCGGCGACAACCGCCAGATGGCCACCGCCGCTGAGACCGTGTTTAAAGCGAGCCTCGAGAAGGGTGTACGGACCCGCCGAATCCATGGAGGTGACGGCGGAAAGATCGATCACAAGGTGGACGTTTTCATCGTGACCTGCTTCGACGAGCGCGTTTCTCAACGGTGCTCTGGTCTTCCAATCCACCGCGCCGACGACGGTACACACCGTTGTATCGTGCCGGTGTCGGCTCAAGGTGACGGTGATGGCTGGCGTCTCCAACGAACCGAGTGAGGTTTGCCAAGAGCAATCCGTATCAAGCATGATCCAACTCCTGCCCGACGACGCGGTGGCAAGAACTGTACATTCTTCGCAGCCGGCACCATAACTCACGGTGACCGCCACGCTCTGTGTGCAATTTACCGTCCGGCGCGAAGTAGGGCAACATGCAATTTCATCGCCAATGCAATTTCACGAGCCGCGACGCTTGTCACTTAACGTGACATCTGAATGCTGTCTGTAACGTTTTGCGGCCCCCGCGCGATGGCAGCGCTAAGGACACGACCCCTCTTCTCGGCAGGTGACGCGTTGATCACTGGCACCGCTTCGTTGCTCCCAGCGAGCCCTCTGGTGTACGCCGCTCCTCCAGCAAGGTTTGGCAGACGCTGCCCTGGCGAGCAGTACCATCTCGAAGCAACGAGCGGTCAACTCGCCGAACACTCGCGGGCAGACCGGAGCAGGCAACGGCGACGCACCCTGTGCCTCCTCCTCGATGATCCAGCTGATGCCGCGCTGTCTTTGCGCACCCACATGCAGCCAGCTCATCTCATGCAGCTACTTCTCATCCTCGCTCAGGCAGCAGCCGACACCGTCCGTGATCGGCACAAGCTCGCGGTGCGCACCCGATAAGTTCGAGCATTACTTCCCGTATCATTGACCGGGAATGGTAAAGCGCTTGAAGTCGTCCCGGACCTCCGTCCTTGTCCAGCGCTTATTCTCCGCAATCTTTCGATAGTTGATCGAGTTTCTTCGCAGATTCACTGTTGCCAAGCGCACTTGACCTGCCGCCTGGCCGCACTGGTAACGGCATCTCCTCCGATATCGAGCTAGAAGCAAATCTGCGGGCGAGAGCAGCTTCACTCATCGTCGGAAACTTTCTACCAAATGGGCCAAAGATCGCTCAGGCCATTTTGCGGAGCCGATTCGCCAGGGGATCACGCCATCGCGTCGACGAGCGCGGCGGTGCTGGTGGCGTCGCTGGGGTACCCACGCCCCTTGATGGTTTTGGCCACGATCACCGTGGGCTGCCCGCTGGTGGTGCTGTTTTCGGCCGTGGCCAGGGCATTGTCGATGGCGGCCAGGTCGTGGCCCTCGATGACCAGGGCCCGCCCCCGAAGGCCTCGACGCGGCGGGCGTAGTCATCCAGGTTCCAGCCCAGCTCCGTCTGGCCGCGCTGCCCGAGCCGGTTAACGTCGAACAGGACGATCAGGTTGGACAGCTGGTAGTAGGAGGCCTTGTCCAGCACCTCCCAGATGGAGCCCTCGGCCAGTTCGCTGTCGCCGCACAGCACCCAGATCGGGTAGGGCTCGTGCTCCAGGTACTTACCGGCCAGCGCGATGCCGACACCGTCGGGTAGGCCCTGACCCAGCGAGCCGGTAGCCACGTCGACCCAGGGCAGGATCGGGGTGGGGTGGCCCTCCAGGCGCTGCCCAAAGCGGCGATAACCAGTGATCAGCTCCTCCTCGGAGACCACGCCGACGGCCTTGAACACCGAGTACAGCAGCGGGGAAGCGTGGCCCTTGGAGAAGATCAGGTGGTCGTTGACCGGTGACTGCGGGTTGTCCCAGTCGTAGCGCAGGTGCCGGGTGACGAGCACGGCGATCAGGTCGGCTGCGGACATACTGGACGTGGGATGGCCTGAGCCGGCGCTGGTCGACGAACGGATCGAATCAACCCGCAGTTGTGCGGCCAGCCAGCTCGCCGACCGTGTCCAGGCCGATCTCGGACGTCAGTTCAGTTGCGCTCATGGCGATTTCCTCCCCGCAAGGCTGCCCGGCGTGGCGGCGGTATATCGCAGCTAGCCCCCAACCGAGTTCTAGTGCTGTAGTAGTGAGGCGTCGCCTCGGACCGCTGAGCGGGGTGGTTGGGGTGGTGTGGTCGCTGCGGTGAGCAGATGATCGCCTGCGTAGCCATGGATGCGGGGAGGCGTCATGGGCACGCAGGTGGTAA
>Ga0213875_10001449_pt1 | contig 15374 bp, 11 predicted proteins | sample BarmaccomBMRX_R8_FD_160105 | JGI IMG/M metagenome (GOLD analysis project Ga0213875, IMG submission 160105) | Root-associated microbial communities from Barbacenia macrantha in rupestrian grasslands, the National Park of Serra do Cipo, Brazil - RX_R8 | ecosystem: Host-associated > Plants > Roots... | reverse complement strand
GCACCGTCATCGCTCCGCTCTGGCGCGTCCGCAACGCCACCGGCAAGGCGTTCGTCGATTTCCAGAACGATGTCACCGCCACCGACATCCGCATCGCCGAGCAGGAAGGTTTTCGCTCGGTCGAGCACTTGAAGCGCTACACCACGCTCGGGATGGCGACCGACCAGGGCAAGACCGCGAACATCAACGGCCTCGCGCTGATGGCCGAATACACGGCGCGCTCAATCGCCGAGACCGGCACGACGCGCTTTCGCCCGCCCACCACCTCGGTCGCTATCGCCGCCTTTGCCGGCCAGCACCGCGGCCGCGAATTCCGCCCAACCCGGCTGCCGCCCACCCACGCCTGGGCGCAGGAGCTTGGCGCCGATTTCGTCGAGACCGGCGAGTGGCTGCGCGCCCAGCAATTTTCCCGGCCGGGCGAGCCCGACTGGCTGGCGACCGTCAGCCGCGAGGTGAACGCCGTGCGCAACGGCGTCGGCTTCTGCGATGTCAGCACGCTCGGTAAGATCGACATCCAGGGCGCCGACGCCGCCGAGTTCCTCGATCGTGTGTATGCCAACCTGTTCTCTACCCTGCCGGTCGGCCGCGCCCGCTACGGCCTGATGCTGCGCGAGGACGGGCTGGTGATGGACGACGGCACCACCTCGCGCCTCGGCGAGACGCACTACGCGATGACCACCACGACCGCGAACGCCGCGCGCGTGCTGCAGCACCTGGCGCTCTGCCGAGAGTGGCTGTGGCCGAGCCTGGACGTGCAGATCGTACCGGTCACCGAGCAGTGGGCGCAGCTCTCGATCGCCGGACCGAAGGCGCGCGCGGTGCTGCAAGCGATCGTCGATCCCGCCTTCGATCTGTCGAACCAAGCGTTTCCCTTCATGGCAGCCGGTGCGGGGACGGTGTGTGGCGGCGTGGCCGCGCGGCTGTTCCGGATTTCCTTCTCCGGCGAGCTCGCCTACGAGCTGGCGGTGCCGGCGCGCTTCGGCGACGCGCTGGCGCGGCGGCTGATGCAGGTTGGAAACGATTTCGGCATTACGCCGTATGGGACGGAGGCGCTCGGTGTCATGCGCATCGAAAAAGGCCACCCCGCCGGCCCCGAGCTGAACGGCCAGACAACTGCCGGCGACATCGGGCTCGGCCGCCTGCTCTCGAAGAAAAAGGATTTCATCGGCCGCGCGATGGCGGCGCGTCCCGGCCTGACCGACCCGAACCGCCCGACCCTGGTCGGCCTGCGCCCGCTCGACCGGGCCGCCCGCCTGCGCGCCGGCGCGCATTTTTTGCCGCGCGACGCCGCGGCGACCGCGGCGAACGACCAGGGGCACATGACGTCCGTGGCCTTCTCGCCGACGCTTGGCCACTGGATCGGGCTTGGCCTGCTGGCGCGCGGGCCGCAGCGCCTGGGCGAGGTCGTGCGCGCTCACGACCCCGTGCGCGACGGCGACGTGCTCGTCGAAGTGACCTCGCCGGTGTTTGTCGATCCGCAGGGGGTGCGCCTGCATGTCTGAGGCCGCCTTGCTGCCGCGCTCGCCGCTGGCCGGCCTGCTGCGCCCGGTGGGCGGTCGCGGAGCAGCCGGCGTGACGGTGGCCGAGCGGGGCTCTCTGCGCATCGCCGGACTCGTGGCGCGGGCCGGCGGGGCCGTGCTGGCCGACATCGTCCGCGCAGCCTACGGCGTCGATCTGCCGACCTCGCCGCGGCGGACGGAGGCGGACGGACTGGAATTCATCTGGGCCGGGCCGGCGCAATGGATCGTGCTCGCCGAGCCCGGCGCCGACGACCTCGCGGCGACGCTGCGCGGCCGTTTTGGCATGCTGGCCGCCGTAACCGAACAGGACGACGCCCGCGTGGTGCTGCGCATCGCCGGCCCGCGCGTCCGCGACGCGCTGGCGAAGGGCGTGCCGATCGACCTGCACCCGCGCGCCTTCGGCCCCGGCGATGTCGCGCTGACGCTCGCCGGCCATGTCCCCGTGCATCTCTGGCAGGTGGACGACGGCCCGGCCTACGACATCGCCGTCGCGCGCAGTCTTGCCGGCAGTTTCTGCCACTGGTTGCGGGACTCCGCGGGGGAGTACGGCATGGCCGTCGAGGGCTGACGCGCGCGCCGACGCCGTCGCTCGAACGGCGCCGATTCAGGCAAACGTCAGCAGGTTGCGCAGCACGTGGCCGCCGCGCAGTGCGTCGAAGCCCTCGTTGATGCGCTCGAGCGGCATCTCGCCGGAGATCAGGTGGTCGAGGTGCAGCCGGCCCTGCATGTAGAACTCCACCAGACGCGGCATGTCGACGCGGAACCGGTTCGAGCCCATCGAGCAGCCCTGGATACGCCGCTCCCGCAGCAGGTCGGCGGCGTGCAGCTCGATCTTTTGGCCGAACGGCACCATGCCGATCAACGTCGCCGTGCCGCCGAAGGCCAGCATGCGGAAGGACTGCTCGGCGGTCTCCTTCAGGCCCAGGCATTCGAAGGAATAGGGCACGCCGCCCCCAGTCATTTCCAGCACTTCGGCGACCACGTCGGTGTTGCCGGCCTGGATCACGTCGGTCGCGCCGAGTTTTTTCGCCGTCTCCAGTTTTTCCGGCAGGCGATCGATGGCAATGATGCGCGCGGCACCGGCCATCGCCGCGCCGTTGACGCAGGAAAGGCCGATGCCGCCACAGCCGATCACCGCGACCGCGCTGCCGGGCGGCATGCGGGCGGTGTTGAACACCGCGCCGACGCCGGTGATGACGCCGCAGCCGATCAGCGCCGCCCGGTCGAGCGGCATGTCCGGCCGGATTTTCACCAGCGCGTGCTCGTGCACGACCATTTGCTCGGCGAAGGCCGACAGGTTCATGAATTGATGCAGAACCTCGTTGCGGAACGTCAGCCGGCGCGCCGCCCCGGGTGCCAGCTTCACTTCGGTATTCAGGCAGAGATTGGGGTGTCCGGTCAGGCACTGCTCGCACTCGCCGCAGAACACCGAGAGGCAGCCGACGACGTGATCGCCGGGCTGCACATAGGTCACGTCCTCCCCGACCTGCTCGACGATGCCGGCCGCCTCGTGGCCGAGCACGGTCGGCAGCGGATAGGGGTAGAGCCCCTCCTGGAAGTGCAGGTCGCTGTGGCAAATGCCGGCGCGGACGGTGCGCACCAGAACTTCGCGCCGCTTCGGCTTGCTCAGCCCGACATCCTCGATGGTCATGGGCTGCCGGGCTTCGTGCAGGACCGCCGCTTTCATGCTTGCCTCCCTGGCTCGGGCGAAGACTGGCCGTCCGGGGCGGCGCTTGCAACCGCGCCGGCATTGATGAAGCATCCCGCCCCCAGCCAGGGAGGCACGCGTGCAAATCGACGATCTCGCCGCCCCGGTCGCCGCCGGCAAAGGCCTGCCCGGGCGCGCCTACACCGATCCGGCGGTGTTCGAGGCCGAGCGCGAGCGCCTGTTCCGCGGCGGCTGGATGGCGCTGCTGTTCGCCCACGAAGTCCCCGATGCCGGCGACCAGATGCCGGTGGACGGCGCGGGGCTGCCGCTGGTCGCGGTGCGCGAACGCGACGGGAGCGTGCGCGTCTTCCACAATGTCTGCCGCCATCGCGCCGCACTGGTGGTGCCGGAACCGGTACGCGGCCAACCCACCTTGCGCTGCCCGCTGCACGGCTGGGCCTACGCGCTGGACGGAACTTTGCGTGCCATCCCGCTCTGGGACGGGCATCGCGTGCCCGCGCGCGACAGCCTCGACCGCGCGTCGCTGCGGCTGCGCGAGGTGCGCAGCTTCGTCTGGTGCGACATCGTCTGGGTCGACCTGTCCGGCACTGCCGTAGCACCGGAGACGCTGGTCGCGCCCTTCGAGCGGCTCTGGGCGCCGTACGACATGACGGCGTTCCGCCTGTTCCACACATCCCGCGGAAAGATCGCCGCGAACTGGAAGCTGACGGTCGAGACGGCGGTGGAGAACTATCACGAGGCATTCGTGCACGCCGAGCTTCCGGCGCGGGTCGACGAGGCCGGGCGCGCCACCTGGCAGGACGTCGCGGATGAGGCGATGTTCGGCTTCACCTTTGCCGGCGAGAACAAGCTGCGCAGCGAGACGCCGCTGGTGCCGCTGCACGACCCCGGCGCGCCGCGCACCGACAATCTGTGCTTTCTGTTTCCGAACACCCAGCTGAACCTGTTTGGCGGCCTCGCAGTGCGCACGATGTGGGTCCCGCGCGCGCCCGACCTGACGGAATGGTGCACCGCCTGGTACCTGGTCGGCGACGCGGCGACCGACCCCGCGCTCGCCGCCAATCGCGATGCCACGATCGCCTTCTGGATGCGCCTGCGCGGTGAGGACCAGCCGGCCGTCGAGTATCTGCAGCAGGGCCGCACCTCACCAGTCGCGACCGACATCCTGCTCTCGCCGTTCTGGGAGCGCTCGATCCTCACCTTCCATCGGATGTGGGTCGAGCGCATGGCGCCGCATCCCGGTCTGCACGTCGCCTCGGCCGGCTGACCAACCGACGCCTGGACCACCCTCGGTTTGACGATTGTCGCGTCGCGATTGCCGCGGCCAATCGCGTCTACTCCGCCTCGCGCAGCGCCGCGCCAGCGGCCAGCGGGCAGAGCGGCAGGGCGAGCGCCAGCACGGCGCAGAGCAGCAGCAGATGCGGGCGCGGGCTGAGGCCAGCGGCGGCCGCGTCGCTTGCCGCCGTGCCGAAGATCAGCACGGGCGCCGCGAGCGGCAGCACGAGCAGCGGCAGCAGCACCCCACCCCGGCGGGCGCCGAGGACGATCGCGGCGCCGAGCGTGCCGAGCAGTGAGAGCACGAGCGTGCCCGGCAGCAATCCGGCCAGCAGTACCGGCAGGCGTTCGCTCGGCAGACGCAGCATGACGGCCAGCGGCGAAGCGGCGAGCAGCAGCGGCAGGCCAGTGGTCAGCCAGTGGGCCAGCGCCTTGCCGAGCGCGATCGCTGGCGGCGCGAGGCCGCTGAGCCGAAGCTGGTCGAGCGAGCCGTCCTCATGATCCGCGCCGAACACGCGATCGAGCGGCAGCAGCGCGGCGAGCAGCGCGCAAACCCAGACGATCCCAGGCGCCAGGCGGCCGAGTGTTTCCGGCGCCGGTCCGATCGCCAGGGGAAACAGCATGGCGGCGAGCGCGAAGAACAGCAGAACGGCCAGCGTGTCGGCCCCGTGACGAACGGAAAGGCGCAGCTCGCGCGCCAGCAGGGCCACGAACAGGCTCATGCTTGCAGGTCGGGGCGCTGCCCGAAGGGCGGGGGCTCGGGGCGGGTGCCGCCGCCAAGCACGACGATGGTGCCCGCCGGCGCACTCACCCCAGCTGCAACACGGCTGCGTCCGGCAGCGGCAAACCCAGATGCGTCGCCGCGACCACGACGCCGCCCCGCGCTCGCTGCGCCGAGAGCAACGCCCCGAACGCTTCGACCGAGGACGCATCCAGCCCGATCGTCGGCTCATCCAACAGCCACAGCGGCGCCGCGGAAAACGCGAGCCGCGCCAGCGCCAGCCGGCGGCGCTGCCCCGCGGACAGCAGCCGCACCGGCAGATCAGCGAGCGGCCCGAGCCGCATCGCCTCCAGCGCCGCCGCGACCGAGCCGCCGGTGGCGCGGGCGGCGAACCGCAGGTTCTGCGTCGCCGTCAGCCCCGGCTTCACGGCATCCTGATGACCGACATAGGCCAACCGCCGGGCGTGCGCGCCAGCGTCGGTGAACGCGTCCGCGCCCTCCCACAACACCCGCCCTGCCGCCGGGGGCAACAGCCCCGCCAGCAGCCGCAGCAGGCTCGACTTACCCGACCCGTTCGGCCCCGACAGCACCAGCGCCCCGCCCGGCCCGACCGAAAACCCCACGTCGCGGAACACCAGGCGTTCGGCCCGAAAAACCGTCAGCCCCTGCGCTTCCAGCACCCCAGCTCCCCCGACAGCCCCGCCGTGACGCCCTCCCCTCTTTGCGGCTGCCGGTCAAGGTCTATGATCCGCGCAGTTCCCGGGCACGCGCATCGGGCCAGAGGAAGACACAAGCCATGACCGAGATCGGCCAGGACAGTCTGAAATGCCGCCGGACACTGACCGTGGACGGCAACCCCTATGAGTATTTCTCGATCCCCGACGCCGCAAAAACGCTGGGCGACGTGGCACGCCTGCCGGTCACGCTGAAAATCCTGCTCGAAAACGTGCTGCGCTTTGAGAACGGGCGCAGCTACCGCGTGGATGACGCGCGGGCGGTGGTGGACTGGCTGAAGGAGGGACACTCGACCCGCGAAGTCCCGTTCCGGCCGGCGCGCATTCTGATGCAGGATTTCACCGGCGTGCCGGCGGTGGTCGATCTCGCCGCCATGCGCGACGGTGTGACCCGGCTGGGCGGCAAGCCCGACAAGGTGAACCCGCTGGTCCCCGTCGATCTCGTGATCGACCACTCTGTCATGGTTGATGTGTATGGCACGAACGACGCGCTGCAGAAGAACGTGGAGGTCGAGTTCGAGCGCAACGGCGAGCGCTACAACTTTCTCCGGTGGGGCCAGGACGCGTTCGCCAATTTCCGGGTCGTGCCGCCCGGCACTGGCATCTGCCACCAAGTGAACCTCGAATACCTCGCCCAGGCGGTCTGGACCAGCGAGCGAGACGGCAAGACCTTCGCGTACCCCGACACGCTGTACGGCACCGACAGCCACACCACGATGGTGAACGGCATGGGCGTGCTGGGCTGGGGCGTCGGCGGCATCGAGGCGGAGGCGGCGATGCTCGGCCAGCCGATCGCCATGCTCATCCCGGATGTCGTGGGCTTCCGCATGACCGGCCGGCTGCCCGAGGGGGCGACCGCGACCGACCTCGTGCTGACCGTGACGCAGATGCTGCGCCGCAAAGGCGTGGTCGGAAAGTTCGTCGAATTCTTCGGCCCGGCGCTCGACAACCTGCCGGTCGCCGATCGCGCGACGATCGGCAACATGGCGCCGGAATACGGGGCGACCTGCGGCTTCTTCCCGGTGGACGCGGCGACGCTGGCCTACCTCAAGCTCACCGGGCGCGACGAGCACCGCGTCCGGCTGGTCGAGGCCTACGCGCGCGCGCAGGGCATGTGGCGCGAGAAGGACACGCCGGAGCCGAGCTTCTCCGACACGCTCGAACTTGACCTCTCGACCGTGCAGCCGAGCCTCGCCGGCCCGAAGCGGCCGCAGGACCGGGTGGCCCTGAACGACGCGTCGAGCGCCTTCAAGGCCGAGCTGACAAAGAGCCTCGGTGTGCCGGCGAACGATGTCGGCACTCGGGTCTCGGTGGAAGGGCGTAACTACGAGATTGGCCACGGCGACGTCGTGATCGCCGCGATCACCAGCTGCACCAACACCTCCAACCCGTACGTGATGGTCGCCGCCGGCCTGGTCGCGCGCAAGGCGCGGGCGCGCGGCCTGAAGCCGAAGCCGTGGGTGAAGACCTCGCTGGCGCCGGGCTCGCAGGTGGTCACCGAGTACCTGTCGGGCTCCGGCCTCGACAAGGACCTCGACGCGCTCGGCTTCAACCTGGTGGGCTACGGCTGCACCACCTGCATCGGCAATTCCGGCCCGCTGGACGAGCCGATCGCCGATGCAATCGAGGACCACCGGCTGGTCGCCGTCTCGGTGCTGTCGGGCAACCGCAACTTCGAGGGCCGGGTGCATCCGAACGTGCGGGCGAACTATCTGGCGAGCCCGCCGCTGGTGGTCGCCTATTCGCTGCTCGGCACGATGAACGAGGATATCACCACCGCCCCGCTAGGCCAGGGCAGCGACGGCAAGCCGGTCCATCTGCGGGATGTCTGGCCGTCGGCGCGCGAGATCGATGAGGTCGTGCAGGCCAATCTGTCGCGCAAGAACTTCCGGGACCGCTACGCCGACGTCTTCAAGGGCCCGAAGCAGTGGGAGGCGATGAGCGTGGAGGGTGGCACCGACACCTATCGCTGGTCGGACAGCTCGACGTACGTGAAGAACCCGCCATACTTTGCCGATATAACGATGGAGCCGCCCGGGGTGCACGACATCACCGGTGCGCGGGTGCTGGCGGTGCTCGGCGATTCCATCACCACCGACCACATCAGCCCGGCCGGCAGCATCCGCAAGAACTCGCCGGCCGGGGAGTATCTCGGCGGCTACCAGGTCCTGCAGAAGGACTTCAACAGCTACGGCTCGCGCCGCGGCAACCACGAAGTGATGATGCGCGGCACGTTTGCCAACATTCGCATCCGCAACGAGATGGTGGCGGGCAAGGAGGGCGGCTACACCAAGCACCAGCCCTCGGGCGAGGAGATGCCGATCTACGACGCGGCGATGCGCTACCAGAAGCAGGGTGTGCCGTTGGTGATTTTCGGCGGCAAGGAGTACGGCACCGGCTCCTCGCGCGACTGGGCGGCGAAGGGCACGATGCTGCTCGGCGTGAAGGCGGTGATCGTCGAGAGTTTCGAGCGCATCCACCGCTCCAACCTGGTCGGCATGGGCGTGCTGCCACTGCTGTTCATGGAGGGCACCGACCGCAAGACGCTGGCGCTGACCGGCGCCGAAGTGCTTGACATCACCGGCCTGGACGAACTGCGTCCGCGCATGGAGGTGAAGCTGACCATCCACCGTCCTGACGGCCGCAGCGACGAGGTGCCCCTGCTGTGCCGCGTCGACACCGCCGACGAGGTGAACTACTACAAGCACGGCGGCATCCTGCATTACGTGCTGCGCGGTATGGCGAAAGCCGCCTGATGACGTGAAGGGTTCCAAGGGCGTTGCCCTTGGCGGGGGTCCAGGAGGCAGAGCCTCCTGGCGGGGGGCTGGGGGCGGAGCCTCCGGCGACCTTGCCCGCCTCCCCATAACGCTCAATCCCCGCGCCATCAGCGTCGCGGAGGGGGTGCGGGCCGCGCTCTCGGTCGCGGTCCTGGTCGCGGTCAACGAGTGGCTGTCCTGGCCGCCGCTCATGGAGTCAGCGCTCGCCGCGTTGCTGACCTGCCTCTGCGACGCCGGCGGTCCGATCCGCAAGCGGGTGCCCGCCCTTCTCAGCTTCGCTGGAGTTGGCGCGCTGATTACCGCCGGTTTCGGCCTGGTGCAGCCTGCCGGGTTCGCGCTGATTCCTTTCGCCTGCCTCGGTATCTTCTGCCTGAGTTTCATGCGCGTCTACGGCCAGGCGGCGATGCAGGTGGGCAACGTCCTGAACGTCGTGCTGGTGCTCTCGCTCGATCACCCCTGGCCGGACGCGACGACCGCCGCGACGATCGCCGTCGCTTTCGCTGGTGGCAGTTTCTGGGCGCTGCTGCTGACCATGGTGATCTGGCGGCTGCACCCCTATCGCCCCGCGCGTGTCGCCGTCGCCGGCATTTTTCGCGCGATGGCGATGCTGGTCGGTGATTTGCAGCTGCTGCTGCGCGCCGAGCCGAACGAGGCGGCCTGGGAGCGCCACGCGCGTGCGCACCGGCGCGCCGTGCGCGAGGCGATCGAGCAGGCGCGAACCGTGGTGATGGATGTGCTGCGGACACATGGCGCGCGCAGCCTGCGGGCGGCGCAGGGCCTGCTGCGGCTGGAAACGGCCGACCAGATTTTTGTGGCACTCACCGCGCTCAGCGACCTGCTGGAGCACGCGCGCGAGCCCGCCGCGCGACAGGCCGCTGCGCGGTTTCTGCGTGGGCTGCGCCCTTTGCTCGTGATGATGAGCCGCCGCATCGTCGCGGACGACGGGGCGCAGATGCAGCGGCTGGCGCGGCCGGTCAGCACCCTGGGCGCCGCCGCGACGGCGTTGCCGGATGAGCCGCTGCGGCGCGTCGCCGACGCCATAGTCGAGCGGTTGCGGGTCGTGCTGGCGGTCGGGCGCAGCGTCGGCAGCCTGCCCTATGCCGCCGATGACGTGCCGGCGCTGCCGCTCGTGGAGCGCGTGCTGGCACCGCTGCGTGCCAATCTCGACCGGAACTCCGCCGCCCTGCGCCACGCGCTGCGCGCTGCGGTTGTCGCGGCGTTCGGCCTGGCGATCACCTTCGCCCACCCTGGGCCGTATCAGCACTGGCTGACGATCACGATGATCGTGACCTTGCAGCCGTTTTATGCGCTGACCTACGCCCGCGCGCTGGAGCGCATCGGCGGCACCGCGTTGGGCGGCGTGATCGCTTCGCTGATCGCGCATTTCTGCCACACGCCCGTCAGCATCGCCGCCGCGCTGTTCCCGCTCGCCGTGCTCGCGCTTTCCCTGCGCGCGGCGAGCTTCACCGGCTTCATCACCTTTATCACGCCGCTGGTCGTGCTGCTCTCGGAACTCGCCTATCCCGGCACCAGCAGCCTGATGGTCGTCGTCATGCGCGCGCTCTACATTTTCATTGGCGGCATGCTGGCCGTTGGCGGCACGATGCTGCTGTGGCCGAGCTGGGAGCCGGACCGGCTGGCGCGCGAGCTGGCTGGCGCCATCGCCGCGCACGGCCGCTACGCCGCGAGCGAGTTGTCGCTCCTGCTCGGCGAGAGCGGCGCAGCCGCGGTGGACCAGGCGCGCCGTGCCGCCGGCATGGCGAGCAACAATCTTGAAGCGTCGCTCTCGCGCGCCCTGGTCGAGCCGCGCGGTCGACGCAGCGATCGGCTGGAAGCGGCGATGGTGGTGGACGCGGCGCTGCGCCGCATGGCCGGCCGGCTCGCGGCGATGCAGCTGCAAAAACACGAGCGCTGGCCAGGTGATGATGCGGCCTGGCGACGCTGGCGCGACTGGATCGGTGCGGCGGTTGCGCAACTCGGCGTGGGGCCGCCCGGCGAGCTGATCCCGCGCCCCGCGCTCATGCCGGCCGATGCGGTGCAGGCGGAGTCGCTGGCGCGGATCGCCCGTCAGATCGAGGTGATGACCGGCGCGTTGGCGCGATCCGCGGCCTGACGGTCCTACTGGCCGGCGACTTCGCGGATCTTTCGTGCCATGGCGGCGATGCCGTTGCCGCGATTGGTGGAGAGGGCCTCGAGCAGGCCCAGGTCTTTCAAGAACACCGGATCCGTGTCGGCGATCTCGCGTGGGCTGCGCCCGGAATAGACGCGCAGCAGCAGCGCGATCAGGCCGGAAACAATGGCCGCGTCCGAGGTGCCCGCGAGGTAGAGACCCCCGCCACGCAGCGCCGCCTCCATCCAGACCCGGCTCTGGCAACCCGGCACGCGATGCGCGTCATCCATCCACGCCTCGGGAAATGCGGGCAGCTTGCGGCCGAGCTCGATGATGTAGCCATAGCGGTCCATCCAGTCGTCAAAAACCGCCAGCTCGTCGCCGATAGCCCCGATCGCCGCGGCGGCGGTGGGCTCCTCCGGCCGAACGAACGGATCGGCAAGGTTGAGATCGGCCATGCTTCGCATGTGCGGTGCCGAAGCGCCGGCGTCAACCGTCCGCATCAGGCGCGGGCAGCACGGCGCCTTCTATGACCTTTGCGTCGGCCGGATTTCATGCCGATCCTGCCCCGCACATACCGAAAGGAGTCCGTCATGGTCGATGCCGTCACCTTTCCCCTGCAGCGTAACCTCGAACAGATCAAGGCGGACCACCAGCTCGCACTGGAACGCGCCAAGCTCGACCTTCAGAAGAGTCTCGAGACGCACAAGGAGGCCGAGCAGCACAGGCTCGAGCGGTACAAGGCGAAGCATGAGTGGGGTCGGTCCCGGCTGAACGGTGCGCTCAGCTACGGATCGGCCGGTATCAACATGGCGATGCTGATCAACGGCGCCGCCGTCCTGGGCCTGCTCGGATTCATCGGCAATCTGGCCACCAAAGGCGATGGCGCCGTTCCGAGCGATCCGCATTTCAGCGAGGCGATGGTACAAGCCTGCTGGTGGTTTTGCTGGGGCGTGGCGCTCGCCGCGGCGACCCAGATCGTCGGCTATCTGGGTCTGACGTTTTCCACCGAAACCGCGGGCGGGCGCATTGCGCGCGCTGCCCGTAGTACCGCGCCGACTCTCCGATACGTTGCGCCCTTCCTTGCCGGGGCTTCGCTGCTGAGTTTCGTCTTCGGGTCGTTGCAGACCATGGACGGAGCCAGATTTTTCCTGAGCATCCAATCCAGACACCCTGCCCCGCCGGCCGCGGCCAACCCACCTCCGGGCGACGCCGTCCGACTCAGCATCGAGTGCGTGTCCCCGCAGCGGCTGCCAGCTGCCGGCCAGGCCGCTCCCGGAGCGGGAGCCTGGTCCAGGCCGGGCAGCCGGCAGAGGCCGGGATAGTTACAGGATGAACCGGCTGAGGTCGCCCTTCGCCGCCAGCGGCGCGACACGCTCGTTCACATAGGCCGCATCCACCGTCACGGTCTCGCCCGCGCGGTCGGTCGCGGTGAAGCTGATGTCCTCCAGCAGCCGCTCCAGCACCGTGTGCAGGCGCCGCGCGCCGATGTTCTCTATCCGGTCGTTGATGTCCGCGGCCAGGTCGGCAAGCGCGTCGATCGCGTCGTCCGTGTATTCCAGCCGCACGTTCTCGGTGCCCATCAGCGCGCTCGACTGCTGCAGAAGCGAGTGCTCGGGCTCCGTGAGAATGCGGCGCAGATCGGCCCGCGACAGCGGCGCCAGCTCGACCCGGATCGGCAGCCGCCCCTGCAATTCCGGCAGCAGGTCCGCCGGCTTCGCGAGATGGAAGGCGCCCGACGCGATGAACAGCACGTGGTCGGACTTCACCGGCCCATACTTGGTCGTCACCGTGGTACCCTCGATCAGCGGCAGCAGGTCGCGCTGCACGCCTTCGCGGCTGACATCGCCGCCGCGGAACCCACCTTCCGTCGTCCGCGCACAGATCTTGTCGATCTCGTCGAGAAAGACGATGCCGTTGTTCTCGGCGTGCGCCACGGCGTCTTTTGTCAGCCGCTCGCCGTCGAGCAGCTTGTCGGCTTCGTCGCGCTGCAGGATGGCGCGGGCGGCGGAGACCTTCATGCGCCGGGTCTGCTGGCGACCGCCGAACATGCCCTTCACCATCTCGCCGATATTGATCATCTGGCCGGGTGGCACGCCGGGGATGTCGATCTGGCCGATCGGCATTCCGGGCTGCTCGGTGACGCTGACCTCGACATCCTTGTCCTCCAGCGCGCCGTCGCGCAGCATGCGGCGGAATTTTCCGCGCGTATCCGCGGCGGCCTGGTCGCCCACCAGCGCGGAAATCAGCCGCTCCTCGGCCGCCAGCTCGGCTTTCGCCTGCACCTCGCGCCGCGAGGACTCGCGCAGCATGTTCAGGCTGACCTCGACGAGATCGCGCATGATGCTTTCCACGTCACGGCCGACATAGCCGACCTCGGTGAACTTCGTCGCCTCCACCTTCAGGAACGGTGCCTGCGCGAGCTTCGCCAGCCGCCGCGCGATCTCGGTCTTGCCGCAGCCGGTCGGCCCGATCATCAGGATGTTCTTCGGCACCACCTCTTCGCGCAACCCCTCCGGCAGCTGCGCGCGCCGCCAGCGGTTGCGCAGCGCGATGGCGACCGCGCGTTTCGCGTCGTTCTGGCCGACGATGAAGCGATCGAGTTCGGAGACGATCTCCCTTGGGGAGTAGGTCGGGGCTTCCATTACTTTTCCGATCGGATCGTTTCGACGATCACATTCTCATTGGTGTAAACGCAAATCTCCGCGGCGATCTTCATGGCGCGCCGGGCGATCGCCTCGGCCGACAGGTCCGGCATTTCGATCAGCGCCCGCGCCGCCGCGAGCGCGTAGTTGCCGCCGGAGCCGATGGCGATCACGCCGTCCTCCGGCTCCAGCACGTCGCCGTTGCCGGTCAGCGTAAAGCTGCGGTCGCGGTCGGCGACGGCCATCATCGCTTCCAGCCGCCGCAGATAGCGGTCGGTGCGCCAGTCCTTCGCCAGCTCGACGCAGGCGCGTTCGAGTTGGTTGGGAAAGCGCTCGAGCTTGCTCTCAAGCCGGTCGAGCAGGGTGAACGCGTCGGCGGTGGCACCGGCGAAGCCGGCGATCACCGCGCCGCCGGCGCCGATCCGCCGCACTTTCCGTGCATTGCCCTTCACGATCGTCTGGCCGAGGCTCACCTGGCCGTCGCCGGCCATCGCCACCTCGCCCGCGCGGCGCACGCAAAGGATCGTGGTGCCGTGCCAGCCCACGGGGTCGTGGGCGAATGAATTTGTCTGCATGCGCCGCTAGATGGCGTGCCGGCGCTGCCCCACAAGACGCGTTCCCCATCCGTTCTGACATGTGTGCGGCGCAGGTCCCGCCGCCCTTGACCGGCGCACGGTGGACTTGCGCAGAATGCAGCGACGCCGCCGTCTCCGGGCGGCCGGAAAACCTGGGGGAAGCGGATGTCCACGTCTTTAGCCGCGCAGGGCGCGGCGATCAGCGCGCGGCTCGACCGACTGCCGGCCACCGCCTACATCTGGCGCCTCGTCCTGCTGCTCTCGCTAGGCGGCATGTTCGAGTTCTACGACCTGTTCTTCACCGGCTACGTCGTGCCCGGGCTGGTGCGCAGCCACCTGCTCGCCAATGTCGCGATCGGCATTTTTACCGGCCCCGCCGCCTTCGTCGCCGCCACTTTTGGTGGCTTGTGGATCGGCACCCTGATCCTCGGCTTCGTCGCCGACCGCTTCGGCCGCCGCTCCATCTTCCTCCTCTCGCTGCTTTGGTACTGCGCGGCCACGGCCATCATGGCGTTCCAGTACACCGGCGTCGGCGTGGTGGTCTGGCGCCTGATCGCCGGCATCGGCATCGGCGTGGAGCTGGTGACCATCGACACCTACATCGCCGAGCTGGTGCCGAAGGATTTGCGCGGCCGCGCGTTTGCGGTGAACCAGGCCATCCAGTTCGCCGTGGTGCCGATCGTCGCCTTTCTCTCCTACGAGCTGGTGCCGATCGCGCCGTTCGGCTTCGACGGCTGGCGCTGGGTGGTGCTGATCGGCGCCATCGGCGCGCTGTTCGTCTGGTTCATCCGGCTCGTGGTGCCGGAGAGCCCGCGCTGGCTCGCCCAGCACGGCAACCTGGACGAAGCCGAGCGCGTCACCGCGATGATGGAAGCGCGCGTGCAGGCGGATCTCGGCCACGCGCTGCCGCCGCCGCTCGCCCATGGTGCGGTGGAGCTGCAGGGCCGCGGCAGCCTGGCCGAGATTTTCGAGCCGGCCTACCGCAGCCGCACCCTGATGATGGTGGTCTTTCAGTTCTTCCAGACCGTCGGCTTCTACGGTTTTGCGAGCTGGGTGCCGACCCTGATCGCCCAGCAGGGCATCAACCTCTCGCAGAGCCTGCTCTATTCCTTCATCATCGCCACCGCCAATCCGTTCGGCCCGTTGCTCGCCTCCACCGTCGCCGACCGCATCGAGCGCAAGTGGCTGATCGTTTCGGCGGCGCTCGGCATCGCGATCTTCGGCCTGTTGTTCGCCCAGCAGCGCACGAGCGAGCTCCTAATCCTGTTCGGCGTGCTGATCACCTTGTCGAACAACACGCTCTCCTTCGCCTTTCACGCCTATCAGAGCGAGCTGTTCCCCACACGGG
>Ga0213875_10001448_pt1 | contig 15382 bp, 12 predicted proteins | sample BarmaccomBMRX_R8_FD_160105 | JGI IMG/M metagenome (GOLD analysis project Ga0213875, IMG submission 160105) | Root-associated microbial communities from Barbacenia macrantha in rupestrian grasslands, the National Park of Serra do Cipo, Brazil - RX_R8 | ecosystem: Host-associated > Plants > Roots... | reverse complement strand
GCCGGCGAAGGTGAATGGGGCTGGGTGCCAGGTGACCGGGTGCAGCAGCGTGACCGCGCCGACCTCGAACAGCGTGGCCACGATCACGGCCTTGACGACGGCCTCGTAGTCGCGCTGGCCGACGAACTTCCACAGTCGCTGGTACTGCCCGAAGGACATCAGCACGGCGAGGGTCACCGCCACCACCCAGAGCGCGGTGACGTCGAACAGGTGCGCGTAGCGGCCCGAGGGTGTGCCCTCGAAACGCAGCCAGAAGGCCAGCAGGTAGGCGACCGCGACCAGCACTCCGTCCACCAGCAGCTGGGGGAGGGCGTGGCGGTGGACGGGGACGGCCGCGGATCTGATCCGTCGGCGCATGCGGCGCACGAGTCTAATGGTGAACGGAGCGGCGGCGGGTCGCGCGGGCGCGCCGGGACGGCTCAGCCGGGGGTCGGCGTGTCCGGGATCGGGGGCGTCGGCTTGGGCGGGACGGCGTTGCGAGCGAGCACGCCGCCGGGGTGGCCCGGGGTGAACACGTAGATGGCCTTGAGCCGCTGGCAGGAAACGAGCTCTGAGCGCGCGGTGTGCCAGGGCCAGGTCGCCCAACCGTTGCGAAGCTGGGTGAAGAGGACGATCGGGTAGTCCTGGTGCAGCTCGAACTGGGGCAGGTGGCCGAGCTTGCCGTCGTTCTGATGGGTCAGCCAGCCGAGGACGCTGACGAACTCGACCTTGGTGACCGGGCGCCCACAGCGCAGCACCGCCTCCCGACCGCCGAGCGCGTTGAGCATCCCGGCGAGGTGGTTGATGTCCTGGGTGCGGACGCGCTCGTGGCGGAAGTCCTTGTGCTCGTGGCCGGCCCGCGACCGGAGGCCGGGGACGAGCGCGAGCACGAGCGCCATGGCGACCGCGATGCCCGCCCACGTCGGCACGTGCAGCCGGTTCGGGATCTCGCGCAGCAGCCAGCCGAAGGCGATGCCCCCGAGCACGATCGCGGCCACCGCGGGCGGGAAGATGTAGCGCGGCACCGCCGGCCAGCCGTGGAGCGCGAACACGATCTCGACGACCAGCCAGATGACGATGCCCGCCGCCAGCCCGAGCACGAGCCGCTGGTTCTCGCGCTCCTGCGGGGATTGCGCCCCGCCCGCCCCGCCCGCGCGGGCCGCGCGGGTGGGGCGCAGCCGGTAGCCGGTCCAGGCGACTGCGGCGAGGGCCAAGACCCACACCGGCCACAGGTTGAGCGTCTTGAAGCGGTCGATCGTGCCGAGGATCTTGTTCTCGTGCAGCTCGCGCGGGGAGCCCTGGGCGAGGTCGCCGGCGACGAACGGCCGTCCGTTGGTGATCGTCGGCACCCCGAACCAGAGGAACGCGAGCAGGACCGCGCACGCGACGAGGTACCAGCGCATGTCGGGTCGCTTGACCCAGCACCACAGGCCGTAGAGGCCGAGGACCGGCCACGCCTCGGGTCGCCCGAGCCCGGCGAGCATCAGCATCGCGACCACCCAGCGGCGATGCCGGCTCATGTGCAGGTCAATCGCGGCGAGCACGAGGGTGACGATCATCGGATCGGACTGGGCGCTCAGCACGTAGTGCAGGTAGCTGTCGAGCGTCCCTGAGATGTTGTCCTGGATCCCGTACATCCCGAGCCCGGCGAAGAGCGCGGCCGCGATCGCGGCGTTGCGATAGCGCCCGTCGCGCGCCGAGTCGACGACCCGGTAGGCGATCCGCCCCGCGAAGATCGAGCCGGCGAACGCCGCCGCCTCGGCGGTGACCATCCACAGCCACAGCGCGTAGTGGCCGAACAGGGAGTACGGCGCCGTGAACAGCAGCGGCAGCGGCTTCCACGACGGCGCGCCGCCGAGATCGAGGTCGAGGTGCAGCGCCTGGTAGCCCCAGGTGAGCCAGCCGAAGGGATCGTAGCCCGGCCGCGTGCCGCTGATGCGGACGATGATCGCCGAGACGACGATCACGGCGAGCGCGACGAACCACCACACGTGGCGGCGAAGGAAGGGCTCGGGAGCCGAGACCGCCGCGGCAGGCGGACGGTCTGCGGAGCCGGGAACCGTCGGCGTCTGGAGCGTGCTTGCGCGAGCGGCCACGGGAAGCAGCGACGGTACCAGCCGCCGCCGCGGCTTCCCGCGTCGGCCCGACGCGCTAACCCGGGGCCAACGGCGCGCAGAGCAGGTCGACGAACGCTCCGGGATCGCGACGCACGCGGCCGGCGTCCGCAGTCTCGGCGCGCCCGCGCTTGTGCAGCGTGACGTCCTCGGGGCGCTGCAGCCGACGGAGGCGCCCTTGGGCGATCAGCAGCTCGTCGACCGCCCCGGGGCGCCCCTCGAAGACCGTGCACACCGGAGCGCCGAGCGCGACCGCCTCGCGGTTCATCGTCCCGCCGGCGGAGACGACGAGATCGGCGTAGGCGATCAGCGACTGGGCGTCGATCGCGGTCTGCGGGACGACGAACCCGCCGTCGCGGACGAGCTCCGCGCGCTGCTCTGGGGTGCGCGGCAGCACGACCGTCTGCTGGCCCTGCAGGCGCCGCAGCACCTGGCCGAAGAGATCGTTCTCGAAGCGGTGGTAGAGCGAGACCGACGGCGGAGTGCGCACGACCGCGATCGCCTCGGTCGGCGTCAGGCCCAGCTCGGCGAGGATCGCCGGCGAGGGGTGAAAGTCGGCGAGGTAGTACTCCTCCTTCAGGCCCGGATAGCGGTGCAGCTTGCCGCGCGCGCCGTAGCGGTACAGCCGCTCGGGCGGGATCGCCTCGGGCACGACGACCGCCTGGGCGAGGCGACAGTTGACCGTGTGCTGGACCGTCGCCCATTCGTAGTCGAAGGTCGTCGTGCACGGGACGCCCAGGGTCCGCGCGGCGACGGTGATGTCGTTGGAGCCGTGGCCGAGGGCGAGGTCGAACCCGCGCCCCGAGGCCCAGCGATGCAGCTGCGTCGAGCGCTCGGCGAGCCCCCGCGCCTTGGCGGCCACGCCCGCGCCCCGGTGGCGACCGATCTCGGTGTGCCCGATCCCGAATCGGTCGCACAGCGCAAGCGTCTGGGCGAAGTCGCGCGCGGTGACCTCCACCTCGTGGCCCTGGGCGCGCAGGCGCTGCACCACGGGGCGCATGACGAGCACGTGGGGCGAGTTGGTGAGGTCGATCCAGACCCGCACCCAGCAGCCTCTCACTACTGCGAGGTCGCGTCCGCGATCGCCGCGACCACCTCACGCGCCGCAGCGGCGCCGAGCACGGGGCTGATCGGGAGCGCGACGTTCTGCGCCGCCAGGCGGTCGGTCGCCGGCAGCGGCGCCTGGTCGGCGACGAACGGCGCCATCGCCGGCTGCGCGTGGAGCGGGACGCGGTAGTAGCCGCGGGCCTGGACGCCGGCGGCGGCCAGCGTCTGGAGGAGCTCGTCGGCCCGCGGATGGGTCACCGTGTACAGATGCCAGGACGGGCTCGCCGCCTCGGGGACGACCGGAAGCGCCACAAGCTCGCCGAGGCCCGCCTGCCGGTAGGCCCCGGCGGCGGCGCGGCGGCCCTCGGTCCAGCCGTCGAGCTCGGCGAGCAGCACCCGAAGGACCGCGGCCTGGATCTCGTCGAGCCGCGAGTTGTAGCCGACGCGATCGAAGGTCAGCTTGTCGCGGGAGCCGTGGAAGCGCAGTGATCGGGCCACCTCGGCGAGCGCGTCGTCGTCGGTCGCGATCGCGCCGCCGTCGCCGAAGCAGGGAAGGTTCTTGGAGGGATAGAAGCTGAACGTGGCGGCGTCGCCGAGCGCGCCCGCCCGGCGGCCGTCGAGCCAGGCGCCGGCCGCCTGCGCCGCGTCCTCGAGCACCGGGAGGCCGAGCTGCGCTCGCAGCTGCGGGATCGGCGCCGGCACGCCGAACAGGTCGACGGCGACGATCGCCGTCGTGCGCGGCGTCAGGGCGGCGCGCACCGTCTCGAGGGTGACGTTGCGGGTGCCGAAGTCGACGTCGCAGAACACCGGGCGCGCGCCGATGTCGGCGACCGCCTCGGCGGTGGCGTAGAAGGTGAACGCCGGCACGACGACGTCGTCGCCGGGCGCGACGCCGAGCGCGCGCAGGGCGATCGCCAGCGCGTCGGTGCCGTTGGCGACGCCGATGACGTGCGCGACTCCGAGCGAGGCCGCGAACTCGGACTCGAACGCTGCCACCTCGGGGCCGAGGACGAACTGCCCGCCGGCGACCACGTCCGAGATCCGCTCGAGGATCCGCGGCCGCAGCGGGGCCAGCAGCGTCTCGGTGTCGAACAGAGGCACCGGCATCGCCCCGGGAGGCTAGTGCCCTCCGTCGGCACGTCGGGCGGGAGAACCAACTCGATTCGATCCGGTGGCAGAGCGAGACCTCACCTTCGCCTCATCCGCGCTCGCTACGCTAGCCCCGGTGCTGCTCGCCCTCGCCTCGCTGACCGAGCCGCTCGTCCGGCTCGCGACGCATCTGATCGCGGATCTCGGCCTCGCCGGGGTCGCATTGCTGACCCTGAGCTCGGGGGTGATCGGCGTGCCCGGCACCGAGCCGACGATGCTGTTCGCCGGCTTCGACGTCTTCCGCGGCAACCTGTCGCTGCCCGGGATCATCGGCGCGGGCGTCGTCGGCGACGTCGCCGGCGCGTCGATCGCCTACTCGATCGGCTACTTCGGCAGTCAGGAGCTGCTCGAGCATCGAGGCTCCAGGCTGCACATCCGGCCCGCGAGCCTCGAGCGCGCGCATCGCTGGTTTCGTCGCTACGGGATCCCGGTCATGTTCGTCTCGCGGCTGCTGCCGTTCATCCGCGCCGCCTTCCCCTACGCCGCCGGCGCGGCCCGGATGCCGTTCGGGCGCTGCATCGCGATGGCCGCGCTCGGCTCGCTGGTGTGGATCGGCGCGCTCGGCCTGCTCGGCCGCGAGGTCGGCAGCCAATGGAGCGCGTGGCGCACGCACCTCGAGTACGTCGACTACGTCGGCGCGCTCGTGCTCGTAGCGGCGATCGCCTATCTCATCGTCCGCCGCGTCCGACGGCCGGCCGACGGCGGCTCGGCCGTGGATGCCGTCGCCGACTGAGCGCGCGCTCGTCCTCGGGGCGCTGCACGGCCCCGCCGAACTGCTGCCGATCTCCTCCTCGGGCCACGTGGCCCTCGTCCCCTGGCTGCTGCGCTGGGACTCCGCGGACGACGATCCCGAGCTGCGCAAGACCTTCGAGATCGCGCTGCACGCCGGCACGATGGGGGCGCTGCTGATCACCCTGCGCGGCGAGGTCGGTGAGGCCGCCCGCGACATGACCCCGCGCCGGGCCGGGCACGTCATGCTCTCGCTGCTGCCGGCGGCGATCGCCGGCGTGGTGCTCGAGCGCCCGATCGAGCGCCGGCTGGGAACGCCGGCGACGATCGCTGCCGGTCTCGTGGGCGGATCGCTGACGATGGCCTGGGCCGATCGCTGCCCGCAGGTGCGCGCCGCCGCCGACGCCGACTGGCGCGACGCCCTGTGGCTCGGCGCCGCCCAGGCGTGCGCGCTCGTCCCCGGCGTCTCGCGCAACGGCGCGACCCTGGCGGCGGCGCGGCGGCGGGGCTTCGCGCGCGAGGACGCCAACCGGCTGTCGCGCCACGCCGCGCTCCCCGTCATCGCCGCGGCCACGACGCTGAAGGTGATCCGCCTCGCCGGCCGCGGCGTGCCCGCCGGCACTGCGGTTCCGCTCGCGGTCGGCGTGGGCGCGTCGTTCGCCTCCACGCTCGGCTGCACGTGGCTCATCCGCCAGGTCGAGCGCGACCGCTCGCTGCTGCCCTACGCGGCTTACCGGCTGGCGCTGGCGGGGGCGGTGGGGTGGCGGCTGTTGACTGGCGGCTAGCGGCTCGTAGCGGCTGACAGACTCCGGGCGAGGTCGGCGACCACGACGAATGGCTCGGCGACGAGCTGGCGCCGGCTGAAGCGCAACACGGTCATCCCGGCGGCGCGGAGCACCGCGTCGCGCCGCCGATCGGCCTCGAAGGCGCGCCGGGTGCTGTGGAACGCGAAGCCGTCGATCTCGACGCAGAGGCGGCTCTCGGGCCACGCGAAGTCGACCTCAAAGCCGTGGAGGCGCACGTTGACCCGCGGCTCGGGAAGGCCCGCCGCACGGACGAGCGCGAGGAAGCGCTCCTCGGCCTCGGAGCGGGTGAGCGTGGTGGCGCCGTCGTCATCGACGAGGGCGCGCAGCTGGGGCGCGCCGGGACGGGCGGCGGCGCTGAGCTCGCGCAGCTCCGAGCGGGTCGTCAGCCGGCGCACGAGCGCCTCGTCGACGGCGCGCTCAAGGTCGCGGGCGGCAAGAGCGGGGGCGATGTGCAGCAGCGCGAGCGCGGGGGCGGTCACCGGGAGGTCGCGGCGGAGGCGGACGTCGCGGGGGGTCAGGGTGGTGGTGCGGTGGACGCGGACGCCGTGCAGGCGCGGACCGGCGCTCGTGCCCGGCACGATCGCGTGGACGAGACCGTCATCCTCGGCGCGGAGCCCCCACAGCACCGCGGCGCTGACGTGGCTCAGTACCGATCCGGGGCGCAGCGCGAGGAGCGCGGCCACCTCCCGGTGCAGCGCGCGATCACCGCGATGGCCGACGGAGTAGACGCCCGGGTGCTGGCGCCGCAGGTTGCCCGATCCAATGCGCCGATCGATCGCGTTGGAGTCGACGCCGATCGCGAGGAGCTGCCGTCGGGTGATGTGACCGCGCTGCCGGTCGGCGACCTCCCGAATACGTTCGTCGGGACTCCCCCAGACGGGGGTCGGACGACTCGCGCCGAGCACCGCGACCTCGTATGTCGGCTGACCCCCGCGAGACGTGGGTGACGCGACTTCGGGCCCCAGCGAGGCCGGTCGATGTCGCGCATCCCCCGATTCGGTCACACCCGAGAGAGTCGGCGGGAGCGGCGGGTCCACCCCCCGCCCGGCGCGCTCCCCCGTCCGGCGCGCTCCCCCGCCCGGCGCGCTCCCCCGCCCGGCGCGCTCGCCCGCGCGCCGTACTCGGCTGATCCGCCGCGCCGTGTAGAAATAATGGGGTCGTGAGCGATGCCTATGCCGCCGCCGGGGTCGACACGCATCGGGCCGACCGCGGGGTCGCGGCGCTCGTCGACGTCCTGCGCACGATCGACACCGGCAGCCCGTCGCGGGTGGTGCCGCTCCCGGGCCACTACGCGAGCGTCATCCGGCTGACGCCCGACCTCGGCGTCGCGCTGGCGACCGACAGCGTCGGCTCCAAGGTGATCGTCGCCGAGCAGGTGCAGCGCTTCTCGACGATCGGGATCGACTGCGTGGCGATGAACGTCAACGACCTCGTCTGTGTCGGCGCGCAGCCGGTGGCGGTGCTCGACTACCTGGCGGTGGAGCGCGCCGACCCCGCCATGCTCGTCGCGCTCGGCGAGGGGCTCAAGCGCGGCGCCGAGCTCGCGGGCGTCGAGATCCCCGGCGGCGAGGTGTGTCAGCTCCCGGAGGTGCTCCGCGGTCATCCGAGCCCGTACGGGTTCGACCTCGTCGGCTCGGCGATCGGCACCGTCGCGCTGGACGCGATCGTCGACGGCAGCGCCATCACGCCGGGCGACGCGATCATCGGGCTGCCCGCGTCGGGCGTGCACGCCAACGGGCTGACCCTCGCACGGAGCGCGCTGCTGGAACACGGCGGCCTGCGCCTCGACGCCACGCCGCCCGAGCTCGGCGGCCAGACCGTCGCCGATGCGCTGCTCGAGCCGACGGCTATCTACGTGCGCGCGATCCTCGAGCTGCTCGCCGACGACGCCGTCGAGGTCCACGGGCTCGCCCACATCACCGGCGGCGGGCTGACCAACCTGCTGCGGCTATCGCCGGCCGTCGGCTTCGAGATCTCCAACCCGCTCACGGTCCCGGCGATCTACGGGCTGATCGCCGAGCGCGGCCGCGTCGAGCCCGCCGAGATGTGGGAGGTGTTCAACATGGGCTGCGGGTTCTGCGCGATCGTGGCGCAGGCCGACGCCGACGCCGCCGTGGCGCTGCTGCGCGCGCGTCATCCGGGCGCGACCGCCATCGGCCGCGTCACCGACCGTGCCAGCCAGGTGTCGGTTCCCCCGCTCGACGTGGTCGGCGACGCCGATGGGCTGCGTGCCGGCTGAGATCTCGCGCCCGGGCCCCGCGCGGTAGCGCACAATAGGCAGATCATTCGATGACCACGTTGCTCGGCACCAGTCTCAACGACCGCTACCGCCTGGAGGCGCGGATCGCGGCGGGGGGCATGTCGACCGTCTACCGGGCGATGGACGAGACGCTCGAGCGCGCGGTCGCGGTCAAGCTGTTGAACCGCGAGGTGGCCACCGACTCGGCGCAGCTCGAGCGCTTCCGCCGCGAGGCGCGTGCCGTGGCCCAGCTCTCGCATCCGAACATCGTCGGCGTCATCGACGCCGGCGACGATCAGGACCCCACCCACCCTCGCCCCTACATCGTCTTCGAGTACGTCGAGGGCGAGACGCTGAAGGACCGGATCCGCCGCTTGCGCCGCCTGCCGATCACCGAGGCGGTCGCATACGCGATCGAGATCGCCCGCGCGCTCGGCGCCGCCCACGCGCGCCACATCATCCACCGCGACGTCAAGCCCCAGAACGTGCTCATCGACGCCGAGGGCGAGGCGAGGGTCACCGACTTCGGGATCGCCCGCACGCTTGAGGAGGAGGGGCTGACCGCCGACGGGCGCGTGCTCGGCACCACCGATTACGTCGCGCCCGAGCAGGCCCTCGGCCAGGACGTCACCGGCCAGTCGGACCTCTACTCGCTCGGCGTCGTGCTCTACGAGATGCTGACCGGCGAGGTCCCGTTCCACGGCGAGAGCCAGGTCGCGGTGGCGATGAAGCACGTCCGCGAGGAGCTGCCCGACATCCAGGCCAAGCGGCCCGAGGTCTCCGCGACGCTCGCCGCGGTCGTCGAGACCGCCACCGCCAAGCGCGAGCAGGATCGCTACGCCGACATGGAGGAGCTGATCGCCGACCTCGAGGACGTGCTCGCGATCGAGACCGCGCGGGCGGGCAGCGCCACCGGACAGGTCACCTCGGTGCTGCGCACGTTGCCCGACCGGGCCCAGCGGCGGATCCCGCTGCGGCTGCGCTATCCGGTCGTGGGCGCGGTGGCGGCGCTCGTGGCGGCGGCGGTGATCGTGGCGGTCATCGTGTTCCTGGCGCCGCGCACCCACCACGGCACGGGCCTGCTCCCCCAGCCCGCCCCCACGCAGACGCCGCATCAGGTGCAGCCGTGCAACACGTGCGCGCACGACTACAACCCCGACGCGCTCTCGGGGCCGAAGAACCAGCATCCCAACGAGGTCGGCCTCGCGATCGACGGTGACCGCAACACCGCCTGGACGACCGAGACCTATTACGACGACGATCTCGGCAAGCCCGGCGTCGGCCTCTACGTCGACGCGAGCCCGGGAGTCGTCGCGGGCTCGCTCGTGCTCGACACCGAGACGCCGGGCTACGCGGTCACGATCTACGCGACGAACACACTGCCGGACGCCGACAGCTTCGCCGCCAGCGGCTGGGTCAAGGTCGGCGCCGCCGCGAGCGTCAGCCAGACGCAGACGATCCGCCTGCAGACTCGGGGCGTGCGCTATCGCTACTACCTGGTCTGGATCACCGCCCTGGGCAACCACAACCAGGTCGCGATCAACGAGGTCCGCCTCTTCACCAGGTGATAGCCGCGTCCGCACGTCGTGCGGACGCGGGCCTACCACGTGCGGTCGGGCAGGGGCCCCGCGTCCCGCCCGTCGGCGACCATCGCCGCCGCCGCGGCGAGCAGCGGCCGGGCGTGGCGCGCGAAGGCGAGGTGCTCGGGCGGCCGCTGCAGCTCGAACCAGCGCGCCTCGGTGGCCTCCTGCGCCTGCGGCGCGAGCTCCGCGTCGGGGTCGTCGAGCGCGATCAGATAGCCGCTGACGGCGGTGTGGATGAGCGTGCCGTCGGGCGCGGGGGGCCCGTAGACGTCCATCCAGGTGCCGATGTAGGCGACCGCGTGCCCGGTCACCCCGAGCTCCTCGGCGAGCTCGCGCTCGGCGGCGTGCATCGGATGCTCGTCGGCCTCACAGAACCCGCCGGGGACGTCCCAGGCGCCGATGTCGGGCTCGCGGGCGCGGCGCAGCAGCAGCACGCGCCCGCCGTCGACGACGACGGCGTCGCCGCACGGCTTGGGGTTGGCGTAGTGGACCTCGCCGCAGCTGGCGCAGGTCGTGGGCGGCGGTCCGGGCAGCGCGGCCGCACAGCGCCAGCAGTGGCGGATCACGGGTGCGTGGTCGTCTCGGTCGTCGACGTCGTCGTCGGCGTGGTCGACGAGCTCGTGGTCGTCGTCGACGAGCGCGTGGTCGACGTCGTCGTCGGGGAGGTCGTCGTGGTGGTGGAGACGAAGTGCCCGACGGTGATCGTCACCGTCGCGCCCTTCTTCTGCGCCGAGTTGCCCGGCGGGTCCTGGGCGACCACGGTGTTGTTCTCGCCGCGCTGACTGACGTTGCGGTCGACGCGCACAACCTGGAAGCCGGCGGCGGTCAGCGCGCTGAACGCCGCCCCGGTGCGGTCGCCGACGACCGCCGGGACCTTGACCTGCGCCGCGGGCTTGGCGACGACGATCGACACCGTCGAGCCCTGGCGCGCCGAGCTGCCGGGCGCCGGATCCTGGCTGATGACGTTGCCGGCCGCGACCGTGTCGGAGGTCTGCGTGCTCGGGCTGACCGTGAAGCCGTCGTTGGACAGGGTGGTGGTGGCCGCCGACTGGCTCTCGCCGCGGACGTCGGGCACCGTCTGGGTCGGCTGGCCGGAGGAGACGAACAGGGTGATCTTCGTCCCCGGTGGCACCGACGCCGTCGCGCCCGGGTTGGTTCCGGTCGCCTGACCGCGGTCGAAGCGATCCGACGGCTGCGTGACGACGTGGCCGACCCCGAGCCCGACGCGGTCGATCAGCTTCGTCGCCGCCGCCCCGCTCAAGCCCTGGACCGAGGGGACGAGCACGTTGCCGGGGCCGGCGGACACGCTCAGGGTCACCGTCGAGTCGCGGTCGGCCCGCGTGCCCGCCCCCGGGTTCTCGCCGATCACCGTGCCCTGCGGCCGCGCGCTGCCGACGTTGATGACGCCGACCTGGAACTGGGCGTTCTGCAGCACGGTGCGCGCGACGTTCAGCTGCAGGCCGGTCACCTGCGGCACGGTCGACTGGGCGGGGCGCGTCAGCAGGTAGGCGCCGACGCCGGCGCCGGCGATCAGCAGCGCGGCCAGGGCGGCCCACGCCCACGGCGGCCAGCGCCGGCGGCGCCGCGGCGGCTCGGTGTCGTCGCCACCGTCGCCGGTGGCATGCTCGCCGGTCCCGTTGCGCGACGCCGCGTCGGTGCCGGGCGGCGCCGTCGTCTCGGCGAGCGCGGCACCCGCCGGCATGCCGGCGTAGCCGGCCGCGGCGAACGCCGCGACGGCGCCCGGGCCCTGCCCCGCCTGGCCGGCGAGGATCATCTCGCGGCACTGCGTCAGCACGCCGATCAGCTGGTCGGCGTCGACGGGGCGGTCGGCGGGGTTCTTGTTCAGCGTCCACATCACCGTCTGGTCGAGCTCGGGCGGGATCACGGGATTGATCTGGCTCGGCGAGACGGGCGTCTCGGAGACGTGCTTGAGCGCGATCGTCACCGCCGCCTCGGCGTCGAAGGGCACCCGGCCGGTCAGCATCTCGTAGAGCACGACGCCGACCGAGTACAGGTCCGAGGAGGCGTTGACCGACAGCCCCTGGGCCTGCTCGGGCGACAGGTACTGGGCGGTGCCCATGATCGAGCCGGTCTCGGTCATGTCCGAGGCGCCGGCGCGCGCGATCCCGAAGTCGGTCACCTTGGCGTTGCCGGCGTCGTCGACGATGACGTTGTGGGGCTTGAGGTCGCGGTGGATGATGCCGCGGCGATGGGCGAAGCGCGCGGCCCGCAGGATCTGGATCGTGATGTCGATCGCGCGGATCGGGTCCAGCGGCGCCTCCTCGCGGATCAGCTGCTTCAGCGAGCGGCCCGGCAGGTACTCCATCGCGATGTAGTAGGTCCCGTCGTACTCGCCGCGGTCGTAGACGCCGACGACGTTGGGGTGCTGCAGGCCGGCCGCCGCCTGGGCCTCGCGGCGGAACCGCTCGACGAAGTCGGGGTCCTCGGCGAAGCGGCGGTGCAGCAGCTTCAGCGCGACCTTGCGCGCGAGCTGCTGGTCCTCGGCGAGGTAGACGTCGGCCATGCCGCCGGCGCCGAGCCGCGACAGGACCCGATAGCGGTCGTCGACGAGCGTGTCGGAGACCATGTCGGCCATTCCTTGTGCTACTTCCCCTCCGCGAGCAGCGTCTGCACGACCGACTTGGCGATCGGCGCGGCGACGGTCCCGCCGAAGCCGCCCTCGGAGCGCTCGATCGTGACCGCGATCGCGACCTGGGGATCGTCGATCGGGGCGAAGCCGATGAACCACGGCTGGGTCAGCCCCTCGCCGGTGGGCCCGACCGAGGCAGTGCCCGTCTTGCCGGCGAACGGGATGCCGCTGCCCAGCTGCGCCGGGGTGCCGGTGCCCTCGTCGACGACCTTCTCCATCATCTGCGCGACCTGCTGGGCGGTCGAGCGCTGCATGACCTGGTGATACAGGGTCGGGGTGACCGTCTTCACCGTTCGGCCGTCCTGGTCGATCGCGCGCGTCATCAGGTGCGGGCGCATGAGTCGTCCGCCGTTGGCCACCGCCGAAGCGACCATGGCCATCTGCAGCGGCGTGACCTCGAGCCCGCCCTGGCCGATCGCGATCCGTCCGATGTCCTCGTTCGGACTGCCCGGAGGATATGCCCGCCCCTGCGAGGACACGGGATAGCTCGAGCGCACCTCGCCGGGGGGCAGGTCGATGGGCGGCGTGGCGTAGAAGCCGAAGCGCCGCATGTAGCTGGTCATCGTCGGCGTGCCGAGCGCGACCGCGACCTGGGCCCACACGGTGTTCACCGAGTAGGTCAACGCGGTCGTCAGGTCGATGTCGCCGAACGGCTGATCGTTGTCGTTGGCGAGCGGGACGCCCGAGATCGTCACCGGCGAGCGTCCGTCGACGACCGAGCTCGGCGTGTAGCGCCCCGAGTCGATCGCGGCGGTCGCGGTGACGATCTTGAACGTCGAGCCCGGCGGATACCGGCCCTGGGTCGCCCGGTCGAGCTGGCACGCGTCGCTGCACGGAGCCTTGGGACGGTTGTCGTCATACGACGGGTCGGAGTACATCGCGAGCACCGCGCCGGTGCGCGGGTCGAGCGCCACGACCGAGCCGGGACGCCCCGCGAGACCCTCGCGCGCCACCGCCTGCGCTCGCGGATCGAGCGACGTGTCGACGTCGTCGCCGACCTGCTGGCCCCCGAGCGGACCGAAGATCGAGGTCAGCCCCGTCGAGAGTCCCCGCAGCTCGGGCCCGCGCGAGCGCTCCAGGCCGGCGGCGCTGCCCTCGCGGACATCGGCGTAGCCGACGGGCTGGGCGAACAGCGATCCCTGCGAATAGCTGCGGCTGAAGGTTCCGCCGCCGGCGGGAACCGAGCGCGCGAGCACCGTGCCGTCGGCGGCGAGGATGCGCCCGCGCTTGACCCGCAGCTGGGCGATGAGCGCCCGGCTGTTCAGCGGGTTGGAGTTCAGCGCCGAGGCGTCGATGACCGTCCAGCGCGTCGTCCACACGATCAGCAATCCGAAGAGCACGACGATGAGCCCGAACAGGCGGACGATCTGGGCGTTCATGAGGGCCTCCGCGCGCGGTCGGAGACGAGCAGCAGCAGCGCGAGCAGCACGAAGTTGGCCACGATCGACGCGCCGCCGTAGGAGATGAACGGCAAGGTCACCCCGGTGAGCGGGATGACCCGCGTCACCCCGCCGACGATGACGAACACCTGCAGTCCGAACACCGCCGCCAGTCCCGTGGCCAGCAGCTTGGAGAACGAGTCACGGGCCAGGGCCGCGGCCTTGAGGCCCCGGTAGACGAACAGCAGGTAGGCGATCAGCACCGCGGTGGCGCCGAACAGGCCGACCTCGTTGGTGATGACCGCGTAGATCATGTCGGTCTCGGGCGCGGGCAGCAGATAGGCGACCGGATGGGTGCCGGGGATCGTCAGCACCGACTGGCCGAACCCCTGGCCGAACAGGCCGCCGGCGGCCTGGGCGAAGATCCCGTTGGCGAGCTGGTAGCTGCCGAGCGGCGCATGGTAGAGCCGGTACTGGAACGGGTGCAGCCACGACTCGAAGCGTCCGGTGATGTGGGCGACGTGGGTGCCGAGGAACCAGGCGCCGAGCGCGAACGCGGCGAGGCCGACGACGACGAACGACAGTCTGGCGGTGGCGACATAGAGGATCGCCAGCAGCGCGCCGTAGAACATCAGCGACGAGCCGACGTCGTGCAGCGCGACGAGGATGACCATCGCCACGCCCCAGATGACGAGCACGGGACCGAAGTGCTTGAGCGGGGGCAGCGTGACCCCGAGGATCCGCCGCGCGCCCATGACCATCACCTGGCGGGTGTCACGCAGGTAGCTGGCCAGGAAGATGACCAGACCGATCTTGGAGAACTCGGTCGGCTGGAAGACGATCCCGCCGGGCAGACGCACGCCGAGATAGGCGCCGTTGGCCGCGTAGCCGACGTGCGGCAGCCGCGGCAGCACGAGCAGCGCCAGCGAGACCAGCACGATGATGTAGCGGTAGCGCTCGAGCCTGCGGTAGTCGCGGAAGAAGATGATCGTCGCGCCGAAGAGCAGCAGGCCGAGCACGAACCACTGCGCCTGCTGGCGCGCCTCGGTGGCGTCGATCCGGTAGACCATGACGACGCCGAAGCTCGCGAGCACGGCGGCGAGCGGGAACATGTACGGGTCGGCGTGGCGCAGCGTGAAGCGGATGAACAGGTGCGTGGCCAGGCACAGCGCGAGGAAGATCGCGCCGTAGGTCAGCGACACGTTGGACAGCACGTTGGAGCGCTGGATGAACACGCCGGTGAAGCCGGCGGTGACCAGCAGCGACGCCGGGACGAGCGCGAACAGCTCGCGGTTACGCGCGCTCATGGCTGCAGCTGACCCCGCTCGGCCGCACGCACGAGACCGATCGCGTCGGCCTGCGAGCGCAGATCGTGGTTGAGCAGCTGGGCTCGGCGATCGGCCGGCACCGCCGAGGCCGGCTCGCCCGAGACGTAGAGCTGCTCGTACAGACGCAGGCCGAACGGCCCGTTGTACGGCAGGCCTCGGAAGATGGTGATGATCCCGTCGTTGTTGGTGCCGATGAAGAACAGCTCGCGGCTCGCGACGTAGCCGCCGCCGCCGACCAGGAACACGACGATCACGACCGACAGCAGCGCCGCGAGGGGGCGCACGAACCGGCCGCGGCGCCGCCGGCGACGCCGCGGCGGCTGCGGCCGGCGCCCCTGGGTGCGGGCCAGCCGCGGGGCGTAGCGCCGCGAGGCCGGCG
>Ga0213875_10001447_pt1 | contig 15383 bp, 14 predicted proteins | sample BarmaccomBMRX_R8_FD_160105 | JGI IMG/M metagenome (GOLD analysis project Ga0213875, IMG submission 160105) | Root-associated microbial communities from Barbacenia macrantha in rupestrian grasslands, the National Park of Serra do Cipo, Brazil - RX_R8 | ecosystem: Host-associated > Plants > Roots... | reverse complement strand
CGGAGCGGGTGCCCTTCTTCAGGAACCCGGTCTCGTCGACCACGAGTACTCCGTCACGCTCGCCGAGGTGTTCCACGGCGTAGCCACGCACGTCGTCACGGACCCCGTCGGCGTCCCAGGCGGCTGCGCTGAGCAGGCGCTGCATCCCGTCCGGGGTCAACTCGCCCGCGGCCTCGGCCAGTGTCCAGCCGTTCTTGTCCGCGATCGGCGCCAACAGGCCACGCACGTAGGCACGGGCCCGACGACGCGGCTCAGCACGGAAGAACCGGCCTGCGACCCGCGCGAACAGGTCGTCCAGGCCAGCGACCCACGCCTCAAGATCCTCATCGGCCAACACAAGATCGACAAGCTACACCATCATGATCACGAAGTGCTGCTGGAGTACTAGGATCGACGTCATGGCGGGCAACCGACCGGGGCCGTTGCGCTGGCTGTACTACGCCCTCGGCGGCCGTCTTCCACACCGGTACGCACAGTGGGTGCTGCAGGATCTGATCGCGCGGCACTGGCTGCGGCGGCACCTGCTTCGCACCTTCGCTCAGACCGTGCCGGCATGGCTGATTCTCCTGTTGCCGGGTCCACTGTCGCTGACCGTGCTGCTGCCCGTGTTCGTGATCCTCGGTGCCGAGTACGTGGCGCTCTCGTTCGCCGGCGAGATGCGAAGTCACCGGCTCTACCAGCATGGGTTCGCCCCAGACATGGTGTCGCGTGGCAACGACAGGCCAGCCGGGAACGGCCGTCCCGACGCCAACGGAAGAGATCAGTAATCCGATGTCAGAAGACGGGTGACGGTAGAATCAACGCTAATAGCCTTTGCTGTCTATGAGGTTGGAGCCAACCGACCACGAGGTTGGCCGCGGCAGGAGGCGAACGATGTGGCCGACGGTGTATCAAAAGTACGGCCTGTCCTATACGAGAACCAGGTTCGTATCCGGGCGGCAAGGCGTGCACGTCCGTTTTCTTACCGATCCGCAAGTCGAGTTCGAGGGCTTCTTCTGGCCCGCCGGAGTCATCGAGACGACTTTGGTCAGTGCCGGCTTCACAGGCGTGCAACGGCAACCGACGAAAGTACCAGGCGACATCTCCACTGAACAGGGATCGCGATTCTGGGATGAATTGTTGGCCAATCCGTACTTCGCGGCGTTGAGGGCGCGTGCCGCGGCGCCTGCCACTCATCCCATGTGACCCAGGGGTCGGCGCGGTGAGCCTGACATGAATCACCCCGACGGCATCACTGTGCATTGCGACCTTGATAGTCGCGTCCGCGGTCAGAGCAGGCGTAGCCTTACGCGTTCCGTGGTCGTTTTCGTCGGATGTTTTCGGCGGCCCCGTGCCGATCGTCGTCACCACGGATCCGAGATGCCTGATCGGAGAAGGAAGTAATTGGTGTGGCAGCGCGCTTAGAGATCACGTCGGTCTCGTCTCAGGAGGCGCTGGTGCTGCGGCTTTCCGGTGCCCTCAGCGCTGTCGACGAGATCGAGTCGCTGCTCGACGTCACGACTGTCCTGCCTCCGCCATCGCTGGTGGTGCTCGACCTTCAGGAGCTGTCCCTGCTCACCGTCGACGGCGCTCGAACGTTGCATGCCTTCGTAGACTCCCTCGGTCGGCGCGGAGTGGACTGCAACCTGGTCATGGCCCACGACAGTCCGGTGATCACGGCCCTCCATGTCGCTGGTCCCCTGACCAACCTGGCCGTGTTCAACACCGTGGAGCAGGCGCTGGCTGACGACTCACCCCGAGCGAGAACGGCCGGAAGTGATGTCGCCGCACTCGCCAAGCAGTTCGCTTCCTTGACACGTGCACTGCTCGACGCGAGTACGGTCGGCGCGGTGTTGCGGCAGATCGTCGCCGCCGCAACGGTGATCGTGCCAGGAGCCGACATCGTCAGCGTGACACTGCGAACAGCCGACGGTGCGTTGTCCACCCCAATACTGACCGACAACGCCGCCAGCGAATTGGACCAGGTCCAGTACCGCACTGGCGAGGGCCCATGTGTCGAGGCCGCCTATCCCGATGGACCCGCTTACGCTGCCAGCGACGACCTGACCACTGAACAACGCTGGCCGCGGTTCACGGAGGTCGCCGTCCGTCACGGCGTCGGCGCTGTCCTGTCCACCGACGTGCTGCCGACAGGCAGAGCGGTACCACTGGCTGGCGCGCTGAACATCTACTGCCGCCGAGCGCACGGTCTGACCGACAACGACCGCCATGCCACCCTCCTGCTGGCCACTCACGCCTCCCTCGCGCTGGCGCACGGCCACGCGACCGAGCTGGGCTCGCTGCAGCAGGCCCGGTTGCGCCGAGCCATAGACTCCCGCGACGTCATAGGCCAGGCCAAGGGCATTCTCATGGCACGGCAAGGCCTTACCGCTGACGAGGCTTTCGACCTGTTACGCCGGGTCTCGCAGGACCTCAACGTCAAGCTGGTCGACCTCGCTGGCACCATCGCAGCCCGGCACACCGAACTGGGTGCCACCTGACTGTGCCCGTCAGTGGGACGGACGCCGTCCAGCAGCACGTGTGGTATACGTACTGCCATGTTCGCCAACTTCTTCTCCTGGTGGTGGCCGCTGCGGCGGCCGTGATCGGGAGAGGCATCCTGTCGGCCGTCCGTCTCCGCGGTCGACGAGGTGCCAGGCGGTATCGACAGGCTGCGGGTGTCGGGTGGCCTTCCGACTGGAAGGGACACCGCATGCGCCCCACCCACATTCACCAGCCCGATGACGCCGTGGAACAGCTCGGGCCCGCCGACGCGGGCGAAGTGCTGACGTTGCAACGGGCTGCCTTCGTCACCGAGGCACAGACGCACAACGATCCAATGTTGCCACCGTTGCTTCAATCCCTCGACGAGCTCCGCGCCGAGTTGGACCGCTCGACGGTGCGAGCCTGGGGTATACGGGAGGCGGGCCGGCTCATCGCGTCCGTCCGGCTGGAGTTGGACGGAACGGTGGCCCGCCTCGGGCGCGCCAGCGTGGCACCGGACCGGCAAGGTCGCGGTGTGGGCACTCGCCTCCTACGAGCGGCGGAAGACCAGGTGCCGGGCACCATCACCGCGATTGAGTTGTTCACTGGTGAGCACAGCAGCGCCAACCTGCGGCTGTACCGCAGATTGGGCTATGTCGAATTCCACCGCAGCCCGCACGGAGCGTATGAGCTGGTGCACATGCGCAAGGACCTCGCGCGGCCAGCCCATCCCAAGCCAACGTTGTGAACCGCCCCGAACCGGGTTACCCGCACCGGATCGTCGCGGCAGACGCGGAACATGGCCCACCCAACAGGGGCGCTGTCGCCCTCTGTCAAGACTGAGTCCGACACTTCCTATAGGATTTATCCTATAGCTGCTGATGGAGGGCACGTGGACGAGCTCACAGGTATCGAGTTCAGACACCTGCGGTACTTCGCCGAGGTCGCCGAGTCCGGCACGGTCACCGAGGCCGCGCGCCGGCTGCACATCGCTCAACCGAGTCTGAGCCAACAGATCCGGTCTCTGGAGCGACGGCTTGGCACACCACTGTTTCACCGCGGCCAGACCGGCATGGCGCTGACTGACGCCGGGCGGATCATGCTGGAGGGCGTCAACCGTGCCATGGGCGAGCTGCGTGCCTCCGTCGCCGCGGTCCACGGGGTCGCGCTGCCAGCGCGCATCGGAGTGTGCCGAGGTGTGCCGCAGGATGTCCTTGTCGCCGCCGAGCAGGTCATCAACCGCCAGCGCCCACTGCGGCTCGTCTACGACGCGACGGACTCCCACCAGCAGGGCGGCCTGCTGCTGTCGGGCAAGCTGACCTTCGGCATCCTGCGCCCGCCGATCGCCGAACAGGGTCTGGTCACTCGCACCCTCAGCGATCAGCCCCTCGGCATCGTTGTCAGCCGCACCAACCCGCTTGCCGAACGCGCCGAACTCACCTGGTCCGACCTGGCCGACCACCGCCTGCTGTGGTTTCCGGAGTCGCGCGCTCCCGGCTACGCCGCCGAAGTGGTGGCCGTCCTGGCAGCTAATGGCTGGAAGCCACACGTGGTTCCCGCCGACCACGACCAGGCCAGCCACACCCTCTTCCGGCACGCGCTGCTCAGTGACGGCCGCCTCGTCGCGCTCCGTCCCCGCCATGCGGTGGCCGATGACAGCGCACTGGCATGGATACCGATTGGCCCGAATCCTCCACGCGAGCGGCTCGTCCTGGCCGCGATGGCGGGCACGCCGTGGGGCCGACTGTTGAGCTGATGCGCCAGCCGCGCTCCTCGACGTGAGCCTGCTCTTCGCCGACGGGCTTCAGGACACGGAGGTGGTGGTCTGGATACTGGCGCGCGTCCGCATGCCGGCGTAATAGAGGCCGCCTGCGACGGCGATGCCCAGGATCCACGAGATGTCGGCGCCGCCGACAGCGGCGACCAGCGGACCGGTGTAGAACGTGGTGCTCATGAAAGGTATTTCCACCGCGACCGCGATGAGGTAGGGGATCACCGCCCGCCAGTTCAGCCTTCCGTACTCGCCGTCCGGGTCGAAGACCGCGGCGACGTCGTAGCGTTCCCTGCGCACCGCGTAGAAGTCCACTAGGTTGATCGCGGTCCAGGGAATGAGGAAATAGGACAGGAACAGGATGAAGTTCTCGTAGTTGGTCAGGAAATTGCCACGTCCGGCCAGGCCGATCGCGGTGCCCACCGTCGCCGCGCCGACGACATAGGCGATGCGCCCGCGAGCGCGGACCTCGTGCCGGCGGATCGCGGTGAGAGTGGTGGCGGCCGACATGAAGCAGCCGTAGAGATTGAGCACGTTGATGGCGATGACCCCGAGAACGATGATCGCGGCGAACAGTCCGTGGGCACCAGGAGCCTGGTCGATGATGAACTGCACCGAGCCACCGCTGAACGCTTGTCCTGCCACCGCGACCGCGACGCAGCCAAAGCACATCATCCAGACCGTGCTCAGTACCGAGCCGGCGTAGGTCCACCAGAACGCGGCGGCGACCGAAGTGCCCTGCGGCAGGTACCGCGAATAGTCCGCGACGTATGGCGCGTAGGTGATCTGCCAGGTCGCCGCCAATGCCACGACCAAGAGGAAGGTTCCCACTGACACGTCTCCGCCGTGCCAGACGCTGGCCACGTCGTTGGCTTGCAGCAGTCGAATCGTCAGATAGGCGAAACCCAGTCCGGCCACCAGACTGATCCAGCGGTCGACGCGGTGGATCAGCCGGTACCCGACGATCGCCAGCAACGCACACACCGCGGACACCACGATGACCGCGGCACTGACGCCCATCCCGGTCGCGCTGGCGAGTGCCTGTCCGCCGAGCACCGCACTGGTGGCGAAAAACCCGACGTACATGATCACCACCAGCACAAGAGGCAGGATCGCACCGTGGAATCCGAACTGCGCCCTGCTCTGGATCATCTGCGGGATGCCCAGCTTCGGCCCTTGCGCCGAGTGCAACGCCATGAAAACCGCGCCGAACACGTTGCCAATCACGAGTGCGAGGATCGCCCACGGCAACGGCAATCCGACAATCACGCCGAGCGCGCCGGTGACGATCGTGGTCACCTGCATGTTGGCGGCGAACCACACGGCGAACAGTCCCGCGGGCCCGCCATGGCGCTCCTCGTGCGGAATGTACTCAATGGAGCGTCGCTCGACCTGCAGCGCATGTCGGTATCCAGCCACGATGAGACCTCTCGGCCAGGCTCGCGTCACTCGCGAGCGGAATCCTGGGCCCATTCATTCGAACACACCAGGAGTCAGTCCACGACACCGTCGAGGCCAAACGCCCATCCGGTCTTCCACAGGCCTCCCGGCCGTGGCCGGCCGTGCGCCCGCCCCGTTCACCCGGTCGCGCCGCCCCTGTGCACGATGGAGAGGCCGACAACGATGAACATCATCGGCACGATCCAATATCCACAACTCCGCACGACACGGACAACCATGCGGTGCGAGACAAGCCACGATCCGACCAGACACCACACCGCGACGCCGACGGCGAACACGATGACGGTGACGGCGGTGTCGCCAGCGCCAAGCGTACGGAACACCGGGGTGTAGGCGGCGATGTTGTCGCCGCCGTTGGCGATGGTCAGGCCGGCCACCCCGATCAGACCGGTGGTGGCCGCCGCGGGCACCGACTGACCAGTGCCGTGCACGCGGATCACGGCCACCAGCTTGTACATCCCGATCAACAGTGGAATCGCACCCAGTACCCAGACCCAGTCCTCGGGCATTATGGCCAGGCCCCGCGCGGCCAGTAGGGAAACGATCACCAGAACGGTGACACCAAGATACTGACCGGCCCAGATGTGTAGGACCCTCGGACTCTTCTCCGTACGCGCGGCGGCATTCAACGCCGCGAGCATGACAATGTCGTCGAGGTTGGTTCCGGTGAACAACCCTGCCGCGGTGGCTGCGGTCACCCATGTCATCGACGCGGTCCTCTCGACCGATCCGCCTGGATACTTACCGTCCTCTCGCTGGGCCCACAACCGGGATCTCCTACCTGACCGGGTTGTTCTGACCGAGGTCTGGTCACCATCGCCTGACCTAGAAGTACAGCTGTCTAGCCCACGTCGCCAGTTGGCTGCTTGATTTGATTACCACTGAAATATTAGTGCTCCTCATCCAACCATGTCGGCGCTGATGCTCCTGTTCGCTCGGACGAACCGCATCGCACCGTCCTCCAGTCGGCGATACCGGAGGGTCATGACATCGTGGAAGTAGCTCATCCCGAGCCGCCATGGCTTCCGCGAACCGGCGCGGGGGAACTGGTCAATCGAGCGCAGCACATAGCCGGAGGAGAAGTCCAGCAGGGGTGCCTCGGTGAGCCTCGGGTCGTTGTTGATCGGAACCGCCGCCACGAAGCCGTATTTGTCCATATGTCGAAGGACTCGGCAGACGAACTCGCCAACCAGGTCCGACTTCAGCGTCCACGACGCGTTGGTGTATCCGATGGTGAAAGCGAAGTTTGGTATCCCACTGAGCATCATGCCCTTGTAGGCCAGGGTTTCGTTGACAGACACGTCTCGACCGTCGACGCTGAGCTGGATTCCGCCGAAGGCCAGTAGCTGCAGGCCCGTTGCCGTCACGACGATGTCGGCGTCGAGTTCCGCGCCGGACTCCAGACGGAGGCCGTGCTCGGTGAAGGCGGCGATGCGATCCGTGACCACGCCGGCGCGGCCGTCGCTGATCACCCTGAACAGATCTCCGTCAGGAACCAGACACAGCCGCTGGTCCCACGGGTTGTAGGTCGGCTTGAAGTGCTTGTCGACGTCGTATCCAGCCGGGAGCTGTCTGGCCGTCGTCGTGCGTATCCATTTCCGGACCTTGTGCGGTCGCCGGCGGCTGAGCTGGTAGATGGCCGCGGTGACCACGATGTTCTTCCAGCGCGTGACCGCATGCGCGCACCGGACACCGAACATCCGCCGCAGCCGGTCGGCGACGAAGTCCTCGCTGGGCAACGACATGACGTAGGTCGGCGAGCGTTGGAGCATCGTGACGTGCTCAGCTCGTCGCGCCAACGCCGGCACCAGTGTCACCGCCGTGGCCCCGCTGCCGATCACCACGACCCGCTTTCCCATGTAGTCGAGGTTCTCCGGCCACTGCTGCGGATGCACCACCTGTCCTCGGTAGGCCTCAATCCCATCGAACTCCGGCGTGTATCCCCGGTCGTAGCGGTAATAGCCACTGCAGATCAGGAGGAACCGACAGGTGATCACCGTCGTTCCCCCGCTGTGGACCGCCTCGACGGTCCAGCGGGCGTCGGCACTGGACCATGACGCGTGTGTTACCCGGTGGCCGAAACGGATCCACTGATCGACACCGGCCTCCACCGCCGTGTCGCGAACGTACCGCAGAATCGACTGCCCATCGGCAATCGCCGTGGCCTTGGTCCACGGGCGAAATCGGTAGCACAGAGTGTGCATGTCCGAATCGGACCGGACACCGGGGTAGCGAAACAGATCCCAAGTGCCCCCCATCGTGTCACGTGCCTCAAGGATCAGGTAAGACTTTCCTGGGAACGCGGCCCGCAGGTGGCACGCGGCGCCGATGCCGGAAAGGCCAGCGCCGACGATCAGGACATCGGTATGTTCACTCATTCAGGTCCCGTCCAGTCGGCCCGAAACGGCCGCACCCGCGGCCAGCGATGTCGTGGTGGCGTGGCGTTCGTCGACGTACGACCACGCGACCGCCCTTGTCGGGCGCGTTGGCAACTCCCCTCGAAGATACGCGTTCGCCTGGCTGTTGGGTCGGCATGATCGCGTAGTCGCGCAGCAGGGTGCGGAGCACAACGTCCATCTCCATCTGCGCGAAGGCGGCGCCGATACACCGTCGCGCGCCACCGCCGAACGGGATCCATTTGTAGACATCGGCCTTGCCGTCAGTGAACCGGTCGGGGTCGAAACTGCCAGCGTCCGGGAACACGCTGTCGTCATTGTGGATCAGCGAGATGCTCACGAGCACGTATTGTCCTCGGGTCAGGGTCCACCGCCCCACTCTCATGCTCGGCGCGAGCACCTTACGCGGCACGAAGTCGATGACCGGGCGCACCCGCTGCACCTCCATGATCGTCGCTTGGCGCAGCTGCGATCCCCCGGCGTCGCATTCCTCGGCCAGACGCCGCAGCATCGGCGGATGTCGACGGAGCCGCTCCACGGCCCAGGCGAGAGTGGTGGCCGTGGTCTCATGACCAGCCGCAAGCAACGTGAGCAGCTGATCAGCGATCTCGCCGCGGCTCATACCGGCGCCATTCTCGTACCTGCTGCGCAGCATCAACGCGAGCACGTCGTCCCGTCTGTCGAGCTCGGTATGGTGAACCGCCCTGTCGATCAACCGGTCGACAGCCGCGTCATAGGCGCGGCGGTACCGGGCAAAACGTTCCCACGGGCTGAATGGACCAAGGGTGATACGGGGTAGGGGGAGCAGGGCCAACCTCGATCCCAGCGCGACCAAGCCGGGCAACAACTCGCGCAGTGTCCGCAGGTCACCGCCATCCGCGCCGAATACCGCGCGCAGGATGGCATTGAGCGTGATGCGTAGCATCGACTCCAGCGTGGCGAACTCACGGCCGTCCCGCCACGAAGCCATTTCGCGGACTGCCTCTTCCTCGATGATCTTTTCATACGTCTTCAGGCGAGGACCATGGAACGGGGGGACGAGCAGTTTGCGCTGTCTCCTGTGCGCCTCTCCTGCTAGGGCGAAGAATGACCCTGGGCCGAGAAATGGCGCAAGGATATTGTCCGCGTTGTCGACGATCTCCGGGCTGGTGGTGAACAGTTGCCGGATCTCCCCCGGGTCACTGAGGACCAACGACTTGCCATAGACCGCCACATCGATAGTGAATGCTGAACCATAACGATCACGCATCCGCCGCATCGCCTGCTGTCGCGCGAGAAGAGCGATCGCGGTCTGAATGAACCGTGGCGCCGAGGGGCCATCTGGCAGCGTCGGGGTCGGCACGGTACAACCTCCAGTGAGCGGTACGTCAGCGTACCATGACGTACGGTACGCCGACGTACCGTCTGGACGCAAGGCCTCGTGGCGTGGCAACGACTACGGTGGCAGGCGTGACCGCCACCCAGGACAGCCATACGACTGATCCGGTCGCCGAAGTGTCCGCCGAGTTCCGACGCCGACTGTTGGATGGGATGGCCGCGGCCATCGAGGAACGCGGATTCCGCGACTCGACCGTCGCCGACGTCGTGCGGCATGCCCGTACGTCCCGCCGTACCTTTTATGAGCACTTCGCCAACAAGCAGGCGTGCTTGATCGTTCTGCTGCAGGAGATGAGCAGCCGTATAGCGCACCAGATCGAGGCCGCCGTTGATGGCCACTCTCCCTTGGAAACACAGGCAAGGCAGGCGATCGAGGCATGGATCGCCGCGAGTGAGTCCAGTCGGGCGCTCACCGTGAGCTGGATCCGTGACCTGCCGTCGCTGGGGTCCGCCGGTCGGCAGGTCCAGCGAGGCTGGCTCGACATGTTCAGCGCGCTGGTCCAGCGGCTCGCCAACACCCCGGAGTTGCTCGCGAGTGGGGTCTCACCGCCGTCACGTCAGACCGCGATCATGCTCGTGGGCGGGTTGCGCGAGCTCATCGCGGTGACGGTCGAGGATGGCGATGCCATCAGCGGCATCATCGACGTGGCCGTCGACTGCGTCCTGGCCGTTCTGGGGCCACGCCACTGACGGGAACCTGGCCCGTTCGCCGCCGCGTCAGTGCCCGTCCTGCTGCGCGACAAGGAACTGTTGCCAGTCCTGAAATCCATCGCCCATGTCCTGGACCAGGCGAGCGAAGAACCGGCTCATCTGGTCTATCCGCACTCCGGTAGGCGTAGCGGCGCCGAAAATCTCTACTCCCTGCTGAGCGGTGCGAGCCCACATGGCATTGCGTCGCGCGCTGGACATCCACGCCCGGAACCAGACATCGTCGCCCACAGTGTACCGATCGCGCCGCTGCCGGGCCTCGCGTTCGCGGCGGACCAACTCCAACCCCTCCAAGTATCCGATGGCCTTGGACACCGACGCGGCACTGACCTGCAACTGTCCGACCAGCTCCGCGGCGGTGAGGCTTGCGGAGTCGGTGAGGAACAGGCAGGCCAGCACTCGTGCGGCCATCCGAGGTAGTCCTATGTGCACCATCAGCTCGGTGAGCTGCCCGCCGTATGCGCGTACCGCTTCGTGATCACGGCCATGGACGTCGTGCATGGCGGGGGATTCCTCTGGTGGGGCTGGCCTGTGCCGGCGCGCGCGTTGTCTGGTCGCCTGGTGTGCTTGGTCTGCCCGGTAACCGTGGGCCCCACCGTTGCGGGCCACCTCACGGCTGATGGTCGACGTTGGGCGACCTAGTCTTCTCGCGATCTCGGCGTAGCCGAGTCCTTCGGTCAGCGAGGAGGCGATGTGCTGACGATCCTGGTGAGTGAGTCGACCTCCCGGCATCCGGATGCGTCTCCTTCCGCTTGACGGTGGCGCCCAGTGTGCGTTCATGGGCAGAACATTGCAACAGGCTGGCCGGCGTGTGTTGCATTTCTCGACACAGTCATTGCAATATCACTCGACTTTCCTTTGTTTTAAGGGACCAATCCCAGACAGCAAGATTGACATCTACTCAAACGCAACGTAGCTTTTGGCCTGATCGAACTGTCTGGCACGACGAGATGGATCAAGGAAAGGCGCAATGAGGACAACGGACGAGGACGTCGTGCTCGACGTCGACGACCTGCGCATGCGCTACGGCAAGACCGACGTGTTGCACGGCGTGACGTTGCGGGCCCGCCGCGGCGGAGTACTGGCCCTGCTCGGTCCGAACGGAGCCGGTAAGAGCACCATGATCGAAATTCTGGAGGGATTCCGGATGCGGTCGGCGGGCCGCGTCCGGGTACTCGGCGTTGATCCGGCACGCGGCGACGAGCGGTGGCGAGCCCGGGTCGGGATTGTGCTGCAGTCCTGGCGAGATCACGGCAACTGGCGGGTGCGTGAGCTGCTCGGACATCTAGGTTCCTATTACGCCTACTACTCCACCGACGAAATCCAGCGACCGTGGGACGTCGACGAGCTGCTTGCGGTGGTTGGCCTGACCGAGCATGCCAAGAAGAGGATCAAGACCCTCTCCGGTGGTCAACGGCGTCGGCTGGACGTGGCGATCGGCATCGTGGGCCGCCCCGAACTGCTGTTCCTGGACGAGCCCACCGCGGGATTCGACCCGCGGGCCCGGCACGAGTTCCACGAACTCGTGCGCGGCCTCGCTGACACCCTCGGGACCACGATCCTGCTCACAACCCACGATCTCGACGAGGCCCAGAAACTCGCTGCCCGCATCGTCATCCTCAGCTCCGGCAGGATCATCGCGGACGGCTCGGCAGACGAGTTGGCACGGCGGATCGCGGGCCAGGACGACGTGCGCTGGACCCGGGACGGACAGCGCTACGCGCGGTCGACAACGGAGTCGACGACGTTTGTGCGCGACTTGTTCCACCGACACGGCGAGGAGATCAGCGAGCTGGAGGTCCATCGAGCCTCATTGGAGAAGACCTACCTCTCCCTGGTACGTCAGGACGAATCCGCCCAGGAGCTCACCGCGACACACGCATCGGAAGGTGTAGTCCGGTGAACCCGACCATCGGAGCGGTTCGGGCCGGTCTTGCCCGAGGCCTGATTGAGTTGCGACATTCGTTCACGAGTTTCTCGGAGTTGTCGGGGCACCTGTTCTGGCCCCTGTTGATGGTGGTAGTCCTGTTCTTCGTGCAAAACTCGGCAGTCGGGCCGAGCGGATTCTCGCTGAGCGCCTTCTTCCTGCCGAGCATGCTCGGGATGAGCGTCGCGTTCAACGGCTTACTTGGCATGAGCGGTTTACTGTCCGCTGATCGCCGGGATGGCACCTTGCTGCGTGCCAAAGCGATCCCGAACGGCATGCTCGGCTACCTCGTCAGCAAGATCATCTACGTGGGCGGCGGTCTGATCGCCGATCTCGCGATCGTCCTGATCACCGGATCCATGCTGGTCGACAGCCTGACGCTCGGCCGGCTCGGCTCGTGGCTGGCCCTGGCTTGGATACTCGCCCTTGGCATGGTGGCGGTCCTGCCACTCGGCGCCATCCTGGGATCGCTCAACTCCGGCTCCGGGGGCAGCCAGGGGACGACCATGCTGACGATCATGGGGCTGGTGGCCGTCTCCGGCATCTTCTATCCGATCACGGCGATGCCGCAGTGGCTGCAATGGATCGGCCAGTCCTTTCCGATCTACTGGCTCGGGCTTGGTATGCGCTCGGCGCTGCTGCCCGACAGTGCGGTCAGCGCGGAGATCGGTGCATCGTGGCGACATCTGGAGACCGCCGCGGTACTCGGCGCCTGGGCCACCTTCGGTCTGATCATCGCGCCGATCGTGCTGCGCCGGATGGCGCGCCGAGAGTCGGGCTCCAGCGTGGCCGCACGCCGTGAGAAAGCACTGCGGCAGCTCGGGTGAGCAGTCGCGGAACGCGTGATTGCCCGGAACCCTTCTCACTCGGGCACAAGACGCGACCCTCGGCGAGTACCGGCCCAACGGCCGTGACGCATCGCGACGTGCCCAGCTTGCATCACCCACGCGATACCGGTGGGCGGCACGGCCGGATTCGAGAAGTCTCCGGAGTGGCCGATTTCCGCCGGGTCGAAGCAGACAAGGTCGGCGACCTTGCCTATGGCGATGGTCCCGCGTCCCGGTACACCGAAAATACTCGCGGGCAACGACGTCATCCGGCGAATCGCCTCGGGCATGTCCAGCACGCCCCGGTCACGCACATAACGCCCAAGCAGCCGCGGAAAAGTGCCGTACTGGCGGGGGTGTGCCAGACCCCCGAACACCGCTGTCCCGCCGTCCGAACCAATCGCCGTGAAGGGTGACCGCAGGGCCGTCTCCATGTCTTGCTCGGACATGTCGAACACCGCTATCACCGAGTCGAAGTCCTCCTTCATGAGGACATGGATCAAGGCGTCGAACGGTTCGACCTGGAGATGGTCGGCGATGTGCTTGAGCGTCATCCCCGCGAAGCGGTGATCACCGGCGGCGACCACTATCCGCTCATAACCGGCGGACGCGATGATGTTCTCCCATGACGCGTCATCAGCTGGCTCCTCAACCTGTCTGCGTAGTTCGCTGAGCACTGATGGATCATGCAGGCGCCGGCGCATCGCACCGCTGCCGCCATCGTGGACCCAGGGCGGAAGACAGACCCTCATTGACGTGGCCGCGGCGTCGTAAGGGTAGACATCCTGAGTGACTGGGACGCCATCGGCACGAGCAGCGTCGAGAACCTCCAAGGCACGGGCGACGCCGCCCCAGTTCGACATTCCCGCCGACTTGAGGTGAGAGATCTGGACACGACAGCCAGCGCGGCGTCCGATGACAAGAGCCTCGTCAATGCTCTCGAGCAGCCCTGAGCCCTCGTTGCGCATGTGCGTGGCATAGACCCGACCTGGTGGAAGATAGGCGGCCAATGCCGCGAGTTCCTCCGTGTTGCTGTACAGGCCGGGCGGATAGATCAGCCCGGTCGACATACCGAACGCACCGGCCTCGAGCCCCTCGGCCAACAGCGCACCCATGGCACGGACGTCCTCCGCGGTCGCCTCCCGCGAGACCGGTCCCATCACCGCGAGCCGCAACTCTCCATGACCGATCAGTGGGCAGCTGTTGGTCACGCCGCGGCGCCGGTCGATGATGGTGAACAGCTCGGCAACACTGCGCCAGTGTTCGTATCGGAACGTGGCGGCGTTACACACCGAACGCAGGAACTCATTGTCACCGTTGGCTGCCACAGGTGCCAAGGATGTACCGCAGTTTCCGGTGACCTCGGTCGTCACTCCTTGGCTGATCTTGGCCAGATCGTCTTCCGTGAGAAGCGGAGCCTCGTCGGCATGGGAGTGCACGTCGATGAACCCTGGACAGACGACCAAGCCGCCGGCGTCAATTCGGGGCGAGATCCGGTCGGAGGAAAGGCTGTGCGGCGGGGCGATGGCTTGGATGACCCCGTCTTCCACGACCACATCGCCGGGGTATCCGGCCGCACCAGTTCCGTCGACAATGGTGGCATCGCGGATGACCACTGAACCACCGGCACCGTGTTCTCCGGTCAACACGAACCTCCCGGCAACTCGGGAAACCTGCACTGTTCAGGAAACGAAGCCGACTGCCTCCGCCTCATAGGTCTCGGCCAGCGCGGTCCAGATCACCGTTGCGACGTGGTCCGAACCCGGCGGTACTCGGTCAACATCGGCGATCCGATTGGCGACAACGACGAGGGTGGCGCCACAGCTGCGATCAGTGCCACCCAAGGCGGTGAAACCGCCGTAGGTTCCCGTGTGCCCCTGCCAAATCCGCTCACCCACCACGACGCGACGGGTACCCAACCCATAGGTTTCTCCGATAGCGGCCGCCTGCGGAGTCGGTGCGATCATCTCCCGCACCGTGGCCGACCGCAGCAGCCGAGTGTGAACAAACAACTCGTCAAGGAACTGTGCGGCGCCCATCGCCGTGCCGGCGAACGCCCCATCGGCGAACGGCAGCCCGTACAGGTCGGTCGGGATGCCGCGCGCACCGTAAGCCGTGAAATAGTCCAGCAGCGTGCCATCCCGCTGAACCAGGTAGCCGTGCGCGAGGCGGGGCAGAGCACTCTGCGAACGATAGATCGTCATTCCACCACCGGCACACGCGACAAAGTCCATACACGCACGCTCGAGCGCTTCGGTGTCGCCGACGATGCTGCTCAGCACGTGCCCGAGGACGAGGTAAGCGGCATTCGAGTAGTCCCAATGTTCACCGGGATCGACCGGGTTGTGGATACCCGCCGCCAGCATGTCGAACGTGTAGGGCCGGTTCGGGTCGTAGTGCGAGCCGGTGCCCGCGCCCGGCCCCCCTGGCGGGAAGAACGGCGTGACCTTCGG
>Ga0213875_10001446_pt1 | contig 15389 bp, 10 predicted proteins | sample BarmaccomBMRX_R8_FD_160105 | JGI IMG/M metagenome (GOLD analysis project Ga0213875, IMG submission 160105) | Root-associated microbial communities from Barbacenia macrantha in rupestrian grasslands, the National Park of Serra do Cipo, Brazil - RX_R8 | ecosystem: Host-associated > Plants > Roots... | reverse complement strand
CGCGCGCCGGGATCACCCGGCCGTAAGCGCGCCGGGCCTCCTCGGCGAACCAGTCGATCACATCGGCGCCGGCCAGCGTCTCGCCCTTCGCTTCGGGCAGCGGCTTGCCCTGCTCCATCGTCAGCAGCGGGGCGATCGCATCGGCCCGTTCGCGCAACAGCCCGGCGGCCTTGCGCATGACCTTGGCGCGGTCGAAGGCGGACACCTTGCGCCAGAGGTGAAAGCCTTTCTCGGCGGCGGCGAGGGCGCGATCGAGGTCGCCGCGATCGGCATGCGCCACGGTGCCGATCGGTTCGCTGGTTGCCGGGTTGACGACCGGGATGGTGCGGCCGGCCGCGGCTGCGGTCCATGCGCCGTCGATGAATAGCAATACGTCAGGGTACATCCGCCGCTTCCTTTCCGTGCGTCAGGGTCATGTGGCACCCCGGCGCCGGCCTCGCAACCGGCGCCGGCGAGCTATTCGAAGCTCAGCTCGCGCTCGCCGAGCGGGGCGAAATAGGCCTCGACCGTCGCCTCCTCGATCTCGGCCAGGCTGGCCGGCCGCCACCGCGGATCGCGGTCCTTGTCGATCAGCATCGCGCGCACGCCTTCGTAGAAATCGTGCGCGGCCATGACATGCTGCGTCAGGCGGTATTCGAGCCGCAGCGCGTCGTCGATATCGAAGCCGCGCCCGATATCGAGCTGCCGCAAGGTGATCTTCAGGCTGGTCGGCGATTTCTGGAGGAGGCCGTCGCGCGTCTCCGATGCCCAGGCAGCGTCCGCGCCCCGCTCTGCGGCGAGCGCGTCGAGAATGGCCTCGATGCTGTCGTGCCCGAAGTTGCGGTCAATCGCCTGGCGCCGCGAGGCGAGCGGCGCCGGTCCGGGATCGCCGGCGACGGAGGCGAGCAGTGCGTCGATCTGCGACCGCTCCCCGCCGTCTTGCCAGCGCAGCGCTCGAAGCGCCTCGACCAGCGGCTCGATGCGATCTTGCGGCACGAAATGGGTGGCGAGCCCGCAATAGAGCGCATCCGCCGCGTTCAGCCGTGCTCCGGTCAGGCCGAGATAGCGGCCGGTGCGGCCCGGGCAAGAATTGAGGAACCGCGTCGCGCCGACATCGGGAAAAAGCCCGATCGCGGTCTCCGGCATTGCCAGCAGCGTCCGCTCGGTCGCGATGCGGTAGCCGCCGTTGACCGAGACCCCGGCGCCGCCGCCCATCGTGATCCCGTCGATGATTGCGATATAGGGCTTCGGGAAACGGTGCACGCGGCGGATCAGGCGGTATTCCTCCCGGAAGAACACGGCTGTCAGCTCCGGGTCACCCGCGATGCCGCGCCCCGCCTCGTAGACCGCTCGTACATCCCCGCCGGCGCAGAAAGCCCGGCCGCCGGCGCCGCGGATTACGACGGCGTGAATCGAGGGATCGTCGGCCCAGCCCTGCAATGCCGGGTCGAACCGGCGGTAGATGTCGAGGGTCAGCGCATTCAGCGCTTGCGGCCGGTTCAGCAGGATCGTCGCAAGCCCGCCCGCGCGGCCCAGCAGGATCTCGTCGGAAGCAGGCATGATGCGCGCAGAGCCCTTTGCCGGTGTCTTCACAACCTATAGCGGGAGGACAAGCGGCGTATCGATTTTCCCGCTGTCGAGCACTGGGCCGCAAACTGCGTCGGAGCCGCGGTACCTCCATCCCCGGATCGGCGCCGCCCCTGGGTCAATCGGCGGCGATCGCAACCTTGCGGGCGAGCAGGTCCGCGATGGCGGCCTCATCGAGCCCGGCTTCCCGCAGGATCTCGCGCGAATGCTCGCCGAAGCGCGGCGCCGGCTGACGCATCCCGCAATCGGCGGCGCCGAACCGGACCGGCGGGCGCGCCATGCGGAGGCGTCCCTCGGAGGGATGGTCGAATTCGGGGAAGAACGCCACCGCCGCCAGATGGTCGTCGCGCGGCACGGCGGACAAGGAATTGACAGGACCGGACGGAATGTCCGCTGCCCGCAATTGCGCGAGCCAATACGCGGTCGGCTTCTCGCGCACGCATTCGGCGATCAGGGCATAGAGTTCCGCGACGTGACGGCTGCGGGTCTGGGCATCGGCAAGGCGCGGGTCGTCGTTCAACTCGGGACGGCCGGCGATGCGGAAGAAGTCGCGCCAGTGCCGGTCGGTATAGGGCAGGATGCAGACATGGCCGTCCGCCGTCTTGTGCGGTCGGCGGTCGGGGGCCAGCATGCGCGAATAGCCGGGCTCGCCAAGTGGCGGCTCGAAGGTCAGGCCGCCGAGATGTTCGGCCATCACGAACGCGGTCAGGGTTTCGAGCATGGGGACCTCGACGGCCTGGCCTTCGCCGGTCCGCTCGCGCTGCAGCAGCGCGGCCATGATGGCGTAGACCATCGTGATGCCGACGGTCTTGTCGCCGATCAGGGTCGGCACGAAACGCGCCTCCCCCGCCGTCGCTTCCTCCAGCGCGACGAGCCCCGCGGCGCCCTGGATGATGTCGTCGAAGGCCGGCCGGTCGGCGCGCGGCCCGTCCTGGCCGTAGCCCTGCGCCGAGCAATAGACGAGACGCGCATTGACCTCGCGCAGCCGCTCATAGCCATAGCCGAGCCGCGCCATCGCCTGCGGCCGCATGTTGTGCATGAACACATCCGCCTGCGCCGCCAGGCCGAGCATAGCGGGCGCCGCCTCCGGCCGCTTCAGGTCGAGGACCAGCGAGCGTTTGTTGCGGTTGAGGTTGAGATAGACATGCCCCATGTCGCGATGCCGCGACGGTCCCGCGTAGCGCATGATGTCGCCGTCCGGCGACTCGATCTTGATCACGTCGGCCCCGAGATCGCCGAGGATCTGCGATGCCAGCGGACCGAGCACGACGGTCGTCAGGTCGATGATCCTGATGCCGGCAAGCGGCCCGGGCCGCGCCTCGGTCACCGCGCCGCTCCGTCCAACCCGGCAGCGCGGCCAGGACCGCGCCGAGCATAGCGGCCAGAACCGCACATCGCACCCACCTCCATCGTCGATCCGAACGACCGCCCGCCGCCTCTGGCTGGCGCCGGAAACCGCCGGGCGCAATCGGTCTTCCGTCGGCAAGCGCGCGGCAAACGCGGCGTAGCGCCCAAGCTTGACAACGGCCCGCAAAGCATGGAACTGGCGACCCGCATCTCACATCGGAGGGAAATCATGCGGCCTGCGACCGGGCTTCTCCTAGCGCTTGTTGCCTCGACCGCGCCGCTGCTGCTTTCGCCGGCGCCCGTAGCCGCGACCGAGCTGAACCCGGCCGCAGTGACGTTCAAACTCCCCGACCAGATCAAATGGAACGAAAATCCGCAAGCCGGCAACGCCAATGCCGTGCTGTACGGCGATCCGACCAAGCCGGGCCTCTACATCCAGCTGGTCAAATGGTATCCGGGCCATATGAGCCACCCGCACTTCCACCCGAATGACCGCTTCATCACCGTGATCTCGGGGACCTGGTGGGTCGGCAGCGGCAGCAAATTCGACCCCGACGCGACCGTGCCGATGCCGCCCGGCAGCTTCGTCACGCATTACGGTAAGCAGGTTCACTATGACGGCGCGAAGGACGGCCCGACCGTCATCGAAATCGTGGGCGACGGTCCCGCCACGGCCACACCAGCCGAACAGAAATAGCGAGAGAACGCGACGGGGCGTCGATCCGACAACCGGTTGCGCCCACACGCGGCTGTTGCGCAGCGCGGTCGGGAAATGGTGATAATCCGGCAAGAGGGCGCCCGCGACGGCGCTCCTCAACCAGGGGAGGAACTATGCTCCGCATTTTGGCGAAGCGGGCTGCGGCGCGGCTCATCGCGACCTTATCGGTCCTGGCCGGTGCAGCAGCCGGGGTGTCGGCCCAGCCGGCGCCCAGCGGAGAGCCGCTCACGATCGGGTTTTCGATGGCGCTGACCGGCGGGCTCGCGCTCAACGGCAAGATGGGCCTGCTCGGGATGCAGCTCTGGGCCGAGGACGTCAATGCCAAGGGCGGCCTGCTCGGCCGGCCGGTCAAGCTCGTCTATTACGACGACCAGAGCAACCCGTCGCTGGTCCCGGGCATCTACACGAAGCTGCTCGATGTCGACAAGGTTGACCTGGTCGTCTCGGGCTATGCGACCAACATCACCGGACCCGCCTTGCCGATCGTGATCCAGCACGGCCGCGTCTTCATCGGCCTGTTCGCGCTCGATGTGAACGAGAACTTTCATTACCCGAAATACTTCTCGATGCTGCCGGTCGGCCCGGACCCGCGCCCGGCGATCTCGGAGGGCTTTTTCGACATCATCAAGGCCAACAAGGAAAAGCTCGGCCTTAAGACGATCGCGCTGGCGGTCGGCGACGGCGAAGCGACCCGCAACACCGCCGACGGCGCGCGGGTAAACCTGAAGAAGGCCGGCCTCGACGTCGTCTACGACCGGACCTACCCGCTGACGACCACCGACTACACCCCGATCGTGCGCGCCCTGCAGGCGACCAATGCCGACATCGTCTATCTATCCTCCTACCCGCCGGACAGCGTCGGGCTGGTTCGCAGCGCGAACGAGTTGGGGCTGAAGGCCAAGGTGTTCGGCGGCAATCTGACCGGGCCGCAGAGCACGACGATGAAGACGTCGCTCGGCCCGATGCTGAACGGCATCATCACCTTCGATTGGTGGCTGCCGGCTCCGGCCCTGCAATTCCCGGGCGTCATGGACATGCTGAAGCGCTATCAGGAGCGCGCCGCCAAGGAAGGGGTCGATCCGCTCGGCTACTATCTTGCCCCCTGGGCTTATGCGGATCTGCAGGTGCTGGGCGATGCGGTCGAGGGGACGAAGAGCCTCGACCAGGACAAGCTCGCCGAATATATGCACAGCCATACGTTTAAGACCCTGGTCGGCGACGTCGCCTTCGGCGAGAAGGGCGAATGGAAGCAGGCGCGCGTGCTGACCGTGCAGTTCCAGAACATCACCGGCACGAGCCTCGACGATTTCCGGGACGGCAAGGGCGAAGTCGTGATCGGACCCGAGCAGTACAAAGCCGGCAATGTGATCCTGCCCTATACGGAGGCTCGGCACTGAGCCGCACGCCGGCCCCGGCGGTCTCCCTCGTCAACCGCGCCGCGGCCGCAGCCGAAATCCCGGCGCATGGTCGGGCTGCAAGGTGATGACCGCCACCGGCAGCGGCGGCGGCCCCGCGGCCAGCTCGATGCGAAACGCCTGAACCAGCCGGGCCAGCACTAGGACGGCCTCGGTCAGCGCGAATTGCGCCCCGACGCAGCTGCGCGGACCGGCCCCGAACGGCAGGTAGGCGAAACGGTCCGGCGGCGTCGCGTCGGGCAGAAAGCGTCCGGGATCGAAGCGGTCCGGCTCGTCCCATAATTGCCGATGTCGGTGCAGGATCCACGGCACGATCAGCACGACGGCGTTGGCCGGGATCGTTACGCCCTCCGTGCGGTCGGCGGCGCGGGCCTGCCGCACGATCGAGAAGCCCGGCGGATACAGTCGCAGCGCTTCCTGCACGACCGCCCGCGTTATCGGCAAGGCCGGCAAGGCGTCGGCGGCAACTGACGGTCGCAGGTCGGCCGGCAACGCCTCGCTCGCGACGCGCTCCTGCACCGCCGGGCTCGCGGCGATCAGATAGAGCGACCAGAACAGCGCCACGGCGGTCGTCTCGTGGCCGGCGACGATCATCGTCGCAACCTGGTCGGCGAGCCGGCGCGCCGGCACCGCGCCGCCCTCGGCTTCGGCGGCGAGCCCCGCCGCGAGCAGGTCGAGCAGGTCGCGCGGCGCCTGTGGGCTGGCCTGTTCCTGCCGCGCGATCACGAGGCGTTCGATGAGCCGTAGCCAGCGCCGCCGGAACCGGAACCGCCCGAAATCCCGCGGGCTCGGCAAGCCGCGCGGGACCAGAAAGTCGAGCAATGCCGGGCGGCCGAGCCGTTCGGCGTAGTGCAGGATCTCGGCCCGCATGCTCGCCCCGAACTGTTCCATCTCGAGCGAGAACATCGAGCTGCCGGCAATGTCGAGCGCGACGCGCTGCAACCGCGACAGGAGGTCGACCTCTTCCCGCGGCAGGCGTTCCAGTTCCGCCACCAGCCCGTCGGCGGCGCTCGCGATATGCGGCGCGAGCAGCGGGATCGTGCGCGGCGCGAAGGCCGGCGCCACGGTGCGGCGCTGCTGCCGCCACTCCTCCCCTTCTGCCAGAAACAGCCCGTCACCGATGATTGGACGCAGGACCCGGACCACGGCCGCGGTGCGCCGGTAATTCTCCGGGTTTTCGACCAGCACGTGGCGGATCGCCGCGGGGCGGCTGAGGATGATCTGCTCGCGCCCGAAGAAATTCCGGGTCACGACGTCCTCCTCGAAAGCCCGCCGCGAAAAGGCTTCGAGCGCATTGGTCCGCAATGCCGCCGCGATGCCGCGCCAGGACAGCCGGTCGGGCGGCGCGTAGGGCAGGGGAAAGATCGGCCCGGCCAGGCCGCTCGTACCGACGCTACTCATCGGGGTGTCTCCGGTGCCGCGCGAGCAGCGGCAACAACAATAGCGATAGCAGCACCACCCCCCCGACCAGCAGCCACGCCTCGTTGAACGCGGCGGTCAGGCCGGCGCGCTCGACCATCGGCGCGACGAGGTCGCGGGTCGCCTGATCGATCGGACCGAGCGGCTGCCCCGTGAATTGGTCGAGAGGCAGACCGACAAAGCGGGCTGCCTCCCGGTCGCCGGCCTGCAGCCGCTCGACGAGCGCCGCAGCATGCTCCGGCGCGCGGGTTTCGACGATGCTGCCGATCAGCGCAAGGCCGACCGCGCCGCCGAGGTTGCGCATCAGATTGAACAACCCGCTCGCATTCGGCACCGAAACCGGCGGGAGGTGGTCGAGGGCCAGCGCCGTGGTCGGCAACAGGCAGAACATGAAGGCGATGCCGCGCGCGGCCTGCTGCGCCGCCAACCCCCAGAAATCGGTCGCGGGGGTCATGAAGCCGTTGCCGAGGCACCCGGCCGCGAGCATCGCGTAGCCGAAGCCCGTCAACAGCATCGGGTTGAGCCGGGTTTCGAGCAGGGTCGCCACCGGCGCGGCGGCGAGCTGCGCACCGCCGGTCACGATCATGATCGCGCCGATCTCGAGCGCATCATGCTCGCGCACCAGGCCCAAAAACAGCGGCAGCAGGTAGGTCGCGCCGTACAGCCCCACCCCGAGCATGAAGCTGAACCAGCAACCGATTGCGAAATTGCGTTCGCGAAACGGCGCGAGATCGACCAGCGGCGTCCGGTGCCGCAGACAACGCCGAATCGTCCCGAAGCCGCATCCGACGCACAGCACGGCGAGGGCCAGCATCGCCGGGCTCAGCCAGCCGCGCATCGGCGCCTCGCTCGACACGACCTGCAACGTCGCGAGAAACCCGGCGAGCAGCGGCGCCGCGCCGAGATCGGCACCGGCGATCTCGCGCCAGCTGCCGCGGTCGATCCTGACCATCGCGAGCGTCAGCAGCGTCACCGCGACCCCGGCCGGTAGGTTGATCAGGAACAGCCAATGCCACGAGGCGCGCTCGGTGATGAAGCCGCCGACGGTCGGTCCGAGGGTCGGGGCCAGCATCGCGAGGATGCCGGCGATCATCGTCGCGCGCGAGCGCTGCGGCCGCTCGAACATCACGAAGATCGCGGAGAAAACGATCGGGATCAGAAACCCGCCGAAGAAGCCCTGGACCACCCGCGCCGTGAGCATGCTCCAGAAGCTCCCGGCCGCCGCGCAACCCGCGCTCGCGACCGTAAAGCCGACCGTGGCGCAGGCGAAGGCGATGCGCGTCGAGGCCATCCGGGTCAGCCACCCGGTCAGCGGGATCGCGACGATCTCGGCCATCAGATAGGCCGTCTGCACCCAGCTCAACTGTTCGAGCGGGATGACGAGCCCGATCTGGATGTCGGGCAACGAGCTCGCCACGATCTGGATGTCGAGCACGGCCATGAACATGCCGACGCACATCGCGACAAAGCCGATCCATTGCCGCGCCGTCGCGTGGCCGTCCCCGGCGGACGGCCCCCCGACCGACCGCCCCGCTCGCCGTTCCGAAATTTCGATGCTGCTGGTCAATGACGGAGCGCCACGATGCGATAAAGTCGCCACGCTATAGCGAACGCGCGAGCGGGGTTGGAATCATGGCGAACAGTCTAGCGGGCGGCTGCTCCTGCGGCGCCGTGCGATATCGGCTCGACGACAGGCCGATCTTCGTCCATTGCTGCCATTGCCGCGACTGCCAGCGCCAGACCGGCACGGCCTTCGTGCTGAACGCGCTGATCGAGACGGACCGCGTCGCGGTGCTGTCCGGCGATCCGCAGCCTTTCGCGATGCCGACCGACAGCGGCCGGCCGCATCGAATCTTCCGCTGCCCGAGTTGCGGCGATGCCGTGTGGAGCGAATATGGCGGCCGCGCCGCACTGCGGTTCGTGCGCATCGGCACCCTCGACGATCCCGCCGCCCTCGTCCCCGATGTGCATATCTACACCCGCTCGAAACTGCCCTGGGTCGCGCTGCCCGACGGCGTCCCCGCCTTCGAGGCGTATTATGACGCCAAGACGCTATGGCCCGCGGGAAGCCTCGAGCGAGCCCGCGCGCTCCCTCGCTAAAGCGGGTCGCCGAGCAAGGGCGCGGCAGTGTTGCCGCGGCCTGGGATCGGGGAGCATTCTGGGCCGCATCGCTGCGATTTCTGGAGGATTCGATGCCGAGGCTTGCGGAGGATCTGTCGTGAACGGAGCGGAAAGCCTGGTGCGGACCCTGGTCGGCGGCGGGGTCAATGTCTGCTTCGCCAATCCCGGCACTTCGGAGATGCATTTCGTGGCGGCGCTCGACCGGGTCGAGGGCATGCGCTGCGTGCTCGGGCTGTTCGAGGGGGTGGTGACCGGCGCGGCGGACGGGTACGCGCGGATGACCGACAACCCGGCTGCGACCCTGCTGCATCTCGGGCCGGGCCTCGCCAACGGCATGGCCAATATGCACAACGCCAAAAAAGCCGCGACCGCGATGGTCAATATCGTCGGCGACCACGCGACCTACCACCGCCGCTTCGACGCGCCGCTCACTTCCGACATCGAGACAGCGGCGCAGCCCTTCTCGCATTGGGTCAAGACCTCTCCCGACGCTCGGCTGATTGCCGCCGACGGTGCGGCGGCGATCGCCGCGGCGCGCACCCCGCCGGGCCAGATCGCGACCTTGATCCTGCCCGCCGACACGGCATGGAGCGACGGCTCGGGACCGGTGCCGGTGACGGCGGCCGCAGGCCCGCGCGCCGCTTCCGGCGAGGCGGTCGAAGAGGCGGCGCGGGTGTTGCGCTCCGGCGAGCCGACGCTGATTCTGCTGGCCGGCCGCGCCTTGCGCGAGCATGGGCTCGACCTCGCCGGCCGCATCGCCGCAAAAACCGGCGCAAGGCTGATCGCGCAGGGCTCCAACGCGCGCACCCAGCGCGGCCGCGGCCGCGTCGCGATCGACCGCATTCCCTATGTCGTCGATCAGGCGCTCGGGGTCCTGGCGGGCTTGCGCCACATCATCCTGGTCGGGTCGAAGATGCCGGTGGCGTTCTTCGCCTACCCCGACAAGCCGAGCCTGCTGGCGCCGCCGGAAGCGGTCGGGCATGTGCTGGCAAGGCCGGAGGAGGATCTTGTCGGCGCGCTCGAAGCCTTGGCCGATGCGGTCGGCGCGCGCACCACCGCCGCCCCGATCGTCGACGACCCGCCGCCCGAGAAGGCCGGCGGCGCGATCACCCCGATGGCGCTAGGCGCCTCGCTCGGGGCGATGTTGCCGGACAACGCGGTCGTCGTCGACGAGGCCGTCACGACCGGGCGCGGCTTCTTCGCGCCGACCCGTTCGGCGCGGCCGCATGATTGGCTGTCCAACATGGGCGGCTCGATCGGCATCGGCATGCCGCTCGCGACCGGCGCGGCGGTGGCCTGTCCCGACCGCAAGGTCGTGACCCTGGAAGGCGATGGCAGCGGCATGTACACCGTGCAGGCCCTGTGGACGCAGGCGCGCGAGGGGCTCGACGTGACGACCCTCGTCTTCTCGAACCGCTCCTACGCGATTTTGCGCGGCGAGCTCGCCAATGTCGGGGCGGGAAACCCCGGCCGCAAGGCGCTCGACATGCTCGATATCGGCCGCCCCGACCTCGACTGGGTGGGCCTCGCGCGGGCGATGGGGGTTCCCGGCGCGCGGGTCGAGACGATGGAGGAATTCAACCGCCGCCTCGGCGAGGGGCTGGCCGCGCCGGGGCCGTACCTCGTCGAGGTCGTGCTTTGACGCGTGCCGCGCGCGCCATCGCCTGGCTGGCGTTCCTTGTCCTGTGTCTGATCGGCGCCCGCGCAGAGGCGGCCTGCACCGGAGCCGTTGCCGACCGCGGCGGTCCGATCCGGCTGGCCGCGGCCGAAGCGGAAGGCGCGGTGACGGTGACCTTCCTCGGGCATGCAAGCTTCCTGATCGAAAGCCCGGACGGGGTCCGCATCGTCACCGACTACAACGACTACATCCGCGCCCCGGTCACCCCCGACATCGTCACGATGAACAACGCGCATTCGACCCATTACAGCAATTCGGTCGAAGCCGGTGTCAAATACATCCTGCGCGGCTGGGATCCGGCGGGCGGCGTCGCGACGCATCAGCTCGAATACCGCGACGTGCGCATCCACAACGTGCCGACCAATGTCCGCGAGTACGGCGGCACGCGCTACAACGGCAACTCGATCTTCGTGTTCGACATCGCCGATCTTTGCATCGCCCATCTGAGCCATCTGCATCATACGCTGACCCCGGCGCATCTGGCCGATCTCGGCGCGATCGATGTCGCGATGGCCCCGGTCGACGGGGTGTGGACGCTGAACCAGGAGCAGATGATCGAGGTATTGCAGCAGATCAAGCCGAAGATCGTGATCCCGATGCACATCTTCACGCAGGATCGACTCGACAGGTTTCTCGCGCGCGCCGGTGACCTTTACGAGGTCCGGCGCGCGCCGGGGCCGAGCGTAGCGCTGTCGCGCGCCGAGTTGCCGGCGAAACCCGAAATCCTCGTGCTCCCCGGCGAATAGGACGGCCGCTCGGATCGCGCTCTGCCCGGAACTCGCTCCTATCGGTCCCGTTAACCCGGTGGCTGGCCGTGACAGCGCGAGCCAATCGCGCCGCGGGTCGTCGGCAGCCGGCTCTCGAGGCCATTCCGCCGCGCGGAATGCGATGCCGCGGCGCGGTGAGGTCCTCAGTAAAACTCCTCGGCGGCGCAGCGGGAGGCAACTCGGATCGCGGGTCGTCTGGCGCGAGTCGCCGCGCCGAAGACAGGACGGTATCCGACCTCGATCGGCGGCGGCCGGACAGCGACGGGCCGCAGGCGAGCATGTTGGGGGTGAAGAGCGCATGAGCAGCGCCGGGCGGCCGATGCGATGAGCGCCAACGCGAGGCGCGAAGGGCTGCGCATCTACAATTTGTTTCCGACCCTTGCCGGTCCGATCGGGCGCTGGACGGACGAGCTCCCGCGCATTGCGGCGATGGCGTTCAACGCTGTCTACGTCAACCCGTTTCACTACCCCGGCTTTTCCGGGAGCCTCTACGCGGTCAAGGACTATTACCGGCTGAACCCGCGCTTGCGGGGCGATGCGGGCGGTGCTGACGACGATTTGCTGCGCGAGTTTACCGAGGCGGCGTCCGGACACGGGCTGCGCGTCATCATGGACCTCGTCGTCAACCACACCTCGAAGGACAGCGAACTCGTCGCGCGCCGCCCGGACTGGTTCGCCCGCGACGAGGAGGGCGAAGTGATGTCGCCCTTCGCGGTCGATCCAGCCGACCCGACCCGCAGGACGGTGTGGGGCGATCTTGCCGAAATCGATTACCAGGCCCCCGGGCGCGACCAGATCGTCGGCTATTTCCAGCAGCTCGTGCGCCATTATGTCGGCCTTGGCTTCGGCGGCTTCCGCTGCGATGCCGCCTACAAGATCCCGGCCGAGGTGTGGCGCGCCCTGATCGAGGCGGCCAAGGATTGCGACCCGCAGACCGTCTTCTGCGCCGAGACCTTGGGCGCCGCCAAGGAGGAGGTCGCGGCGCTTGCGCAGGCCGGCTTCGACTACCTCTTCAACAGCGTCAAATGGTGGGATTTGGAGAGCCCTTGGCTGTTGGAGCAGTACGAGGAGTTTCGCCACATCGCGCCGTCGATCGGGTTTCCCGAAAGCCACGACACCGAGCGGCTCGTCACCGAGCTGCTCGCCGCCGGCTTTCCGGAAAGCGAGATCGAGCCGCGCTACCGCCAAGCCTATGCCTTTGCCGCCGGGTTTTCGACCGGGGTCATGATGCCGATGGGCTACGAGTACGGCTGGTCGCGCCGGCTCGACGTGGTCGCGACGCGCGACGACACGCGCGAACCGAACCGGTTCGACCTCAGCGGCTTCATCGCAGAAATCAATCTGACCAAGAAGGCAACCCCCGCGCTGAACGAGGAGGGGCCGCAGAAGCTGCTGTCGAGCCAGGACGATCCGCTGATCGCGCTATTGCGGCAGACCGCGGACGGGCGCGAGCGCGCCATCGTGTTGGTCAACTCGGACGAGCGCGAAGGGCGCGAGATCGACCGGCGCTCGCTGCTCCGCGCGGCTGGCCTCGCCGGCGACCGGGTCAGCCTCGGCGACGCCACGCCCGACGGGATGGCCAGCGAGATCGATGGCGCCATTTTCGTCGCGCCGCTCGAGGTCCGGATGCTGCGGGCGCATCTGCGCGCGCCGCGCCATGTGCCGACCGGGGATTGCCGCATTGGGAGCGGCGATCCCGGCCATCACCCGCTATGGCGGCCCGAGGCGCGGATCCTGATCGAGGACGTCTATCCCGAGGTCGATGGCGGCCGCTACCCGGTAAGGCGGATCGTCGGCGATGACTTTGCCGTGTGGGCCGACATCTTCCGCGACGGCCATGACAAGCTCCGCGCCGTCGCCCGATACCTGCCCGAAGGCGGCGAGTGGCAGGAGGCGGAATTCGCGTTCTTCGACAACGATCGCTGGGTCGCCCGCTTCCCGCTCGATCGGGTCGGCCGGTGGCGCTACACGATCGAGGCCTGGACCGATCGCTTCGCAAGCTGGCGCGAGGACATCGAGAAAAAATTGCACGCCGGGCAAGACGTCGGGCTCGAGCTGGACGAAGGGCGCGCGCTCGTCGAAGCGGCTCGGGACCGTGCCGAAGGCCTATCCGATCTGCTCGCTCGCCTCGATGCGGCGGCGGGCCCGACGGAGCAGAGCGAACTGATGCTCTCGGACGAGCTGCGCGAGGCTATGGCGCAGGCCGACGAGCGCGAGGACCCTGTCCGCTACCCCCGCGAACTGGAGATCGTCGTCGACCGTCCCGAAGCCGGGTTCGCCGCCTGGTACGAGATGTTCCCGCGCAGCCAGGGGCGCGTGCCGGGACAGAGCGCGACCTTCGACGATTGTATCGCGCGGCTGCCGGAAATCGCCGGGCTCGGTTTTGATGTCGTCTACCTCGTGCCGATCCATCCGATCGGCCGCATCAACCGCAAGGGGCGCGACAACAACGTCGTCGCGGCTCCCGGCGACCCGGGCAGCCCCTACGCGATCGGCGGGCCGGAAGGCGGCCATCGCGCGATCAATCCGGAGCTCGGCACGCTCGACGATTTCCGGCGCTTTCTCTCGGCGGCGGCGGCACTCGGCGTGGAGATCGCGCTCGATTTCGCGGTGCAATGCGCTCCCGATCACCCGTGGGTTCGCGAGCACCGGGAGTGGTTTCGCTTCCGCCCGGACGGCTCGATCAAATACGCCGAGAACCCGCCGAAGAAATACCAGGACATCGTCAACGTCGAGTTCTACAACCCCGATCGCGACGGGCTGTGGCGCGAATTGCGCGACGTGGTCCTGTTCTGGGTCGCGCAGGGGGTGCGGATCTTCCGGGTCGACAACCCGCATACGAAGCCGCTGCCCTTCTGGGAATGGATGATCCGGGAGGTCAAGGCGCGCTGCCCCGACACGATCTTCCTCGCCGAGGCCTTCACCCGGCCCAAGATGATGCGGGCGCTGGCCAAGGCCGGGTTCACTCAGTCCTACACCTACTTCACCTGGCGCAATACCAAAGCCGAGCTGATCGAATACCTGACCGAGCTGACCCGGGGACCGGCAAAGGAATATTTCCGGCCCAACTTCTTTGCCAACACGCCCGACATCCTGCCGGTGTTCCTGCAGGAGGGCGGCCGCCCGGCCTTCCGCATCCGCCTGGTTCTGGCCGCCACCCTCGCGGGCGTCTACGGCATCTATAACGGCTTCGAACTGTGCGAGAACGAGCCCATCCCGGAGCGCGAGGAATACATCCACTCCGAGAAGTACGAATACAAGGTGTGGGACTGGGACCGGCCGGGCAACATCAAGGAGGACATCGCGATCGTGAACCGCTTCCGTCGCGAGAACCCGGCGATGCAGGAATATCTGAGCCTGCGGTTTATCGAATGCGCCGACCCGAACATCCTCGCCTATGTCAAGATCGCGCCGGACCGCAGCAATGTCGTGCTGGTTGCGGTCAATCTCGACCCGCATGGGTTGCATGAAGGGGAACTGGTACTGCCGCTCGCCGATCTGGGCCTGCCTTCCGACGCGGCGTTTTCGGTGGAGGAGGCGTTTGCCGACGAGGTGACGGAGTGGCGCGGCGCGCGCCATCGCGTTCGTCTCGATCCGCAGGCCAACCCTGCGATCCTGTGTCGCCTCAGCGCCGCTGACCCGGCATGAGCCCGCCGGACGACGCGCCCGCGGCCCTGACCGGCGGCGACCCGCTGGCGCGTCCCGATGCGCTCGGCGAGACCAGCGATCCGCTCTGGTACAAGGACGCCATTATCTACCAGCTGCACGTCAAGGCGTTCTTCGACGGCAATGACGACGGCATCGGCGACTTCCAGGGGCTGACCCGCAAGCTCGATTATCTGCAGGATCTCGGCGTCACTGCGCTGTGGCTGCTGCCGTTCTACCCCTCGCCGTTGCGCGATGACGGTTACGACATCGCGGACTACAAGAACGTCAACCCGTCCTACGGCAGCATGGCCGACTTCAAGGCCTTCGTCCGCCAGGCGCATCGCCGCAATTTGCGCGTCATCACCGAGCTGGTGGTCAACCACACCTCCGACCAGCATCCCTGGTTCCAGCGCGCGCGGCGGGCCAAACCCGGCTCGCCGCTGCGCGATTTTTATGTGTGGAGCGACACCGACCAGAAGTTTCTCGACACCCGCATCATCTTTCTCGACACTGAGAAATCGAACTGGGCGTGGGACCCGGTCGCCCAGGCCTATTACTGGCACCGTTTCTACTCGCATCAGCCGGACTTGAATTTCGACAACCCGCGGGTGTTTCGCGCGGTCGCCAATGTCATGCAGTTCTGGCTCGATCTCGGGGTCGACGGCATGCGGCTCGATGCGGTGCCGTATCTGATCGAGCGCGAGGGCACC
>Ga0213875_10001445_pt1 | contig 15391 bp, 12 predicted proteins | sample BarmaccomBMRX_R8_FD_160105 | JGI IMG/M metagenome (GOLD analysis project Ga0213875, IMG submission 160105) | Root-associated microbial communities from Barbacenia macrantha in rupestrian grasslands, the National Park of Serra do Cipo, Brazil - RX_R8 | ecosystem: Host-associated > Plants > Roots... | reverse complement strand
TGGCTGGACCATCAAGGATATCGCACCCTCGCCCGATCCCGGCCAGGTCAGGGCGCAGGTGGAGTCCGGCCACCCGCAATACGACCTGTTCGAGACCGGGTCGAACGGCGACGCGATGAGCGAGGAGCAGGCCGACCTGCTGGCGCCTCTCGACAGGACGCTGCTCAACCCGCTGATCGCGAAGTTCCCTGACGGAGCCGGCTACGACCACAGCGACCACTGGGTCCAGTACGGCTTCTTCGGCGTGCTGCTGATCTGGGATACGCGCAAATGGCCGATGTCCGGCCCGCATCCGACCACGCCGGCGGACTTGTTCGATACGGCAAAGTTTCCCGGCAAGCGCTGCCTTTTCAAGTACCCGGAATACGGCGGCACACTGGAGTATCCGCTGCTCGCCGACGGGGTGCCGGCCGACAAGCTGTATCCGCTCGACGTGGACCGGGCGCTCAAGAAGCTCGACAGCATCAAGAACGACATCGTCTGGTGGAGCAGCGGTGCCGAATCGGTGCAGCGCATCGTCGATGGCGGCTGCGCGATGGGTGTCACCTGGCACGGCCGCCCCGCGCTGCGCCTGAAGGATGATCCGAACACGCCGATCGGCGTGAGCTGGCAGGGTGTGATGCTGATCGACTCCGGCTGGGCCGCGCCCAAGGGGGCCAAGCATGTGGACGCCGCCGACACGCTGCTCGCCTATGCCTTCACGCCGCGCAATCAGTGCAACTTCATCAACGCGCTCGGCTACGGCATTCCGATCGATCTGAGCTGCATCGATGCCTTTGGCAAGACCTGGGGCGTGACCGACGAACACCGCAAGATGACCGCGGCCCGGCAGAGTGCCGCCTACTACTCGCAGCACATCAAGGATCTGATCACCAGGTTCAATGCCTGGATCACGTCCTGAACCGCGCCCGACGGCTTGCGTGAGCGCCGCCTGGTGGGGCGATCGATGCAGATGGCTGCCCGTATCGTGGGCCCGAACATCGGCCGGTGCGCCATCTGCATCGTGAATCGAACCACCAGAAAGTCTGCTTGTGGGCCGATTCACGCTGCAGTCGGGAACCGACTGCAGCGATCGGACCACTAGCGTGACCACCAGCGTGCCCGGTGCGCAGGCGATGCCTCGCGCCCGGGCACTGCTGCCGCGGCCGGGGACCGTCACCGGCCTGCTGCTGCTGCTGCCGAGCCTGCTGCTGCTGCTCCTGCTGTTCGTCTTCCCGCTGGTCGTTGTGCTGTCGCGCAGCTTCACCGACCCGACCTTGGGCGCCGCCAACTACACCGCGCTGTGGCGCTCGCGCGCATTCCGCAACATCCTGCTCAACACCTTCGAGATCGCCGCCCTGACGACGGCGATCTGCCTCGCCGTTGGCTATCCCTTCGCCTATCAGCTCGCCCGCCTGCCGAGCCGGCTGGGTCAGTTGCTGCTGGGGTTCTGCCTGGTGCCCTTCTTCACCGCCATCCTGGCGCGGCTCTATGCCTGGACGCTGATCCTCGGTGATGCCGGCGTGCTGAACACGTACCTGATGCGCTGGGGCCTGACCACACATCCGGTCAGCCTGCTGTTCAACCGCATCGGCGTCATCGTCGGCATGGTGCACGTGATGCTGCCCTACATGATCATCGTCCTCTACTCGACGATGGTGGGTATCGACCGCTCGCTGCTCGACGCCGCGCAGAGCCTCGGCGCCGGACCTCTTGCGGCGTTCCGCCGGGTGTTCCTGCCGCTGTCGATGCCCGGCACGTACGCCGCCACGCTGCTGGTGTTCATCATTTCGCTCGGCTTCTTCGTCACCCCCGCGGTGCTCGGCGGCGGCCGCGACGTGACGATCGCCACCTTCGTGCGCCAGGAGATCGGCGTGCTCGACTGGGGTGCGGCGATGGCGATGTCGGCCGTGCTGCTGCTGGTCACCGGCGGCCTGTTCCTGCTGCTCGACCGGGTTTTCGGCACCGAGCGCCTGCTGGTCGGGGGCATGCGGCGGTGAGCCCACGATCGCTCTATCTTGGGGCCGCGCGCGCGGCGTTGTGGGCGCTGACCGTGCTGGTGCTGGTGTTCCTGATTTTTCCGCTGCTGGTCGTCATACCGGAATCCTTCAGCCCGAGCGCGATCCTGCAATTCCCGCCCGCCGGATTGTCGCTGCGCTGGTACCGCGACTTCTTCGGCAACGCGGACTGGCTGGACGCGCTGCGGCTGAGCATCGAGCTCGGCGTCGCCGTCGCGGTGCTGGCCACCTTGCTGGGGCTCGGCGCGGCGATCGGCGTGGTGCGGTTCATCGGCGTCGGCCGGGGCGCCATCCGTGCGCTGGCGCTTGCCCCGCTGATCGTCCCGGTCATCGTCACGGCGATCGCGCTGTTCGAGGTCATGACGCGGCTGGGCTTGGTCGGCAGCTTCGTCGGCCTGCTGCTCTGCCACACCGTGCTGGCGCTGCCGTTCCCGTTCTTCATCCTGGAGAACGCGCTGAAATCGGTGGACCCGACACTCGAAGACGCGGCGGTGAGCCTCGGAGCAAGCCGGGCGCGCGCCTTCCTGAAGGTCACGGTGCCGCTGATCGCGCCGAGCATCTTCGGCGCTGCCCTGTTCGCCTTCCTGGCGTCGTGGGATGAGGTTGTGATCGTGCTGTTCGTCGGAGGGGCGCTGCTGCAGACCCTGCCCGTGCAGATGTTCCAGTACCTGACGACCGAGGTGCGCCCGACGATCGCGGCGGCCTCGACCATGCTGATCGGCGCGCTGCTGTTGGGAATGCTGCTGGCGCGGCTGCTGCCGGCCGCGCGGCGCCGCGGCTATCGGCCGGGCACGTAGCCGGCGCGCTGCAAGTCCCATCCCTCCGCGGTCTTCGGCAGGCGCTCCTTGCTGATCCGCTCGCTCGGTGTCTTCGGGAACGCGTCGACGAAGCAGATGAAGCGGGGGATCTGGAAATACGCCAGGCGGGTCTCGCACCAGCGGATCACGTCCAGCGGCTCGAGGCTGCATCCCGGCCGGACGCGAATGAACGCCTTGATCGCCTCGTCCGCCAGTTCGTCGGGCACGCCGACCACGGCGCTCTCCTCGATGTCGGGATGGGCGTCGAGCACGCGCTCCACCTCGAGCGCCGCGATATTCTCGCCGCGGCGGCGGATGCTGTCCTTCAGCCGGCCGCAGTAGAACAGGTCACCCTCGGCGTCGATCCAGCCGAGGTCGCCGGTGTGCAGCCAGCCGTCGCGCAGCAGGGCGGCGGTCGCCTCGGGGTTGCGCCAATAGCCCGGCGTGATCAGCCCCGGCAGGCGGCCGCGCACCAGAATCTCGCCGCGCGCGCCAGCCTCGAGCGTCGTACCCTGCGCATCGGCGACGCGCACATCGAACCAGGGCAATGCCTGGCCGACCGCGCCGAGCTTGCCGGAGATATTCTGTGTCGCGAAGCTGGCGCACTCCGTCATGCCGTAGCCCTCGCGGATCGGGATGCCGAAGCGCTGCTCGAAGGCACGCCAGATGGCGACCGGACAGCCGCCGCCCCACGCCAGCCGGATGCCGTGCGCGCGATCGTCCGCGGCCGGCGCAGCCTTCAGCAGCAGCGCCAGCACGCCGCCCAGGAAGTGCAGTTGCGTGACGCCATGGTCGCGCACTTCCTGCCAGAAGCGCGACACGCTGAAGCGCTCCACCATCACCAGGCAGATGCGCCGCTGCACGGCCAGGATCAGCACCTCGCTGCCACCGATATGGTAGATCGGCTCCCACATGTGGAACACGTCGCCGTCGCCCGCCGCGGCGATCCGGCCGGCGGCGCAGGCCGAGACGCGCAGCATCCGGTCGGTGAGCAGCACGCCCTTCGGCAGGCCGGTCGTGCCGGACGTGTAGAGGATCATGACGACCGCGTCGGGATCGACCTGCGTCGCGATCGGCGAAGCGTCGGGGTGCCCGAGCAAGGCTTCCAGCGCATCGCTGCCGGCCTCGCCCCGCCAAATGACGGCGGGTGGCGCATCGATTGCGTCCAGCGCCGGCCGAAGCGTCTCTGCCAGCCGGCTTTCGGCGACGAGCGCGCGCGTCTCGCTGTTGCGCAGCAGGTGCTCGAGGCCGGCGCCGCGCAGATGGATATTCGTCGGCACCTGGCAGGCGCCGAGCTTGGCGAGCGCGAAGAACACCGCGACGTGGTCGGGGTGGTGGTCGAGCATCACGGCGACCCGGTCGCCGGCGCCGATGCCGCGCGCGGCGAGTGCGTGCGCCAGGCGGTTCGCCGCAGCCTCGATATCGCCGACCGTGCACCGGCGCTCGCCCGCCCGGCAATACACGGCATCGCCGTCGGTCCGGGCGCGGCGCGCGAGCAACGCGCCCACTGGCGTGTCGTCGTCACCCCAGGGAAATCGCTCGGCCCGATCGATCATCGACGCAGTCTCGCCCGCTCTGCCGGCCCTGCATATCGCCGCGCCCACCTTCGCGCTATACCGGCTTCATCGACAGGGCGAGCGATGCCGAACATGCAAGAGGACGTGCTTGCCCCCGACTTTTCGTGCGAACCCTACTGGACGGACGGGCTGGCGCCGTTCGCGTCCTCCGATCCGGCGACCCGGACGCCGCTCGACGTGGCGGTGATCGGTGCCGGCTATGCCGGGCTCTCGGCGGCGCTGACGCTCGCCGGGGCCGGCGCCGCGGTCGCGGTGTTCGAGGCGCGAAACATCGGCGACGGAGCATCCTCGCGCTCCGCGGGATCGCTCGGTCACGTCCTCAAGGCGAGCCTGCCCGATCTGCGGGCGCGCTACGGCGATGCGGTCGCGCGACGGATCTACGCCGAGGCGATCCTGGCGCGCGAGTTCGTCGAACGCCTGGTGCGCGACCACCAGATCGCCTGCGGCCTGCGGCGCAGCGGCCGGTTCATCGCCGCGCACAGCGCGCACGCCTTCGACCGTCTGCAACGCCTGCTGCCGGATTTGCGCGACAGCTGGGGCGACGTGGAGCTGATGCCGCGCGCCCGGCAGCGCAGCGAGATCGGCTCGGACGCGTTCTTCGGCGGCATCCGCCTGGCGAGCGTCGCCGCCTTGCAGCCGGCGCTGCTGCATCGCGGGCTCGCGCGGGCCGCGCAGCAGGCCGGTGCGGCGGTGCTGCAGCAGGCCGCGGTCACCGACATCCGGCGGCGCGACGCCGGCTTCGAGGTGATCACGCAGGCCGGCCGCTTCGCCGCACGGCAGGTGGTGATCGCGACGAATGCCGAGACCGCCCGCTACCCCGCCGTGTTCCGCGCGCTGCGCCGGCGAATGACGGTGATGCCGGCCTACGCGCTGGCGACCGAGCCGATCGCGCCGGACCGCCTCGCGCGCATCCTGCCCAGCCGCGCGCCGGTGAGCGACACCTGCAAGATCCTGCACTACATGGCGCCCAACGAGGACCAGACGCGCCTGATCATGAGCGCACGCGCCGGGCGCAGCGACGGCGGGCTGCACGCCAAGGCGCGGCGCATCTTCGCCTTCTTCGCCGAGCGGTTTGCCGATTTGCGGGGCATCCGCGTCACGCATTGCTGGACCGGCCGCTTCGCGCTGACCGGCGACTGGGTGCCGCATATCGGTGTGCAGGACGGCCTGCACTACGTGCTCGGCTGCTGCGGCACGGGGATTCCCATGGCGACCTATCTCGGCCACCGGCTGGCGCGCAAGCTGCTGGGCGCGGAGGAGGCCCCCACCGTGTTCGACCGCCCGCTGCCGGCGATCCCGGTCTGGCGCGCGAGCCCGCTGCTGCTGCCCCTGGCCGTGCGCGCCTATGCGCTGCGCGACCGGCTCCGCTGAGCTGCGATGCGGATCATCGGGCAATCGGACGTCGCCTCGCTGCGCATCGGCTTGGCCGACGCCGTGGCGGCGCTCGAGGCGGCGTTCCTCGCCGGCCGGCGGGGCGAGATCGACTGGAAGCCGAAATCCACGATCAGCCGCCCCGACGGCGCCTTCCTGATCGCCGCCCACGCCGCCTGGCCGGCGCGCAACCTCGGCCTGTTCCACAGCATTATGGGCGTGTCACCGGCGAACGTGCCGCCGGGCGCGCCGCACTACGCGACCGTGCAGCTTCTGTCGGACTACGCGAAGGGCGCGCCGCTCGGCATGATCGACGGGACATGGACCTCGACAATCCTGCCGGCCGCGGTGACCGCGATCGCCGCGCGCCGCTTGGCACGGCCGGACAGCGCGGTCGCGAGCTTCGTCGGCGCGGGCGCGCAGGCGCGCGTCAACCTGGAGGCGCTGCGCCCGATCTTTCCGTTGCGCGAGGTGCGCGTGCTCAGCCGCACGGCCCGCTCCGCCCAGGCATTTGCCGACCACGCGGCCGGGTGCGGCCTACGGGCGCGCGTGTGCGACGACCCTCGGGCGGCGCTGGACGGCGCGGACATCGTCGTGAGCAGCGTGCCGGGCAGCGCCGGCCTGCAGCCCTTCCTCGACCCCGATTGGGTGCCGGAGGGCGCCTTCGTGAGTGCGGTCGATGTCGGGCGAAGCTGGCGGCCGGGGTTCCACCGCTTCGACCGCCTGGTGACCGACGACCGCGCGCAGGCGGTGGCACAGTACGCGGACGGGCGGCTGCCGCACGCCGGCCCCTACGACACCGAGATCGCCGAGTTGCTCAACGGCGCGCGTCCCGGCAGGACGCGACCCTCCGAGCGGATCGCGCTGATCCACCCCGGCAACGTCGTCGGCGTGTTCGCCCTCTCCGTCCTGATCTGGGGGCGGGCGACCGGCGGCGGGTGATCCCCGCCCGTCAGGAGCGCTTGCGGCCTGCCCGATCGGCGAAGAATTTTTCCATCGAGGCCTGCGGCTCGCCGCTGCCATAGGCTTCGCGCTGGATGCTGCGGCCCGCCTCGATTCCCGCCTGGAACGCGGGCTCGGAGAGGGCGCGGAAATGCCGCTTGTTCAGCCGCATGGCGGTCGGCGGCTTGGCCGCCAGCAGCCGGGCGACCTCCATCGCCTTGCCCAACACGGCATCCTGCGCCACCAGATGGTGCACGAGGCCGACGCGATGGCACTCCTCGGCCTCCATCATCCGCCCGGTCAGAGTCAGCTCGACGGTGCGCGACCAACCGATCCGCTCCAGCATCAGCCAGGGGCCGAGCGTGCTGGGAATCCCGGAATCGATCTCCGGCTGGCCCATGCGGACGCCGGCGTGGGCGACGCGCACGTCGCACATCAGCGCCACCTGGAACGCCGACCCCGCGGCGACGCCGTTGAGTGCGGCGACGAGCGGCTTCTCCAGGCTGCGGATGGCGTCGTAGAAGCCGATCCAGCTTTCGAGCCAGGCAACGCCGCCCTCGCCGCCCTCGACCTCCTTGGTCTCGTTCAGGTCCTGCCCGGCGCAGAAGCCGAGCTCGCCGGCGCCGGTCAGGATGACGGCGCGGACCGTCGGGTCAGCGTTGAACCGCAGCAGGCGCGCGGCGATCTCCGCGCGCATCGGCGCGTGCCAGGCGTTCAGGCACTCCGGCCGGTTGAAGGTGATCACCGCGACGTCGTCGCGGGTGTCGGACAGGATGAAGTGGTCCACGTGCTCGCCTATGCTCATTGCAGGGCGCCGTCGCGCCGCAGCTCCGCTTCGAACGCGCCGAGCGTGTCGCCGAGCAGCCGCACGATCTCCTCGACCTCGTCCGCCGTCACGATCAGGGGCGGCGAGAGCATCAGCCACTCGCCGTATTTGCCGTTGGCGGTGCGGCGCGAATAGAGCAGCAACCCCCGCTCGATGCCCAGCTCGATGATGCGATAGACCGCCTGGTGGCGCGCCGGCAGGATCGCCTTGCTCTCCTTGTCGCCGACGATCTCGACCGCGAGCAGCAGCCCCTTGCCGCGCACGTCGCCGAGAATCCCGCTCCGCTGCTGCAGATCCAGCAGCCGGTGGCGCAGCAGCGTGCCCATCTCCTGCGCGTTCTGCATCAGATTGCCGTCGAGCATCTCGCGCACCACGGCGAGCCCGATCGCGCAGGAGAGCGGGTTGGCGGCGTAGGTGTGGCCGTGCATGAAGCCGCCGGCCTCCGCCACCGCTTCCACCATGCGCGCCGGCGCGAGCACGGCACCCATCGGGGTGTAGCCGGCGGCGATGCCCTTGGCCAACGTCACGAGATCGGGCCGCGCCTGCGGCCAGTGGTCCGCGGCCAGGAAGGTCCCGGTGCGGCCGGCGCCGCTCATCACCTCGTCGAAGATCAGCAGCACGCCGTGGCGGTCGCAGATCGCCCGCACCTCGGCGTAGTAGGCGTCGGGGGCGACCAGCGCGCCGGTGGCCAGCCCGCCGACCGGCTCCATGATGAAGGCGAGCACGCTCTCCGGTCCCTCGCGCCGGATCGTCTCGTCGAGCGCCGCGGCGCAGTGCCGGGCGTAGCTTTCGGCGTCATGGTTGGCGGGCAGCCGGTAGGTGAACGGCGCCGGCACCTTCGGCATCGCCTTCATCAGCGCGCCGAAATTGCGCTCGGCGGTCGGGTCGCCGGTGACGGCGAGCGCGCCGAGCGAGGAGCCGTGATAGCCGGGCTCGCGGCCAATCACCTTCGAGCGCGCGGTCTCGCCGCGCACCACCGCGTATTGCCGCGCCAGCTTGATCGCCGCCTCGGTGGCTTCCGAGCCGCCGGAGACGAAGAAGGCGCGCTCCAGGCCCGGACCGGCGAGTCCGGTCAGCAGATCGGCGAGCTGCGCGTTGGGCTCGTTCTCGAACACCGCGCGGCTGGCGTAGGCGACCTTGCGGGCCTGTTCCACCATCGCCTCGATCACGCGCGGATTGCCGTGGCCGATATTGCTGACCACCGGCCCCGAGGAGGCGTCGATGTAGCGCCGCCCCTCCGTGTCCCACATGTAGATGCCCTCCGCGCGCGCGACGGTCGGCCGTCGCTTCGCGCCCTTGCCCTGGTAGAAGAGCTGGACCGGGCCGCCGATCGGGCTGGCATGCGCGAGGCCGGTATTGGTGTCAGGCATGGACTCTCCCCGTTCTTGCTGGTGCCGCCTCGCGCAGCACGGCGTCGGCGATCTTCTCGCCGATCATCATCGTGGTGACGTTGGTGTTGGCGCAGGGCACCGTCGGCATGATGGACGCGTCCGCCACGCGCAGCCCGTCTACGCCGTACACGCGTGCCAGCGGATCGACCACGGCCATCCGGTCGTCAGGCGCGCCCATCCTGCCGGTGCCGCAGGCGTGCCAGTCGCCCTGCACGCCGCGCCGGATCCAGTCGAGCATCGCCGCCTCGTCGCGCACGACTTCGTCGAGCGTCGGCTTGGACGGCGCGATGAACCGCATCGCGAGCCGCCGCCCCGGCCCGCCGGCCTCGAGCAGCCGCGCGGCCGCGTCGGTCAGCAGGCGGTTGCGCCGCGTCGGGTTGGTGAGGTTGCGCTGCATTTCCGCGTAGATGCCGGGGAACGCGAGGTCGATCGTCTCCTTCACCGGCGAGGTCTGCAGCAGTCGATGGACGAAGCGGACCGCCTCCATCATGCGCTGCAGGTCGCGCGGATCGGAAAGCAGGTTGAAGGCGATCAGCGGCTCCTCGCGCGCATCGGCGCTGCGCAGCCGCACGAACCCCTTCGAGAAGGCCTTGTTCGGCCCGAACTGCACGGTGCCGAACTGCACGCCCACCGCACTCCAGGCGAAGCGGTTGGAGACGGAGAGCTTCATGTCCTGTGGCGGGCAGTCCGGATGGCCGGAGGAGAAGCGCATGCAGAGCATGAAGTTGTTGCGCATGGTCGGCTTCAGCCGGCCCTGCGGCAGGATGTGCAGACCGATGCCGACCAGCGGATGCTCCTGCAGGTTGGCGCCCACGCCGGGCCGGTCGGCCAGCACCGTGATGCCGTGCGCGTGCAGCTGCTCGGCCGGGCCGATGCCTGAGCGCATCAGCAGCGCCGGAGAGTGCAGCGCGCCGGCGGCGACGATGACGCTCCGCCCGTCGATGCGCTCGCTGCGTCCGGCGCGCTGAACCTGCACGCCGACGGCCCGGCGGCCGTCGAACACGATCCGCTCGACCAGGCTGTCCGCCAGCACGTGCAGGTTCGGCCGCAGCCGTGTCGCGCCGTCGAGATAGGCGAGCGCCGCGGACACCCGATGGCCGTACGCGTTGTTCTTCGGAAACGGAAAGCAGCCGTCGCCGAACTCCGCGTGACAGTCGTCGAAGTAGCCGATGCCGTGCCGGGCGAGCGCGTCACGGAACGCCAGCGACAACCCACCCCAGTCCGGCGGAAAGGTACGGTGGATCGGGATCGGTCCGTCCTTGCCGTGCAGCGGGCCGGCGAAATCGAGGTCGCGCTCCAGCTTGCGGAAATACGGCAGGCAGTCCTGGAACGACCAGCCCTCGGCGCCCAGCGCCTCCCATTCGTCGTAGTCGGACGGCAGGCCGCGGATCGCGATCTGGCCGTTCACCGTCGAGCCGCCGCCCATGATCCGCGCCTGCTCGTAGCGGCGCGGCTTCATGCGCGCCTCGATCTCTTCGGGCGCCTGGTTGCCGATCGGGTCCATGTAGGCGCGGATGTCGGTCCAGTAGGTCCCGGGCTCGAAATAGTGGGGCAGGAACGGGAGCGAAAAAATCTGGTCGGAAATGTGCTCGGGCGGCGTGTCCGGTCCGGCCTCGATCAGCGCGACGCTGCTGCCGGGTGCCGCGGAGAGCCGGTTGGCGAGCACGCAACCGGCGGAGCCGCCGCCGACGACGACGAAATCATGCATCATGCGTTCGCGCCGGCCAGCCATTGGGCATAGGCGGCGATGCCCTGGGTCAGCGCGTAGCGCGGCGAAAAACCGGTATCCTCCGCCAGCCGCGATCCCGCCAGCGGCCCGCGCATGCGCGAGGCATTCGCCCAGGGCGACGCGCCCGCCCCGAGCTCCACCACCACCCCCGGTATCGCCTGCCGGATCGCCTGCGCGACCTCGGCTCCCGAGTGATTCACCCCGGACCCGAGATGATAGATGTCGTGATTGAGGTTTTCTGCCTCATACGCGGCCAGAAGCCCGGCCGCGACATCGTCGATGTAGGTGTAGCTCGCCTGATAATCCGCGCCGCTCGCGGCATATAGCGCCCGGCCCGCGCTGGCCTCCGCCATGTACAGTGCGATCGGGCCGCGCGCCGCACTGCCGGCGGCAACGCGTACCGGTGGACCGTACACCATGGAGATGCGCACCGTCGCCGCGCTCAGCCGATATTGCGAGCGGTACATGCTGGTGATCAGCTCGGCGCAGCGCTTGGTCGCGCCGTATACGTTGACGGTGGAGGTCGGCGCGTCTTCGGGGATCGGCCGGCTGATATCGGCTTCGGCCTGGAACACCGACCCGGTGCCGACACAGATGGAGCGCCGCCATCCCTGTAGCCGCGCGTATTCCAGCAGGCGCGCGACGGCGTCCACGTTGCTGCGCACCGCCGCCAGCGGTTTCGGGCGTGCGACGCGTTCGCTCGCCAGCGCTGCGGCATGGATGCAGCCGGTGATCGCATGGCCGGCAATCAGCGCGCCGACGGCATCCGCATCGCCGAGGTCGCATTCCCGCCAGGTCACGTCCCCGTCGATCGCCTCTGCCTCTGCGCGGCGAAACTCGCGGCGATACTGGGCCAGCACCGTGTGCCCGCGCGACACCGCCGCGCGAACCACTGCCTGTCCCACGAATCCCATCGCCCCGGTGACGAGCAGCGTCATCCCTGCAGCCAGGTATTGAAGCGCGCGATCGTCTGCGCCCCGTTCTCTGCCCACCAGTCAAAATTCTCGAACACGCCTTTGGGAAAATTCTGCGGCGAGGATGGCAGTTTCGCCAACACCGCCGGCTCGATCAAGGCGAGCGCCTTCTTGTTCACCGGGCCATACGGAATGTAGTGCGAATACGCGGCCTGGCGATCCGGCTGCATCGCGAAAGCGATGAACTCCATCGATCGCCTGACGTCGCGCGCACCCTTCGGGACCACCCAGGAATCGCAGGTGAAGAGCGCCTGGTTGAAGTGGAAGTCGACCGGCGCGCCCCGGCCTTTCGGCTCGTCGACGCGACCGCTCCATTCCATCGCGGCGGCGACGTCGCCGTCGATCAGGATTTGCGCGCCCTGCGCCCCGCTCGACCACCAGTCGGTGCGCGGCTTTATCCGATCGAGGCTGCGCAGCGCGCGATCAACGTCCAGCGGATAGAGCTGCGCCGGCGGCACGCCGTCTGCCATCAGCGCAATCTCGAGCGTCTGGTCGGCCCGCTTCAGCAGTCCGCGCTGCTCGCCAAAGCGTCCGAAATCCCAGAACTCGGCCCAGCTCTGCGGCACCGCCGCCGGCTTGAGATGGGTCGTGTTCCAAGAGATCACCGTTCCGGCGACATCGCTGGAGATGAAGTATTGGTGCGTCAGCCCATCGATCATGTCGGACCGGTCGACGATCGAATAGTCGATCGGCTCCAGCAATCCCTGGCGTCCGAGCGTCGCGGCGATTGTGGAGTCGACTTGCATCACGTCCCATTCGACCGAGTTCGCCTCCACCATGGCCTTGAGCTTGGCGGGCGGATTGGGTCCGGTCAGGATTTCGATTCCGGTCTTTGCCGTCCACGGCTTGTAGTAGGCTTCGATGAACGCTTCCTCCAGCTTGCCGCCGCTGGAAACGATCACCATGCTCGACGGGCTGGCGCGGGCGATATCGGCGCGGCCGTAGGCGGCCAGAGCGGCGGAGCCGCCGACAGCGCCTCGCAGGACGCTGCGCCGCGTGATCCGATCCGGTCGCCGATCATTGCTGTGCATCGCCGCCTCCTCGCAACTGGTGATCGCGGCTACCGTCGTGCCCACATGCTGGCGTGCGCGCATGCTGGGCGTGCGTACGCTACGCTCTTCGCGCAGCGGTGACAACCGCGCATACTGTATCCGTCCCGCTTTCAGAAGCGGTCGACGCGAAATGGAGCGAGGTCGATCGACGGCGGACGATTGCCGATAAGTTCGGCGATGACCTGCCCGGTCTTGGACGCTCCAAGCAATCCCTGGTGGCCGTGGCCGAACGCGAAATGGACGTTCCGGGCGCGCGGCGAAGGTCCGAGCACGGGCAGGCTGTCCGGCAGGCACGGCCGGTGGCCCATCCACTGCGTGTAGCCCTCGCCGTTCAGGCCGGGGATCGCGCGCTGCGCCAGCCGCAGCAGGCCGCGCGCGCGCGCATAGTCCGGCGGCGCGTCGAGGCCGGCCAGTTCGACCGTGCCGCCGATGCGCAGGCCCATCTCCATCGGCGTGATGGCGATCTTGTCCTCGCTGCTGAGCACCATGATGCGCGGCGCAGCTTTCGGGTCCGGCAGGGTCACGTGGTAGCCGCGATGGCTCTCCAGCGGCACCTTGTGGCCGAGCTGGCGGGCGAAGCGCGTGGACCAGATGCCGCAGGCGATGACGACGCAGTCGGGTTCGTGCGCATCGCTGTCGGTCAGCAGGCGCCGCGCGCCGTCTGCGCCCAGCTCGATCGCGCGCACCTCCTCGCGCAGCAGGATGCCGCCGCGTTCCACGAAGTGTCGCGCCAGGCCCTGCACCAGGCCACCCGGGTTCTTGCAGTGGCCGTGGTCGGGAATAAAGTGCGCGTGCGTGAAATCGGCCGACAGCGACGGCTCAAGCTGGCGGATTTCGTCGGCGTTGAGGATGTCAACGCGCAGGCCGGTACTGCGCTTCAGCTCAATCGCAAACCTGTCGTGCTCCAGCGCCTGCTGCGAGCGATAGACGAACAGCTGGCCGGTGCGATGGAACAGGCGCTGCAGCCCCGCATCCTTCAGCAACGGCTCGTATGCCTCGAAGGTCGGCCGGTTCAGCGCGGTGAGCGCGGCGGCGATCTCCCGCACCCGCTCCGGCCGGCCTGCGCGCAGGAACTTTATCAGCCAGGGCAGGCACGCGGGCAGGTGGCGCCAGCGCACATGCAGCGGGCCGAGCGGGTCGGCGAGCCAGCGCGGCACGTCCTTCAGCATGCCCGGCATCGCGACCGGCACCACCGAGGCCGGGCTGATGCCGCCGGTGTTGCCGAACGACGTCATCTCGCCGGGGCCGACGCGGTCGATCAGCGTGACCTGGTGCCCGTCGCGCAGCAGATAGCTGGCGGTGACGGTGCCGACGATGCCGGCGCCGATCACCGCGACGCGGCGGGGTTGCGTCTCGGCCATCCTGCCCTCAGTACCCGAGCGTCGGATCGACGACGTTGCGCAACGGCCTTCCGTCGAGATAGCGGCCGAGATTGTCGAAGAACACGTCGAGCGAGCGCGGCACATAGGCGGCCGCGTCATCGACCGCGCAGTGCGGCGTGATGATCAGGTTCGGCACCGACCAGATCGGCGAGTCCGGAGGCAGCGGCTCCTGCTCGAACACGTCGATCACCGCGCCCGACAATTCGTCGCGCGCCAGCTTTTCGAACAGCGCATCGTAATCCATCGCCTGCGCGCGGCCGATGCTGACCACGCCGGCGGTCTTCGGCAGCAGGTCGAGCACCGTCCGGCCGATCAGGCCGCGCGCTTCCGGTGCGTTCGGCAAGGTCACCACCAGGAAGTCGGCGCCGGGCAGGATACGCGAAAAGTCGTCCGGTGTATGGCAGCGCCCGAAGCTCGGCACCTCGCGCGCTGTGCGCCCGACACCAAGCACCTTCATGTCCGACTGCCGCGCCTTTTCCGCGATCGCCTGCCCGAGACTGCCGACCCCGGCGATCACCACGGTCTTGCGGGCAAGCGAGGTGGTGAAGATCGGCTCCCAGCGGCGCTGCTGCTGGTTGGCGATGAAGCGGGGCATATGGCTGTTCAGCATGCCCAGCGCCGTCATCGTGAACTCCGCCGCTTTCGGCGCGTGCACGCCGCTGGCGTTGGTCAGCGTGATGCCGGGCGGGATCGCTCCGACCAGTTTTTCCACGCCGGCGAAGATCGTTTGCACCCAGCCCAGCCGCGGCGCCCGCCTGGCGAGGTCATCGGTGCGGAAATTGCCGCACAGCAGCACCTGCGCCGAGCGCAGCCCGCGATCGAGTCCGGCGTCGTCTTCGCCGAAACTCACGTCGATCCGGCGACGCAGCCCGTCATGCGCGGCGAGAGCGTCCTGGAACCGCGCTTCAGTGATGCGAAAGATGTCGAGCGAACCGGCGCTGATCTGAACATGCACGTGCAGCGGTGCGTTCGGTGGCGCTGCACTGGCGTCGCTCGGCATTCGCTGCTCCCGACCTGTTTCGCAACGAGCCTATTCGCATGGTAGGGTTCCGACAACCCGCGCGCGATTGAGCGGACCTCGTCCGACGGCGCTGCGATTGTCGTTCCGGCCGGCCGGCGGCTTCAAGGCCTCGCCCTATGGGCGACCCTTTGGGCTTCGGGCCTTGACCCCGTCGGCCGTCCGAACCAAGCGGCTCGGGACGCCGTTCGACGGGAAGAAAGAGGTCCGTTCGCTGCATACCGCGTCGTCAAACGGCGTCATTGCCACTTGCTTGGTGCCGAGGCGGGGTCAAGGCCCTTGCCCGAAGGGTCGCCCATAGGGCGAGGCCTTGAGGCCGCCTCGGCCGTCATGCA
>Ga0213875_10001442_pt1 | contig 15417 bp, 14 predicted proteins | sample BarmaccomBMRX_R8_FD_160105 | JGI IMG/M metagenome (GOLD analysis project Ga0213875, IMG submission 160105) | Root-associated microbial communities from Barbacenia macrantha in rupestrian grasslands, the National Park of Serra do Cipo, Brazil - RX_R8 | ecosystem: Host-associated > Plants > Roots... | reverse complement strand
CGGAAGCGGCGGCCTGGGCGGCTGGATGGCCGGCCTGGGCCGCGGCCTCGCGTTCGGATTCGGCGTTCAGCTCGGCGCCGAGCAAGATGGCCAGGCCGCTCAGGTACAGCCAGAAGATGAGAATCACCACGCCTGCGAACGCGCCGTAGGTCTTGCCGTACGAGCCGAACTTGGCCACGTAGAACGAGAATCCGAGCGAGGCGAGCAGGAAGATGCCGCTGCCGAGCAGGCCACCGGGGCTGACCCACTGCCAGCGGGGCGTTTCGCGGTTCGGGCCGAAGTAGTAGTACAACGAGAACAGCAGCGTGATCAGGATGATCGTCACCACCCAGCGCAGCACCGTCCACACCAGGGTGAACGCGGCGCCGTGGATGCCGATGTGTCCGTCGATGCCGTCACCGATCGAGGCACCGAACACGATCAGGGCCGAGGCCGCCCCGCCGATGATCGCGGTGGCCGCCATCAAGATGAACGCGTACAGGCGCTTGGCCACGAACTTGCGGTCGGTGGTGGACTCGTACGCGATGTCCAGGCCGGTCTCCAGCGCGGCCATGCCACCGGACGAGCTCCACAGCGCCAGGACGATGCCCAGGATCAGCGCGAACAGCGACGATCCCGTCGAGCGGCCGGTCGCGGACTTGATGGCCGAGGCGAACACGTCCGAGGCGCCCGGCGGCAGCGCCTTGCCCAGGCCGTCGACCAGCCGGTTCACGAAGCTGGGGCTGACGTTGAGCAGCTTGGTCAGGCCCAGCAGGGCGATCAGCGCCGGGAAGAGCGCCAGGAACCAGTGGTAGGCGAGGCTGCCCGCGGTCATCGAGCAGCGGTCGCGGGTGAACTTCTTGCCGGTCCGCTTCAAGGTGTTCTTCCAGCCGGTCTCGCCCAGCTCGAGCGGGTTGGAGGGACCGGGCGCGTCCGCGGTGCGCGGCGGGATGGTCTCCCGGGGCTGGCCGCCGGTGTTCTGGCCGTCGGTGCTCCGCGAGTCCGGATTCTGGCCGTCCGGCGAGGCGTGGTCCTGGCCGGACTTGCGGCGGCCGCCGACGATCAGGCCGAGGACCACGCCGCCGGCCGCGGCGGCGGCAGGCAGCACACCCGGCTTGAGCTGGCCCGACCCGGATTTACGCGGGCCAGTCCCCTTCAGATCAGCGCCTTTTGCCATGTCGACCCCCCTTGCGCGGCCGCGGGTTGCGGCGGGCGATGTCGGCGTTCAGCACAGTAGCGAACGCACACCAGAGTGCGTACGGCACCAGCGCCGCGGCGGCGCGGGTGTCGATCCGGCCGGTGCGCCGGATCAGCTCGGCGTTGCTCAGGTCGAGCAGCACGGTGCCTGCCAGCCCGGCTTTCGGGTTCCGCAGGCCGAAGAACATCCAGTTCCAGGCGGCGTTCAGGATCAGGTTCACGGCCAGGCTGGACACCAGCGGCCGACGCTGCGGGCCGCCGGCGCGGTCAAGCGCGCGGCCGCTGGCCCAGGCGATGCTGGCGTACAGCGGCGTCCACGCCAGGCCGAACGCGGGCGGCGGGGGTTGCCAGGGAGGTTTGGCCAGGCCCCGGTACCAGTCGCTGCGAGGATCGACCGCCTTGGCCCCGACGGCTGCGGCGGCGGCCGCTGCCGCGCTGGTCAAAAGGTAGGCCTTCCAGCCGCCCGCGGTGTTCACGCGGCGGCCAGGCCGGCGATCGGGCGGAGGCCGAGCCGGCAGGTGGCCGGCCCGGGACCGAGTCGGCAAGTGGCCCCTAGGACCACCGAACGGGCCAGCGCCTTGTCGATCAGCGGCTCGTCATCCATGCCGCGGTGTCTACCCCTGCCGGGGGCGGTTAATTCCGCGACGCGCTGGATGTATCGAGCTGGGTGGTTAAGTCCGCCCGTTTGGCATTGATGCGAGGCGCGGCCACCAGCACACAGATGTCGTCCTCGGGCGTGGTACCGGCCAGCATGCCCTCGGCCAGGGCCAGGCTCAGCTCGGTCGGGGGCAGCGCGCGGGCGTCGCTGGCCAGGGCGGCCAGCCGGGCCAGCCGCTCGTCGGCCGGGGCATCGCGGCGCTCGTACAGCCCGTCGGTGTACATAATCACGAGATCGCCGGCGGCCAGCTGATGGACCGCGCCGGTCCGGCCACCGGGGGCGATGCCGAGCGGCAGCCCGCGGCCACCGGGCAGGAAGCTGGCGCGGCCGCCGGTCTGGACGATCAGGATCGGGGGGTGACCGGCGCTGGCGTAGCTGAGCTGGCCCGAGGCCAGGTCGACCAGGGCATAGGCGACGGTGGAGCACTCGGCGCCGTCGGTCTGCTCGGCGATGGCGTCGGCGTGCTCCAGCAGCGGAGCCGGCTCGGGGCAGAATCGCACGGTCGCGCGGAGCGCGCTGCGCAGCTGCCCCATGGCGGTGGTCGCGGCCAGGGTGTGGCCGACCGCGTCGCCGACCATCACGGCAACCCGGTCGTCGCGGAACCTGATGACGTCATACCAGTCGCCTCCGACTTGCAGGTCCGCCTCGGCCGCGCGGTAGGTGACCCCGACCGGCATGACGGGAACCTCGTCGGCGTGCCCGAGCATGGCCAGCTGGAGCTCGACGGCGATCTCGGTCTCGCGCAGGGCCAGACGGCGTTCGGCCGTAACGTCCTGCAAGACGATCATGACGCGGTCGGGGGCCACCCGGACCGCCTGCAGCTCCAGGTAGGCGGCACCGTGCCCGCCGGCCCTGATGAGGATCCGGCGGCCCGCGGCCAGCGGGCCCAGCTGCGCCGGGTCGGCGGTGATCGCGTCGATCACCTCGGGCGCCAGCGTGGCCAGGATCGGGAACAGCTGGGACAGATCGCCGCCGCCGATGACCGGGGCCAGCATGCGCACCGCGGCCGGGTTGACCATCCGCACCACGCCGGCGTCATCGATCTCGAACAGGCCCACCGGGCACTGGTAGAAGAAGGTCCGCAGTTCCTGCAATTCCCGCCGCTCCCGTTCCGTCGCGGGATCAGCCTCCGCCTGAGCCCAGTGCTGGGCCGGCCCGCTCGGGCCATCGCGGTGGGCTGGTGTCCCGCTATTCACCGTGGCTGGACCGCCAGGTACTGCCGCGGGGAGCCGCGCCGGGCCAGCAGCCGGAGCCGGACCGGGGTCGGGGCCATCCGGAAGGTGAACACGTAGTCCAGCTTCTCGTCCAGCTCCTGCTCGTCGGCGTAACGCTGTGCGACCAGGTAATTGTTGGTGCACGGCGCCACGACGACGAAGAAGTTCCGGCCGACGACGCTGTCCGGCGGCAGGCCGGACAGGCGGGACTCGGACGCGTTGTATCCGAGCACCCGGGCGTCCCGGTCCATCACGATCAGGCCGAAGCCGATGCTGTCGATGTCATCGAGGGAAACCGATTCGAGGGCGTCCAGCAGCCCGGCGTCATCGAACCGCCAGCCTGCTGAGCCCGATTCGGGGGCACGCGTCCCGGGGGTCCGTTCTGCGCCGGCACTCACCGTAGGCCTCACTCCTCTCGGCGACGATGCTATCCGAGGGCCGCTGGTAACAATCTCATCAACGCGTTTGGCGAACCCGCGCAGACATCACACTCGTCGCTCTCTGTGATGCTATGGTTACGGCCAGTGAGCAGTACGGCGGACCCGGCCTACGCGGCCCTCGGCCCGGCAGACCTGCCCATCATGCCTGCCCAGGACGGATAACGGGGGGCAGCTTACTCACTTCGGGTGCCGCGTGTCGGCCTGGCAGGGCCCGGGGCGAGCAGTGATACCGTTCGCGGCTTTTGCCGCTGGCCCATGCTAGCCAGCGGTTACGCGCTGTAGATCGCTTGCTGTGCGCACGCGACCTCAAGGCAGGATTGGAGCACTCAATCATGAAAATGGCTAGGTGGCTGTCGGCCACCGCCGGCACGGCGGTCGTCGCCGCTACGTTCGCGCTGCCCGCGAGCGCGGCCTTCGCCGCGACCCAGGGCAATGGCAACACCACGGGCGTCGGCAACGTTTCGGCCGGCTCCGGCAACACGATCAATGCGCCGATCAGCGCGCCGATCAATCTGTGCAGCGTTTCGGCTGGTCTGCTGGGCTTCGCCAACAGCAGCTGCCAGGGCGGGGCGTCCTCCAACGTGACCACCGAGTCTGGCGGTAGCGGCGGGAACGGCAACGTCACGGGCGTGGGCAATGCCTCGGCGCTGTCCGGCAACACGATCAACGCGCCGGTCAGCGCGCCGGTGAACATCTGCGGCGCTTCGGTGACCGCGGGTGGCTACGCCAACTCCGGCTGCAAGGGCGGGGCACACAGCAACACCACGATCGGTTCGGGTTCCGGCGCCGGGGGTGGCGCGGGGAGCGGTGCGGCTGCCGGCTCGGGGGCCGGCAGCGGCAACGTCCTGGGAGTCGGCAACGTCTCGCTCGGCTCGGGGAACACGGTCAACGCGCCGATCAGCGCGCCGATCAACCTGTGCAGCATCTCGCTCGGGCTGCTCGGGTTCGCCAACTCCAGCTGCCTCGGTGGCGCGTCGTCCGACGTGCACATCTCGTCCGCCGGCTCGAACGGCAACACCACCGGCGTTGGCAACCTGTCGCTGGTGTCGGGTAACACCGTCAACGCTCCGGTGAGCGTGCCGGTGAACGTCTGCGCCGTTTCGGCGGGCGTGGTCGGGTTCGCCAACTCCGGCTGCAAGGGCGGGGCTGCGGTCAACCCGCCGGCCTGCCGCGATCGTCGCTGCGCGCCGAACCCGCCGGCCTGCCGCGACCGTCACTGCACGCCGAACCCGCCGGTGTGCACGAACGGCCACTGCGCGCCGAAGCCGCCGGTGTGCACGAACGGCCACTGCGCGCCGACGCCGCCGATGCACCACGGGAAGCAGCCGTGGAAGCCGGGTACGCCTCCGGCGGGCACCACCGCTGTGACCGGCGCGACGGGCCCGAGCAGCGGCCTGCTGCCGACCACCGGTGCGGACCTGCTCGGCCTGGCGGCCGGCGCGGCCGCCCTGATCGGCGTGGGCAGCGGCACCGTGGTGCTCAGCCGTCGCCGTCGCCACGGCGCCTGACGGAGTTAGCAGTGCGGGGCCTGTAAGCAGGCTCCTGGGAAGTTCGGCGGGTGCGGTTCCTCTTGGGGAACCGCACCCGCTTTTTGGTTTCGCCGGCGGCTGGTTCTGCGGCTGGCTGGGCGGTCAGGAGCCGCCGGTGGGGTGGGGGCGCTCGTTGAAGCGGCGGGCGGCGGCGCGGCCAAGGGTGGTGAGGCGGTCGAAGATGGGCCGGGGGACGGCAGGGTCGAGGTCGTGGCCCGGGGTCTCGTCCTCGCCGCCGCGGCCGGCGGGGAGCGCGAGCTGCTGGACCAGATGCAGGATGTCGCTGGTCAGACCGGGAGCCAGGCCCGCCACGCGGGAGACGAGCTGGCCCGCGGGAGTGAGGATGATCTCGGCCCGGCGCTCGCGGATCGCGGCGACGATCTGCTGGGCGGCGCGTTCGGCGTCCATCGAGATCAGCGGCGCGCTGGCGCCGAGCGAGAACCAGGTGAACTCCTTGCCGGCCTGGCCGGTGAAGCGGGCCTGCTCGTGAGATCCGGTCCGCATCAGTCCGGGCACCACCGTGGTCACCGTCACCGGGCCGCGGCCGAGCTCGGCGCGCAGGCCCTCGGAGAACCCGACGGCGGCGAACTTGGCCGTGCCGTACGGCAGCAGGTGCGGGACGCTCAGCTTGCCGCCGATCGACGCGATCGTGACGATCCGGCCGTGCCCCCGGGCACGCATGACCGGCAGCGCCGCCAGGGCGAGCCGGGCCGGGGCGAGCGCCATCGTGTCCACCGCGGTCTGGATGCGTTCCGCGGTGGCGGCCGCCTGCTCGGGGGTGTCGGCGGCGACCGGGCCCACCTGGATGATCCCGGCGTTGCTGACCACGATGTCGAGCCGGCCATAGCGGTCCAGCGCGGTCTGGACCAGGCGGTCCGGAGTGGCCTCGTCGGTCACGTCGCACGCCACCGCGGTCACCTCGGCACCGTCGGACCGCAGCCGGGCGGCGGCGCGGTCGAGTTCGGCGGAATCCCGGGCGCAGATGACCAGCTGGCAGCCGTTGCGGGCCAGTTCGCTGGCCAGCAGCAGGCCGAGGCCGCGGGAGGCGCCAGTCACCACGGCTACCTCGCCACGCAGGTCGTCGGGAGTGCGGCGTGCTCGGAGCGCCGCCGCTCCCGCCAGTGCGCCCGCGGTAAGGAGCGGTGCCAGTGCCTTCATGAGCTTGCCTCCATGAGCTGGTGTTCGGATCAGCGCTCGCTTCCCCGGGGACGAGCCGGAAAACCGGATGCGCTGGTTTCCGCGCCGGCCCGGCGGGCAGGAGGCCGCCCCTAATCTGCGGGCAGACAACAGGCGGGAGCGGCCCATGCGGGCACTGACATGGCAGGGGAATCTGGACGTCCAGGTCACGGACGTGCCGGATCCGCGGATCCAGCAGCCGACGGACGCGATCATTCAGGTCACCTCGACGGCGATCTGCGGGTCCGACTTGCACCTGTACGGAGTACTCGGGCCGTATCTGTCCCCCGGTGACGTGCTCGGGCACGAGGCCATGGGCGTGGTGACCGAGGTCGGCGCGGAGGTGCCCAACCTGTCCCCCGGCGACCGGGTGGTCATCCCGTTCAACATCTCGTGCGGGCACTGCTGGATGTGCAGCCGCGGGCTGTTCGCCCAGTGCGAGACGACGCAGGTGCGCGAGCAGGGCAAGGGGGCGGCACTGTTCGGCTACACCTCGCTGTACGGATCGGTCCCGGGCGGGCAGGCGCAGTTCCTGCGGGTCCCGCAGGCCCAGTTCGGCCCGGTCAAGGTCCCGGCCGACGGCCCGGACGAGCAGTACCTGTTCCTGTCCGACGTGCTGCCGACCGCCTACCAGGCGGTGGTCTACGCCGACACGCCAAAGGACGGCACGCTGGCCGTGCTCGGTCTCGGGCCGATCGGGCAGTTCTCCGCGCGGGTCGCCAAGCACCTCGGGGTGGAGCGGGTGATCGGTGTCGACCCCGTTCCCGAGCGGCGGGCCGCCGCGACCCGGTTCGGGATCGAGACCGTCGACCCGGCCGATCTCGACGAAGTGGCGGGGACGCTGATCGAGATGACCAGCGGCCGCGGCCCGGACGCGGTCATCGACGCGGTCGGCATGGAGGCGCACGGGCACGACGAGGGCGTGGCCAGCAAGGTCGCGGAGGTGGCGCAGCGGGCGACCGGGCTGCTGCCGGACGCGGCCGCGCAGAAGGTGACCGACGTCGCGGCGGTGGACCGGCTGGACGCGCTGCATACGGCGGTCAAGGCAGTACGCCGCGGCGGCACGGTCTCGGTGAGCGGCGTCTACGGCGGGGAGGTCGACCCCATGCCGATGATGGAGATGTTCGACCGCGGCGTCCAGCTGCGGATGGGCCAGGCCCACGTCAAGCGCTGGATCGACGACCTCATGCCCATGATCACCGGCAGCGGCGACCCGCTCGGCGTCCAGACCTTCGCCACCCACCACCTGCCGCTCGAGGAAGCCCCGAGCGGTTATGAGATGTTCCGCAACAAGGACGACGGCTGCATCAAGGTCGTTCTGCAACCGTGAGACAGACCGGCCCCGGCGCGGCTAGCGGCAGCCGCGCCGGGGTCTTCGTTTGCAAAGCCGCGTAGCTCGGCACCGGCCCGATACGCCACCCCGCACCAAGCCGAATGAAACCGCACTCTCAGCACGCCAGAACGACATCAACGCGGGGTTTCATGCCGTTTGCGTGGATTTACGGCGTGACCGGATGATCAGGGCACGCTGGCCGCGCTCGGCCCTCTTCTGGGTGGTGACGGAAGGCGGGCTCGCTACCCGGAGTGCGACGCGTTTAAGCCAGCCTGCGCGGGTAGACCCGCGCGGCACCAATCCGGACAAACGCGCCCTTGGAGGCTCTCATGGCGGCAGACGAGACGGACGGCTGGCAGCCGGTGGAATACGCGGACGTGCGGGCCGAGCGGGGACGCGGCGGGGAGACTCACCAGACCGCGGCCACCTCGGACGCACCCCGGCTGACCACGCAGCAGGGCACCGTGGTCTCCGATGACCAGAACACGCTGCGAACCGGCGAACGCGGGCCGGCCGCGCTGGAGGATTTCCACTTCCGGGAGAAGATTTTCCACTTCGACCACGAGCGGATCCCCGAGCGGGTGGTGCACGCGCGCGGCTACGGCGCGCACGGGTACTTCGAGAACTACGAGCCGCTGACCGACCTGACCCGGGCCGACCTGTTCTCCGAGGCCGGGCTGCGGACGGAGGTGTTCGTCCGGTTCTCCACCGTGGCCGGGAACAAGGGCTCCACGGACCTGGCCCGGGACGTGCGCGGCTTCGCGACCAAGTTCTACACCCGGGAGGGCAACTGGGACCTGGTCGGGAACAACATCCCGGTCTTCTTCATCCAGGACGCCATCAAGTTCCCCGACGTGATCCACTCCGTCAAGCAAGAGCCCGATCGCGGCTTCCCGCAGGCCCAGAGCGCGCACGACAATTTCTGGGACTTCGTGTCGCTGCTGCCTGAGTCGACCCACATGCTGCTGTGGGTCATGTCCGACCGGGCTATCCCCCGCTCGTTCCGCTTCATGGAGGGCTTCGGGGTGCACACCTTCCGCCTGGTCAACGCCGAGGGCCGGTCCACCTTCGTGAAGTTCCACTGGAAGCCAGTACTGGGTCTGCAGTCGGTGGTGTGGAACGAGGCGCTGAAGATCAGCGGCGCCGACCCCGACTTCCACCGCCGTGACCTGTGGGATGCCGTCACGCAGGGCAACTTCCCGGCGTGGGAGCTGGGCCTGCAGCTGTTCGACGACGACTTCGCCGACCGGTTCGGCTTCGACGTGCTGGACCCGACCAAGATCATCCCCGAGGAGGAGATCCCGGTCCGCCGGGTCGGCCGGCTGGTCCTGGACCGGATGCCGGACAACTTCTTCGCCGAGACCGAGCAGGTGGCTTTCTGCACCCAGAACATCGTGCCCGGCATCGACTTCACCAACGACCCGCTGCTGCAGGGCCGGAACTTCTCCTACCTGGACACCCAGCTCAAGCGGCTGGGCAGCCCGAATTTCACCCAGCTGCCGGTGAACGCGCCGCGGTGCCCGGTCGCGCATTTCCAGCAGGACGGTCACATGGCCATGGTCAACCCCAAGGGCCGGGTCAACTACGAGCCGAACTCCTGGGATCCGCCCGGCCCGCGGGAAGACCCGGCCGCCGGATTTCACACCTACCCGGACGGCGAGGGCAGCGAGGCCGGCCCCAAGCGCCGCCTGCGGGCGGAGAGCTTCGCGGACCACTACAGCCAGGCGCGGCAGTTCTTCGTCAGCCAGTCCGACATCGAGCAGCAACACATTATCGACGCGTTCACGTTCGAGCTGAGCAAGTGCGATCGGCCGGCGATCCGGACCCGTATGGTGGCCGGGCTGCGGAACGTGCACGAGCGGCTCGCCCGGGCAGTGGCAGACGGACTGGGGCTGAACGAGCTTCCGGACGCTCTCCCGGCGGCCCGGGAACCGGTCACCGACCTGGCGCCGTCGCCCGCACTGAGCATCCTGGCCAACGGCCCGGACCGGCTGGCCGGACGCAAGATCGGCATCCTGGTCGCGGACGGCGCCGACGCGGGCACGCTGGCCGAGCTCCGCGCGGCGGCCGAAGCCGAGCAGGTCAACGTCGAGCTGATCGCCCCGGTGGTGAGCGGCGTGCAGGACAGCGAGGGCAAGCCGCTGACCGCCGACCAGAAGATCGACGGCGGCCCTTCGGTGCTCTACGACGTGGTGGTCGTGCTGCCCGGCGCCCGCAGCGCATCCCAGCTGGCGGGCATGCCCGCGGCGCGTGACTTCGTGACCGACGCCTACGCGCACTGCAAGTTCATCGGGTATGCGGCCGAGGCCGAGCCGCTGTTCGACGCGACGGGGATCAGCGCGCTCCTGGACGACGGCTTCATCGCCCTGGCGGAGCACCCGGCCGCCGATTTCCTGTCCCGCTGCTCCGGCCTGCGGTTCTGGGACCGCCAGCTCACCATCGCCGCGGCCAGCCGGGGCGGACACGGGTGAGGTTCGGCGCGGTGCCACCCCGGCGGGTCTGGTTTAGCGGCGGGAGTCGCAGGTAGGAAGCGGCAGACGGCAACATGCTCCGGGAGGCGATGGCATGGGGGAAGCCCCGGGAACGCCGGACCCGGGCGGGCAGGTCGGCCAGGGCTGGTTCGCGTACAGCCAGGCCGGAGCGCCCCCCATCCTGGATGCCACCATCGACTCCAGCTCACTGCACGTGATCAGGGCCCGGGTGCGGTGCTGCGCCGAGGCGGCCGGGTTGCCCGGCGACCGGATCGAGGACGCGGTGCTGGCCATCCATGAGCTGGCCGCTAACGTGGTCCGGCACGGCGGCGGGACCGGCCGGCTTCGGGCCTGGCCTCCGGCCGACGTCTTGCGGTTCCAGGTGGACAGCGGCGGCCGTCCGCCGTTCGACGGCGCCCATGACGGACAGGCCGGGCTGGAGGCGCTGCCGAGCATCGCCGGTCACGGCCTGTGGGTAGTGGAGCGGATCACCGACCAGATGCAGTCCCGGACCGGTCCGGGCGGGACCAGTGTGGTGATCGTGTTCTACCTGTCCCCAGTCAAGCCGGCCTGAGCCAAGCCAGCCTGAGCCTCAGCGGTGAGGTTCAGCGGGCTTGCGGCTGGCCAGACTCCAGGTCCTGGGCGGATTGCTGCGCCCCGGGGTGACCAGCCTCGGCGGCGGCCTGCCGCTCGGACTCGGCGTTGATCTCGGCCCCGAGCAGGATCGCGATCCCGGTCAGGTAGAGCCAGAAGATCAGGATCACGACCCCGGCGAAGGCGCCGTAGGTCTTGCCGTAGGAACCGAACTTGGCCACGTAGAAGGAGAACCCGAGCGAGGCGGCCAGGAAGATGACCGTGCCGATCAGTCCGCCCGGGCTGACCCACTGCCAGTGGGGCGTCTCGCGGTTCGGCCCGAAGAAGTAGTACACCGAGAACAGCGCGGTGACCAGCACGACCGTCACGACCCAGCGCAGCACCGTCCAGATGATGGTGAACGCGGTCCCGGTGAGGCCGATGTGCCCCTCGATTCCCGAGCCGATGGAGGCGCCGAACACGATCAGCGCCGAGGCGGCCCCGCCGATCACGGCGGTCGCGGCCATGAGCGGGAACGCGTACAGCCGCTTGCCCACGAACTTGCGGTCGACCGGGACCTCATAGGCGATGTCCAGGCCGGTCTCCAGCGCGGCCATGCCGCCCGACGCGCTCCACAACGCGATCACGACGCCGAGGATCAGCGCGGTCAGCGACCCGCCCGAGGACTTGTGGGTAGCTGCCTCCAGGGCCTGGCTGAACACGCCCGCGGCGCCCGGCGGCAGCGCCTTGCCCAGCCCGTTGATCAGGTTCTTCAGCAATCCCGAGCCCACGTGGGCCAGGCTGGCCAGGCCGAGCAGCGCGATCACGGACGGGAACAGGGCCAGGAACCAGTGGTACGCCAGGCTGCCCGCGGTCATCGAGCAGCGGTCCCTGGAGAACTTCTTCATCGAGCGCTTGAACGTGTTCCGCCACCCGGTGCTGCCGATCTCGAGCGGGGTGTCCGGGCCACCCGAGGTGGCGTCCTGAGGCGGGATCGACTCGGTGCCGTGCGGTCGCTCGGCTGGGCGGGTGTCCTGGGGGTCGGGGCCTTCCATGGTCTCGCCGGTTACCCCGGCCGAAGGGTGCTAACCGCGCATTTCGGATGAGAAAACGGCCACGATGCAATCGGTTTCGTTTCCGATGCGACCGCGTCCCGAGCGCTTCGTTTACAAGCTTGCCCAGGCCGGCTGGGAGCCGGAAACCTAGCTTTACCTCTGAGGAAAGCTAGGTTTACGGAAGGCGGGGCATGATCGATGCGGCGGCCGGGACGCCCGCCATCGTCGTACTCCCGGCCGAGATCGACCTGACCAGCCTCGGCCGGGCGTACGCGGAACTGGCCGGTGCGCTGTCCGGCGGGGCGGCCGTGGTCGTCGCGGACCTCAGCGCCACCGTCTTCTGTGATGTCGCCGGCATCCGGCGGCTGCTCGAGCTGCACCGTGAGGCCGTCGCCCGGCAGGTCGAGCTCCGGCTCGTGGTCCGGCCCGGCGGGCCGGTGCACCGGCTCCTGGACCTGATCGAGCCGGGTCAGCCGTTCGGCATCTCGTCCAGTCTCGGCGCGGCAGGCAGCTGACGCTGGCGCAGCGTCTGGCTCGGCGGGACACCGTAGACCTCGCGGTACCAGGCGGTGAACCGGCTGGCGCTCGGGAAGCCCCAGCGGGCGGCGACCGAGGTGACGGTCTGCCCGTCGCCGGGATCGGCGAGCAGCAGGTCGGCGTGGGCCCGGGCCAGCCGGACCTGCCGCAGGTACGCGGTGGGCGTGCTATTGAGGTGACGCCGGAAGGCGAACTGGATGGCCCGGCAGGTGACGTGGGCGGCCGCGGCGATGTCGATCACGGTGATGTCGGCGTGGGCGTTGTCGTCGATGAAGCTGACCGCGCGCCGCAGCGCGGCCGTCCCGGCGGACCGCCGGTCCGCGGCGGCTGGCCCGCTGAGCGCGGTGTTGGGGAAGACCTCCACCACGGTGGCGGCCAGCACCCGGGCCACGTTGGCGATGACGAGCCTGCTGCGGGCCGCGCCCGGGCTGGCGAGCAGCTCGTCCGCGAACCGGGCGGTGATGGCCCACTGGTCCCTGCGCTCGGGGCTGACCGGGCGCGTGGACAGGAACCGCAGCGGCCGGCCGGGACCGTCTGCGGCCAGGCCGGCCGCGTGAGCCAGCAGCGGCGCCGGCAAGGTCAGGGCGTGCAGCCGGGCGTCGCGGGTGTGGCAGACGAAATCGGCCTCCGGGAAGCTGGCCACGAAGACCTCGCCGGCCTGGTAGCAGTCGGTGACCCGGCCCCGTTCGGCCCGGACCGTGCCCTGGGTCACGGTGACGATGCTGACCACACCCTGGCCGCTCACCTTGAAGGTGAGGTCGCCGGGCAGGCTGCCGTCGCTCGAGCTGAAGACCCCCACGTCGACGTGCGTGACGACGAGACCGGCGGTACACCCGGCGCCAGCAGTTATCAGCTCCCAGCCGCCATAGGCGCGGGGAAGGATCTCCCGAACCGCCCCTGGCTCGGCGACATGCCGCCAGGAAGGAACATCAGTGCTGGTCACGCAGGCCCCACAGCTATCGAGGCAGAGGGCCGCGCTGTTGGACCTGCACTGCCTGGACCGGGATACGTCCCGGCCCACGGGGCCGCCGGAGCGGCCCGTTAAGCGTTTATACCATCCGGCCGCTAGGGACGCTGGGCGCTCTGCACCAGCCGCGCCGCCAGCTCGCGCAGCTTGACATTGGTGTTCTGCGATTCCCGGGCCAGCTCCGCGAACGCCTGCTCGGCGGTGATCCCGCGCCGGGCCATCAGGATGCCCCGGGCCTGGTCGATGACGGCCCGTGAATCCAGCGCGCCGCGCAAATCCTCGGCCAGCTTGCGGGCCTTGGCGTACCGCCGGGCGTTGGCGATGGCCGCGCTCGCGGCCGCGATGTACACCTTCAGCAGGGCCACGTCGAAGTCACCGAAGCCGTGCGGCTTGGTGCTGTACAGGTTCAGCGAGCCGACGAACTCGACGTCGATGTTCAGCGGACAGCACAGGTAGCTCTCCACCCCGGCCTCGCGGGCGCTGTCGGCGAAGCCGGGCCAGCGCTCGATGGCTTGCTCGATGCCGACCCGGACCACCCGGTTGGCGCGGGCGGCCTCGAGGCAGGGCCCGTCACCCGCCGCGTACTGGTCGGCGTCGATAGCCCAGACCCGCTGGTCACTGCTGGCCACCGTCTCACCCTGGCTGTCCCGCAGCACGGTGACGCTGGCCATGTCGGCGCCGGGCACGCCCCGGGTCACCTGGTCGACACTGCGCTGCAGGACCCGGCCCAGGACTTCCTCCTCGGCCAGGACGCCGCTCAGCGAAGACAGGTCCGCGGCGACCGAGTCCAGCCGCCGGATGATCTCAGGCTCCGGGAAAACTTCCTCGTCAGGCACGACACGTACCTCCTTCGCTAGTAGCGCGCGGGCACGGACCGCGATGCCAGCACGCCGGCCCGCCGGGCACCGGGCTCGACCCGCGGGCTTGGACAATGCTAATCCCGGGCGCCCTGTAGGTTGAACGCTCAACATGAGGGATGCGGACAACCCCGCCCGTTCGGCTCAAATTCGCGGCGTGGGGCCGGTCACCCTTTGCTCCCCTGGGTCACAATGCCCTCGACGAAATACCGCTGACCCACGAAGAACACGACGATCATGGGGATGGTGGAGATCACCAGCCCGGCGATGATGAGCTGGTACTGGCCGGAGCCGCCGCCGGACGGGCCGTACTGGTTGAGCAGCTGGAACAGGCCGAGTGACAGCGTGTACAGCTTGTCCGAGTGCAGGTAGATCAGCGGCTGGGGCAGGTCGGTCCAGCTGGCCTGGAACTGGAAGATGGCGGTGACGATCAGCGCCGGCCGGGCCAGTGGCACCGCGATCCGCCAGAACATGGTCCAGTAGGTGTCGCCGTCCATCCGGGCCGCCTCGAACAGCTCACGCGGAATGCCGACAGGAGGTTGCGGCCGGGGGAACCGGAAGTAGGCGAAACGCGAAGGCGGCCAGGGCGCTGGAGACCAGCCCGGCTGCGAGACGGAGGCCATTTCCCGGGCCGCTGGCGTTAGATGCACGGGCAGGCGGGTAGGCCAGGCAACTCATCCAGTCGAAGGGCACTACCGTGAGCCACACTACCCAGACAGGCCAGCCGTCCGGGACCCCAGAACCCTCAGCCGGGGAGCTCGTCAAGCAGATGACCGAGCAGGTATCGACGCTGGTGCGGGACGAGATGAAACTGGCCCAGCTGGAGATGACCCGCAAGGGTAAGCAGGCCGGCATCGGCGTGGGCATGTTCGGGGGCAGCGGCGTCGTCGCGCTGTACGGCCTGGGCTGCCTGATCGCGTGCGCCGTCCTCGGCATCAGCCGGGAACTGGCGCCGTGGCTGTCGGCCCTGATCGTAGGGATCGCGTTGCTGGCGGTGGCCGGCGTCGCCGCCCTGCTTGGCAAGAGCCGCCTGCAGCGGGCCACCCCGCCGGTGCCGCAGGAGGCGGTGCAGAGCGTGAAGACTGACGTGGACGAGATCAAGGAGAGGGCGCGTCGATGACGACCAGCGAACCCGCAAGCCAGTCCGGGCCCCCGGACGACCCGGATCAGCTCCGGGCCGACATCGAGCAGACCAGGCAGCAGCTCGGTGACACGGTGGACCAGCTCGCTGCCAAGGCCGACGTCAAGGCGCAAGCCCAGGCCAAGGTGGCGGACGTCAAGGCGCAGGCGCAGGCCAAGGTGGCGGACGTCAAGGCACAGGCGCAGGCCAAGGCGGCGGACGCACAGGCCAAGGTGGCCGGGCTGGCTCACCACGCGAAGGATACGGCCGGCCAGGCACGGCAGCACGCCGCGGCCACGGCGGGACAGGCC
>Ga0213875_10001441_pt1 | contig 15424 bp, 9 predicted proteins | sample BarmaccomBMRX_R8_FD_160105 | JGI IMG/M metagenome (GOLD analysis project Ga0213875, IMG submission 160105) | Root-associated microbial communities from Barbacenia macrantha in rupestrian grasslands, the National Park of Serra do Cipo, Brazil - RX_R8 | ecosystem: Host-associated > Plants > Roots... | reverse complement strand
CGTGCCCATCGCGAAAATCGGTCCCGCCGACGACACCTCCGCCTGGAACCGGCTCTCGAACCGGATCAGCTCGGGTTTGGTCATCACGACGACGGTGGACGGCAACGCGGCGCGGAGCGCTCCCGCGACCGCGCCCATATCGCCTCCGGACCGGAGCTTCAGCACGCCGACCTCGACATCGGCGAGCGGGTCGCCCTGGCTGCCGCCCGGCAGCAGCTTCGCATAGGTCTCGCTGCTCATCATGACAGTACCGTCGCTGGCGAAATCGGGGCCGAGGGCGAGGGTCCCCACGACGCGAACGGTCCGCTGCGCCAATTCGGTTTGCAACGCGCCCTCGCTCATGCCGAGAAACCGGCGGGCGCGCCGGTCGACCAGCACCGTGTCCGCCGGCTTTAACCGCTCGCGACCGGCCTCGACATCGGCAAGCAGAAACACCGGCTCGTCCGGGTCGAAGGCGAAGGCCTGCACCAGGTAGATCTTATCGTCGCCGGGGCTGCGCCAGAAAAAATCCTGCCAGTCGCCGTAAAGCGGCCGCGCGCTGGCGAGCCCAGCAACCGCGCCGGCTTGGTAGAGCAGGTGACGCGGGAACGGCGCCTTCGCGCCGAAGCGGTATTTGGTGGCGCTCAGGATGAACAGATCGCCGTCGAGCTGGCGGATGACCGCCAGCGATGCATCGAAAAACGCCCTCTCGAAGCCGAGCTGGACGAGCATCAGCAGGACCGCGAAGCCGATCCCGACGCTCGATCTGACGAGGCGCCGCTTGTTGGCGAGGAGGTTGCGCCAGGCGAGCGGGACGAACCCCGTCCGCGGCACTGCAGCTGCGCTCGCCGCCATGTTGCCCGCGCCGCCTCAGAACACGTCGGCAGGGTCGGCCCGGCGCAGCCCGCCGAGCGACAGGAAGGCGGAGGCGGCCGCCATCACGAGGGTGATCGCGAGGACGGCGGCGAGCCGGAGCGGCGTCATATCGACCGGCAACAGGGTCTGTTCGCGGATGACCGCGTAGAGGCCGAGGGCCGCGCCCAAGGCCGGGATGAACGCGACGACGACCAGCAGCAGCCCGAGCAGGATGACGATTCCGGCGAGCGCCCGGTCGGTGTAGCCGATCGCCTTCAAGGTCGCGAATTGCGGCAGTTGCCGCGTGATCTGGGTCGACAGCGTCTGATAGAGCACCATCGTCCCGACGATGAACGAGACCAGCAGCCCGGAGCCGAAGATCAACCCCGTGGAGGTTCGGGTCGTCCAATACGACACCTCCCGGCGCTGCAGCTCGTCGCGTGTGAAGACCTGGGTATCGGAGGGCAGGAGCGTGCGCAGGCGCTGCGCCGCCTGGCCGGGATCGGTCCCCGGGTTAAGCTCGACGAGCCCGAGATTGACCGAATCGCTGTCGCGCTGCGGGAACAGGCGGAAGAAGTTGCGGTCGCTGGCCAGCGCTACGCCGAGCCCGAGAAAGCCGGTGCCGAGCGCGTATGTCCCGCCGATCGTCATCGCGCGACCGGCGATCTCGACCGACCGCCCGGCGGTCAGCGGACCGAACGTCGCGCGCGTGGCGCTGTCGACGAGAACGGTGTCGGGCTGCTCCAGCATCGCCGATTGCTGTTCGACATCGTCGACCGCGAAGATGCGGTCGTGCGGGTCGAAACCGATCAGGAAGATATCCAGACGCCGGTGCGCTTCCGCATTCAGCCAGGAGGCCGAGCCGAAATAGACCGGGGCTGCGCGCGACACCTCGGGTACGGCGCTCGCCTGGTACAGGCGGACATGCGGGAACGCGCCGGACTGGGCCTGGTAGACATAGGCGCTGGAGGCGAGCAGCAGGTCGAAGCGCATCCGGCTATAAATCAGCATGCCGCCTTGCGGCACGGCGATAAAGAACCCGAGCTCGACAAACACCAGCAGCACGGCGACGAAGATCCCGGCCATCGCCAGGGCGCTGCGCCCCTTCTCATGAGTGAGGATGCGCCAGGCAACCCGTGCGATCACCGGCTGGCAGCCTGGGGGTTTCCGCCGGCCGCAGCGGGCGCATCGATCACGACATCGACGGTCAGATTGCTGAGCCCGGAAAGCCCCGGCACATCGCCGGTGGCCCCGTCGAGCGCAATGCGGACCGGGACGATGCGCGCATCGGCGCGGGCGGCGGGATCGCTGCTCAGGATGCTGTTGCGGAACACCATACGGCCGATCTCGACGACATGGCCGGTCAGCGGTTTCGCAAAGGCTCGGCTCCTCACCGTCGCGCTCTGGCCAAGCTGCACGCGCGGCAGGTCGGTCTCGTAGACCTCCGCGGTGACCCGCATATGGCTGACATCGCCCATGCTCAACACCGGTCGGTTCCCGATGCTTTCGCCCGGCAAAGGCTGGATGTCGAGAACCGTGCCGTCGATCGGGGCGACGATCGTCGCCGATTTGACCTGAAGCTCGGCTGCGTCGAGCGCCTTCTGCAGCGATCTGATCGGGATGGCGACGCGCGCTTCGTCTGCGGTGGCGCGAGCGAGGCGAGCCTGCGGCCCGTTTGCCTGCTGCCCGCCGGCCTGCTCGATCTGCGCGTCGCCGAGCGCCGTCTGCGCCTTCAGACGGTCATGGGCCTCGGCGAGCTGCGCCGCCGCCCGGTCGCGCTCGGCAATCTGCAACGGATAGGTGTCGAGGTAAGCGAGCACCTGATCCTTTTTGACCGCGTCCCCGAGCTTGACGGTGAAGCCGAGCAGCCGGGCGCCGGGCGTCGCGGCGAGCTGGAACAACCCGGTCTGCGGCTCAAGCCTTCCGAGCGCGCCGACGCCGGCCGGTCCGGGTGTCGCCTGGTCCCCTTCTGCGGCCACCGCTGCGGCGCGCTCGCCGACCCCGCTGCCCGCCCACAGCATGGCGGCGACGAGGGCACATGCCTTCCAACCCGTGCCACGCATGCGGCGCGATCTCCCCGATACCCAACCGGAACGATAATGCCCGCCCGTCGCGGGATCAACATTGCGGCCGGCCGTGACCGGCGGACACGCGCTTGCTATCGTCGTCTCGCACGAGAACAGGGAGCCGCCGATGAAGGTGACGAGCCTCGAGGTCCTGCGCTGCGACGCCGGGTGGCGCAACTATTATTTCCTGAAGCTCGGCACCGATCGGGGAATCGTCGGCTGGAGCGAGTTCGACGAAGGCTTCGGGTCGCCGGGGATCACCGCGGTGATCGATCGCCTATCCCCGCGTGTCGTCGGCCGCGAGGTGTTCGACCATGAACAGCTTTACGCCGAGCTCTATGCCCTGACCCGACCGGCGGCCGGCGGCGTCGTCGCCGAAGGGCTGGGCGCGATCGAAAATGCCCTGCTCGATGCCAAGGCAAAAGCGCTCGGCGTGCCGTGCTATGCGCTGCTGGGCGGCAAGATCCGCGATCGGGTCAGGGTCTACTGGTCGCATTGCGCGACCTGGCGCATCAACCACGCACAATTCTACAAGCCCGCCATTACCGATCTCGACGGCGTCAAGGCGATAGGGGCGGAGGTCCGCGACAAGGGCTTCACCGCGCTGAAGACCAACATCTTCATCCATGACGAGGGGACGCCGCCGCGCGGCTGGCGCCCCGGCTTTGCCGTGCCGTTCCTGCCCGAGCTGAATGTCGAAAAGAAGGTGCTGCGCAACCTGCGCGCCCATCTCGAAGCGATCCGCGACGGCGCCGGGCCCGATATCGACCTGCTGCTCGACCTCAATTTCAACGCCAAGACCGAGGGGTATCTGAAGATCCTGCGCGAGATCGCCGATATCGACATGTTCTGGGTCGAGATCGACAGCTACAACCCGCAGGCGCTCTCCTATGTTCGCAGCCACAGCCCGCACCCGATCAGCTCCTGCGAGACCCTTCTCGGGCTGCGCGAGTTCCTGCCTTATTTCCGCGAGCAGGCGATGGATGTGGCGATCATCGATGCGGTGTGGAACGGCGTGTGGCAGGCGATGAAAATCGCGACGGCGGCCGAGGCCTACGAGGTCAACATCGCGCCGCACAACTTTTACGGACACTTGTCGTCCTTTATGAACCTCCATTTCGCGGCGGCCACCCCGAATTTGCGAATCATGGAGATCGACATCGACCGCCTGCCCTGGGATGCCGAGCTGTTTACCCATGTTCCCGAATTCGTCGATGGCCACCTGCTGGTGCCCGATCGCCCCGGCTGGGGCACGGAGCCCAACGAAGAAGCGCTCCGCGCTCACCCGCCGAAGCCAGGTGGCGGCTTGCTGCATTACGCGGGACAAGAGGGCGGACGCAAATCGTAGGGCAGCTTTCCCCAACGTGCGCCGTCGCCCCCGCGAAAGCGTAAGCGAGGACCCATCGAAGCGACTTACCGGTCGGTTGCCCTGGGGCCCCGCTTTCGCGGGGGCGACGGGGGTGATCCAATTTCAGCGGAACCCGCCCAGGCGGCGGCACGACCCCGCAGTTCCGCAGGCATTGTCGGCGCGTCTGTCTTCCTTGGGCCGGCTTCCTTGGGCTGGGGATTTGCGTGCGCACGGCCCGCGAAATGACGCCACCAAATTGGAGCCTAAAGCGGGCTGAACTTCCCTGAAAAGCTCAGGCGGCGCCGCGTTCCCGGTCCGGTACGAGGCGGCGGCCCGTTCGGAAACGCGGGAAGGTGATCGTGACCGTCGTGCCCGCGCCGAGAGTCGTGTCGATGGACAATGTGCCGCCATGCAGGTTCACCAACCGCTGCGCCAGCGGCAAACCCAATCCGGTTCCATCCTCCGCCCGCCGTGTGCGGCTCTCGACCTGGCGGAAGGGCTCCAAGGCAAGCGGCACGTCTTCTGGATTCATGCCGATCCCGGTGTCGGCCACGGCAATCGACACCTCACCCGACGCAAGCAGACAGCACGACAATTGCACACAGCCCCCCGCAGGGGTGAACTTCACCGCGTTCGACAGCAGATTGAGAATGATTTGTTTTAATCGTCGCTCGTCAGCCTCGATACGCAGACCGGTCGCATAGACCTGTTTGATGCTGACCGCGGCGGATCTTGCCGTTTCCGAAACGATATGGACGCAGCTATCTAGAACATCCGCCAGATTGAGCTCTTCGTTGACCAGCTCCAGGCGGTCGACCTCGATCTTGGAGATGTCGAGAACGTCATTGATCAGGCTGAGAAGATGTTCGCCGGCGGCGTGGATATCGGCCGCATATTCCCGATACCGAGATCCCGCATTGCCCAGATGAGCGTCGCGAATCACCTCCGAAAACCCCATGATCCCGTTGAGCGGCGTCCGAAGCTCGTGGCTCATGTTGGCTAGAAAATTCGATTTGGCGGTATTAGCCGCTTCGGCCTCATGGCGGGCGGCGGCCATGCCGGCGAGAGCCTCTTCCAGGCTCGCCGATTTGGATGCGAGTTCTCGCTCGCTTGTCCGGGCGATCCGCTCTGCCTCGCCCCTACGGCGGAATTCGGCCAGCAACGCGCCGCAGAGCGCGAGGCTCAAGGCCGTCAGCCCCAATACAACGCTAGCGATGAGGATCGACTTTCGTCGCCATTCGGCGAGGATCGCGCTTTTCGAGGTCCGGACGTTTATGTAAAGAGGATAGTCCGCGATCTGGCGATAGGCGAACAGGTAAGTGTCGCCATCTACGACGCTCGGACCTTCATAATGACCGGCGGGCGCGTTCTTGATGTGCTCGAACAATTCGGAAGAACCGAGATTCATCCCGATCTCGGCCTCATTGAGCGGTTTTCGCGCAATCAACCGTCCGTCCGCCAACAGCAACGAAACGCCGCCTTTGCTTCCGAGCCGAAGGCCGTCGAACAGCTGTTTGAAGAAGCTGAGCTGGAGGGTTCCGACCACAACGCCGGCGAAGCTGCCGTCCTCGCGGTCGATTCGGCGGCTGATGGCCAAGGCCCATTGCCCCGTCAATCGGCTTTTCAGCGGGCCGGTGATGAGCAGCCCCAAATTGGGCGACAGTTTGTGGCGTACGAAGTATTCCCGGTCGCTATAATCGACGGTGCCGGACGGGTCTGCGACCGAGCTTGCGACGATTTTCCCGCTCTGGTCGGTTACCGCCATGGCACCGAGATGCGGCGCGCTTGCCGCATTGTCGAAAAGCACGTGCTGCCGAATGTTTTCGCTAACCGACCATATGTCCGGAAGCTGTAAGCCCTCGACCGCCGCATGCAACGATAGATCGTACAATTCGATGTTGCGGGCGATATCCTGCGCCAGCGCGGTGGCAAGGTTTTCCGATGACTGAATACCGGCGTCGATTACTTGCTGCCTGGAATCGTAGATTGTCCAGCAGCCGAGCAGGATTGTGGTAACGAGCGGGATCAGCGCTGCGATAGCCCAGAACAAAATCCGGGTCGTCGTCCCTTTCAGCTCTCTCGACTTGATCGGGAACATCTACCCGTCCGCGCGCATGCCGATATCGTGCCGTCGGGCCGGCTAATAAAAGATGAATTTCCGCCGCGCGCAGGAGGACGAAGGTCGGTGGGCAACCGATCTTGCGGACGGTGCGACGAACTCCTGATCGTATATCCCGACCCGCGCGGTTTATTGTTGGCCTGGTCATCGGGAGGCTTTCTCGGGTTCATATATGGAATTTATACGGCAGGCGCCCGAAGCGAGCCTCGATTTTATATCTCGCAAAGGCGAGATTACGCCGGTCGCAAACCGGCTCGACTCGCTTTCCGAGCCTGCCCGATTTCATGAGCCGATGCGGACAAAGGAGTAGGCATGCTCGATTTCGCTTTTCTGGTGGCGGGATCCGCCTTCTTCGTGGCCGCCATTTTGTACACGGTCGCTTGCGACCGCATCTGAAAGACCTCGCGATGCTCATCGACTACGGGCTGGGTGCGATCGTGACGTTCGGTCTGCTCGTCTACCTCGTCTTTGCCCTGATCCGTCCGGAGCGGTTTTAGCCGGCACTCGACATCGGCGGTTCCGAGGAGCGCCTTTCCCATGACATTCAACGGCTGGCTTCAGATCGCGATCTATTCCGCGATCGTGACCGCGCTCGTCCTTCCGTTCGGCGGGTACATCACGCGGGTTGTTATCGGCGAGCGGACGTTGCTCTCTCCCGTCTTGGTCCCGGCCGAGCGCGGCATCTACTGGCTCTGCGGCGTGGACGAGAGAAAGGAACAGCACTGGGTCACCTATGCGGTGGCGATGCTGCTGTTCAGCATCGCGGGATTTGTGACGCTCTATGCGCTGCAGCGGCTGCAGCAGGTGCTGCCGTTCAACCCGCAAGGGCAGTCGGCGGTGGAGCAGAGCCTCGCCCTCAATACCTCGGTGAGCTTCATCACCAACACCAACTGGCAGTCCTACGTCCCCGAGACGACGATGAGCTATCTCGTGCAGATGGCCGGGCTCACGGTGCACAATTTCGTGTCCGCCGCGACCGGGATCGCGCTCGCCATCGCGCTCGTCCGCGGCTTCGCGCGACGCTCGGCGCAGACGGTCGGCAATTTCTGGGTCGATCTGACGCGCATCACCCTCTATGTGCTGTTGCCGATCTCGATCGTCGTCGGCTTGTTCTTCGTGTGGCAAGGGATGCCGCAGAACCTTGGCGCCTACACCGAGGCGACGACGCTGGAAGGCGCCAAACAGGTCATCGCTCAAGGCCCCGTCGCCTCGCAAGAGGTCATCAAGATGTTGGGCACCAATGGCGGCGGCTTTTTCAATGCCAACTCCGCCCACCCGTTCGAGAACCCGAACGCGGTCACCAATCTGGTGCAGATGGTGCTGATCTTCTCGATCGGTGCGGCGCTGACCAATGTCTTCGGCCGCATGGTCGGCGATCGGCGCCAGGGCTGGGCGATCTTCGCGGTCATGGGCGTCCTGTTTCTGGCCGGCGTCGTGGTGGCCTATTTGGGCGAGGCGGCGGGCAACCCGGCTTTCGCCGCGCTGCATATCGACCAGGCGCCGAGCGCATTGCAGGCCGGCGGCAACATGGAGGGCAAGGAGGTCCGGTTCGGCATCGCCAATTCGGCGCTGTTCACGACGGTAACCACCGACGCCTCGTGCGGCGCCGTCAACACCATGCACGACAGCCTGATGCCGCTCGCCGGCGCGGTGCCGATGATCAACATCATGCTCGGCGAAATCATCTTCGGCGGGGTCGGCTCCGGTCTCTACGGCATGCTGCTGTTCGCCATTTTGGCGGTGTTCATTGCCGGGCTGATGGTCGGCCGCACGCCCGAATACCTCGGCAAGAAGATCGAGGCCAAGGAGGTCAAGATGGCGATGCTCGCGATCCTGATCCTGCCGTTGTCGATCCTCGGTCTCGCAGCGATCGCCACGGTGGTTCCGGATGGCCTTGCCGGCCCGGCGAACCAGGGCCCGCACGGGTTCAGCGAGATCCTCTATGCCTACGATTCGGCGACCGGCAACAACGGCAGCGCCTTCGCCGGGGTCTCGGCAAACACGCCCTTCTACAACGTGACGCTTGCCGTCGCGATGCTGATCGGCCGCTTTCTGGTGATCGTACCGATGCTCGCCATTGCCGGCTCGCTCGCCGCGAAGCGGATCGTACCGGTCTCGGCGGGTACCTTCCCGACCGATCGGCCGCTGTTCGTCGGGTTGGTGACCGGCGTCATCCTGATCGTCGGCGGGCTGACCTATTTTCCGGCGATCGCGCTCGGGCCGCTGGTCGAGCATTTCGCGATGAATGCGGGGTCGCTCTACTGAACCCGGCGTGGAATCCGAGACCGTCCTGATCTTCCACAGCGCTCCCTTCACCAACGCCAGCCTTCAAGGGCACCGGATGGCTACGATCGAACTCTTTTCCACCCGCAAGCGGATGTCGGTCACGACGATGACCGATCCGAAGATCCTGTGGCCGGCAATCGGTCAGGCCTTCCGCAAGCTCGACCCGCGTCTGATGGTGCGCAACCCGGTCATGTTTGCGGTCGAAGTGGTCGCCAGCCTGACCACATTGCTGTTCCTGCGCGATCTGGCGACCGGCGCCGGCGACTACGGCTTCTCGTTCCAGATCAATCTCTGGCTGTGGTTTACGGTGTTGTTCGCCAATTTCGCGGAGGCCGTCGCGGAAGGACGCGGCAAGGCGCAGGCGGCGACATTGCGCAAATCCAAGACCGAGACGATGGCCAAGCTGCTGACCGGCCAGGGAAGCGAATGGCGCCAAATGGCCGGAACCTCGCTGAAGCCCGGCGATGTGGTGTTGGTCGAGCCGGGCGACGTGATCCCGTCCGATGGCGACGTGATCGAGGGCGTAGCCTCGGTCAACGAGGCGGCGATCACGGGGGAATCCGCGCCGGTCATCCGCGAAAGCGGCGGCGACCGTTCGGCCGTCACCGGCGGCACCGAAGTCATCTCGGACTGGATCAAGGTCAAGATCACCGCGGCGCCGGGCTCGACCTTTCTCGACCGCATGATCGCGCTCGTCGAGGGCGCCGAGCGGCAGAAGACGCCCAACGAGATCGCGCTCAACATCCTGCTCGCCGGCATGACGATCATCTTTGTCTTCGCCGTGGCGACGATCCCGAGTTTTGCGTCCTATGCCGGCGGCAGCCTCAGCGTGCTGGTGCTGGTCGCACTGTTCGTGACCTTGATTCCGACCACGATAGGGGCGCTGCTCTCGGCGATCGGCATCGCCGGCATGGACCGGCTGGTGCGGTTCAACGTATTGGCGATGTCGGGCCGCGCCGTCGAGGCGGCCGGCGACGTCGACACGCTGCTGCTCGACAAGACCGGCACGATCACGCTCGGCAACCGGCAGGCGACCGAGTTCCTGCCGGTGACGGGGGTCGGCGAACAGGAGCTGGCCGATGCGGCGCAGCTCGCCTCGCTGTCGGACGAGACCCCCGAGGGCCGCTCGATCGTCGTGCTCGCGAAGGAGAAATACGGGATCCGCGGGCGCGACATGGGTCGGCTCGGGGCCCATTTCATCCCGTTCTCGGCGCAGACCCGGATCAGCGGCATCGATCTCGATGACGCCTCGATCCGCAAGGGCGCGGTCGAGGCGGTGCTGGCCTATGTCAACGGAGGCCGGATCGGCGGGCCGTCGCGCGGCAATGTCGCGGTGGCGGTGGTGCAAGACCCGGCCGCGCGCGAGCTCGAAAGAATAGCCGAACGGATTGCGAAATCGGGGGGTACCCCGCTCGCGGTTGCCAAAGACAACCGCTTGCTCGGCGTCATTCACCTGAAAGACATCGTCAAGGGCGGCATTCGCGAGCGCTTTTCGGCGTTGCGCAAGATGGGCATCCGCACCGTCATGATTACCGGCGACAACCCGATCACCGCGGCCGCGATCGCCGCCGAATCGGGGGTCGACGATTTCCTGGCGCAGGCGACGCCGGAGGCGAAGCTGAAGCTGATCCGGGACGAGCAGGAGCAGGGCAAGCTGGTGGCGATGTGCGGCGACGGCACCAACGACGCGCCGGCGCTGGCGCAAGCCGATGTCGGGGTGGCGATGAACACCGGCACGATGGCGGCGCGCGAGGCCGGCAACATGGTCGACCTCGACAGCGACCCGACCAAGCTGATCGAGATCGTCGAGATCGGCAAGCAGCTGCTGATGACCCGCGGCGCGCTGACCACCTTCTCCATAGCCAACGACGTGGCGAAGTATTTCGCGATCATCCCGGCGATCTTTATCGCCTTTTACGCGGCGGCGCCGGGTCAGGCCGGGCCGCTCGGCGCGTTGAACATCATGCAGCTCGCGACCCCGCAGAGCGCGATTCTGTCAGCCATCATCTTCAACGCGCTGATCATCGTCGCCTTGATCCCGCTTGCCTTGAAGGGCGTCGCCTACCGCCCGGTCGGGGCGGCGACGATCTTGCGCCGCAACCTGCTGGTGTATGGGCTTGGCGGCATCGCCGCGCCATTCGTCGGCATCAAGCTGATCGACCTGCTGGTGTCCGCGATCGGCCTCGCCTGAGCTCCCTGCGGATACCCAATCGGGACACCTTCCATGCTGCAAGAAATCCGCCCCGCCATCGTGATGATCGTTGTCATGACGGTCATCACCGGTCTCGCCTATCCGCTCGGCATGACCGCGATTGCCGAGCTGTTCTTTCCGCACGAGGCCCATGGCAGCCTGGTCGAGCAAGCCGGGAAGATCGTCGGCTCCGAGCTGATCGGCCAGAATTTTGCCGACCCGAAATACTTCCACGGCAGGCCGTCGGCGACCACCGAGCCCGATCCGAAGGACCCGACCAAGACGGTTGCGGCGCCCTATGCGGCGGACAATTCCGGCGGGTCCAACGCCGGACCGACCGCGAAGGCGCTGATCGACCGGGTCAAGGAGGAATCCGAGAAGCTGCAGGCCGAGAACCCGGCGACCCCGGTACCGGTCGATCTCGTGACCACCTCCGCCAGCGGCCTCGACCCCGATATCACACCGGCGGGCGCGTTGTTCCAGGTGCCGCGGGTCGCGAAGGCGCGCGGTCTCTCGCAAGAGAGCGTGCGGCAACTCGTCGATGCGCATATCCAGGGGTGCCTCCTCGGCATCATCGGCGAGCCGCATGTGAATGTGCTTGCGCTGAACCTGGCGCTCGACCGCGCACAGGCGCATTGAGGGGGCGAGCACGCGCGATTGAGAGGGCCGCTTCGGCCCGGGAATGACGGCGCCAGTTTCCGATTACGCGCGCCGATGGCGGGTCGTAGTCTGAGTGCCGTGCTCGCTCCCCGGCGCTCGCCTTCCTCGGGCGACCCGGCGCTCGCGACGCACGGGCGCGATGACGACCGGGGCGCGGGCATGCAGAGACCCTGATGGACGACCGAACCGAAGCCGGCCACCGACCCTCGCCCGAGGCGTTGCTCCGCGAGGCGGAGCAGGAGGGTCGCGGCCGCCTGAAGATTTTCCTCGGAGCGGCGCCGGGTGTCGGCAAGACCTACGAGATGCTGCAGACGGCGCAGGCCAAGCGCCGGCAGGGTCTCGACGTTGTGGTCGGCGTCGTCGAGACGCATGGCCGCCGGGAGACCGAGGCATTGCTCGAGGGGCTGGAGGTCGTGCCGCGCCGAAAGGCCGAATACAAGGACCGCGTGCTCGAGGAGATGGACATCGACACCATCCTTGCGCGCCGGCCGAAGCTCGTCCTGGTGGACGAGCTCGCGCACACCAACGCTCCCGGCAGCCGTCATCCCAAGCGCTACCTCGATGTCGAAGAGCTGCTCGCGGCCGGGATCGACGTCTATGCGACGCTGAATATCCAGCACGTCGAAAGCCTCAACGACGTCGTCGCGAGGATCACGCGCATCCGCGTGCGAGAAACCGTGCCCGACTCGATCATCGACCGGGCGGACGATATCGAGCTGGTAGACCTCACGCCCGCCGACCTGATCCAGCGGCTGAAGGAAGGAAAGGTCTACGTACCGCGCCAGGCAGAACGCGCGGTGCGTCACTATTTCCAGCCCGGGAATCTGACGGCCTTGCGGGAGCTCGCCCTGCGCCGCACCGCGCAGCGGGTCGATGCGCAGATGATCGACTACATGCGCGCCCACGGCATCTCGGGACCCTGGGCCGCCGGGGAACGCGTGCTGGTCGGCATCACGGCGACGCCGAGCTGCCCGGCGGTCGTCCGTTATGCGCGCCGGCTCGCCGACCGGCTGCGCGCGCCGTGGACGGCGATCCATGTCGAGACCTCGCGCACGCATCGCATGAGCGAGGCCCAACGAGACTGCATCGGCGAGTGCCTGCGGCTGGCGCAGCGCCTCGGCGGCGACGCCGTGACGGTGCCCGCCCCGGATGTGACGCAAGGCCTCCTCGACTACGCCCGCGACAACAACTTCACCCATCTCGTCATCTGCAAGTCGCGCCGGACACGCTGGTCGGAATTGTGGCGCGGCTCGGCGACGCACAAGCTGATCCGCCGCGCTGCGGATATCAGCATCCACGTCATCTCCGAGCAGCAGAGGGAGGGAGATCCGCCCGCTCGCGCGGGAGACGCGATCGAGACCGTGTTGCCCGGCGCGGACAAGCTGGACCTCAAGCCCTTTCTCGTCGGCTCCGGCATGGTGCTGGGGGCGATTGCGATCGGCGCTGCGCTGCAGCAGTCGCTGGCGGTATCCAACCTGTCGCTGGTGTTTCTGACCGCCGTCCTGACCACCGCCATCGCCTACGGCCTGTGGCCGGCGCTCTATGTCTGCCTCGTCAGCGTTCTCGCCTACAATTTCTTCTTTCTGCCGCCGCTCTATACCTTCACGATCGCGGACCCGGAAAACGTCGTCGCGCTGTTCTTTTTTGCGATCGTCGCGGTTATCGCGAGCAATCTCGGGGCACGCGCGCGCGACCAGGCGGTTATCGCCCGGCAGCGCGCGAAGACGACCGAGGACATCTACCAGTTCAGCCGCAAGCTCGCCGGGGCGGTCACGCTCGACGAGCTGCTGTGGGCCACCACCTACCAGATCGCCTGGATGCTCAAGGTGCATGTGGTCTTGCTGCTGCCCGACGGCGACGGGATCGGCGTCTCCGCCGGGTACCCGCCGGAGGATCTGCTCGACGAAGCGGACATTGCCGCCGCGAAATGGTGCTGGCACAACAACCAGCCAGCCGGCCGCGGTGCGGACACCCTGCCGGGCGCCAAGCGCCTCTTCCTGCCGTTGCGAACGGGGCGCGGCCCGGTCGGCGTGGTCGGGCTCGACAGCGACCGGGACGGACCGATGCTGACCCCCGATCAGCGCCGGCTGCTCGATGCGCTCGGCGATCAGGCGGCGCTCGCGATCGAGCGCATCAGCCTCGCCGAGGATCTCGACCGCGCGAAGATCGCAGCCGAGGCCGATCGGTTGCGTTCCGCGCTGATGACCTCCTTGTCGCACGATCTGCGCACCCCGCTCGCCTCGATCCTCGGCTCGGCGATGAGCCTGGACAATTACGGACCGGTGCTCGACGAGCCGTCGCGAAAAGAGCTGACCGGGATCATTCGCGAGGAAGCCGAGCGGCTCAACCGGTTCATCGCCAACCTGCTCGACATGACCCGCCTCGAGGCGGGCGCGGTGCAGCCGCGGCTGGGGCCGATCGATGTCGGCGAGGTGGTGGGCACCGCGCTGGAGCGTGCCGCCCGCATCCTCGCGGCGCACCGGGTGGAACTCGATCTCGCGCCCGACCTGCCGATGCTCGATGTCGATCCCGTGCTGTTCGAGCAGGTCCTGTTCAACCTGCTCGACAACGCGGCGAAGTACTCTCCGGCCGGCTCGACGATCGAGATCCAGGCGTGCCCCGATCGCGGGCGGGTCTGCGTCTGCGTCGCCGATGAAGGGACCGGGATCGCGCCCTCCGATCTCGACCGCATCTTCGATAAATTCTACCGTGTGCAGGCGGCAGACCGGCAGCGTCCCGGGACGGGGCTCGGCCTGGCGGTCTGCCGCGGCTTCGTCGAGGCGATGGGTGGGACGATCGCCGCCGGCAATCGCGCGAACCGTTCGGGCGCGGTTTTCACGCTGATCCTGCCGGTCGCGGCCGAAGCCCGCGCGCCGGAAGAGCCGCAGCGGGTCGCATCGTGACGACGGCGCCGCCCCGTATCGCGGTGGTCGATGACGAGCCCGCGATCCGGCGCTTCCTGCGCACCAGCCTGCGCGCCGAGGGTTACGAGGTGGTCGAGCTGGAGGACGGCGCCGCGGCGCTCGGCGAGATCGGCCGCCGCGCGCCTGATCTCGTCGTCCTCGACCTCGGTCTGGCGGATATCGACGGGCTCGAAATCATTCGGCGCCTGCGCAATTCCGGCTCGGCGATCCCGATCATCGTGCTGACCAGCCGGACCGACGAGGCCGGCAAGGTGGAGGCGCTCGATATCGGCGCGGACGATTATGTGACAAAGCCGTTCGGCATCGACGAGCTGCTGGCCCGGCTGCGCGCGGCGATGCGGCACCGGCTTCAGCAGCAAGGCGAGCGGCCGGTCTTTCGCAGCGGCGACTTGTCGGTCGATCTGGTGCGCCGGATCGTCACCGTGCGCGGGCAGGACATAAAGCTGTCGCCGCGCGAGTACGACCTGCTTCGGCTGCTGATTACGCATGCCGGCAAGGTGCTGACGCACCGCTTCCTGCTGAAGGAAATCTGGGGCGGTGACAGCGACGTTCAGTACCTTCGGATCTATATCCGCCACCTCAGGCAAAAGATCGAACTCGACCCGGAGCGGCCGGCGCACATCATGACCGAGACCGGCGTCGGGTATCGCCTGCGGATGCTCGACTGAGTGGCGACGGCTCGCTATCCAGCGCAGGTCGGCCCAGCGCAGGTCGGCGGCAACCCTCCGCGGCACGAAGTGGACAAACGAATGCAGGTTACCGACCTCGTTGCACCTGACAGCGTCATCGCCGGGCTGCGCGTTGCCAACAAGGCTCGGCTGCTGCAGGAGCTTGCGCGCCGGTCGGCCGCAGCCACAGGCTTGCCGCAAGCCGCGATCCAGGATGCCTTGCTGGCCCGCGAGAGTTTGGGCTCGACCGGGGTCGGGGCGGGTGTCGCCATCCCGCATGCGCGGATTGCCGGGCTGGACCGGTTTTTTGCGTTGTTCGCGCAGCTGG
>Ga0213875_10001440_pt1 | contig 15426 bp, 10 predicted proteins | sample BarmaccomBMRX_R8_FD_160105 | JGI IMG/M metagenome (GOLD analysis project Ga0213875, IMG submission 160105) | Root-associated microbial communities from Barbacenia macrantha in rupestrian grasslands, the National Park of Serra do Cipo, Brazil - RX_R8 | ecosystem: Host-associated > Plants > Roots... | reverse complement strand
GTGACAGTGAGAACGTGCTCCGAAACTGTGTTCTCCAATATCGAGAGAGCATCGTCCTGAACCGATGGAGCCTCAAGATGTATGCTGCGGAGCCAGTTCGCAACGCGTCTGCAGATTCGGCTCGATCGAGCATCATTTCCAGCCGGAATGGAGGATAGTGCAGCTACAAGGCTCGCCGGCAGGCGCTCCGCAGCTAGCTGGATGACGGTCTCGTCTGCTTCATCGTTCGCCAGGGCCCTGCCGAGCACCTCGACCATGTAAGGGTCGAATATCGCGTCCCAAATCGGCTCGTTCCGGGTGAATTCACTGGCTATCGTTTGCGACAATTTCCAATCGAGTATTCGATCATGTCGAAACTCAAAGACATCCCGCTTACCCTGATTCGTGATGTGGCAGACATCGCCGCGCTTCGCGATGTCTTCCAAAGAAGAGAGTGCGTCAGGTTGCAGCCACTCCCTCACTTCTTGCCACGCTGGATGTACTTTCTTCCGGAGAAGCATTTGCCGCGCCAGCTGTGTCAATACGGTTTGGTAACTGGCCCTCAGCCTGTTCGTTACAGCCGCCGAGTCCACCGCAGCCCCGGCGTTAGCCAAACGGGCAAAGATGGACAAAAGAATCGGGTCGTCGCGGAGGCGATGAGCGATGTGGTCCAGCTGACTATCTGAAACGCGATTGTCGGCGAGGCGCTTACGCAAGCACGCAATGGACTCGCCGCGTCGCATCGGTCCCACGCTCACGATGTTCAACCACTTCTCGCCTTCGGAACCGTGATGAAGGTCCGAGAACCGAGACTCCCAGACAGGAACAACGATCTTGAGGTTACTGCACCTTTCAATCCCTTCCGACCATAGGTCTCTAGCCCAGCCGAAGATCTTTCTCAGAATCGCTCCCGGCCGATCCGTACGGTTAGGATCGTCAAGTACTAAAACCAACGGGTGTTCCGTTGAGGCCAGATTCAACGTCCAGTGGCCAGCCGTGTCATCAAGGTATGGATTGAGTTGGCGAAGCGTGAGCGTCACCGCCTCACTCAGGGATCTTGAATCCTGGAGAAAGTCGCCCGGTACCCACAACCCAATCCCGCCGCCCTCGGCGTGACGCTCAAGGAGCGATTGCCCGATTACGGTTTTCCCCACGCCCGGTTTGCCAACTAAAGCCAATAACGGAGCACGTCTAAGAAGCGCGTGTCGTGCCTGATGCCATGCGACTGTTTCGACCAACCCGGAATCCGAGAGACCGAAGCCTCTGTAGCGCGTCAGGCTGATGCGACAAATTTCCTCAAGCAACTCCCGACTTACGTCAACGGACCGAATCCCGAGGGTTTTCTCCCGGACCGGCTGACCCCGTGCGCTATCAAGGAAATCCCGAAGGCGCGATTGCCCGACAAACACGACCTCGACGGAGTGTTGTCTACCAATCGCGTAACCCTCAGCCATGATCTCGTCATCCAATCGCTGGTTTGTGCAAAGATATACGGCGAAGGCGCTCTCCGGCTCGCTCGCCCGCAGCGCCTCTGCTTTCACGCATGCCTTAATTAGGTCGCCGGCTTGGAATGTGTTCCGCGCCTTGTAGATGGGACCAGAGGCCCCGAGAGCATACCACTTTCGCCTCAATTCACCGCGCGCAGCAATGGTAAACGTTGCTGAAACGTATCTGGAAGGATCGGAACCTGGAACTCGAGCAAAGCTATCGACCGGCCCAACGATCGTTTTCCCTTGCGCATTTACCCCCACATGCTCAAGGCACTCGCATTCAGGGTGCAGAGCTCTTAACGCGCGGACACCGAGGATCTCAAACAGTCCTGGATCGGTAACGCCTTCCAACGCTTCCGCAGTAGTCACTTATTCGTTAACGTGATCAGCCAAGAGGCCGATGGGTCCACAACCGAACCAAAGATCCCGAGTTATGCCTTCGATATTACCCGAATCGAGCATTGCTCCTGTGCTTTGCACCGTGATGCGCGTACTTGCGATTGGCACTTAATCATCTGGAGATCGGTTGGCTGAAAAACTTGTTGGAGGCGCGGGGCGGGATCGAACCGCCGAATAAAGGTTTTGCAGACCTCTGCCTTACCACTTGGCTACCGCGCCGTTTACTTGCGTTCTCTTCGCAACATACCATACCAACTCCGCCTCCCGAACACTTCCGCGCTACCCTCAAAGTTAGAAATTTAGCGATGAGACGCATCCTCGTACTGCTCTCCCCTGTACTCTTCATGAATCTTCAATCCCTTGTTGCCGCTTTCCCCGACGCCGCGGAACTCGAGCAGATGGCCGCCCGCTTTGCTCCCACTCCGCTGACCGTCGATGTCTCGCACCTGAACGATGGCGATCGAAAAGCGCTCGCCAAACTCGTCGAAGCCGGCCGGGTGATCGACGATATCTTCCTTCAGCAGTTCTGGAGCGGCGACGAGAAGCTCTATCACCAGCTTCAGCAAGATAGTTCGGCATCTGGCAAGGCACGGCTCCGGCTCTTCCAGATTTACAAAGGCCCCTGGTCGGATCTCGACGAGCACCGCGCGTTCCTGCCGGGTGTTCCGGACCGCAAGCCTCTCGGCGCCAATTTTTATCCAGAAGGGATGACCCGCGAGGAGTTCGAGCACTGGGTGTCCGGGCTTCCTGAAAAACAAGCCGCACTTGCGAAGAGCTTTTTTACCGTGGTCCGCCGCGACGACAAAGGCGAGCTCGAAATCGTTCCCTACTATCGCGTCTACCGCGACGACCTCACCCGTGCCGCGAACGCTCTGCGCCAAGCGGCCGCGCTGACCACGAATGCTTCGCTCAAACACTTTCTCGAGACACGCGCAACCGCTTTCCTGAACGACGACTACTACGAAAGCGATCTGGCATGGATGGATCTCGACGCGCCGATTGATCCGACCATCGGTCCCTATGAAACCTACAATGACGAGCTTTTTGGATACAAGGCTTCCTTCGAAGCCTATATCTGCTTGAAGGATGAAGTAGAGACCGCAAAGCTGCAGGGCCTGTCGAAACATCTGCAAGAGGTTGAGAATAACCTGCCAATCGATCCCGCTTACCGCAATGCGAAGCTCGGCGCGACAACTCCGATTCGCGTTGTAAACGAGGTGCTCTCAGCCGGTGATGGAAATCACGGCGTGCAGAGCGCCGCTTACAATCTGCCCAACGACGAGCGGGTCATCCAGCAAAAAGGCAGTAAGAAAGTGATGCTCAAGAATGTCCAGCACGCAAAGTTCGATACCGTGCTGGTCCCCATCTCGCGCATTGTACTCCCCGAAAACACACGCCCGAATCTAAGCTTTGACTGGTTCTTCACGCACATTCTCGCTCATGAGCTTAGTCACGGAATCGGCCCTCACGAAATCAACGTAAATGGCAGTAAGACCTCGGTCCGGCTGCAATTAAAGGATCTTTACAGCACCATTGAAGAGGCCAAAGCCGATGTTACCGGCCTTTTTATGGTTCAGTATTTCTTCGATAACAACATCTTGCCAGGCGGACAAACAAACGAGAAGAAACTATACGACACCTTCCTGGCTTCGTCGTTCCGCACATTACGGTTCGGCATCACAGAAGCCCACGGCCGAGGCATGGCCCTGCAGTTCAACTATTTTGCAGATCATGGCGCGTTCGTCGCTCGTCCGGATGGCACATTTGAGGTGAATTATTCCAAGATGAAACAAGCGGTTCGTGATCTTACGCACGAACTGCTCACGCTTGAGGCACGCGGCGATTACGCGGGCGCGCAAAAGCTTCTAGCGGAGCTCGGTGTTATGCGGCCGCAACTCGCCCGGGCCCTCGATAAGTTGAAAGATATTCCTGTCGATATCCAACCAATCTTCGTAACCGCGGATGAACTTACGCCAAGCGGGCGGTAAGATTTTAGAACGCCTGGCGAACCCAGGTTCGTTTGAGCTAACCGAAGCGCTGTTCTTGCGTCTGCTCGGGCTGATCTACCTCACGGCTTTCGCCTCGTTTTGGCCACAGATGGTCGGACTGGTCGGATCGCACGGCATTCAGCCCGCCAACCAAGTCATGCCGGCCATGCGCAGTGAGTTGGGCGCGCGAATCTTCTTCTATCTTCCAACTCTCTTTTGGATCGGCATCAGCGACTCCGCTTTGGTCTGGTTCTGTGTCTTAGGCTGCGCCGCCGCGCTGTTCCTGGTCATCGGATTTTTTCCGCGTTCCGCCGCCGCCACGTGTTTCGTTTTGTATCTCTCGTTAGTGTCGGTGGGACAACCATTCACTGCCTTCCAGTGGGATGCCTTGTTACTCGAAGCCGGGTTCCTCGCGCTGTTTGCAGGGGCGCCGTGGCTTATATGGGCGTATCGCTTCCTTTTATTCCGTCTAATGTTCGAATCCGGCGCCGTAAAGCTTCTGTCGCACGATCCGAATTGGCCCAACCTCCACGCGCTGCGTTTCCATTTCATGACACAGCCGCTACCTAACCCGATCGCGTATTACGTCTATCGCGCACCCACATGGATGCTGGACGCGATGACAGCAGTCACGCTGGTTATCGAATTAATCGCGCCTTTCTTGCTCTTTGGCCCCCGCCGTGTGCGTCAAATTGGAGTCGCTCTGTTGATGTTCCTACAAGTGCTGATCCTCTTAACAGGCAACTACGCCTTCTTCAATCTACTCGCATTGGCTTTGTGTCTCTGGGGTTTGGACGATTCCACTTTTGTCCCGCTTGCATCCATTCTTCGGAAACGAGTCCACCCTATAACGAATCGAATTCGTCGACCTCTGGCGAATACCTCCCTAGCCCTCCTAATCGCGATCGGCGCCATCGAGTTAATCGGCATGTTTAATAGAACCTTCGAAACTCCCGCACGCGGACTAATTCGCCTGATCGCGCCTTTCCAAATCGTAAATACGTATGGCTTATTCGCCGTAATGACCACCACAAGGCCTGAGATTGTCATCGAAGGCTCGAATGATAGAGCGACTTGGAAAGAGTATTCGTTCCGCTACAAACCTGGCGAGTTACATCGCGGCTTACCCTTAGTCGCTCCGTATCAGCCCCGGCTTGACTGGCAGATGTGGTTCGCCGCTCTGGGGACTTATCAAGAGAACACCTGGGTTGCCGGGTTAATGTATCGGCTTCTCCTCGGAGATGCCGGCGTAATCCGTTTGCTGGAAGCGCCGCCCTTCACGAAACCTCCGCATTATATACGCGCTCTGCTTTATGATTATCAGTTCACGACACCCGCAGATCGTGCGAAAACGGGCGCTGTGTGGCAGCGGCAGCTTCGAGGGACGTGGTTCGGTCCCGTTTCTCTAAACGGTCAGTAAGCGTACATCAAAAGACAATCTTCGCTGCGAGCTGAACATTCCGAGGCGCCCCCGTGCCGATTCCCGGCGCTCCATTGAAAACGTCGAGCGTTTGCGTGATCTGACCGAGACCGCTGCTTGCTACCACGTTGCTTGCCCCAATGGGAGCGCCTAACCCGCCGTTAGGCGGAGCGAGATCTCGGAAATTAAAGATGTTGAAGATCTCAGCCCGAAGCTGCAAACTCACTCGCTCAGTGATGTGGGTGGTCTTGAAAATAGAAAAATCGATCTGACGAGTCGGCGCCCCATAATATTCGTTGCGCGGCTGATTCGCATACGTCCCCGCTGCAGGAAGTGCAAAGGCGGACGGATTGAACCAATACACATAGTTCGGCGGGCTCGCCGGAGGCACACCTTGGAACGGATTGCCCACCACTTGGGCGCGATCCGTGTTTTCGCCGGTACCGCTCGTATCTTGTCCAGAGAAGACCGTAAACGGTTGACCAGTGTAGAACGTTAGCAGTGAATTGAGCTGCCATCCACCTAGCAAGGCTTTCCAGCGCGAGGGATCAGAAAGCGAGTAAGTCAGGAATGTAACAAAGGAGTGGCGGACATCATAATCGGAATTACCATAATCGCAACGCAAGCAGTAACTGTTTTGAGGCACGATACCACGATTAAAGGAATCATCATCCTTTGAATGACCGTAAGTGTAGTTCAGCTTCATTCCGAAGCGATGGTAATTTGCCGTCCGAAGCGACACAATCGCGCCATTGTAATATCCGTTGCCCACGGATTGCACTTCGTTGATAGCGGCGAGATTCGGAAATTGGCCCGCGTAAGGACGTGAGCTATTTACTTCGGGCGCGCCGGCCGGAATCTGGTTGATATCGAGCGTAACCGGTAAATGACGGCTAAGACTGCCCGTGTACCCTACCTCCAGAACCGATGAGGAATTGAGTTGGTACTGGACATTGAAGTTCGTATTCTGTGCATATCCCGTTACAAAATGCTGGCTTACCGAGAACGCGCCGTAAGGTGGCGGCGGTACTGTCCCGCTACCGAAAATGGGCACACCATCGACGATTTGGAAGGGCGTTTGGTTGCTTACGTTGTACACCGGAGGATTATCGTTGATGCCGGTCGCGCCGCCATTCCCGGTGTGGTTGTCTCCAAAGTAATTTACATTAGGAACTTGGTAGAAAACGCCATAACCGCCCCGAACCACTAGCTTTCCGGATCCCTTAGGCTGCCATGCAAAGCCGAAACGCGGCCCAAAATCATGATAGTCGCGCGGCCAAAGTGTATTGAGCCCGTGCTGTCCTGTGTAGGTAATGCCTCCATCCGCGGGAATGAAAGTCGAAATATCGTTACCTGGGCTATAGATCGGGCTTTGATACAGCCAATTCAATCCGTAATTGAGCGTGAGATTCGGAGTCGCTTTCCACGTATCTTGAAAGAAGAAGTTGACTCCGTTCAAATTGTAAATGCGCTGGAGATTTCCGGAAGTGATGTGCGCGTTATTAGTGGCTACATAACCGGCCAGAAAATCGGCCAAGGAATTCAGAGAAGGATTTCCGGTGCCCCACGTATCCGATAGATTGCTGGCCGCGAGAGGTCCCTGCGATCCGTCGAACACAAACACGCCTCGGGCGTTGCGCTCGTAAAATACGTCAAGCTTCGAACGCCGATACTCGCCGCCGAAGCGAAACTGATGCGTTCCCATTGTGTATGTCAAGGTTTCATCCAGATGGCCCGTCGTATCAATTCTTCCAAAGGGCGGTGTCAGACCGATTTCATCGAAGCCCCGGATCGTGATATCGGGCGATCCGAACAGGCTCGGATTGGTTACACCAGTATTCAGACCAAGAGCGGGAATATCGAACCCGGAGTTAGCGTCAATAAAGACTTGTTTGAAGTAATTGACACCTGCTAACGTTTGACTTACAAACCGCGGAGAAAAAACGCGGTTATAGACGAACGAAAAATTGTGCATCCTGCTCGGGGCAACTTGATAGTAATAAGGAATGACCGAGCCGACGTATGCCGTTTGCGATCCGGTTCCGCCAAAGTAGCGAAAGGCTACGTTGTTCCTCTCATTGAAAATATGATCCAATTTCACGATGCCGTTGTAACTGTCGTAAACACCATTTGCCGTGCTGAAGAAATTGTCTTGAGTCGCCGGACCCGTAAGACTGTTAGCGGGCCAAAGAGCATTGATCAAGTTCAGCGAAACGGGATTTACCGCTACACCGTAATGGGCCAGGGTTTGTTCACCTAGCGACACCCAGGCTGCTGATGGTGTTGTCCCCTGGGCAGTGTTACCGGCAGTGAAGTTCTGCTGTTCATAAGTCAAAAAGAAAAAGGTGTGATTGCGCCAAATGGGGCCGCCAAGCGACCCGCCCTCCTGATTATTGCGGAGCTCGGCATTTGGAGCAGAGGGCGGAGTAAACCAATCCCGCGCCGCAAAAACTTCGTTTCGATTGAAGTAATACAAGGAACCGTGGAAATCGTTCGTTCCTGATTTGATGACCAGGTTCAGAACGCCGCCCGAGTTACGGCCTTGCTCGGCGTTGCTGCTGGTTTGCAGCGAGAATTCATCAATCGCGTCAATCGGCAGGACCGTGCCCGCGACACCCGAAACGCCGCCTTGATTTACGGCCGCAGCGTTGTGCCATAAATCGTTGTTGTCTGCGCCGTCGATCTGCCAGTTTATAGCGTTGGTGCGCGTGCCATTCACGGAGCCAACAGCGTTCACGCCAGGATTCAGCTTCAGCAATTGTGTGAAATCCCGACCGTTCAGCGGAATGTCGAGGAGCGCCTTAGTCGGGATGACGCTCGTCAGAGCCGACGAAGAGGTCTCCACCACAATCGCGCTCGCAGCCACTTCCACTGTCATAGCCTGAGTCGCGACGCGCAGATTGATCGGCAAGTCGTAAATTTTCCCGGCTTCCACATTGATGTCGTGCACGTCGACGGTTTGGAAACCGGATTGACTTACCGTGACCGAATATTTTCCGAGCGGCAAATCCTGAAAGGTGAATTCGCCCGCTCCAGTGGTCTGCTCAGTACGCGCCAGTCCCGTGTCAACGCCCAGCAGCTTCACGGTCGCGCCGGAAATCACAGCCCCGCTTTGATCGGCAACCGTGCCGGAAATACCTCCTCGAAATGTCTGCGCGAAAGCAATGGAACTTATAAGAAAGATACCGGCGACGAACACTCCGTGCTTACTGTGAAACATGACTAACCTCCCTAGCGATCTTTGGAGATTATCAGGCTTCAGCGTTCCGCGTCAAGAAATTCGCGTTCGTTCGGCGTATTAACTGCTTAACAAAGGAACAATTGCAGCGCCTGCGCACAAAAAACTGCCAAACGGAAGTTCATAGGTCGAGGCTTTCTTATGCGCCAACAAGATATAACCGCCTCCAATAACAGAGCCTGCGACTGCGCCAATCAGCACTGCCGCGATGCCTTTTTCCAGCCCCAAAAACACCGCCAACAGTGCAAGCAGCTTCACATCGCCGAATCCCAACCCTTCTCTCCGCCGCACGCGCGCGTAAAGGATCGCCATTAGCCAAATCAACCCCGCCAGGAAAATCACCGCAACGCCTGCGTTCAGAAAAGATCTCCCAATAGAACCCATGCCCGGAAAAAATAAATCGCCGAATGCACCATAGACGGGAACAAAAGCGGCAAAGATCAGACCGGCTGCGAAGCCGCCCAACGTGAGCTCATCCGGAAGAATGCGCTCCTCGAGATCTGTCCAGAATAGAACAATGAGCGTGGCTTCAAACACCGCCCACTTCAGCGCTGCAACGCTCCAGCCGTAGCGAATGGCAATCGCGATGAACACCACCGCGGTCATCAGTTCCACAATCGGATAACGAAGCTCGATGGGCTTCCGGCAAAATCTACACCTTCCGTGCAGCAGAGCGTAGCTCAATAGCGGGACATTGTCGTACCACGAAATCTGTTTGCCGCATTCAACACAGAATGACCGCGGGAACACAATCGAAACGTCACGCGGAATCCGATAAATGCAGACATTCAGAAAACTGCCAGTCACCAGCCCCACGATCGTCGCAATCGCCACAAAAGCGATCTGGCTTTCAGGCGCCAAGCGCCCTCCCGTACGATGCCAGCGTCCCTTCCAACAGATGTCGCTTCGAGAAGCGCTCCTCGACTCTCGATTTTGCGTGCTCAATCAAACCATGCGCGAACGCGGAGTCATCCAAAATTCGCCGCATCGCCGATGCAATGCTCGATGGCTCGTTTTCAACGAGCACGCCGGAAACGGCATCCGCAAACACCTCCGTCATCCCTCCAACCTTGCTTCCGATTACCGGCACTCCCATGCTCATGGCCACCAGGGCCGCCGATCCGAGTCCTTCTGATCTGGTGATGTAAACAAACATTGAGGCGCGCCGAAGATCCTCAACCAAATCGTCAGAAAACACCACCGGGATCCCGGCGATACTCGCGGCCTGTTCCACAAGACCGCGCCCCTTTTCCGGATCCGTGGAAGAGAGCGCAACCGCGGGATAGGCTGCACTCCAAGGTTCCGCGCTTGTATTTACCCCTACACCGTCATAGACCACGTCAATCTTTTCCGCGCGAATCCCCGCTGTTTGAAGTTCCCCCGCTACAAATTGCGAAACCGCCAGAAATCTGGCCGCGCGTTGGTATTTCCAAACCGAGGCCAGTGACCGCCGCACCGGGAAAGCGACTCGCCTCGACACGACGAACTTGCGTCTCGAAGCGATCGCAGCCATCGTATGCGCCCGCGCATCATGCGCGTGAACAATCGCCGCCGTCCGCGATTGTTGCCACGCCTGTTTAGCCTCCGCCGCAAACACGGGAAACCCGTCACTGCGCGCCGCTTCCCACAACAAGCCTTTGGAATTGGCTAACAAAAGCGATTCGTGTCCCGCCTCTCTTAAAGCATTCAGCAGGAGCAACACCTGGTGTTGGCCGCCGCGCATCTCCACACCGGTGTCGATGTGCAAAATACGCACGCTTACGATTTACGACCCGGACTCATGTGCCGCGCTTTTGAGTACTTCACAAAGTTGTAGAAAGCAGCCATATAGGCAATCGCGAGTCCTTCCGCTCCATCCAAAAATCCCATCTTCAGCAGATAAGTGCGGAGGAAAGTCCAGGGAGGATCCAACAACAGCTTGCCCAGGCCGGCGCCTTCGCCGCGTGAAACCATCTCCTGCGCAGCTAATGTTGTGTAGCTGTCCATCGTGCGCAAATGTTCAGACAACGAATTGCACGTAAAGTGAAGCAGGTTTGATTTCAAATGGCCGACTGCGCCATCCACTTTCACGGATTCATGCACGAACTCCCCTACCCATTGCGCCTTGTGCTTATTGAACAGCCTGACCTTCCTGTCCGGATACCACCCACTGTGCAGAATCCAACGTCCTAAATATTGCGCCAGCCGCGGAACCGTATAGCCGTCAAACTTCGGACCGTTTTTCTTGATTTGCCAAATCTCTGCCTCGAGCGCTTCGCTTAAGCTCTCGTCCGCATCGAGCGAGAGTATCCAGTCGTGAGCCGCCATCTCCGCTGCGATGTTTTTTTGCGCAGCGTATCCGTGCCAGGAAGCCTCCACCACCCTCGCGCCCAGCTTTCCCGCAATCTCCGCAGTGCGATCGTTCGAGCCGCTGTCCAGCACCAGAATCTCATCGCAGCAACGCAGGCTCTCAATCACCCGCGCGATATTCCGTTCCTCATTGAACGTGATAATCGTCGCGGAGATTTTCATCAGGAATCGACGTTAGCTGGCGCGTACCGGGACAATCGAAATGGAAAGGGCGAACAAAACCATGGCTATCGCCCCGAGCGCAAGACGCCATCCCGTTAACGGCGTTCGGTCGTAGATCAAAGGATGACGCCTTCCGAAGAAGAACATCAGTACTGCCCAAATCCACCAGGCAGCGTACAGAAAACCCATCAATACCAGCACCCCGGTCAGCGCGCGCGAAATCACCCGGTGCCAACGCTCCCCCAGAATCGCGTATAAAATATGTCCACCATCAGATTGGCCGATCGGTAAAAGGTTAATCGCGGTTGCCAGAAGACCCGCCCAGGCCGCCATTGCCATCGGATGAAGAGCAATATGCGACGCCGCAATTCCGGGAAAACGCAGCCGCTCCACCACGCGCAGCAATATCGGCGTCCCGAATGTGAGTGTTCCAGCATCGAGCGCCCCGTGCACAACCTTTGACATCCAGACCCCGGCCACGAGAAATGGCGCCAGTATGATCGCCCCCGCCAACGGACCCGACATGCCGATGTCGATCAGCGCCCTCCGCGTGTAAATGGGCGAGCGGATCCTGATAAAGGCGCCGAAAGTGCCAAACAGGAGAGGAGACGGCAAAAAATAAGGAAGGCTCGCGTTCACTCGCCACCGCCAGCTCATAACGTAATGGCCAAACTCATGCGCGAGCAGAATCAGCAGCAGCGGAATCGAGAAGGAAATCCCTCGCCACATTCCCGGATCGCCGTGCGCCAGCCGCGTGTATCCGTCTAGTATCCAGTCAACTTCGAATAAATGGCCGTTTGAAAAGCTCTGAACCAGTCCGAACCCGAAAACCGTGGTTGTGAGCAGGGTGAGGAAAAACAAAAGTGCGTTGATCCACCACCTTCTAGGCCAGCCGGATGCTCTCGCGAATCGCGGCGAGCTTTCCCAGACCCATGAACGCACACCCGGTTCGTTACCCACTGTAATGACGTGATTCGTTCTTCGCGCCGTAAAGCTCGGCTCAAACACGACGCGTTACTGCAGAGTCTGCAGTTCCTTGCCGGGCTTGAACCGGACGGCTTTGCCCGGTGGAATAGCAACCTCTGCGCCCGTTCGCGGATTCCGCCCGATTCCAGTTTTCCGCGGCCGCACGTTGAATATCCCGAAGCCGCGCAGCTCAATCCGGTCGCCCTCGCTCAGCGCCTTCTTCATCGTTTCGAAGACCGTCTCAACCGCCATTTCTGCCTTCGTCTTGGTGATACCCGTGCGGTTCACGACTTCATTAACGATGTCTAGCTTGATCAAGCAGCCTCCCAGCGCGAAACCTGGTCCGCCGGATACCTCTCTGCGGGCAAAAAGTAACGGACCGCCGCAATGCCAATGATAAGAAGGAACTTATCGGAATGTCAATCAAATCGCCCCGCCACATGAAAACGCATTTTTTGCCAGCAGCATGTAAGGCCATGTCCTACTTCTTACTGACCGCGCCTCTTTCCACCACAGTGAACTCTCTTTAATACAACCATTTAGATCTTTGGATTTGAACTTGCTTACGGTTTTGGCGGGAGCGTTCAGTTATGAAGTCCTTAAGAATTCTCTTGGTGGAAGATAGTCCCAGCGATGTCCGCCTGATACGGGAGGCCCTCAAGGAAACCGCCGTACCCGTCCAAATTAGCGTCGCGCGCGACGGAGTTGAAGCTATGGACTACTTGCATCAGGCTGAGGTCGGCTTGGCAAATCGGCCCGATCTGGTTCTCCTGGACCTCAACCTTCCCAGAAAGAACGGGCGTGAAGTGCTCAGCGAAGTGAAAGCCTCTCCCATCCTCAAGCAGATCCCGGTACTGGTGATGACCAGCTCGCGGGCGGATGAAGACATCTTTCAGGCCTACGCGCTCAACGCGAATTGCTACATTACCAAACCGGCCGACTTGCAGGAATATGTGCACGTCGTCCGCGCGATTGAGGACTTCTGGTTTTTAACGGCGACTCTGCCGGATTCCTTTCGCGCCTCTCAAATGATGCGCGCTCCGGGCGTCAGGCAGTTTGCCTACTGATCGATTGAAGCTATCCCGCTGACTGCGCCGTCTGCTGCAGAGCGGCAGTCGCGCTCAGCGCCGCTTCATAATCCGGGTGGTCGCCGACTTCTTTCACGTACTCGACATAGCGCAGCTTGTTCTCGGCGTCCAACACAAAGATGGCCCGGCTCTCGATGCGGAGATCGGGAATCAGCGTTCCGTAACGCTCCCCGAACGAGCCCGTTCGGTGATCCGAAAGCATTGAAACGCGATTGATCCCAAAATTCCCGCACCAGCGCTTCTGCGCAAATGGCAGATCCATGCTTATCGTGAAAATTCGCACGCGGGAATTCTTGCCCGCTTCGTCTTCAAACCGCTTCGTTTGAGCGTCGCAAACGGGAGTGTCCAACGATGGAACCACACTGAAAATTCGCACTCCGCCGCCGGTTTTTTCGAGATTCACCTTCTGAAGATTTCCGTCCACCACCTCAAAATCCGGCGCCGTATCCCCAACCTTCAGCTCCGGTCCCACTAATGGAAGCGGATTGCCCTTTAACGTTGTCGTCCTCTGCGATTCACCTTTGTTTGTCATCGGCCACAGTGTACCAGCACTGAAATTTCTCAAGCTGGCAATGCTTCGCGCGGGCGCTCGACCGGCTTGATAGTGCGCAGTGCCACGCCGGGAAACTCCAGCCGAAACCGCGTGCCCCGCCCGACCGCACTTTCCACTTCAATGATCCCGTTGTGCTCCTGCACGATCCCGTAAGTGATCGAAAGCCCCAACCCGGTTCCCTTCTTTGGTCCTTTGGTCGTGAAGAATGGATCATATATGCGCGCAAGATGTTCCGGCGGAATCCCCTGCCCCGTATCGGCAATTTCGACGTGCGCAAATCCGCTTTCGGCCCAGGTGCGCACCGTAAGCGCGCCCCCTCCCGGCATGGCGTCGCGAGCATTAATGAATAGGTTTAGAAAAACCTGCTGAAGCTTTCCGGAATTGCCGCGTACCATGGGCAGTTCTTCCGCCAGCGCAAGCTGCGTGGTCACTCTCGCTTTTTGAAATTGATGTTCCACCAGAGTCACCGTTTCCCGAATGACACGGTTCAAATCGATCTCGACAAAGTCCGTCGGCGAAGTGCGCGAAAAATTCAACAGCGAATTGACAATTTCGCTCGCGCGGAACGTCTGCTTCGCGATCTTTTCAAGCAGCTTCGATTTATGATCGTCCCCCGAGATCTGCTTCGCCAGCATCTGAGCATACGTCGAAATGACCGCCAAGGGCGTGTTCACCTCGTGCGCCACACCCGCAGCCAGCAGTCCAATCGAGCTGAGTTTATCCGCTTGGACCAGCCTTCGTTCCAACTCATCCCGGTCCGTCACATCGTCGAAAATAATCAACCGCCCGATCTGCTTCAGCTCCTTCGAAACCAAAGGAGCGATGGCGAGATTCACGATCGATTCCCGAACTGCCGGCGCAGGCTTCGTGAGTTCCAGGCCGCCATACTCTTTTCGCGGGGCCCCGTTCGCAGCAGCCGATGACGCGACCAGTCGCGGTCGCAACGCGATCTTGTAGAGGTTGTGGACGCCTTGCTCTCCGCGCAGTTCGTCGAATTTCTGGCATAGCTCCACCGGAAACAACTCCGACAAGCATTGTCCGACCGCCTGTTCCCGCGAAATGCCCGTCAGCTTCTCGATTTGGCTGTTCCAGCTCTCCACGCGGTCATCCAATCCCACGGCCAGAATGCCTACATTGATGGATTCAACTATGTTCTCGCTGAACTCTTTCAGACGCTCGTACTCATCCGCTTTGTCTTGCAACGAGCTATACAGCCGCGAATTCTCGATCGCAATGGCGACGTAATTGGAAAGCGTAACCAGCAATTCCATATCGTCGTGGGACAAAAAGTCGCCTTCCGTCGTGCGACTGACGCCAAAATAGGCCAGCGTCTTGCCACGGCTCTTGCACGCCACGTAGTAAGTGAAATCAAGTTCCGCGATCGTGTCCCTGACCGACTGTGGCCACTGCCGCGAAACGATGTCCCTCATGTGCTTGGGCCGTTCGAAAAACAGATACGGCTCCTCGGCGGACGCCTCCAGGAACTGCAAATCCAGCGGCACTTGACCCGCGCTCGCCGGTCTACCCGATTTCTGCGTCAGCGAATGCAGATGGAAGCCCCCCGCTCCTCCATCCGTCACAAAAAACCCGATCTGTTGAATCGAAAGCGTCTTCAGCAATCGCTCGGAAACCTTGCCAAGCATCGCGTTCTCATCGGTCTCGGAACTGAGCTCGCGCGCAAACTCAATCAACGTCAGACGAGCGTCGTAGCGATCTTTATAGAAAACCCAGCGGTCAAGCTGCTCCTGAATCCAGTGACGAATCGGCTGGAAGACGAAAGTCGCAAACGCAATC
>Ga0213875_10001439_pt1 | contig 15431 bp, 15 predicted proteins | sample BarmaccomBMRX_R8_FD_160105 | JGI IMG/M metagenome (GOLD analysis project Ga0213875, IMG submission 160105) | Root-associated microbial communities from Barbacenia macrantha in rupestrian grasslands, the National Park of Serra do Cipo, Brazil - RX_R8 | ecosystem: Host-associated > Plants > Roots... | reverse complement strand
TCCCACGGTCGGGTTCCTGGTCAACCTGATCAAGAGCACCTCGCTGGCCGCCATCATCGGCTTCGTGGAGCTGACGCGGGCGGGGCAGATGCTGAATAACGCCACCTTCAAGCCATTCCTGATCTTCGGCACGGTGGCGGCGCTGTACTTCGTCCTATGCTGGCCGCTGACCATCGCGAGCCGCCGGCTCGAAGCACGGCTGGCGCTGGCGACACGACATTGATGAAGAACGCAGAACCTGCGTTTGAGCGAGTCCGCTCAAACGCATACTGCTTGAGGGAGGGAGAATGATGCGGATACTGCGATACCTTTTGGCGGCCGCCCTGTTCATCGGCGTCGGCTGGCGGCCGGCGGCGGCGCAAACCGTGGACGAGATCGTCAGCCGCGGCACGATCAACATCGGCGTCCTGGTGGACCTGCCGCCCTACGGGCTGCTGAACGACAAGCAGGAGCCGGACGGCTACGACATCGAGGTGGCCAAGCTGCTCGGCTCGTATCTGGGCGTGAAGGTCAACCTCGTCCCGCTCACCAGCCCGAACCGCATCCCGTTCTTGGTCACCAACAAGGTGGACCTGATCGTGGCGACGTTCGGCATCACGCCGGAGCGGGCGAAGACGGTGATGTTCTCCATCCCGTACAGCGCGATCGAGAACGTCGTGTTCGCGCCGAAGGACAAGGCGATCGCCTCGCTGCAGGACCTGAAAGGGATGCGGGTCGGCGTGCCGCGGGGGACCGTGCAGGACGTGTTGCTGAGCAAGGCGCTCGGATCAGCGGTGCGGATCTCGCGGTTCGACGACGATCCGAGCACCTACCAGGCGCTGCTGGCCGGCCAGGTGGACGCGATCGCCGAGACCGGGCTGACCGGCGATCAGTTCTATGCGCAGCACCCTGAGGGCAACATCGAGCGCAAGTTCATCCTGCTGCAGCAGCCGAACGGCATCACCATGCGCAAGGACCAGTGGAACCTGCACCAGTGGGTCAACACCTTCGTGTATTTCACGAAGCTGAACGGTGAGCTGGATGCGCTGTATCAGAAGTGGTTCAAGAAGCCGCTGCCCACGCTGCCGACGTTCTGACCTCCATCGTCGTCAATCGATTTGGCGGATAGCGGAGCGCAATCCGCCACATCGAGCGGCGGATGGCGCTTCGCTTATCCGCCCTACGACGGGAGGGGGAGAAGTTACGGCTCGGCGGCGGTCTCTTCGCGGTGGGCTTCCACCATGGCCGCCATGTCGGGGAAGCGGAAGTCCACTGGAATGTCGTCGGGCGGGGGCGCGGTGGCGCCCCAGCCGGTGCCCTGACGGCGGTCGATCCAGGCACGCGCCAACCCGGCGGCGCGGGCCGGGACGTGGTCGTGGTGGAGGCTCTGCGCGGTGTGCAGGATCTGGCTCGGGGGGATGCCGCGCGCCGCCAGATGCTCCAGCATGTAGGCGAAGTTGCGCGGGTCCGGCTTGTAGGAGCCGATGTCCTCGGCGGTGTAGACGGCGGTGAAGTCGACCCCGAGCCGCTCGTTGCTGGCGGCGAAGCTGCGGCGGTCCACGTTGGAGAGGACCACCAACTGATAGTGCCGCTCCAGATAGCGGAGCGCCCCGGCGCTGTCGTGGAAGGCGGGCCAGTCCGGGATGCTGGCGCCGAACGCCCGCGCGTCCGGCGCCGATTCCGGAAGGCCCCACTCGCGCGCCAGCCGCCGATGCACGGCGGCGAGCAGCTCCGGATAGAGCATCGACGGGGTCTCCCGCTCCTGCGCCGTCTCGAACCGGGCGAAGGTCTCCAGCGCTTCGTCGCGCCCGATCGTCCGCCCGGCCCGCGCCAGCAACGGCTGCAGCGCCTCGTAGAGCCCGGTTTCCCAGTCGATCAGCGTGCCGTAGCAGTCGAAGGTGAGGACGCCGAAATCGGTGAGGCGCACGCTATCGGCGCTTCCCGGGGCCCTTCGGCTGGCTGAAGGCGGGCGGGTCGCTCGCCGGGAAGCTCTCCTCGCTCGCTTCGTCCACCTCGGCGTCCGGCGTCTCGGTGGCCACCGGCGGCGCCTGCTCGGCCTGTTCCATCAGCCGGGCGCGCTCCCAGAATTCGGCGTCCCGCCCCTCCGGGCGGCCCTCCTTCTCCCAGAGGTGATAGGCGCGCTCCCTGATCCTGTGCTCCTGGTCCATCGCGGTCCGCCTCCTGTGCTGCGGCACAAATGCACCGGACGCGCTCGCGTTCCAACCCCCTGTTGACCGCCGCGCTTGAGCCCGGTACGGACGCGCGCCATGCCAGCTTACCAATATGTCTATGTGATGAAGGACCTCACCAAAGCCTATCCGGGCGGCCGTGAGGTATTCAAAGGCATCACGCTCTCCTTCCTGCCCGGCGTGAAGATCGGCGTGCTGGGCGTCAACGGCGCCGGCAAATCCACGCTGCTGAAGATCATGGCCGGCATCGAGCGCGAGCACGGCGGCGAGGCCTGGGCCGCCGAGGGCATCCGCGTCGGCTACCTCGAGCAGGAGCCCAAGCTCGACGAGGGCAAGACGGTTTCCGACAACGTCATGCAGGCCTTCGGCTCGCTCAAGGCCGCCATCGACCGGTTCAACGCCATCAGCGAGGCGTTCGCCGAGCCGATGGATGACGACAAGATGAACGAACTGCTCGCCGAGCAGGCCGAGCTGCAGGAGAAGATCGACGCCGAGGACGGCTGGGAGCTGGATCGGCGGATCGAGATCGCGCTGGACGCGCTGCGCTGCCCGTCGCCGGAGAGCCCGGTGACCAACCTGTCCGGCGGCGAGCGCCGCCGGGTCGCGCTGTGCCGGTTGCTGCTGGAGAAGCCGGACCTGCTGCTGCTGGACGAGCCGACCAACCATCTGGACGCGGAGAGCGTGGCCTGGCTGGAGCGGACGCTGCGGGACTACCCGGGCACGGTCATGGTCATAACCCACGACCGCTACTTCCTCGACAACGTGACCAACTGGATCCTCGAGATCGAGCGCGGCCGCGGGTACCCGTTCGAGGGCAACTACTCCTCGTGGCTGGCGCAGAAGCGCAAGCGGCTGCAGCAGGAGGAGAAGGAGGAGAGCGCGCGGCAGCGGGCGCTGGCGGCCGAAGAGGAGTGGATCCAGAGCAGTCCGCGGGCGCGGCAGACCAAGAGCCGGGCGCGCATCCAGCGCTACGAGGAGATGCTGGCCGAGAGCCAGGAGCGCGTTGCGGGGGTGGCGGAGATCGTCATCCCGCCGGGTCCGCGGCTGGGCGGCACGGTGATCGAGGCGGAGAAGCTGCGCAAGGCGTACGGCAACCGGCTGCTGATCGAGGATCTCGACTTCAAGCTGCCGCCGGGCGGCATCGTCGGCGTGATCGGGCCGAACGGCGCGGGCAAGACGACGCTGTTCCGCATGATCACCAGCCAGGAGCAGCCGGACGCCGGCAAGCTGGTGGTGGGCGACACGGTCAAGCTCGGCTACGTCGATCAGAGCCGGCAAAGCCTGGATGACGAGAAGACGGTCTGGCAGGAGATCAGCGGCGGGACGGACGTGATCTATCTCGGCAAGCGCGCGGTGCAGTCGCGGGCCTATGTGGGGGCGTTCAACTTCAAGGGCGCGGACCAGCAGAAGAAGGTCGGCATCCTCTCCGGCGGCGAGCGCAACCGAGTGCATCTGGCCAAGATGCTGAAGTCCGAGAGCAACGTGATCCTGCTGGACGAGCCGACCAACGACCTGGACGTGGACACGCTGCGGGCGCTGGAGGAGGCGCTGACCGAGTTTGCGGGCTGTGCGGTGATCATCACGCACGACCGCTGGTTCCTGGACCGGCTGGCGACGCACATCCTGGCCTTCGAGGGCGACAGCCACGTCGAGTGGTTCGAGGGCAACTTCCAGGCCTACGAGGAAGACAAGCGCCGCCGCCTAGGCGCGGACAGCACGGAGCCGCACCGGATCAAGTATCGCCCGCTGCAGCGGTAGCCTTCTGTCCAACCCCGCCTGGATCGTCCGGACCGGAAGGCTGATGCTGACCCCGGTCGGCTGGCGGGATCTCGCCGGGCTGGAGGCGCTGAAGACCGATCCGCTGATTTTCGCGCAGATGCTGGGCGGGGTGCGCAGCAGGGCGCAGGTCGCGGCCGAGCTGGCGGAGGATATCGTGTTCTGGGCCGCGCACGGCGTCGGCATCTGGGCGGTGCGCGAGCACGGCGGCGAGGCGCTGCTCGGCATCACCGGCATCCATGCCCGGCCGGACGGGCGCGGCATGGGGCTCCGGTTTGCCTTCAGCCCGGAATCGCGGGGGCACGGCTATGCGAGGGAGGCGGCGGGGGCCGCGCTGCGTTACGCGCTCGAAGTGGTGCAGCTTACCCGCATTGTCGCGGTCACGCGCGAGACCAACTTCGAATCCCGAACCGTGCTCGGGGCGATCGGCATGCGCGAGTGCGAGACGTTCCTGCGCGGCGGAGAACGGATGCTGATGTTCGAGAGCGTGCGGCGGGGTTGATTGGGTCGGGGACGCCGGCGGATGGCGCTTCGCTTATCCGCCCTACGATCCGGGGACGGGTTAGCCGGCCGCCTGCCGCTGCAGGGCGCCGAGCAGCGCGTTCAGGTCATTGCCATTCCGGGCGAGGTAGGACGCGAAGTCCGACCGCTCGGTGATGCGCAGACTGGTGCCCTCGGCGACGACGTCGATCACCCTCGGCCGACCGCTCGCGTAGCTGACGACCCATTGCACGTTGGCCGGCTGCTGGTTCGGCCGGCGGATCACCGTGCCGACCCAGATGTTGCCGTCCCGCTCGGTCGTCGTGGTCGGCGCGAAGCTCACGCCCTGGTAGTCGCCCAGCCGGCCGCCGATGTTGTTGATCAGCATCCGGTGGAACAACTGGAGGTATTGCTGCTGCTGCTGCGGGCTCGCGCTGCGCCAGAAGCGGCCGAGGCAGAAGCGGGCGATGTCGTCCACGTCCACGTCCCGCTCGATCAGCGGCTGCATCTGCTGCATCTTCTGCGCCGGCGCGCCGGGGCCGTTGACGACTGCCGCCATCTGGTTGCCGAGGTTGACCACGAAGCCGGTCGCGTCCGCGGCGGACTGAGCGTGGGCGAGCGGCCCGGCCGCCAACAGCGCGACCGTGGCGGCGGACAAAGCGAGCAGGGTGCGGCGAGTGAGCATGGGTGGGCTTAGGCTTTCAGGCTAGCGGTTGAACCAGGCCGGCACGGTGGCCTGGTTGTCGTCGCGCGTCTGCTCGATGACCGACGCGCGGTTCTGACGATACAGGCTGCGGAAGGTTGCATACGGGTCTAGCGCAGACCGCTTGATCTGGTCCACCTGATCGAGCAGCCGCTCGCGCTGATCCACCGCGCTCAGCCCGTAGCGCGCGTAGCCCAGCGTGGCGCTGCCGGGGAAGCTGGCCCAGGTGAGCGGGTCCAGCGCGATGTCGACCCCGAACCCGGTCACGTCGCGCGGATTGCTGGGTCCCAGCACCGGCAGGAACAGGAACGGCCCTTCGCCCACGCCCCAGAGCGCCATGGTGATGCCGAAATCGCTGTCGTGCTGTGGGTACCCGAGGCTGCTCGCCACGTCGAACAGGCCGCCGACCCCGGCCGTGCTGTTGATCAGGAAGCGCATCATGGTGTCGCCGGCGCGGCGGGGCTTGGCCTGCAGCACGTCGTTGCTGAACACCACCGGGCTCGAGATGTTCGCGAGCAGGTTGTGGATGGAATCGCGGGCCCGGCCGGGCACGACCGTTCGATAGCCCACCGCAACCGGGCGCAGGATGTAGGTGTCCAGCCCGTCGTTGATCGCATAGAAGACCCGGTTGGTGGGCTCCCAGGGATCGTTGTTCTGCTGATATTCCTGCTGCGCCTCCTGATCGCCGGCGGGTGGCGGGGCGGCGCAGGCGGCGAGTGCCAGCAGGGAGGCGGCTAGCGTAAGGCGGGGCAGGAGCGAACGCATCGAGATCCCTCGTCGGCGGCTTGGCCAAAAGATCAACACAACACAGCAGGCCCGCATGGCGTTCCATGCAGCCTTCTCTATACTACGGCAAGGCCGATGTGCTTGCCACGATCACAACGCGGATAGATGGATGAACCAGGTCACCCCGACTGAACCGCCGATCGCCACGCTCGAGCGCTGGATGGCAGGCCCGCGCTTCGCCGGAATCCCGGCCCGGGCGCCGGACGCCCCGGTCCCGGCGCTGTCCTTCGAGTTCTTCCCGCCCCGGACCGAGGCGCTGGAGACGCAGCTTTGGGCCTGCATCCGCCGCCTCGAGCCGCTGCAGCCGCGCTTCGTCAGCGTCACCTACGGCGCCGGCGGCACCACTCAGGCGCGCACCCACGCCACGGTCACCCGCCTCGTGCAGGAGACGAGCCTTACGCCAGCTGCACACCTGACCTGCGTCGGGGCCTCGCGCGCCGAGGTGGACGACGTGGCCCGGCGGTACTGGGAGGCCGGGGTGCGGCACATCGTGGCGCTGCGGGGCGACGCGCCGCCGGGTCAGGCGTATCAGCCGCATCCGGACGGGTATCACTACGCCTCGGACTTGGTGGCCGGGCTGCGGCGTGTGGCCGATTTCGAGATCTCGGTCGCCGCCTATCCGGAGACGCACCCGACGGCCCAGAGCCCCGACCATGACCTCGACAACCTAAAGCGCAAGCTCGACGCAGGCGCCACGCGGGCGATCACCCAGTATTTCTTCGACGGCGAGGTGTTCCTGCGCTTCCTCGACCGCGCGCTCGCCGCAGGCATCACCGCGCCGATCGTGCCCGGGATCATGCCGGTCTCGAACTATGGCCAGGCCGTGAAGTTCAGCGCCATGTGCGGCGCCTCGGTCCCGGGGTGGATGGGTTCGCTCTTTGCCGGCACCGACGAGGACCACGAGACCAGGCGCATGATCGCCGCGATTGTCGCGGCCGAGCAGGTCCGGCTGCTGCAGGCCAACGGGGTGGACGAGTTCCATTTCTACACGCTGAACCGCCCCGACCTGACCTTCGCCATCGCGCACCTTCTCGGCGTGCGGCCCCAGGCGTCATGATCGTCACCCCCAGGCTCGACCTGGCTTAACCCCGGGTCCACGCGGAGCACCCTGCACCGCCATGACCGACCTCCTGCAGATCGTCGTCGGCGGCCTCCTGGTCGGCGCCAGCTATTCCCTGATCGCGGTCGGGTTTTCGCTGGTCTATCGCGTGACCGGCGTGATCAACCTGGCCCAGGGCGCCTTCTGCGTGCTCGGCGCGCTCGTCACCTGGTCGCTGCAGAGCTGGGGTTTGCCGGTCTGGGCCGCCGCACCCGTCGCCATCATTGGCACCACCGCCCTCGCTGCCGCCATCGGCGCGGCGACCTTCGTGCCCGGTCTCGTCCGCCTCTCCAACGCCAACATGCTGATGCTGACCGCCGGGCTGCTCACGCTGGCCGAGGGCGCCATGCTCGTCCTCTGGGGCACCCAGCCCTACGCCCTCCCGCCCTTCACCGGCGATCGGCCGATCAACGTCCTCGGCCTGCTGATCCCGAGCCAGGGCTTCTGGATCGCCGGCTCCGCCGTCGTCATCATCCTGGCGCTGCGCACCCTGCTCGCCCGCACCGCGCTCGGTCAACGCCTGCGCGCCTGCGCCGAGAACCCGGTGGCCGCGCGCCTGATGGGCATCTCCGTCCCCGGCATGACGCTGCTGAGCTTCGCGCTCGCCGCCTGCATCGGGGCGATAGCTGGCGTCATGGTCGCCCCCACCACCTCGCTGCAATTCGACACCGGCCGGCTGTTCAGCATTTCCGGCTTCATCGCCGTCGCCATCGGCGGCATCGGCTCCATCCCCGGCGCCATCGCCGGCGGCTTGCTGCTGGGCGTGGTCGGCCAGCTCGCCACCGCCTACCTGTCCTCGCTGTTCAGCAGCGCGATCGCGCTCGGCCTGCTGCTGCTGGTGCTGATCGTGCGCCCCAGCGGCCTGATCCGCGCCGGCGCCGCGCGCCGGGCCGACGTGCGCGACGAGGCTCGGGTCTGGACCCACATCACCCGGCTGCGCCCGGCCGCCGCCTGGGCCGGTGGCGCCGCGCTGCTGCTCGTCTTGCTCCTGCTTCCCTTCGTGATCGCCGACCAAGGCGTGCTGAGCGGCCTCGTCATCGCCCTCATCCTGTTCATCGCCCTGATCGGCCTCGACCTGGTCATGGGCTATGCCGGGCAGATCAACCTCGGCCAGGCCGGCTTCATGGCCGTCGGCGGCTATACCTCGGGCTACATCACCACAAACTACGACATCGAACCGATCGTCGGCGTGCTCGCCGGCGTCGTGCTGGCCGTGCTCTGCTCGCTCGTGCTGTCCGTGGTCACGGTGCGGCTGCGCGGCCTGTATCTCGCCCTCGCCACGCTCGCCTTCGGCCTGCTGATCGATTCCTTCGCCGTCGGCTTCATCGATATCACCGGCGGCCCGTCCGGCCTGGTCGGCATCCCCTCCTTCAGCGTGGGCAGCATCGACTTCGACACGCCCGCGTCCATGTACTATCTGGTGCTCGCGCTCGACGCGGCACTCGTCGTGCTGCTTTCAGGCGCGCTCCGCTCCAAGTTCGGTCGCGCCCTGCAGGCGATCCGCACCGACCAGCTCGCCGCCGCCGCGCTCGGGCTCGATGTGGTGCGGCTCAAGATGCTCGCCTTCGCCGTCGCCGCCGCCCTCGCCGCGGTCGCGGGCAGCCTGCTCGCGCACTTCTTCCACTTGCTTTCGCCCGACATGGTCGGCACCCCGCGCTCGCTCGAACTGGTCTCGATGCTGGTGATCGGCGGCGAGGGCACCCTCATCGGCCCGCTGGTCGGCAGCGTGCTGCTCACCCTGCTGCCGACGGTGTTCCAGCCGCTTGCGCTCTATAAAACCCTGGCCTCCGGCGCGCTCCTGGTCCTCTGCTTCCTCTATCTCCCGCAAGGCGTGTTCGGCGTCCTGGCCGACGCACTCAACCGCCTCGTCCGCCCCGCCTCGCCCCGGCTCCCGGCAGAGGCGCGGACACGGTGACGGACCTGGCGCTCCAGGCCATCGGCCTGAACCGCTCCTTTGGCGGCCTGCGCGCCACGTCCGACGTCTCCTTCGACGTGCCGGAGGGCAGCGTGTGCGCGCTGATCGGCCCCAACGGCGCCGGCAAGACCACGCTGTTCAACCTGATCACCAACCTCTTTCCGCCCGATTCCGGCCAGGTCCTGTTCCGCGGCCGGCCGCTCACCCGCCTGGCGCCCGCGCAGATCGCGGCACTCGGCTTGATCCGTACGTTCCAGTCCGCCCGCGTCTTCCCCGGCATGACCGTGCTGGAGAACGTGCTCACCGGCCGCCACCGCCTCCTGCACGGCGGCCTGTTCTCCGGCATGTTCCGCCTGCCCCGCTCCCGCCGCGAGGAACGGGACGCCACCGCCCGCGCCGAGCGCCTCCTGGAGCTGACCGACCTGCTCCGCTTCCGCGACGTGCACGCGGTCGAGCTGCCCATGGGCGCGCAGAAGCTGCTTGAAGTGATCCGTGCGCTGATGGCCCAGCCGGCCATGCTGTTGCTCGACGAGCCCGCCGCCGGGCTGAACGACACCGAAACCGAGGAGCTGGCCGCCCTGCTGCGCGCCATCCGCGACAGCGGCATCACCGTGCTGGTGGTCGAGCACAACATGTCGCTGGTGATGAACGTGGCCGACCAGGTGATCGTGCTGGAGGCCGGCAAGCTGATCGCCTCCGGCCCGCCCGCGGCGGTGCAGGCCGATCCGCGTGTGATCGCCGCCTATCTGGGGCAGGAGGCATGATGCTGGCGCTGCAGGGCGTCAGCGCCGGCTACGGGGCGGGCCCGGTGCTGCAGTCGATCGAGCTCGACCTTGCCGAGGGCGAGATCGTCACCCTGGTGGGCGCCAACGGCGCCGGCAAATCAACCCTGGTCAAGACTATCTCCGGCCTGATGCGGCCGATCTCGGGTGAGATCCGCTTCGACGGCCAGCCCATCGACCAACTCGGCCCGGCCGAGCGCCTGCGCCGCGGCATCGCCCACGTCCCGGAGGGCCGCCAAATCTTCGCCGGCATGACGGTCGCCGAGAACCTGCGCCTCGGCGCGACCCTCACCCGTGACCCGGCCGCGCGCGCGACGCAGCTCCGCACCGTCCTCGAACTCTTCCCCATCCTGCGCGACCGTATGGACTCGCTTGCGGGCAATTTCTCCGGCGGCCAGCAGCAGATGCTCGCCATCGGCCGCGGGCTGATGTCGCAGCCGCGCCTGCTCCTGCTCGACGAACCCTCGCTCGGCCTCTCGCCGCTGCTGGTCCAGGAGGTCTTCGCCCTGGTGCGCACGTTGCGCGACCGCGGCCTGACCGTCCTGCTCGCCGAACAGAACGCCCGCTCCGCCCTCGGCATCGCCGACCGCGGCTACGTGATCGAGAACGGCCGCGTCACCCTTGCCGGCCCGGCCGCTGCCTTGCTCGCCTCGCCCGAGATCGCCGCCCGCTACCTCGGCGTGGGCGGCGCCGCCCCGACCTCCGAGGCCAGCGCGCGCTTGGCCGCCGAACTGCGCGACTGCATCGGCGCGCCCGCGACCCCATGAGCGATCGCCCGCTCCGCCTCGGCGTCGCCGGCCTCGGCCGTGCTTTCATGCTCATGCTGCCCACCCTCACGCAGCACGCCCGCGTCCGCCTCGCCGCCGCCGCCGACCCGCGGCCCGAGGCGCGCGACCGCTTTGCCCAGGACTTCGCCGCGCCCGCCTATGCCACCGTGGAGGACCTCTGCGCCGACCCTGAGGTGGAGGCCGTCTACATCGCCACCCCCCACCAGTTCCACGTGGCCCACGTCGCCGCGGCCGCGGCCGCGGGCAAGCACGTCATGGTCGAGAAGCCCATGGCCCTCGCCCTCGACGACTGCCGCGCGATGCTCGAGGCGACCCGGCGCGCCGGCGTCCTCATGCTGGTCGGCCACAGCCACTCCTTCGACGCGCCCTACCTGCGCACGCGCGCCATCATCGACGCCGGCACGCTCGGCGCCGTGCGCATGATCACCGCGCTGAACTTCACTGATTTCCTCTACCGTCCGCGCCGCCCCGAGGAGTTGGTGACCGCCGAGGGCGGCGGCGTGGTGCACAGCCAGGCCGCCCACCAGGTGGACGTCGTCCGCCTGCTCGGCGGCGGACGCGTGCGCAGCGTGCGGGCCGCGACCGGGGACTGGGACCCCAACCGGCCGACCGAGGGCGCCTACAGCGCCTTCCTCACCTTCGAGGATGGCGCCTTCGCCACCCTGACCTATAGCGGCTACGGGCATTTCGATACGGACGAGCTGATGGGCTGGGTCGGCGAACTCGGACAGCAGCGAGAGGCCGCCGAGTACGGCGCGGCGCGGGCCAGGCTGCGCCAGGTCGCCTCGCCCGAGGCAGAGGCGGCGCTCAAGAACACCCGCGCCTACGGCGCCTCGGCGCCCGGTCGGCCACACGCCGGCGCCGCGGGGCATAACCATTTCGGGCTCGTGCTCGTCTCCTGCGAGCGGGGCGACCTGCGCCCGCTTCCCACCGGAGTCATGCTCTATGGCGACGAGGCGCAATCGCTCGAGCCCCTCCCGCCACCCTCGGTGCCGCGCGCCGAGGTGATCGACGAGCTGTACGACGCCGTCGTCCACGGTTCGCCGCCGCTGCATTCCGGCGAATGGGGCATGGCCACGGTGGAGGTCTGCCTCGCCATCCTGCACTCCGCGGCCGAGGGGCGCGAATTGCGGATGCAGCACCAAGTCGGGCTGCGAACTGATACTAAACCGCGCTTAATCTAATCTTATTCTTTGCGGCTTATTCAGTCCTCTCGTTCCCGAACGCGGAGCGCGGGTTGGCAAGGCTGGCCCGATACATCTTAAGGAGAAGTATTCGTGCCTCAAAGTCTGCCCCAATTCAACCCTTCGCAGTATTCCCAACTGGGTATGGACATGAGCGACGACGCGCTCGTCACCTTTGGCGCGCCGGTCGGCCCCGGCGAGGTCTCGTTTCACGACACCGGGTTCATGCCGGTCAATCAGCTCACGCTCGGCAATCTGACGCTGCCGTCGCCGAGCGGGCTGGGCGGGCTGTTCATCAGCTACTCGGGCGACGGCGTGCAGAATTTCTCCGCGAACGGCGCGCCGACCTCGGCCAACTACACTGACCTGCACTATCAGCTTATCGGCTACACCGGAGACGCCACCTTCAGCCACGCCGCGGACGGCACGCCCACGCTGAGCGGCGTGAGCACGGAGGTCGTGCTCGCCCAGGGCGACCTGATCGCTGGCCACCTCGCCTTCGGCGCGACGGGCAACATCTCCGGCGAGGTCGATACGACCATGCAGGTCGGCGGCGTGAACGTCGGCGACCTGGACATCTCGGTGCAGCATTCCGCGAGCGACATCGGCCACACCGCGACCGGCGGCCTGACCCTCAGCGCCGGCGCGCTCCACGCGACTTACGTGCCGATGGGCTAACCCAAGCGCACTGGACCGTTCTTGGTGGAGGGGGTTGGGTTCGAACCAACGTAGGCGTACGCCAGCGGATTTCCAGTCCGCCCCCGACCGCTGACACGGCCGGCCAGGAGTTGCCAGGCGATACAGCAATGTCTTGATCTTACTTGCCTTCCTGACGGGCTTGTGTGACATGGCCAGCCATGAGATGCCAGAACCGTCCATTTGAATGAGTCCGCCGTGAGTCCGCGGCAAGGAAAAGGAACAAAGCTCACCGACGCAACGCTTGCGGATTTGCGCTGTCCGGAGGGGCGCAAGGACGCCCTTGTGTTCGATGCTGCCGAGCCGGGGTTCGGCGTCAGGGTGACCGCCGACGGCAAGCGGGTGCTGATCTTCCAATACAGGTTCGGGGCGATGGTGCGTCGCCACCGAATCGGGGTCTGGGGCGAGGGCAGTCTGACGGCCAGCAAGGGACGGCGTGAGGCCGAGCGGCTGCGCGGCCTCGTTCGAGCGGGGCGGGACCCGGTTGCTGAGCTGCGGGAGGCCAAGGCGCAGGCTGCCGAGGCCGATCGCGCGCGACGCGCGGCCTCCGCAGCGGAAGCGTTCACGGTCGGCAAGCTGATCGAGGCCTGGACATCGAAAGGCCTCGCCCACCGGCGGCCCAGCTACGTGTCGGACGCCACGGCGCGGCTCCGGTCCTATCTGGCCGATTGGAAGGACCGGCCGGCTGCGAGCATCAGCAAGGCGGATGCCATACTGGCCATAGACCGGGTGGAAGAGGACCGCGGCACCACGTCGGCAAGGCGGGGCCTGGCTTACGCGAGGGCGGCTTACGGGTGGGCTCAGAAGCGCGGCACGCTGAAAGACAACCCCTTTGCCGGCATCGCGCCACCGGGCAAGGAGAACCCGCGGGAACGGGTCCTGAGCCCGGCCGAGATCGGGGCAGTATGGCGCGGTGCGGGTGAGCTGGAGCCTATCCAGGGCGCCTTCGTCCGGCTCCTGCTCCTTACCCTGCAGCGGCTCGAGGAAGTGGCCGGCATGCGTTGGGAGGAGTTGTCAGCGGATCGCTTGGTCTGGACCATCCCCGGCGAGCGGGCGAAGAACGGCAGAACCCACATCGTTCACCTTGCCCCGGCCGCGAGCGACATCCTCGCCGACGTACCTGTGATCGCGAACAACCCGTTCGTGTTCGTGAGCCGCCGAAAGGGACGCATCGGAGGGTTCAGCTACATCAAGCAGCAGCTCGTCCTGGCGATGGGACCGATCGGGAAGACCGACTGGCGCTTTCACGACTTCCGGCGCACCGGCGTGACCGCGCTGGCCACCATGGGCTTCCCCCCGCACGTGGCGGACAAGCTGCTCAACCATGTCACAGGCGCGATCCAGGGCGTGGCCGCGGTCTATCAGCGGGCGGAGTTCCTGGCCGAGCGGGAGCGCGCATTGCAGGCCTGGGCGGGACATATACTGGCTTGCGCCGGGCAGGCGGCCAAGGGGAACGTGGTACCGCTGCTCGCTGAGACCGGATGAGCGGTGGCATGCTACAGAGTCCTCCGGTGGGCGAGTTGGCGCTGGCGTTGCGTCAGGCTCCGACATAGGATTCCGCGGCGATGAACGCTTCCACCCCAGCGCACATAATCGGCAAGGGGCTCTACCCGTTGCCGGTTGCTGCGCAACTCGCGCAGTTGGATCGCCGGACAGCCCAGCGCTGGACGGAGGGCTACACTTACAGGCACCGAGGCGAGCGCCGTATCAGCCCTGGGGTGATGCCGCTCGCTTTGGAGAAGGTTGGTTCAGAGCGCGACCTGACGTTCGCTGAACTGCTGACCCTCCGGTTGGTTCGGGCATTTCGAGGAGTGAAGTTGGGGCTGCCTACCATCAAGCGCGTCGCTCAACAGGCAGCTCTCGACTATGATCTTCCTATGCCCTTTGCCAGCCGGAAATTTAGGACGGACGGCCGGAAAGTGTTCATCGAACTCCAGCGCGCCGCGCCACACAATGATGAGCCCGGCATTCCGCCCGCAGAGCGGGAACTGATCGAGGTGCTGACGCGCCAGCGAAACTTCGCCGATGTGGTCGAGCCGTCGCTCTACGCCAATGTAGAATTCGAGGACGATCTCGCCGCCCGGTGGTGGCCCTTGGGGCAGTCGAGTTTCGTTGTACTCGATCCGACCGTGCGCTTCGGCGCTCCTCGGATCGCCGATACCGGAGTCCCTACCTCCGTTATTGCCGGTGCAGTTCGCGCAGAGGGCGGCGGGGACTCGGCCATGGAGGCGGTTGCGGATTGGTATGGCATTCCTCTCGACGGAGCTCGGCAAGCGGTACGATTCGAGACGGAATGGCTGACCAAAGCGGCGGCCTGACCTTCTGCCTGGATGAAGCGATGGGTCGGCCACTTGCAGAGACGCTTTGTCGGCTACGGGCCCCGTGCGCACCGCACATACACGATATGCGAGACTTCGGTTTCAGCGGCGCAATCGATGAGGTCTGGCTCGCTGCACTGCCACAACAACACGGCGTCCATGCTGTCGTCACAATGGACTCTCGCATCCTCAAGGCATCCGTGAGGCGGGACGTGTGGCGCAGCGCTGGCCTGACCTTGTTCGTGCTGGAAGCGGCCTGGGGTAACCTGAAGCTATTCGAGCAAGCTCGACGCCTTTTCTGGTGGTGGCCGGCGATCACGGACGCCGCTGCGGCTGGCCCGCAAGGCGCTGCTTGGCAGGTTTCGTCGGAACTCATTGCACGCGGCTTGCGACGCATGTTCGAGGATAGCTCAATTCCGGGCTGAAGCGCGGATCGGCGCCGAGCTGAAGGCCGCGCAGGAGCGGGGCGACGCGGTGGCCGAGCGACGCAACCCGGCGTTCGCAAATGTCCAAGGTTCGGACAATAAGACAAAGCTCCCCGAACTCGGCATCCCTCGTCAGCGCGGCACCAAAATCCGCGATTTCGCGTGCCACGACGCCTCCGCCTTCCTCAACCGCACCCCCGGCCTCGTCATTCGTGAACTCGACGCTGCCCGTTCTAGCGCGAGTGCAGCTCGAGGCGATGCGGGGCGCGCGGGTGTGCCAGCGTTCATCGCGAGTTCTCTGTATTGCACCT
>Ga0213875_10001438_pt1 | contig 15431 bp, 10 predicted proteins | sample BarmaccomBMRX_R8_FD_160105 | JGI IMG/M metagenome (GOLD analysis project Ga0213875, IMG submission 160105) | Root-associated microbial communities from Barbacenia macrantha in rupestrian grasslands, the National Park of Serra do Cipo, Brazil - RX_R8 | ecosystem: Host-associated > Plants > Roots... | reverse complement strand
ATGTCGGCGTCCGCGAAGATGATGTTCGGGCTCTTGCCGCCCAGTTCCAGAGAAACCCGCTTCAAGTTGGATTTTCCCGCTGCTTGCTGGATAAGATGCCCCACTTCCGTGGAACCGGTGAAGGCGACTTTGTCGATGTCCATGTGGTTGGCGATAGCAGCGCCGGCGGTCTCGCCAAACCCGGGAAGAATATTTACGACGCCTTCTGGGAAGCCGGCTTCGACGATCAGCTCGCCAATGCGAAGCGCGGATAACGGCGTCTGCTCCGCGGGTTTTAACACGCAGGTGTTCCCGGTGGCGAGCGCGGGTCCGAGCTTCCAGGCTTGCATCAACAGCGGAAAATTCCAAGGGATGATTTGTCCGCAAACGCCGACGGGCTCATGGCGGGTGTAGCAGAAGAAGGGGCCGTCGATCGGGATGGTCTTGCCGGTTACTTTATCCGCCCAACCGGCGAAATAGCGATAGCAGGCGGCTGTAGCAGCGACATCCACCGCCTTCGCTACTGACAATGGCTTGCCATTGTCGAGAGATTCCAGGCGAGCTAACTCGTCGGCGTTTTGTTCGATGAGATCGGCCAGGCGGGTCAAGAGCCGGACCCGTCCGCGGCCGGACATTTTGCGCCACGGCCCCTTGTCGAAGGCCGCGCGCGCAGCCTTCACGGCCAGATCGACATCGGCGGCGTCGGCTTCGGCTACCTGGCAGATTTCTTCGCCAGTGGCTGGATTGAGGGTGGCGAAGGTCTTGCCGGATTGGCTGTTTACCCAGCGATTGTTGATGAGAAGCTTAGTCGCCGAAACAGCGACCTGATTTTTAGGGGGAGAGGACAATGCAGTTGCCATGAAGTTGCTCCTTTACTCGGGCCGGCATGCCGCTACGCATTTCGGCGGCGGCGTCTGTTATCGATGGACGAGAGTGTCGGCTAGAGTAGACGATATCACTTTTGGGGAGGCGTGAAGTGGGCCCCCGGTTCGGGGAAAGAATGGAGCGCGTTTAGGCAGGAAGAAGGGGGACTTGGAGAGCATGGAGTGGACGAGCACAATAGGGGCAGCTGAAATGGCAGAATTGGATGGTCCCAACGCCTCAACATTCGGCTGCGGGGTGCAACCCGCTCGTTGCGAAAGCTAACCGGAGCTATCATATCAGTAGGATCGCGTCGTAATTTGCCAGATCCGGTCAGTCTCGTCCTTTCAGCACGCCACGTACGCGGAAGCTTCGGTAGTACCACTAATGCTATGTTGAAAGTGAACCCAAATACATATCATGCTTGCAACAAAACTCGTAACCAGCGAGGATCCCAACACACAAGAAACCAGCGAATGGCTGGAATCTTTGGACAACGTCGTAGAGGAGGGAGGCGCCGATCGGGCGGCTTACCTGCTCAGCCGGCTGGCAGACCGCGCCGCTCTCTACGGGGTCCAGCCCCAGAACACGCTAAAAACCCCCTATATCAACACAATTCCTGTAGATGAAGAGGTTGCTTACCCGGGTGACCGCGAAATCGAACGCCGCATTAAGAGCCTGATTCGCTGGAACGCGATGGCCATGGTGGTGCGCGCCAATAAACACGATTCGGGCATTGGCGGGCACATCTCGACGTACTCTTCGCTGGCGACTTTGTCCGAAGTCGGCCACAATCACTTCTTCCACGCGAGGCACGGCGATGAGCCGGGCGATTTCGTTTATTTCCAAGGTCACGCCTCGCCCGGTGAGTATGCCCGCGCGTATGTCGAAGGCCGCTTGAGCGAGAAGCACCTCGAAAACTTTCGCCACGAGCTGCGTGAACACCCGGGGCTTTCTTCTTATCCCCATCCCTGGTTGATGCCCGATTTCTGGCAGTTTCCCACGGTTTCAATGGGAATCGGCCCAATCAATGCGATATATCAGGCGCGATTTATGCGGTATCTCGAGAACCGCGGAATCATCCCGGTGACACCGCGCAAGATTTGGGCTTTTCTAGGAGACGGTGAGACAGACGAGCCCGAATCGCTGGGATCGATCGCACTGGCAGCCCGGGAACGCCTGGACAATCTCATTTTTGTCGTGAACTGCAATCTGCAGCGGTTGGATGGGCCGGTTCGAGGCAACGGACAGATCATCACGGAGCTTGAAACTCACTTCCGCGGAGCGGGATGGAATGTCATCAAAGTGATGTGGGGAAGCAACTGGGACGATCTGTTGGCGCGCGACACCACAGGGCTGCTGATCAAGCGCATGGGCGAGTGCTTGGATGGCGAGTACCAGAATTTCAAAGCGAAAGGCGGCGCTTACACACGCCAGGAATTTTTCGGCAAATATCCCGAGCTGCTGAAGCTGGTGGAGCATTTGTCGGATGAAGAAGTGGGCGCTCTGCGGCGCGGCGGCCACGATCCGCAGAAGGTCTATAACGCGTACAAGCGCGCGCAGGAAAATACAGGATCACCCACGGTGATTCTGGCAAAGACTGTTAAAGGGTACGGATTGGGCGAGGCCGGCGAAGGCCGCAACGTCACGCATCAGCAGAAAAAGCTGAATGAGGACGAAATGCTCTATTTCCGCCGCCGCTTCGATATCCCGATTTCCGAAGAGACCGTCCACACGGCGTCGTTCTATCGGCCGCCGGATGACAGTCCCGAATGCCGTTACATTCAGCAAAGACGTGAAGCAATGGGCGGCAGTCTGCCAGCGCGTTCCGTACCGAGGATTACGATCCAAGCCCCGGCGCTCGATACCTTTGCGGAATCGTTGGCCGGATCGCAAGGCCGTGAAGTTTCGACCACCATGGCATTCGTGCGCGTGCTCACGCTGCTGCTCAAGGATAAAAATCTAAGTCAATACATCGTGCCCATCATTCCGGATGAAGCGCGGACGTTTGGTATGGAGTCGCTATTCCGGCAGTATGGCATTTACGCGAGCCGCGGGCAGCTATACAAGCCGGTGGATAGCGAGAACTTCCTGTTTTATAAAGAGGCGAAGAACGGGCAGATTCTGGAAGAGGGAATCAACGAAGCCGGTTCAATGGCCTCGTTTACCGCTGCCGGCACAGCTTACTCCACCTATGGCGTGCCGATGATCCCGTTCTTTACCTATTACTCCATGTTCGGCTTCCAGCGCATCGGCGATTTGATTTGGGCTTTCGCCGACTCTCGAGGCAAGGGATTTCTGATGGGTGGAACGGCCGGCAGGACCACACTCTCCGGCGAGGGCTTGCAGCATCAGGACGGTCATAGCCTGGTGCTTGCCAGCACGGTGCCCACGTGCCGCAGCTATGATCCAGCCTACGCCTACGAGGTTGCGGTGATCATTCAGGACGGCATCCGCCGGATGTATCAGGAAATGGAACATCGCTTCTACTACCTGACCATCTATAACGAAAATTATGCTCAGCCGCCGATGCCCGAAGGTGTAGCGGAGGGAATCCTGCGCGGAATGTACCGCTATAAGGGCGGAGAGAACGGGAAGGCTCAAGTACAACTCTTCGGGAGCGGTCCGATTCTGAACGAAGCGCTGCGCGCGCAGAAGATCCTGAGCGAAAACTACCAAGTTGCGGCTGATGTGTGGAGCGTCACCAGCTATAACGAGTTGCGGCGTGACGCTTTGGAAGTGGAGCGGTGGAACCGGCTGCATCCCACGGAGCCCGAGCGCAAGCCCTACCTGTTGCAAACGCTCGAAGGAGTCGAAAGTCCGATCGTTGCCTCTACCGACTACATGAAGGTGGTGGCCGATCAGATTGCTCCTTGGCTTCCCGGGCGACTCGTGACGCTAGGCACCGACGGCTTTGGACGTAGCGAAAATCGCGAACATTTGCGGAAGCACTTCGAGAATGGGGCTGAGGCGATCGCCGCAGCGGCGCTGGCGCGTCTGGCACGTGACGGGCAGTTCGACAAGCAGCGCGCGCAAGCAGCTATTCGCGAGCTGGGACTCGATCCGGAAAGCCCGGACCCGGTGACGAAGTAGCTGGCGAATGCTCTATCTGTCCAAAGAGGACGTTCAAGAATTATTGCCGATGCCCAAAGCCATCGGCCTGATGAGCGGTGCATTTAAAGCACTGGCTGAGGGCCGGGCGATCAATCAGCCGCGGCGGCGTCTGATTCTCGACACCGGCGCGGCTCTCAACAGCATGGCTGCTTCCTACCAGGATTCTGTGGGCCGGAATTATTTCGGGACGAAATTTTACTCGACCCACCCGCGGTATGGTGTGCACTTCTTCTTCGTGTTGTACGATGCCCAAACGGCCCGGCCGTTGGCCTGGATGGAGGCGAATCATCTGGGCCAGATTCGTACCGGTGCGGCGAGTGGCTACGCAACCGATCTTTTGGCGAATCCCAAAGCCAACACGCTGGGTGTGATCGGGTCAGGTTTTCAGGCTCGAACGCAGGTGCAAGCGATTCGCGCGGTTCGGCCGATAAAGAAGGTCCGCGTCTGGAGCCGTAATGAGGAGAAGCGGAGGAAGTTCGCTGAAGATTGCGAAGCTGAAGCGGTATCCACTGCCGAAGAAGCGGTTCAGGGCGCCCAGATCGTAGTGACTGCGACCAATTCCGCTAATCCGGTGCTGGAAGATCGCTGGATCGCGCCTGGGACGATGATCAACGCGATGGGCGCGAACACTGCTAACAGGCGAGAGTTGCCCGGCGAGTTGGTTTCGCGCGCGGCTCTGGTAGCAGTGGATTCAATGGAGCAAGCCAAGATCGAAGCGGGCGACTTGATTATTCCCGATAGCTGGTCAAATGTAGTGGAGCTTCAAAATCTGGAACGGAGTTTCGATCCAACGCAGATTACCATCTTCAAATCGCTGGGAATTTGTGTTGAGGATGTGGCGGCTGGAGCTTTTATTTACGAGCGCGCGCGTGCTACTCCTGAGCGGTTTGCTGGTCCGATTCGCGCCACGCGCTGATCTTAAGGCGCCGGCAAACCCAGCATAAACCTTCGGTTGAATTGGGCGCGCAGTCGGCGCCGCACACGCTACACTTTTCGATCGTCTTAATCTGATCGGAGCTGACCGAGCGCTTCGCCTGGTCGAGAAGCTTTTGGTCGATGACGGGATCCGAGGGCGCCGGGTCTGGTGGCGCCGCTGGTTTTCGTTTCATTGTCTGAAGAGTAACATGTCTGTTGCGCTGCACGCGCGTGCAGGAGTGCTGCGACTACGCGGAACATATCGTTTATCAGGCTGCGCGATCCATTCGCATGATGTAAGCGGGATCAAGAGCAGCCGAGCATCGCGAGCACTTTTGACCTGGTTTCACTTTGGACGTCTTTCCTGTCGAAAGGACGACACCCTCTACGGTGTGCGTGCAAATTGGACAGTAAACAAATGCTTTCGTCTCATAGACGGGCACGGGCGGCGGAGCCTGTTGGCGAGTCTGAATATTCATTTCTCCTCCTTTATCAACGAATCAGATGCAACCGGTGGGCCAAAGGATCGAAAAAATTCCGGGAGAAGAGGCTACACTGGAAATGTTAATTCTGTATGAAAACAGCGTTTGTTTTTCCTGGACAGGGCTCGCAGTACGTTGGAATGGGAAGGAGCCTGGCGGACGGTTTTGCACCGGCGCGCGCGACTTTCGAGCAAGCCGACCGGGCGCTGGGATTCCCGCTCAGCCAACTTTGCTTTGAAGGTCCGGCCAAGACGCTGCAGCTTACCGAAAATATGCAACCCGCCTTGCTGACGGTTTCCGTGGCAGCGTCGCGAGTGCTCGAGGAGCAGAACGTCGAACCCGACTATGTGGCAGGTCACAGCTTGGGCGAATACGCTGCGCTAGTGGCCGCGAAGTCACTCGCTTTTTCCGATGCCGTGCGGCTGGTGCGCAAACGCGGACAGTACATGCAGGAAGCCGTTCCGGCGAGTGAGGGGGCGATGGCGGCCTTGCTAAAGCTACCGCTGGAAAAGCTCGATTCGATTTTGGCCGAAGCGTCGCAAGGTGAGATCGTGACTGCCGCGAACATCAATTCGCCCGTCCAGGTGGTGATTGCCGGGCATGTGGGCGCGGTTAGCCGAGCCGTCGAACTGGCCAGAGCTGCGGGCGTCAAGCGCGCAATCATGCTTCCGGTTAGCGCTCCATTCCATTGTCCGCTGATGGAACCAGCGCAAGAACGCCTGGCGGCGGATCTCGATCTGACGCAGTTTCGCGATCTCGCGGTACCGCTGGTGAACGGCTGGCAGGCGCAAGTAGTTCGAAGCGGCACCGAAGCGCGCGAGGGCTTATATCAGCAGGTGCCTAACCCGGTTCGCTGGACCGAAGTGATTCAGAAGCTGGTTTCACTGGGGGCCGGACGCTTTATCGAGGTAGGGGCGGGCGGAGTGCTTACGGGACTGCTTCGCAGTATCGACCGCGGCTTGGAAGGTTCAAAGTTCGGCGAAGCGCAAGACCTGGAGCGCGTCCATGCGGCACTGGTTTAGCGCAGGTTGTATCCTTGCAGCCGTTTTGGTCGGTGTGATCTTCATGACGAGTTGCAAGCAGCCGGCCGCGCAACCTGAGCAACCGGCGAGACCAAGTATATCGAGCTTAACGGATGACTTCGTGTATGGGTCGCTCGCGCTCTCGCCCGTGGCTGCGACTTCCGCCGGTTATCACGAGCATAACGGGGTGCATCTGGATGAACAGATCGACGACTTCAGCACGGCGGGAATAAACCAACAGCATAAGTTCTATTCGGATTTTCACAATCGCCTATCTGCGATCCAGCAGCCTTCTCTGTCGCGCGAGGATCGCGCCGATTATCAAATTATCGACAACCAGGTTAACCTTTCGCTTTTGGAGCTTGACCAGATCCAAAGCTATCGCCACAATCCGACTGTTTATGTGGAACTGGTTGGCAACGCGCTATTCAATCCCTTTGTGCTGGAATACGCCCCTATCGAGATGCGTTATCGCCAGATCATTCAGCGATTGCAGAAAATTCCGGCGCTCATGCAGCAGGGTGAAGCGAACCTCGCCGATTCGCCCCAAGTATGGAATCGCGTGGCGCAACAGGAGAACGACGGCAATCTCGATCTGATCGATAAGACTCTGCGCGCTCATGTACCGGAAGTTTTAAAGGCAGACTATGATCACGCCGCTCGACCGGCTTTGGATGCGCTCGGTGGTTTCACGAAATTCCTGAAGGACGATCTTTCGAAAAAGACGAGCGATTGGCGGCTTGGCAAAGAGAAATACGATCAGAAGTTCGCGTATACCTTGATTTCGGGAAAGAAGCCCGAACAGGTGCTGGCGGAAGCCGAAACGGCGTTGAAGGATGTCCGCGAGCGGATGGCTAAGTTAGCCGCGCCGCAATCGATACGCGCGGCGCTGGACAAAATCGCTCAGCGGCACACGACACCGGCCGCCTACATGGATCAGGCCAAGATGGACCTGGAGGAAGCAACCAATTTCGTGAGGGGTAAGAATCTGGTAAGTCTGGCTCCGAGCGCGAATCTCGAAGTGATCCCGACGCCCGAGTTCATGCGCGGTATTTATTCGGTAGCCGGATTCAACGCCGCGCCGGCGCTCGAGCCGCAATTGGGCGCGTTTTATTGGGTGACGCCGATTCCGGCCACTTGGCCAAAGGCGAGAGTTGAATCGAAGCTGCGGGAATACAACCGCTACGGCATGATGGAAATCACCATTCATGAGGCCATGCCAGGCCATTACGTGCAGTTCCAGTTCGCAAATGTAGTGGAACCTAAGTCGCGCCGCGTGCTCCGGAGCATATTCGGAAACGGACCGTACGTCGAGGGTTGGGCTCTGTACACGCAACAGATGATGTCGGACGAGGGCTTCATGAATAACAGCGTGGATCTGCGCATGACGATGATGAAGCAACTGCTGCGGTCGATCGCGAATGCGATCCTCGACATCCGGCTGCAAACCATGGGCATGACGGATAAGCAAGCGCTGGATCTGATGATGAACGACACCTTTCAGGAGAAGGAAGAGGCTACGGGAAAATTGCAGCGTGCGCAATTGTCTTCGTGCCAGCTTCCTATGTATTTCCTTGGATGGCGCGGCTGGTTGGATACGCGCGAGGAATACATGAAGCGCCAAGGCCCGGCATTCCAGCTCGAACAGTTCCATGACGCGGCGTTGAAGGAAAGCGCGGTGCCGTTACCCGCGTTGGGGGCGTTGCTGCGCTGAAGATGTAGTTGAGGCGGAGCGTCAATGGTACCATGGTGGAGAAGCGTTCTACCAAGATACACATGTCATTAAATATCAAAAGTACAGAGGCGCACCGCATGGCAAGAGAGCTTGCACGATTGCGCGGTGTTTCGCTTACAAGCGCCGTTACAGAGGCGCTTCGTGAAAAACTAGAGCGGGAAAAACATGGCAGAGGCGGCAAGTCGCTTAGCGCCGAATTACTGGAGATCGGGAAGCGATGCGCTTCTCACGTGAGGAGATCTGCAAAATCCAGCGATCACGCCGTTCTGTTCTATGGCGAGAAGGGGTTGCCGCGCTGAGCGGCGGATGCCGGCTGTTGGGGAGGCTGATCAGCGATAACCTTCGATGCAGTAGCGCAACGGGAGTTCGATCGTTTCTTCCATCGAGCCGGCATTACCATCGAGCCAGTGACCTTCGAGCAGGCTAGGATTGCGAGAGAGGCTTACAGCGACTTTGGGAAAGGGCGCCACCGTGCTGGATTGAACTTTGGGGATTGCCTTGCTTATGCGGTAGCCCGAGTGTTTGATGAGCCGATCCTGTTTAAGGGCCAGGACTTCGGTCATACGGATCTACCATCTGCGCTGGATGAATAGAGCGCTGGCTCGCCACGGGGATGGTCAGAACTTCAAGACGTGCCAGAGGCTGGCGAAATCGTCGGTCCAGGTGACGGGTGCGCGGCTGCTCCAGCCGGAGAGATGGTGAGCGAGACCCGCGCGATCGAGAAACTCTTTGTCCGATGTCATCAGCACCCAACGGGAGCTGCTCTCGCCGGTTTCGGGATTGTCCCCGGAGAGGATTTGCACGGCTGTCCATCCAAGATAATTCGCCATCCCGCGTGCTACGGGATCAAGGTTCAGCGCACGGTTGGATATATGCAGCGCGAGAACGCCTCCGGGCGCCAGATGCTTCCGGTAGATGTCCGCGCATTCGGTGGTTAACAGATGAATCGGTATGGAGTCGCTCGAGAAAGCGTCGACGGCCATTAAATCGAAACGCCCCGAGTGGCCTAAAGCTAATTCCCGTTCCATCTGCACGCGCGCATCGCCCAACACGACCTCGGTGTGAGCTTTCGAATCGGCTAGGAACGAAAACCAGTTGCGCGCGATCTGCTCCACATCCGGATTGATTTCATAGAAACGGAATGTATCGCCCGGCCGGCCCCAGGCAGCGAGCGTACCCGCGCCCAAACCGACAACTGCGATGCGCCGGTTAGGCTTTTCGAGAGCATTCAGGGCAATCGCGACGCCACTGTGAGGACCATAATACGACGTGGGCCAGTCCCGGCGCGCGCTCTGCAGATACTCGAAGCCGTGCCGTGTACGGCCGTGCTGCAACTCGCGAAAAGGCCCATTGTCATCTTTGCGCGGCGTTACACGCAGAATGCCGTAGAAATCCCGCACGCTTGCGAGCGAACCTTGCTTGCCGGTGGTGACGGTGGCGACCATCGCGGTGAAACCTCCGATCAACAGCGCCATCAAAGGCAAACGAATGGCGAGATTGCGACTGGTCCATTGGGCTAAGGCGCCGGTTCGCATCCACCCCAGGAAACCGAGCAGGCAGGCGGCCGCTAAACCGATTTGATATTCGCTGAATTCGGTGAATAGATGGGGCGCAATCAGCGCGACAAACACGCCGCCAAGAGCGCCACCCGCCGCGATCGTCAGATAAAAGGTCGTGAGGTAGCGAGAGGGCGGACGGGAGCGCGCCAGTTCACCCTGACACACCATGCAGGTGACGAATAGGGCGACCAGATATACGAGAAGCTGCGATCGCAACGAGAGCCCGATGGAGATGCTTGGCAGCGCGCAAGCAACGGGAGCCGCAAGCCCGGCAAAAATGGCGAAAGTTGTCCGGCGGTAGAATCGATCGCTTTCGAAGGCGAGCACGAAGGTGAGCAGATAGATGGCCAGCGCCGCCACCCACAAGAATGGACTCACGGCGATGTCTTGCGAGATTTGATTGGAGGTCGCTACCAGGAGGGTCGAACCGCAGGCGGAAAGCCCCAGCCAGAACACCACAGTGGCGGCCGCTGGACGCTTCGCTGATTCCGTCGAATCGAGAGCTGAAGATTGAACGGATTTAACATGCATCAGCCGCCATGCGCTCCATCCGCACAGCAGCGCAAATAACAAATAGAACGCGGACCAAATCGAACCTTGAGTGCGCAGCCGCAATAAGGGCTCGAAGATGAACGGATAACTCAGTAAAGCGAGAAAGGAACCAAAATTCGAGAGCGCGTAGAATCGCCAGGGTGATCGTTCGGGATTTCCGATGACGTACCAGCGCTGCACAAGGGGCGCTGTGGCGGACAATAGTACATATGGGACGCCTACCGTCACGGTCAGGAGAAATAAAATTCGTCCTGAAGGATCGTTAACCGATGCATTCTTCCAGATAGCCACATTGGGATGCAAGGGCAAGAACGCGAGCGAGACGAGCAACAACCCAATGTGGACAGCCACTTGGAAGCGCACATTCGGGCGTGAACCGAGCCAATGAGCGTAAGCATACCCGGCGAGCAGAAACATTTGGAAGAACAACAGACAACTGCTCCAAACCGTGGGGCCACCGCCAAACCACGGCAGGATATAGCGCCCGATCATCGGTTGTAGCTGGAACAGAAGAAAGGCGCTGAGAAAGATCGTCAGGGAAAAGAGAACATGATACGTTGGGAGTAAACGGAAGCCGAGTGAACGGGAGCGGAGCGGACGAAAGACTCGAGGTACCCCAGATTGAGCAGCGTCCGTCTGAATTGATGTCTGGTTCGAGATCGGAGTTGAGCGCCGAAATTCTGGCTGTGGAAGCTCCTCCTCCGGTGGCGCCGGGCCCATCCTGGCTCCGCCTGGCTTATATTTTTGAATTCCTAATCGCATTGATTGCCATTAATAATCGTGGAGCAAACCAGGGGAAGGCGTTGTGTTCGGTGCGGTTCAGGGCGAACATAGTGGAGTAGCAGCACTTTTGGACCGCGCGAACGATTCGGATAGTTCGCGGGTGTCTTACTATTTTGCATAGCGATGCGCGGGATTGTTATCACTCGCATGAAGAGCCCGATGACGGTGATGAAGACACCAGCACTACAGTGTTGAGTATTCCAGTTTCAAGAACTTTCTGCTAATGACACCGGCCAGAGGACAGAGCGTGGAATTCGGGTTTCGCTCATGGCGCATTCCCCAGGTAACCCCGTCCATCGAATGTCCGCTCGAGGTGATGGACGACATCCGGGACTTCGCGTGGCGCGAGCTACAGCGTTCCAGGCGCGGACATGAAGTGGGCGCGGTGCTGTTCGGCACGCGACGCGACGAGGCGATTCGCATCCAAACCTGGCGTGAGATTGCTTGCGAGCATACCGAGGGCCCTGGTCTGAGCTTGTCGCCCAACGATCGTATGAATCTGGCAGTGCAGGTGGAAACCGCGCGCCGGAATCCCGAACTGAAAGACCTGCGGCCGGTGGGGTTGTTCGTAGCGCGTCCGGGCGGGGACGTTTCGTTATCATCTTCGGACCAGGACATCTACAACAATTTTTTTCCCGAGGCATGGCAGATTGCATTCGTGATCTCTCCCGCAGGCGACGGCCGCGCATGGGCCGCTGTGTTCGGCCGTAAGTCCGACGGGACATCGGGAATCAGTTATCAGAGTTTCCAACTTGAACCGTTGGGCGCGGCGCCTTTCGGGGCAGATGTGGCTTCGCCGGTGGCACGAGAAACGGCGCGAGAGGCTTCTCAGACGCCGCCTCGAGCTGCTCAGCCGCCGACTCAAGCCCCGCCGCCACCGGCTCAGGCTGCTCAGACGCCGGCTGAGGCTGCTCAGACGCTGGCTCAGGCTGCTCAGACACTGGCTCAAGCTGCTCAGACGCTGGCTCAGACTGCTCAGCCGCTGCTTTATACTGCTCAGCCGCTGACCCAGGCCGCTCAGCCGCCGGCTGATGCTGCTCCGCCGTCAGTGCAGCAGGCTGCCCAGCCCGTGGCACAAGCTGCTCAGCAGCCGCAAGATCCAGAGGAGGCTACAATTCCGGCCCTACCAGAATTTGACTTTACGGCGACAGCAGTTTCTGAAGTCGAACCGGAAAGCCTGCCCGTACCTAATTTCCTCGAGGAGGAAAAGCTTCCCGCTCACGAGCGTTGGCTTTGGGTTCTGCTTATTCTCATCGCTCTGGTCATGGGCGCATTTCTGCTATACCAGCGTCACCCCCCGGTGTATAGCGCAACGCTCGGATTTCGCGCTTCCAGCGAAGACGGAGCCGTGCAACTCGTGTGGGACCCGAATTCAGCGGCTATTCGAAATTCCGAGCGCGGCGAGATCGATATTAATGACGGCGCGAAGAGCTCGCAGATGTCTTTAACCAGCGATCAACTGCAATCGGGCAAGTTATCCTATCAACCGCAATCGGAGAGCGTCGGCTTTGTGATGACCGTTCATCCGGCCAACGCCCAACCGGTTCATGAATCGACGAGTTTGACTGTGGCGGCGCTAAACGTTCCCGCGAAGCCACCCGAAGCCGTGCCTCCCGTTTCGTCGAGCGCCGATTACAATGAACTTCAACAACAGGCGCAGCGGTTGAAGGAGGATCTCGCAGCGGAGCGGGCGCGAGGCGATCAGCTACAAAATCTGGTCCGAATTCTCGAAGACCGGCTGGGCATTCGCGCCGACACGCCCACACCGAAGCCGGCGCCTAAACCGGTGATGAAGCCGCGCCCTAAGAAACGCGCTCGCGTGAGGTAAGATTCGGACGCGTGACAACGCGCCCGGCTGTCTGAGGCGTTCGCGTGGAGGAAGCCTGGGACAATTCCGATAGCACCGCAGACGCATCCGCTAAGATGGAAGAGTCCTCACCTGCAAAAGAGTTGGTCCGAAGAGGCGCCCTGTAGCATCCAAAGCTCGCTAAGGTTTTAGTGGGCTGTCCATGGTAAGCGATCATATCGTTCATTCGAAATTCGTACTGCTGCTTGCAATCGGTTATTGCGCCGTCACATCGAGTTGCGAGTCGTCAGCTCAAAATCAACGTCCCACGCAGCCTCCGGCGTCTGTCGTTGTAGTAAAGCAGGTGCAATTGGCGGACGTGCCGGTTCTTTCGGACTACCCTGCTCAGACATACGCACGCAACACGGTTGACGTGCGTGGCCGCGTGGACGGTTATATCGACAAATGGCTTTTTCATCCCGGCCAGGAGGTGCACTCAGGCGATGTGCTTTACGTTTTGGATCTGCGCCCCTACCAAGCCGCGGTGGAGCAGGCTAAAGGGAATCTCGCGCAGAGCGAGGCGGATCTCGAATTCGCGCGCAAGCAGGTGGCCCTGGTACAAGCCGAGGCAAACCTGGCTGCCATGCAAGCGAACCTGCTCAAATCCCAGCAAGATTACGATCGCCTCGCTCCGCTGGTGAAAGATGAAGCCGCCGCTCAACAGGACCTGGATAGCGCAGTCGCCGCATTGCACGCCGGGGAAGCCAACGTGCGAGCCGGCAAGGCAAACGTGGACCAAACCCGGCTTTCGACTGAGACACAGATCGCATCCACCGCCGGCCGCGTGGAGGCGCAACGCGCGAATCTGCGAGCCGCGACGCTCAACCTGGACTATGCAACAATTCGGGCGCCGATCAGCGGTTTAATCGGCGATACGTTGGTGCCGGTAGGCGGGCTCGTAACGGCGAATGCGCCGCAGCCGCTCACGACCATCGTGCCGCTGGATCCGATTTGGATTCGGTTCAAAGTGACCGAGTCGCGGTATCTTTCGTTCAAGAAGAATCCGACGCTTCTGAAATCGCCGCTCACGCTGATACTGGCCGATGGCAGTGAGTTTCCCCAAAAAGGGCGCATAGAAAACACGCTGAACGGCGTGGACCCCAAGACCGGCACGCTTGAATTGCAGGCCAGCTTCCCCAACCCGCAGCACACGCTGCTGCCTGGGCAGTTTGGCAAGGTGCGCGTGGAGACCGAACTGCGCCACAACGTGATCCTGGTCCCTCAGAAAGCGATACAACAACTGCAAAGCGAACAAACGGTGTTGACCGTGAGCGCTGGGAATACCGTCGAGCTACGCGCCGTTATCACCGATGAGCGCGTGGGCGACGATTGGATCGTTGAGCAGGGGCTGAAGCCCGGGGATCGCATTATCGTCGAAGGGCAGCTTAAAGTGCGGCCGGGAGCGCACGTCACCACCACGCCGTATCGGGAGCCTAACGCCCGTCCGAATCCGGAGGGCTGATTTACATGGCGCGATTTTTTATCGACCGCCCCGTTTTCGCGATCGTCATCGCCATCGTGATCGTCATTCTTGGCGTGGTTGCGATTCCCAATTTGCCGATCGCCGCCTTTCCAGAGGTTGTGCCGCCGGTGGTTCAAATCACCGCCAGCTATCTGGGCGGCAACTCTATCGATTTGGAGAAGACCGTCGCGCAGCCGATCGAAGAACAACTGGCCGGCTTGGATGGAATGATGTATTTCCTTTCAAGCAGCGCGAACAACGGTTCGATCACTATTTCGGTCACATTTCAACTCGGCACGAACGCCGATACCGCAACGGTTCAAACACAGAACAAAGTGAATATCGCGCTGCCGCGCCTGCCTCCCGAGGTGCAGCGTCAAGGCGTGGTGGTGAAAAAAGTTTCGAGCGCGTTTCTAATGGTGGTGGATCTGACCTCGCCCGATAACCGCTACGATTCGCTGTTCCTGACCAATTACACGCAGATCAATCTACTGAACCAGGTGGGGAGTCTGAAAGGCGTTGGCGAGTCGCGGCTGTCATCGCAAGAGATCTATTCGATGCGCGTCTGGGTGGACCCGGACAAGATGGCGAAGCTGGGTTTGACGGCCACCGATGTCAATAATGCCATTAACGCTCAGAACCGCCAAAACCCCGCTGGAGCCCTTGGTGAGGCCCCCGCTCCCACCGGAACAGCGTTTCAATATGCGGTCAGCGCGCCAGGTCGATTAGTGGATGCTCAACAGTTCGGCGATATCGTGCTGCGAGCGCAACCGGATGCGTCGCTGCTTCGCATTCGCGATATCGGAACAGTTCAACTGGGGGCGTTCACCTATTCCGGTTTCAGCCGGCTGAAGGGCCAGCCATCCTGCAATTTGATCGTTTTTCTTTCGCCCGGCGCCAATGCCGTCGACACCTCCAATCAAGTTCGCGCCTTCATGCAACAGGCCAAGGCAAATTTTCCGGCCGGTATCGATTACACCATTCCGTACGATTCGACTCGTTTTGTGCGCGCATCCATTTCCGATGTGATCTTCACGCTGCTCGCGGCGATTGGCCTGGTGATTTTCGTGGTCTTTGTCTTCCTGCAGAGCTGGCGCGCAACGTTGATCCCGCTGCTGACG
>Ga0213875_10001437_pt1 | contig 15432 bp, 14 predicted proteins | sample BarmaccomBMRX_R8_FD_160105 | JGI IMG/M metagenome (GOLD analysis project Ga0213875, IMG submission 160105) | Root-associated microbial communities from Barbacenia macrantha in rupestrian grasslands, the National Park of Serra do Cipo, Brazil - RX_R8 | ecosystem: Host-associated > Plants > Roots... | reverse complement strand
CAAGTTAGCGGATTTCCGTGTATCGAACCAATGTCACGTTCGATTCTTGAATCGCCTGCCGAACCTCAACGCTTGTGAGCGCGTCCAACTCACGGCGGCGGCTTTCTTTCAGGCGCGTCGGTGCGGCTTGGAGTTCTTCGGTGCAGAAGCCCGGATGGCACATAAATTCGGTGACGCCCTCGGGCAGTTGCTTGATCAGCCGGGTGAGCTCGCGGGCGTCGTAACGGCCAGTCAGTTGGAAGCCGGCAAAATGATCCGTCGTGCGACATCCGCGGCGCGTCAAAATACGCTCGAAACGGGCGCGCGGGAATTGGAGCGTTCTGCTTACCGCCTGCCGCGGCCACGGCACGCCCGAGGACTTCAGCGGCAGGTCGAAGGGGCGCCGCACCCAGGGAATTTGAAACTCGGCGGCGATGCGCGCCACAGCGTCCAGCACGGGCGGCAACAGGTGAGTGTGCTTGTGCGTATCGAGATGAGTGGGTGCAAGGCCGGAGTTCCGCACCTTACGCACTTGCGCCGCCAATTCATCGTAGATGTGAATATGACCGAGGGCGATCTGTCGAATTAGCTGAGTGACCGTGGACGGGAAACCTTCGCTGCCCACCAGAACTAAGTGCACGCCGACATCGAGGGTGGGATTTTCACGCGCCAACGCGACCGCGTGATCGAACGCTGCGCCAGTTGCCATTAGCGTAGTAGCGGTGAGAATTCCGCGCCGATGAGCGTGAATAATGCCTTCGTTGACGTCGCGCGTGAAGCCGAAGTCGTCGGCGTTAGGGATCAGGTATTTCAAACGGACTTTTCAGAATATCGAGAGCTTAATCCGAAGAAACTTCCTCGGATTAGCGCGGAAATCCTGCATAAGCAGGTGCATTTGGCGGCTGGCTCCATTGAGGTTGTCGTACAGTTGCGAATTCACCAGCAATTGGCCGATGGTTCCTTGCCCTGAGTCCACCTTGTCGATGATCGAATCGATTCTGGAGATGGTGGCTTTCAACTGATTGCTCAAATCTTCACTTTTCAGAAGCTGCCCGGCGGTTCCCTTTCCGGCGTTTAGATCGTCCACCAGCTTATGTACCCCTCCGATAGTTTGTTGCGCTTCATCGTAGAGCGCGGGATCCTTGAGTAGCTTGCCCGCGGTACCCTGTCCTTCCTGCAACTGTTGCAGCATGGTGTCGACGCGATTCAACGAGGCGCGAACATTGTTGTACAGCTCGGGATCGTAAATCAATTTTCCGATCGTCCCTTTATCGCTGCTTAAGGCGTCGGCCAATTGTCTCACCTGGGCGAGGATTTGCAATAAGTTGTTGTACAGTGTCTCATCCACCAACAGCTTGCCGATGCTACCCTTTCCGGCTTCCACCAGGCCTACGATTTTGTCGACACGCTGAACGGTATCCTGGAGCGAGTTCAATACCCCAAACCCCTGCTGCACCAGATCTTGAATTTCGCCGGTGTTGACGCTCGGAAGTTCCTGTCCGGCGCCCACTGTGGTGGCGCTTTTGCCGGACTTGATGTTGATGTACTTGGTGCCGAGCACATTGGCCGCGCTGATGGAAGCCAGCGAATCGATGGGAATATCCTTGAGCTCATGTTCGGGTATTTGCATGTCTAGGCGAACCAGCCGCATGGGGTCCTTAGAACCAGACAGAGTAATGCTCTTCACCTTACCGATCGGAATGCCGTCGAGATTAACGGGAGCGCCGGTGGTCAATGCGGCGGCGTCGGCCATGTAGGCATAGATGGTGGTGTTGGCTTCAAAGATATTTGTTTGGCCGGTTATCAGAAAAATCAGCACCGCCAGGACGCTCATGGCGAACAGCGCCAGTATTCCGACCTTCAGGCGCGCCCAACTGACTTTGTTCTGATTCGCCATAGATTATGAATGCTTTGGCACAAACTTCTTCACGTAATCGTCCTGGCAGGTTTCCAGTTCATGCTGGGCGCCTTCAAAGACTACCCGCCCATCTTTCATCACCATGAAGATAGTGCGCGTCGGGTTGGAACCAGCATTTCCCCCCGCGCCGTTACTGGATACCGGCTCCAAGTGTCCGCTGCTGCGATTGTAACGAAAGTTCGCCATCAGTTGCCCATCCTGATAACGCTGCGTGACGATGAGGTTGCTTGCGTTCTGGGAGTCGCGCTCCTTGGCGATCAGGGCCATGATGGTATTCGCGGTAATCGGATCGAGGCCGGCCGTGGGCGAATCGTAAAGCACAAGGGGAGGTTCGCTCACAACCGCTCGCGCGATGCCGACGCGGCGCCGCATGCCACCCGAGAGCTCGCTCGGATACTGCTCCATGGTTTGTTCAAGTTCCACAAACCGCAGAGCTTCCCGGACCTTGGTCTCTACTTCGCCCGACGGCTCTGGATTGCTCCTCCGATTGAGTAGCGGATAGGCGACGTTCTCTTCCACCGTGATCGAGTCGAACAGGCCGCCTTCTTGAAAAAGCACTCCCACGCCGCTGCGAATGTCGTAGAGTTGAGCTTCTTCGCGGCCCGTGACCTCCTGATCGAACAGGAAAATTCGCCCAGAATCGGGGCGAACCAGTCCGATGGCGGCCTTTAGCAGCGTCGTTTTGCCGCTGCCTGCAGCTCCCAGCACCACTCGTGTCTCGCCGGCGCATAGTTCAAATGAGATTGATTCGAGCGCGACCACTTCCTCGAATCGCAAGTTTACTTTTTCAAACCGCAGGAGGGTTTTATTCTCTGAGGGAGCCGGCGAGTCGCTCATCGCTGTTCGGTCGGGTTGCAAATTCACTCCCGGTGCAAGTTGACCCTCAGTGCAGGTTCACAAAGATGCGCGTGAGCAGGGATGTGACGACGAAAACCCAGACTGAGGCGGCCACCACGGCTTTGGTAGTCGCTAAGCCAACCCCTTGCGTACCGCCGGTGGTCCGCAGACCATAGAAGCAGCCCACCAACGAAATGATGAAGGCGAAAACGAAAGGTTTCAGCAGCCCTTGTACGATGTCGTTGTACTGCAGCGCTTGATATGCATTGGTCCAGTAGGCGGACGTAGTGAGGCCGATGGACAAATAGGCAATGACATAACCGCCAATCAATCCGACAAAATCGGCGACGATCGTTAGCATGGGAAGCATCACGCAGGTTGCAATCATGCGTGGAGTTACCAATTTCTGGATCGGATCGGTACCAAGCGCTCGCATGGCATCGATCTGTTCTGTGACCTTCATCGATCCGAGTTCGCTCGCAATACCTGACGCATTGCGGCCAGCCACCAGCAAGGCAGTCAGGATTGGTCCCAGCTCCCGAACCAGCGTAATGGCGACGATCTGCCCCACTTGTCCGGTAGCGCCGTATTGCGCGAGTGCTCGCGACATTTGCATGGTGATCACCACGCCGCTGAAGAAGCCGGTCAGGATGACAATCAGCAGGCTTCCAACGCCGATGATGTCCATCTGGATGAGAATGTCATCCACATAGTGAGGAGCTCGAAAGAGGTTGCGAATCGCGCGCCCGGAGAGAACATAGAAATCCTGGATGGCGGCAATCGGCGGCTTCAGGAAATCGAGCAAACCAGTCCTCTCATGCCCCGATGCTACCATGCCGGAGCTTTACAATCCGCTCTTAGAGAGAAGCTAAGTGAGACTAATCGTTAAGAACAGGGAGCAACGCCGGCTCGCTTGTTCCATTTAAATCCAGATAGCGCGGATCGAGCAAACGGCTTGGCTCCAAGTTGCCCATCGCCGAAAGCAGCGTCTCCTTTAAATGCGGATAGTCCTTTTCGATCTCGCTGAACAGGCCTCGGATGGATTTGCGAACCGTTCCAGTGCGCAGCGAGCAGCCGCAAGGGATAATGGGCGCGCCCTGCGATTCCGCAAAGCGGCTGGTGACGTCCTCCGTCACAAACACCAGTGGCCGAATCAGCCGGAAGTCTTTCTCGCGCGAATAGGCGATCGGCGGCAATGCGCTTACGCGCCCGGTGAACATCGCGTTGCGCAAGAAGGACTCGCAAAAATCGTCGGCAGTATGGCCGAAGGCGATCACGTTAGCGCCCAGGCCGCGGGCAATCTGATAAACTGCGCGGCGCCGAAAACGGCTGCAAAGATCGCAACCATGATCGGGCTGCTCCTTGAGCAGCCGCAACGACGGGTTGTCTCGCGTGTACGTCCAGTCCACGCCGCGCGCTTTCAGGTACTCCCCTAAAGGCTGGATGGGGCGCAGAAATTTTCCTTGTTCCACCGTAAACGCGCAGACGGAGAATTCAATCGGCGCGCGCTTAGCCAGCAGCAATAAGGCTTCGAGCAGCGTCAGGGAATCCTTGCCGCCGGAGAGCGCCACTGCCACCCGGTCACCCTCGCGAATCATCTTGAAGCGCGCTACCGCTTCACCGACCTTTCGCAGAAGAAGCTTTTCGAGATCCATTTAGTTTAGATTTCGTTCGATTGCAGGCGCTTAGCGGCCGGCCACATATTTCCAGCGACCGGTTTCAAACTCTAGATTAAAGTTTTCGCCGAGATAAACTCGCCGCACCTCGGAATCGCGTCCCAGCGCGTCGGGCGTCCCATCGCGGAAGATCTTGCCGTTGTTAATAATATAGGCGCGGTCGGTCACCGCGAGAGTTTCCCGAACGTTGTGATCGGTCACCAGAATTCCGATTCCGGAGTTTTTCAAATCGAAAATGATCCGCTGCAGCTCGAGCACCTGGATGGGATCGATGCCGGAGAACGGCTCGTCGAGCAGCAGGAAGCTGGGCTCAATCACTAGCGACCGCGCGATCTCGACGCGTCGCCGCTCGCCGCCCGAAAGCGCGTAGCCTTTGTTGTGGCGCACGGTCTCAAGGCCCAACTGCTCGATCAGCCGGTTCATTCGCTCGCGCCGCTCGCGCCTGCTCATGCGCAACGTCTGCAGGATCGCCATCAGATTATCTTCCACCGTCAGCTTGCGGAAAACCGAGGCTTCCTGCGGCAGGTAGCTGATGCCGCGCCGGGCGCGCTGATACATCGGCATGCGGGTGATGTCTTCTGAGCCATCGCCGTTGCTGACCAGGACGCTGCCCGAATCCGGGCTGATGAGCCCCACGATTACGTAGAAGGATGTGGTTTTTCCCGCGCCGTTCGGACCGAGCAAACCGACCACTTCGCCCTGTTTCACCCACAGCGATACGTTATCCACGACCTTCCGGCCTTGGTAGCTTTTGGAGATCTCAGAGGTTTGCAGGGTGCGCATGGAGCGAATTACTTGGTCTTCTTGTGTAGGACGCTCTTTACCGGCTGTTGTGGTACACCGTTCACCAGGAGCCTGTCATCTTTGGAGTACCAAGTCAATTTCTCACCTCGCGTAGTTCCACGCGTGCTATCGATGAATCGCGGCTGCCCTTTCTCTAGAATAACTTTGTCTTCGTCGACAAAATATTCAGCATGTTCGGAAGAGGCGTCGCGCGTGCGGTCTAACGAAGTTTTGTGGATTTGCACGTGACCGTCGGCGAGCGCATGATCGAGCGACGAATCGTTGCTATCGTTGCGCAGGAATGCGTCAATCTGAGAGGCTTTCACCGTCATGTCAGGTCTTTCGAGCGTCGCACCACCGCTATAGTGGGCCAAGCGCTGGTCGTCGTTGTACTCCAGTTCGGGCGCCCTGACAATTGTAAAAATTCGCAATGAGGCCTTCGTCGCGGTCTGTTCCGGGGCTGCCGTTTGAGCCGGAACGGCCGGCTTTGGAGCTGGGGTTGCGGATCTTAGGACCGCATTCGGTTTTTGTGCCGAGGTTGCGGCTTTCACGGCCGGATCCGCCTCGCTCCCATTCTTGGCCGCTTTCTCATCTTTGGTCTTGTCGAGTAACTGGCTTACAACATGCCCGTGCGCTTTCAGTAAGTCATTATCGCGATCGATTTCCACCGTTTCCGCTTCCAGACGGTCGGCTCCTTGCCAAACCACGGCATTGCCTTCATAGCGGATGTCGAGATTGTTGTCTTTGGAAATCATCTTTTTGGCGCGGGCGTGCAGCGGCTCGTCTTCAGAAAGCATCCCGCCTCCGTCCGCAGCGTCCTTCTTTTTGTCGGGCATGCGTGTAGAGGTGACGTTTCCGTCGGCGATAAAATCGCCCGACATCTGATTCATCACGATCTTATCGGCATCGGCTGAACCGGTAGAATCCCAAATGCGCGAACCGCCGATCAGAGTAATGATGTTATTCGGCTGATCGAGCACCGCATGGTCGGCTTTAGCGTGGCGGTCGCCTGCCTCGTAACGGAAATTTCCCGTTTGATCGAGATTGGCGAGTTTCGATGAATTGGGAAGGAAGGTCGCTACCAAATCCTTGCTCCAGGTCAATTCAGGCGCGGGCGCCGCCTTTGCGTTCTTCTCCTTCGGCTTCTCGGTGCGAGTGGTAACCGCGACGGAGCGGAAGCTCTGAATCGTGTTCTTCGCCCCATAGGTCATCCAGATGTGATCGCCGTTCATCCAGCGGTGCGACTGCTCCGGACGATTAGGAATGAATTCGAGCGCGCCTGGGCCCTGCGTTTCCAGCGATTCAATCTCCTGGCCACCAGGGCGCATTTTCGTATTAATGGTGTCGCTCTTGAGCACACGCGTCTCAGCCGGATCCACCCCCGGCTTTACCACGGGTTTCGATTCCATAGTGCTGTGCCCTTGCGCCAGGGCGGTCTTTAGAATGCTGTCCGAATCGGTGGTCTCAAAGTCCATCACCACGCGGTCGGATGTAATCGTGGTTTGCGACGTTTCGCCATTGGAAACCACATGGGCTTGGTCGACACCCGTAATTTTTTGAACCTGGTTGTTGTCGTTAAACTCGAGGGTGAGCTGATTGGCGGCATACTCCAGATTACGGCCAGAGCGCGCATCGGTGCCCTTGGCCTGAGTGGTCTCCACCAGTTTTAGATTTCCATCCTGCAGCGTGACGACCGCCGGTCCGGCATCCAACTTCAATGTGTCCCGGGTGAGCCTGGACCATGGACCGAGATACACCTTCGCCTCGCGCTCCTTATAGTTGAGCTGCGAGGTCTCGATTTTCATGGGAATTGTGCCCTGATCGCTTCCGCGCCAGGTGAGGGATACGTCATTGTGCAGATTGAGTTCGCCCGTGGTTGGATCATAATCGGCCCCGGTGGCTTGGCCATCGCCGCGATCGAAGACGAAGCTCGCCGGACGGTCTGTGTAAGCCTTGCCGGTCTTGCTCTCGACGCGAACGCCAGACGACTTGATCACCATCAACTGGCCAGTGGGCTTCTCGTCGGCAGGCATATTCATCGTAATCTCAACGTTCCCGTCCGAATACAGTGTGCCCTGACCGATATCAAACTCCGCCTTGGCGCACTTGACATGGTTGTACTGGTCGCCGTCTTTGTTGTAAATGTCGAGCGTTACACCGGTTAGCTCGTCTTTACCGTCCAATTCCTGAAAGTCGTCGGCGTGTAGAGTAATTACAGTCTTCTGGCTGGCGGTGTGGGTATAGGTCCAGCCATGGAAGGTGGCCGAAGTGCCGGGTTCGAGCGTCTTGGGCCTTAGCGGCGCGGTAGCTGCTTGCTCTTTGAGTCTTATGTAATACGTGCGTCCAACACCGTACAAGATAGCCACGAAGCTCAACAGGACCAGTGGCGCCGCACGTCGCATGAATACACATCCAGCATATCGACAAGCTCGGAGTACTGTCTATCAGGATTTCGGCCTACGCATTCTTTGTAAAATAATCAATAACATACAAAGAAATATTGTCACTCGTCCCGTTGGTCTGCTAAGATGTGCTGGGACGGGAAGCCGTGGCTGACCCGTCGTATTCCAATCCCTATGTTAGAGGAGGTTCCAAACAATTATGAACATCCGACCGCTCTATGACCGGATCGTGGTGAAACGGGTGGACGATAAGGAAGAAGCGAAAATCGGCGGTTTGTTTATTCCAGATTCCGCCAAAGAGAAGCCGCAAGAAGGTGAAGTGGTGGCCGTTGGAAAGGGCAAGCGCCTCGAAGATGGCAAGCTTGTTCCACTGGATGTGGAAAAAGGCAACCGCATTCTGTTCGGCAAATACTCCGGCAGCGAGATCCGCATTGATGGAGAAGAGTACATGATCATGCGTGAGGATGAGGTACTCGGAGTTCTGGAAGGCGCCCCAAAAAAAGCCAGTAAAGTGGCCTAGGCGCGAGTTTCTTAGAAAGGAGACATTTTCAATGGCAGCAAAACAGATTGTTTATAGCGAAAATTCCCGTCAAGCGATTCTGCGCGGCGTCAACCAGTTGGCTGACGCGGTGAAGGTCACGCTTGGCCCACGCGGGCGCAACGTCGTACTCGAGAAAAAGTTCGGCGGCCCCACCATAACAAAAGACGGCGTCACGGTCGCCAAAGAAGTTGAGCTGAAGGATCCGCTCGAAAATATGGGAGCGCAGATGGTGCGCGAGGTCGCTTCCAAGACCTCTGACACGGCCGGAGACGGCACCACCACCGCGACGATCCTGGCGCAATCCATCTTCCGCGAAGGCGTGAAGGCAGTTGCGGCAGGCGCCAATCCCATGGCCCTGAAGCGTGGTATTGAGAAGGCCGTCGAATTGGTGGTAGGCGAAGTAAAGAAATTTTCCAAGGATGTGAAGGACAACGAGACCATCGCGCAGGTGGGGACCATCTCGGCCAACGGCGATTCCGACATCGGCAACACCATCGCCGAAGCGATGAAGAAGGTCGGCAAGGACGGCGTCATCACAGTGGAAGAAAGCCGGACCATGAGCACCGAGCTGCAGACGGTGGATGGAATGCAGTTTGACCGCGGCTATCTCTCCCCCTACTTCATCACCGACCCCGACCGCATGGAGTGCGTCGTGGAGGATCCTTACATCCTGATCCACGAAAAGAAGATCAGCAACATGAAGGATCTGCTGCCTCTGCTCGAGCAGATCGCCCGCTCCGGCAAGCCGCTGCTGGTAATCGCCGAAGAAGTGGAAGGCGAAGCGCTGGCGACGTTGGTGGTCAACAAGCTGCGCGGTACCTTAAATGCCTGCGCGGTGAAGGCCCCAGGCTTCGGCGATCGCCGCAAGGCCATGCTCGAAGACATCGCAATCCTGACCGGTGGCAAGGCTCTGATGGAAGAGACCGGTATTAAGCTGGAAGGCGTTCGTCTGGAAGACCTCGGCCGCGCCAAGCGCGTCACGGTGGACAAAGATAACACCACGATCATCGACGGCGCGGGCACTCAGAAGACGATCGAGGGCCGCATTAAGCAGTTGCGCGCACAGATCGACGAGACCACTAGCGATTATGATCGCGAGAAGCTGCAAGAGCGCTTAGCCAAGCTGGCAGGCGGCGTTGCGGTGATCAAAGTCGGCGCTGCCACGGAGACCGAAATGAAAGAGAAGAAGGCTCGTGTAGAAGACGCACTGCATGCTACTCGCGCGGCGGTCGAAGAGGGCATCGTTCCGGGCGGTGGCGTGGCGCTGCTGCGCGCGGCGAAGGCGCTGGATGGAGTATCGGTTCAAGGTGACGAAAAGATCGGTGTCGATATCATCCGCCGGGCCGCTGAAGAGCCGGTACGGCAGATCGTCGGCAATGCCGGCTATGAAGGCGCAATCGTCATCGAGAAGATCCGCAGCAACGGCGATTCCAATTATGGTTTCAACGCGGCCTCCGCGCAGTACGAAGACCTGGTGAAATCTGGTGTCATCGATCCGACCAAGGTGACGCGTTCCGCGCTGCAGAATGCTTCTTCGATCGCGGCACTCATGCTGACTACTGAAGCCATGATCGCCGAGATCCCCGAGAAGAAGCCGGCACCGCCTCCCGGTGGCGGGCACGGTGGTCCTGAGATGGACTACTAAAGCGTTAAGCGCCCGGCCATCGCGCCTCTGGTCAGTGACATTCGAGGCGCAGTGGCGTTCGGCAAGTACTGAGGCTCGCCTTTCGGGACGGGCCTTTTTCTTTGGGTGATCTGTGAGAGCGTATACTGGCCAGAATGAGCGTAGACCTGAAGAAGATTCCAACGTTTGATGAATTACCGATACGCAAAGGCTTACCCGAGGATTGCGCGTGGGGTGTGTTTGGAGATGATGACAAGCTCGGGTGCCTGAATTTTTTAACCGCTGAGGGAGTAGTGGAAGCCGCGCGCCTGGTGCAGTCCGGAAAAGTGTTCCGATTGGACGCGCCGCTCGGATTTGCAAAGCCGCCGTTGTTCGGACGCGCCGCTCCAGAGCACACCATTGTTCCTCTGGGGCCTATGGCGAACGACGATATTTTGCGTTTCAACACGCAGGAAAGCAGCCAATGGGACGGCTTCTCGCATGTTGGACACATTCGACATGAGAGGTTCTACAACGGCGCGACGGCCACCGAGGTTAACGAGGGCAAGCTCAGCATTCACCACTGGAAGGACAAGTTTGTGGGGCGCGGACTGCTGATCGATGTCTACGGGTTTCGCAAAGCGCAGGGACAACCGATGAATCCGTTGGATCGGGAGGTTTACACGCTGGCGGAATTGAAGGCGGCTCTCGACCATCAAGGCAGCACGCTGAAGCCGGGCACGATCCTGTTGGTACGCACGGGTTGGATGGAGTCGTACGAGAAGGCGACAGCGGAAGAGAAGCGCGCCTTGGCGCCGATGGAAAAGCTGCGCTGCGCCGGCATTGAAGCCAGCCGTGAGATGGTGGCATGGCTGTGGAACAGCCGGGTAGCTGCGATCGGAACGGACTGCCCGGGTGTGGAGGCGTTTCCATTCGACCTCACAGACGAAGGTGCGCTACATTATCGCGCGCTGCCGCTTCTGGGACTATCGCTCGGTGAGTTATTCGTGCTGGCTCCGCTGGCCGAAGACTGCGCGCGGGATAGGCGCTACGAATTCATGCTGGTGTCTGCGCCGTTGAATGTGGAAGGCGGGATCGCATCGCCGCCGAACGCGGTGGCCATTAAATGACGCCGTGGCGATCAAGTGAAGGGCGCTCAGGCAAAATCGGGTTGGCCCTACTGCAATGATTCCACTTATCCCTGCCCAAGAAGCTGCTCATGACGCTCTGAAGTATGCACTGAGCGCTGGTGATCTGCTCCTTCTTAGTTCCGCCCCCGGACGGGGTCGCACCACCGTGCTTCGAAAGCTCCACGGCAAAACTGGCGGCGGATTCGTCACCGCAAAGGACTTCATCGAGACGTCCGGCATCCGGCATCCTCTGTCGCTGGAAGAAACGTTATATTCCGCAGTTCTCGATTCGCTCCGGCAGAATAAAACCGTTTACGTAGACGATGTCGATTTGATTCTGCATGCTACATCCAATAACGGCCGTTATCCCCGTGGAAATTATGTGGAGACGGCGCTACTCGAACTAAGCGAAGCGGCAGTGCGCGACGGTAAGAAATTGGTTCTATCGACTAATGGCGCTATGGCACAAGCCTTCGGAACGCGCAGCTTTGGCGTCTCCATCGGACGATTTTCGGCCGAAGATTATGCTGCATTGCTTGCGATCTTCGTCGGGCCAATAGCGAGCGATAACTTAGACGCAGACAAAATTTACCGCTTCGCGCCCAAACTGAACGCGCATCAGATTAAGGCCGCCTGCGATTGGCTGCGACCGAAGGGACCGTTTACCACGGATCAATATATCGAGTATCTGCGATCTCAGCGGCTGGCGAGCAACGTCGATTTGTGCGAAGTCCAGGAAGTTAGTCTCGACGATCTGGAGGGAGTGGACGATGTCGTGCGAAGCCTTGAAATACATATCGTGCTGCCGCTCAGCAACGACGCGCTCACAGCGGAATTAGGCTTGAAACCCAAGCGAGGCGTTCTGCTTTATGGACCGCCCGGTTCGGGGAAGACCACCGTAGGGCGCGCACTCGCGCATCGCTTGCGCGGTAAGTTCTTTCTTATCGACGGAACGTTTATCTCCGGCACCCACGATTTTTACCAGCGCATTCAGCAAGTATTCGGGGCGGCCAAGGATAATTCTCCTTCCGTCATCTTCATCGACGATGCAGACGCTATTTTTGAAGACGGGGAGGAGCGCGGCCTTTACCGCTACCTGCTTACGATGCTCGATGGGCTGGAAAGTGAAGGCACGGCGCGAGTGTGCGTCATGATGACGGCCATGAACCTGAACCATCTGCCGCCTGCGCTCGTGAGAAGCGGCCGAGTGGAGTTGTGGCTGGAGATGAAGCTCCCCGACGCAGCGGCGAGGGCTAAGATTTTCTTGGCTCAGGCGACTGGCCTGCCGAAGGAACTTGCAACGGTCAGCGTCGAACGTGTTATTGAGGCCACGGAAGGTTTCACGGGCGCCGACATGAAACGTCTGGTGGAAGACGCGAAGGGACTGTACGCGTTCGATCGGGCGGAGGGAGTTCCGATTCGAGAGGCTCATGAGTACTTCATCGAGGCCGCGGCAGCCGTGGGGAACAACAAAGCGAGATATCAACAGGCGGAGCTGGCGGCTCAGGCGCGGCCTCGGGCCACGGGTCCCAGTTTCTTCTTCGCTCATCCGGCAATGCCAAGCGAAGGCTAGTGGCGTCTAAATCGTTTCCAGTTCTTCTTCGAGCAACTGCTTCTGATACAAATCCGCGTAATAGCCGCCGGTTTGAATCAGCTGGGCATGAGTGCCTTGCTCAGCAACTTCGCCATGCTCGATGACGAAAATCCGGCTGGCATTCCGCACAGTGGAGACGCGATGCGAGATCAGGATCGTGGTACGGCCTTGCATCACATCGGCAAGACCTTGCAGAATGCGCTCCTCGGTAAGCGTGTCGACACTGGCGAGGGCGTCGTCGAGGATCAGGATCTTCGGATTGCGTAGAATTGCGCGCGCAATGGCGACCCGCTGCTTTTGGCCGCCCGACAGCGTAATGCCGCGTTCGCCGATGATGGTTTCGTAACCGCCCGGGAAGCTGGCGATATCGGGCGCGAGCCCAGCCAGCTCCGCGGCGCGCGCGATTTCGTCTTCGGCCGCATTGTCCACGCCCCAGGCAATGTTTTCGGCGAGCGTAGCGCTGAACAGGAACGTCTCCTGCGGCACGAATCCGATTTGACGGCGCAGCCATTCGGGGTCAAAATCGCGCAGGTCGATGCCATCGAGAAACACGGCTCCCCGAGTTGGATCCATGAGGCGGGGAATCAAGCTGACGAGGGTACTCTTGCCGCTGCCAGTATGGCCGACGATGGCGACCGTTGCGCCGGCCGGAATGTCGAGCGTAATGTCTCTTAGCGCGTAGCCGGCCGAATATTTTACTTCGACACCTTCGAACCGCAGGCACCCACTTACTTCGCTAAATTCCCGGTAGACATCGTATTCTTTAGAAACTCTTTTCTGAATACTGGGTTTCTGTTCAATCAGTTCCATGATCCGGCTCCACGAAGCTGTGCCACGCTGCATCAGATTTACCACCCACCCGAGCGCGATCATGGGCCAGATCAGCATGCCCATGTAGGTGTTGAACATGACGAAACTGCCGAGCGAGATGCGATGCGCGAGTAACTGATAGCCGCCGCCGAGCAGCACGATTGCAAAACCAATGCCGATGAGGGCCTGCAGTAATGGCATGAAGAGCGCGGATAATCTCGCCAGGCCGATGTTTTGCTCCACGTACTCCTGGTTCAACATCTCGAACTTGCGGATCTCGGCAATTTCCTGGGCGTAAGCGCGAATCACGCGCACGCCTGAAAGATTTTCCTGGACGCGGCTGCTGATGTCGGAAAACATTCCCTGAATGATTTCGAAACGAGCGTGGATACGCCGGCCGAAAAGGATCACAGCCACGCTGACCACTGGACACGGAATCAGGCACAGTAACGTAAGCCGCCAATCCACGTTCAACATCACGCCGATTAAGAAGAGCGCCGTGAAGAAAGTCTCGGTGAAGTACATGATGCCGGGGCCGAGCATCATGCGAACTGCGTTTAAATCGTTTGTTGCGCGCGCCGTGATATCGCCAGTCCGGTATTTGGCGTAGAAGTCCTGCGAGAGCGTGATGATGTGCGAGAACAGATCGTTGCGCAGATCGTACTCGATATCGCGAGAGAGGCCGATGAGAATGACGCGCATCCAGTACTGAAAGAGTCCCTTGATTACCGATAGCAACACAACGAGCGCGGCGAACTCAAAAACCAGTGAGAGGCGGAAGCCTTTCGTCAGCGAGTCGATGCCGCCACGGATCGCCAATGGCAGCGCCGCTTTCATGATGTCGTTCACCAGCAGAGCGCCCATTCCAAGGGCCATGCCGCGCCGGTATTTCCAGACATACGGCCAAGCGGATTTCAAGATTGCTGTGTTCTTCATTGGGGGATGGCGATTACATGCGCAGCCAGCTAGCGAAGGTTTTCACCCATTCCAGGAGAAAAGTTTTTCTTGCCTCTCTATTTTTCCACCATCCGTCCGGCGTGAAGTATTTGTCGGGAGCCGCGATCATGTGAATTTCGAGATTGCGAGCTTTGGCGCGGTAGATATTGCCGGCTCGACGCGTGTGATAATCGCTGGTTACGATATCGATGCGATGCACGTGCCATTTCGCCAAGGCGGCGAGGACGTCGTTGGCCTCATCGCGCGTGGATCGTGAATCATTTGGCAACGCGACGAAATACGATTCAGGATAGCCGTGGCGAACAGCAAAGGGAATGGCGAGGTCACTTTCATGCTGACCATATTCGCCAGAGGTCCCACTAACCAGCGCTTTCGGTGCGAACCCCTGCCTGACTAAGTCGCCTGCCTTAAGAATTCGATTGCCTGAGAAGTCGCCCGCGAGTACGACGATCATGTCCGCGGGCATAGGCGGTTGAGAGCGGACCAAAAAACGGCCCAGAGCAGTTAGCCAGAGTTGAGAGGTTGCAAGAACGAGCAGCGCTACTACGACGGCCGCAGCAAACCATCTCGCCGGATGGGGGCGTTTAGAGTACTTAGGACGCGCGCTACTTGTCCTCAGAGGAAGTCTTCTGATCCAGATGTCCCACCGACTTCAGCCTCTGGAACATTCGCTCCACTTCGGCTTCGTCATCGGCAAGCAGCAAAGGATAACGAGGAGGCGGCAATTGTTTTTTTGCAACCGCGCTGACGCTAGCTTCACCCCAAAATTGGCGATAGGGCACGCCATCGATCAAAGCTTCACGGGCATGGCGCCGTAAACTGCGGAGCAAACCGCTGGAGGAATTCGGATCGCCGGGGTACACCAACAGGATGCGGGTCTTGTCGGCCAAAGTGAGCCGTACCATCAGAGGAAGATTGGCGCTGCGGTCTAACCGCCGGATATGACGCCACGGGATGGCGTGATGTCCAATCTTTACGTGGTTCTCGTAGATCTCGACTGATGGCCTGGATGCGAGGTAAAGCACAAGCACGGCGCTCGCTAGAAAAAGGCCGGTGGCGATCCAACCGAGCGGCCAAACAAGCGAGAACCAAAATGACAAACCGGTGAATGCGAGGGCGATCAAACCAGCCCAAAAGAAGTAGCCCGGCACTCGATAACGGGTGATTGGCGCTGGCACTCTTTCAGCCTACTCCGGCGCGTG
>Ga0213875_10001436_pt1 | contig 15444 bp, 12 predicted proteins | sample BarmaccomBMRX_R8_FD_160105 | JGI IMG/M metagenome (GOLD analysis project Ga0213875, IMG submission 160105) | Root-associated microbial communities from Barbacenia macrantha in rupestrian grasslands, the National Park of Serra do Cipo, Brazil - RX_R8 | ecosystem: Host-associated > Plants > Roots... | reverse complement strand
GCAGATGGCTCCCCCATATCCAGGGCCTGAACCATCGACCGGTGCGGCATCTGCATCGTGAATCGCACCACCGGAGACTCTGCTTGCGGGCCGATTAACGCCGCAGTCGGGAACCGACTGCAGCGATCGGACCGCTAGCGCATGCGCGTCGCTGTCCTCGGCGCCGGCGCGATCGCTTTCGGCAACGCCGCCCTGCTGTGCCGGAACGGTCATGACCCGATCCTCTGGTCGCCCTCCGGCAGGCGCACGGCGGCACTGGCGTCCGGCGCTCCGCTGGAGGCCGAAGGCGCGGTGGCCGGCCGCTTCCATCCGCGTGTCGCGCGCGATTGCGCCGAGGCGCTGGCCGATGCCGAGGCGGTGCTCGTGGCACTCCCCGGCAATGGCCATCGCCTGGTCATGGACGCCGCGGCGCCGCATCTGCACCCCGGGCAGGTGGTGCTGATCAGCTCGCATATGTCATTGAGCGCGCTCTATCTCGCGGGCTTGCTGGCGCCGCGCGGCGTGGCGGTGCCGATCGTTGGCTGGGGCACCACGGTGACCACCGGCCGCCAGCCCGGCCCGACGCAGGCGCGGGTCTCCAACATCCGGGCCAAGGTGGACATCGCGACCTTGCCGACGAGTGCCGCAGCGCAAGGCCTGGCGGTGTGCGAGGCGTTGTTCGGCAAGCGCTTCGTGCCGCGCGCCGACCTGCTCGCCGTGTCGCTCAGCAACCTCAACCCGCAGAACCACCTGGCGATGGCGCTGTGCAATTTCACCCGCATCGAGCGCGGCGAGAGCTGGGCGAACTGGAGCGGCGCCACCGAGGCGGTCGGGCGGCTGATGACGGCGCTGGACGCGGAGCGGCTGGCCGTCGCCGCCGCATTCGGCTACGAGGTCCGCACCATCACCGAGCACTTCACCCTGTCGTTCGGCGTAACACCGGGCACCGTGGGCGAGATGGCGCAGCAGATCCTGCAGCGCGATACCGGCCTCGGCCCGGCGACGCCGGAGACCCGCTACATCACCGAGGATGTCCCGTTCGGCCTGGTGCCGACCGTCAGGCTCGCGGGAATTGCAGGTGTGCCGGTGCCGCTGCACGCCGGCGGCGTGGCGATTTTCTCCGCGCTTTACGGGCGCGATTTCGCGGCAGAGAATGACATCCTGCCGGCGCTGGGGTTGGACGCGTTGTCCATTGACGGGCTGCGCGCGAAAGCAGAAGGCGTTTCTTAAGTAAAGGGGTCTGGGGCCGACGGGCCCCAGCGGGGTCCCATACTTCAGCGTGGGGGGCAGAGCCCCTCGCCTTACTTTTTCTGATCAGGAGCCAGCATGGCGGCACCTCGCGACGAAGAGAGCCGCCAGGGCTTCAGCGAGCAGGACATCGAGGACATCGAAGAGCGCTCGCGGCTGCGCGCGCCGATGATCTACGAAATCGTGCGGCGCGAAGGCGAGCAGGAGCTGCAGCGCCCGGCCACGTCGCTCTGGTGGTCAGGGCTCGCCGCCGGCCTGTCCATCAGCTTCTCCCTGCTCGCCCAGGCGATCCTGCAGCTGAACCTGCCCGAGGCACAGTGGCGACCCCTGGTCACCGGCTTGGGCTACTGCGTCGGTTTCCTGCTCGTGGTGCTGGCGCGCCAGCAACTCTTCACCGAGAACACCATCACGGTCGTACTCCCCCTCGCCGCCGAGCTGACCATCGCGAACCTGGGGCGCGTGGCGCGCATGTGGGGCATCGTCCTGGCGGCCAACATGGCGGGCACGCTGTTCGCCGCCCTGTTCTGCAGCTTCACTCCGGTGCTGACCGCGGAGTTGCGCGGCGCCATGCTCGAAATCAGCCGCCACATGATGGAGAACGGCTGGATGGTCATGTTCTTCCGGGGCATCTCGGCGGGGTTCCTGATTGCCGCCATGGTCTGGCTGCTGCCCAGCGCCGAGGGTGCGCAATTCCACGTGGTGACGCTGATGACCTATCTCATCGCGATCGGCGGCTTCACCCATATCGTCGCCGGCAGCGTCGAGGCGTTCATGCTCGTCGTCAACGGCCAGCTCGGCCTCTGGCACATGATCATCGGCTTCGCCGTTCCGGTGCTGCTCGGCAACGTCATCGGCGGTACCGCGCTGTTCGCCCTCATCTCCTACGCCCAGGTCGCCAAGGAGGTGTGACCCGGCGCCCCCGCTCAGTTGAAGAACCGCTCCGGCCGGAAGCTCGCCAGCTCCGGGCGCTGCTTCCCGTGCGCAATCTCGTCGGCGACCGCCTTGCCGAGGAACGGCGACAAGGTGACGCCGCTATGGGTGATGGCGAGGTAGTATCCCTCGATGCGCGGCACCGGCCCGACGGCAGATAGCCCGTCGCGCGGGATCGGCCGCTGCGTCACCCGCGCCGCCTCCGGCTCCACCGGCCCGATGCCGGGGAAGATCGAGATGGCGCGCTGCACCAGCTCGCGCGCTTCGGGCATCCCCGCGCCGGGCGTGGTGTCGGGCGCCACCTTCGCGTCGATCTCATTCACGTGCAGCATCAGCCGTCCGGCCCCGTCGGGGCGCATGTCGCAGATCGGATTGCCGAGCACGTGGGAGAGCGAGCAGGCGACCGGCGGGGTGAAGACGAGCAGCCCGACGGTCGGCGCCAGCGGGATGTGCAGGCCGCTGTCGAGCACCGCGTCGTTGGCCCAGCGCCCGGCGCAGTTCACCACCATGTCCGCTCCGAAGCGGCGGCCGTCCTCCGCCTTCACGCCGACCACGCGTGCGCCCTGCGTCTCCACCTCGCGCACGCGCACGCCGAGCTCCAGTTTCGCGCCGTGGCGCCGGGCGGCGCTGACCATCGCATGGGCGTACACCACCGGATCGAGCCAGCCATCGTCAGCCATGTAGGCGACCGCCGCGTCGCCGATCACCGCGAGGTCGAGATCGGGCTCGAGCTCGGCTACTTGCGCGGGGGAAATCCATTCGGCGGCGTAGCCCCAGGACCGCAGCCGCTCGACATTTTCCTTGTGCGCGGCCTGATCGGCTTCCGCCTCCCATTCGATGCGCCCGCCGCCGTGCCACCACGGCGTGCCGCCGAACTCCTCGGCCAGCGCCGCATGGGCGCGCATCCCCGCGACGTTCAGGTCATGATAGGGGCGCGGCAGCTTGTGATTGGAATTGGTCCAGGCGAAGCTGATGCCGGAGGTGCCGCCGCCGACGCGGACGGCCTCGAGGATCGTCACGTCCTCGCCGGCCTGCGCCAGGCGGAAGGCGACCGAGGCGCCCATTACGCCTGCTCCGATCACGATGATCTTCGCCATGTCAGAGGTCTCCTTCAACGTGGATTGTGGCAGGCGAGCAGGCGCCCGTCTGCAGCTTGCTCCAGCGGCGGATCGATCTCGCGGCAGCGCGGCAACGCCGCCGGGCAGCGCGGATGGAAGCGGCAGCCCGGCGGGATGTTCATGGCACTCGGCAGTTCGCCGCCCAGCGCGGCGCCGGTCGGCGCATCCGGGTCCGGCACCGGGATCGCCGCCAGCAGGGCGTGCGTGTAGTGGTGCATGGGATGGGCGAACAGCGCATCCACCTCGGCGATCTCGACGATGCGGCCGAGATACATCACCGCCACGCGATGGCTGACATAGCGCACCGAGCTGAGATCATGGGAAATGTAGAGATAGGCCAGGCCGAGCCGATCCTGCAGCCCGGCGAGCAGGTTAAGGATCTGCGCGCGCACCGACACGTCGAGCGAGGAGACCGGCTCGTCGCAGATCAGGAAGCGCGGCTCGACGGCGAGCGCGCGCGCGATGCCGACGCGCTGGCGCTGGCCGCCGCTGAACTCGTGGGGATAGCGCCAGGCGTGACCCTCTTCCAGCCCGACCAGCTCCAGCAGCTCGACGAGCCGTGCCTCCCAGGCGGCGCGGGGCACGTGGGCGTGCACGCGCAACGGCTCCAGGATGATCTGCGCCACTGTCCAGCGCGGGTTGAGCGAGAGATAGGGGTCCTGAAACACGTACTGCATGCGCCGGCGGATCTGCAGCATCTCCTCGCGCGTGCCGCCGCGGAGCAGCGCGCTGACCGGGCTGCCGTCGAGAAAGACCTCGCCGGCGGTCGGCTCGATCAGGTTCAGCATGCAGCGCGCCGTGGTGGTCTTGCCGCAGCCGCTCTCGCCGACCAGCCCCAGGGTCTCGCCGCTCTGCACGGTGAAGCCGACCCCATCCACCGCGCGCACCTCGCCGATCGTCTGCCGCCGGAACAGCCGGCGCCGCCGCACGGGATAGCGCTTCTCCAGCCGCTCCACGCGAACCAGCGGCGTCATGCCGCAACCGGAATGGAGGCGCTGCCGCGGCGGATGCAGCTCACGACATGGCCAGGGGCGACCGGTGTGGCCAGCGGCAGCACCCGGCTGCATTCGGCGATCGCCTCCGGGCAGCGCGGGTGGAAGCGGCAGCCGGCGGGCGGATGGGTCATGTCGGGCAGGCGGCCGCCGATCACCGGCAGCGTCTCGCGCCGCCCCCGGTCATAGGCACGGTCGGCGCGCGGCACGCTTTCCAGCAGCGCGATCGTGTAGGGATGCAGCGGCGCGCGGAAGATGGTGCGCGCATCGGCGGTCTCGCAGACCCGTCCCGCATACATCACGGTGATGCGGTCCGCCATGCGCGCCACCACACCCATGTCGTGGGTGACCAGCAGCATCGCGGTGTGCAGGCGCTCCTTCAGCGAGCGCAGCAGGTCGAGGATCTGCGCCTGGATGGTCACGTCCAGATTGGTCGTCGGCTCGTCCGCCAGAATCAGCCACGGATCGCAGAGCAGCGCACGGGCGATGCAGACGCGCTGCTTCATGCCGCCGCTCAGCTCGTGCGGAAACTGGCGCAGCCGGGCGCCGGGATCGGCGATGCCGACGAGGCCGAGCAGGTCGGCGACGCGCGCCTCGGCGTCGGCGCGGCCGAGCCGCTCGTGCCAGGCGACGATCTCGCCGAGCTGGCGGCCGATGGTCAGCAGCGGGTTGAGCGAATAGGCCGGGTTCTGGAACACCATGGCCATGCGCCGGCCGCGCAGCGCCGCCATCTCCGGCTCCGAAAGCGCGAGCAGGTCCTGTCCGTCGAAACCGATGCGCCCGCCGACGATGCGGCCGGGCCGCGGCACCAGGCGCAGCAGCCCCAGGCTGGACATCGTCTTGCCGCTGCCGGATTCGCCCACCAGGCCCAGCGTCTGGTTGCGGCCGATGGCGAAATCCACGCCGTCCACCGGGCGGACCTTGCGGCTCGGGGTCTGGAACTCGATGCTCAGCGCTTCGACATCCAGCAGCGGCGCGGTCACTGCCGCAGCCTCGGATTGAACGCGTCAGAGAGCCCGTCGGCGAGCAGGTTGAAGCCCAGCACCGTGATGAAGATCGCCGCACCGGGAGCCAGCGAAGCCCATGGCGCCACCTTCAAGGTCTCGTAGTTGAAATACAGCAGCTGGCCCCAGCTCACCGCGTTCGGATCGCCGAAGCCGAGAAAGCTGATCATCGCCTCCGACAGGATCGCCGCGCCGACCCCGAGCGCCACCACGACGATTATCGAGGGCAGCGCATTGGGCAGGATGTGGCGCAGCAGGATGTCGCGCCGCCGGGCGCCGATGCAGCGTGCGGCCTCGACGAATTCGAGCTGGCGCAGCCGCAGGAATTCGGCGCGGGTCAGGCGGGCGATCGGCGGCCAGCCGAACACGCCGAGCAGGACGATGATGGTGCCGAGATTGAGATGCGGCACGCTCTCGAGCCAGGTGCCGACGACGATGATGCCGAACAGCCGCACCACCGACAGGATCACCAGGAAGACCGGGATCACCAGGAAGAACTCGGTGAAGCGCATCAGCAGCTCGTCGGCGAGCCCGCCGGCATAGCCGCTGATGCCGCCGATCGTCACGCCGATGAGCGAGGCGATCAGCATCGCGCCGACGCCCACGGTCAGCGCGGTGGGCGCGCCATAGACGATGCGGCTGGCGATGTCGTAGCCGAGCCGGTCGGTGCCCATGATGTGCGACCAGGCCGGGGGCGCGCTGGCGCCGAAGCTCATCATGGCGGACTGGTCGTCCGGATTGTACGGCGCCAGCAGCGGGCAGAACACGGCGACCAGCACGACCAGCGCCACGAGCGTGAGGCCGAGCATGCCGGTGCGGTTGCGGCGCAGCCGCCGCCAGCCCTGGCGCCAGACGCCGGGCCGGCGCGGCGCGCGTATCCTGGACCGGGCGGGAAGGCTCGTGTCCATCCTCAATCCAGCCGGATCCGCGGATCGATCAGCACGTAGGCGATGTCGGTCGCCAGCGTCGCCAGCACCAGCATCGCGGCGATAACCACGCTCTCCCCCATGATGACGGGATAGTCGAGCTGCTGGATGGCGTTGATATAAAGGAAGCCGAGGCCCGGCCAGGTGAACACCGTCTCGGTGACCGGCGCGGTCGCCAGCATCAGGCCGAACAGGATGCCGAGATAGGTCAGCACGGGGATGATGGCATTGCGGAGCGCGTGACCGAAGATGATCCGCCGCTCCGGCAGGCCGCTGGCGCGCGCCGCCATGATGTAGTCATGGCGCAGCACCTCCACCATGTTGGCGCGCAGCAGCAAGGTTAGGGTGGCGGTGTTGAAGAAGGTGAGCATCGCAACGGGCAGCACCATGTGCCACAGCCCGTCGGCGAGCGAACTGTGCAGCAGCAGGGTGCGGGTGGAATAGGCGCCATAGCTGGGGAAGATGCCGAGCCAGTAGGCGAACACCAGGATCAGCAGGACGCCCATCAGGAACGCGGGCAGCGACTGTCCGAGCAATGCTGTCGACATCACGCCGAAATCCAGCCGTGAACCCTGCCGGCGCGAGGCGATGGTGGCGATCAGGATGGCGAGGCCGAGCGCGAGCAGGATGGCGGGAATCTGGATCTTCAGCGTCTCGAAGCCCCAGATCGCCAGCATCTGCGCGACCGGCTGGTTGTAGGTGATGCTGCTGCCGAAATCGAGGCGCGCCAGGTTCCACAGCCACAGCAGGTAACGCAGCCAGGCCGGCTGATCCAGATGGTAGTAGCGAGTCAGCTCGGCAACCGAATCTTCCGTGGCATTCGGCTGGCTGGCGGCCAGCATCGCCACCGGATTGCCGATGGCATTGACCAGGAAGAAGATGATCGCGCTGACGCCCACGATCAGCACGACCGCGAACATCAGCCGCCGCAGGATGAAGCGCAGGATGCCCATCGGGGTGGACGTTAGGGCAGAGCAGGAAGCAAGGCGAGGGGCTCCGGACCCCATGGCTTGCTTCTTGACACCATTCCCCGCGAGTGGTCGGCTTGGACGCCCCCGAGAGGAACGCAGCATGCCGGTACACCCGAGCCGTCGTGATCTCCTGAAGGCGGCCGGGGCGGCGGGTGCGCTTGCGGCGCCGGCGATCCGGCGAGCCCGCGCGGCGGGACCGTTCTTCAAGCTCTATTTCATGATCCCCAACAATCAGCCGGCGCGCATGGCCTGGGGCACGCTCGCGGCGCGGCAGATGACCCTGCTCGGCATCGACGTGGTGCCGAGCTACGTGCCGTTCCCGGCGATCTATCCGCGCCGCAACAAGGGGGACGGCAAGACCTATGTCGACGGCGGCTGGGACGCCTATCTCGAGCGCTACTACTACGAATCGATCAAGCCGCTGCCGAACACGCTGTTTTCCAGCAAGGCGATACCGCCGGGCGGCCTGAACTACTACTACGTCGCGGACCCGGTGATCGACCGCACCGTGGCGGAGTACGCCGCCACCACGGATACGGCGCAGCAGATGACGTCGATCCACGATTTCGAGAAGCGGTGGATCGAGATCGAGCCGCTGACCATCCTCTTCTACCCGGAGGACGTGATCGCGGTTAATCCGAAGCTGAGCGGCTTCGACTCCACCACCTTCCAGCCGGTATTCTATCCGCGGCCCGAGAACTGGACGATCGAAGGAGCCGGGGCCGACGCCAGCGCCACCTTCGCGTGCTGGCCGGAGCCGGATTCCGCGCTGCCGATGTACACCGAGGGCTACCAGGACTCCAACGTTTCCGGGCCGGTCTATGACCGCCTCCTGGAATACGACAGCTGGGAGAAGAAGAGTCTGGTGCCGGCGCTGGCGGAGACGGTGACCTCGTCAGCAGACGGCAAGCGGTGGGTGATCACGCTGCGCCAGGACGTGCTCTGGCACAGCGGCGAGAAACTCACGGCCCAGGACGTGAAATTCACCTGGGACACCATTCTCAACCCGGCCTACGCGAGCGAATTCCGCTCGAACCTGCAGGAGGTGTTCGGCGGCTCCGGCGCCTACCAGGTCACCGGTCCGAACGAGATCACCGTGACCTTGCCCGCCTATTCCATGCTGTTCCGGGAATTCGTGCTGGGCGCCGTCGCCATCATGCCGCAGCACGCCTATCAGGACATCAAGCCCGAGCAGATGCGTGGCCACGTCGTCAACACCTGGCGCGGTTCATTCACCGTGAAGACGGCGGCGGGCAGCTATACCGCGCATGGCGGGATCGGCACCGGCCCGTGGATCGCCGCCGGCTTCGACCCCTCGCGCAAAGCCTTCAAATACGTGCGGAATCCGAAATACTGGCGGCCGACTACCGGCAACGTGCAGACCTACTACCACGTCAACATCCAGGGCACCGATGCGGTGCTCAGCGCGCTGAAGTCGGGGGACATCGACGCGCACGACCCGATGTACGACATCGGCACGCTGGCCAGCACGATCGACCCGTCCTGGGGCAAGGTGCTGCGCTTCGACAGCTACAAGTGGCAGCACATCTGCTACAACATGCGCCATCCCATATTCGGCACCGGCACCGAGACGCCGCTCGGCAAGCAGGACCCGTCGCGCGCCGCCGAGGCCGCCGCCTATATCCGCAAGGCGATCAGCTTCGCGACGCCGCGCGACCAGATCATCAAGCAGATGGCGGCCGGCTACGGCCAGCCCGGCACCGTGCCGATCCCGTGGTCGGCACCCGAATACGACCACGACGTGCTCAAGCCGCTTCCTTTCGACATGGACCTGGCGCGGCAGTTCATGGCGAAGGCGGGATACGGCTAGGCCTTGAGGCGCGCGTTCGCCGGGTCGTAGAGCGGCTCGACCCCGACCGTCGCGCGGCGGCGCTCGCCGAAGATTTCGACCTCCAGCGCGCGTCCGGGACTTGCCAGGTCGGCGCGGATATAGGCCAGCGCGATCGATCGTTCGAGCCGATGCCCATAGCCGCCGGACGTCACCAGCCCGACACGCTTGCCGTTGTCGAACACGCTTGAGAAAGCCGGGGCGTCGGCATCCGTCGCGTCCACCAGCAGCGGCACCAGGCGTTCGCGGATGCCTTGCCGCTGCTCCGTCAGCAACGCGCTCCGGCCCGGAAAATCCGGCTTCTCCAGCTTGACGAAGCGGTTGAGGCCCGCCGCCCAGGCTGACCATTCCGTGCTGAGATCCTGTTTCCAGGAGCGGTAGCACTTCTCCAGGCGCAGCGAGTCGATGGCGTAGAGGCCGAAATCGCGGATGTCGTAGGCGCGTCCCGCCTCATGGAGCATTTCGTAGACCGCGACGAGGTTCTCCATGGGCACGTGCAATTCCCAGCCGAGCTCGCCGACGTAGTTCACGCGCAGCGCCGTCACCTCGATCGCGCCCACCGTGATGCGTCGCCAGGACAGCCAGGGGAAAGCGTCGTTGCCGAGATCGGCTCGCGTCAGCGTCGACAGCAGGTCGCGCGACCGGGGGCCGGCAAGGACGAGGGTGCTGGTGTGCGCGGATGTATTGCGCAGCTCGATGCCTGAGGGGAGGCTGGCGCGCAGGCGATCCTCGTCATGCCACTCGCCGGCGCTGGCGCCGAGCAGCCAGAAATAATCCTCGCCGAGCCGCGTCACCGTCATCTCCGACAGCACGCCGCCCTTCCCGGTCAGCACATAGGCAAGAGCGATCCTGCCGACCCGCGGCAGCGCGCCGGCGATCAGCCCGTCGAGCCACGCGGCGGCGCCGCGGCCGCGCAGCTCGAAGCGGGAAAACCCCGGCAGATCGGCGACGCCGACGCGCTCGGCGACGGCACGGCATTCCTCGGCGACCGCTGCAAACCAGGCCGGGCGACGGAGTGTCGGCTGCGAGTCCACTTCATGCATGTCGCGAGGGAACCAGGTCGCGCGTTCCCATCCGTTGCGCGGGCCGAACAGCGCCGCCTTGGCGCGCAGCAGAGGATAGAGCGGAGACGTCCTGACCGGTCGTCCGGCCGGACGTTCCTCGAACGGGAAGCCGATGGCATATTCGTTCTGATAGAGCTCGATGGCCTTGGCGACGACATAGGGGCGGGTCACGAAGCCGGTGTAGCGGCGCGGGTCGCATGACCAGAGATCCCATTCGGGCTCACCCTCGACGATCCACTCGGCGATGGTCTTGCCGGCGCCGCCGGCCTGCACGATGCCGAAGGAAAACACGCAGCACTCGAAGAAATTGCGCAGACCGGGCGCCGGACCGATCAGCGGATTGCCGTCCGGCGTGTAGGGAATCGGCCCGTTGATCACCTTCTTTATGCCCACCGATCCGAGTATCGGGACGCGCGCGCACGCACTTTCGATCTGTGGCTGCAGGCGTTCGAGATCGTCGGGGAAGAGCTGGAACGAGAAGTCTGCCGGCTTGCCGCCGGTCCAGTGCGGCGTCGCCTGCCACTCGTATGGGCCGAGCAGGAGGCCGTGCCGCTCCTGCCGGAGGTAATAGCTGTCGTCGGGATCGCGCAGGATCGGCAGCTTGCCCGGCCGGGCGACGAGTTCGGGGATGTCCTCGGTGACGAGATACTGGTGCGACAGCGCCACGTTCGGCACGTCGCGGCCGACCATGACGCCGATCTCGTCGGCACGGTAGCCGGCGGCGTTGACGACGATCTCGGCGGTGACCGTGCCTTGCCGCGTGTCGATCCGCCACTGCCCGTCCGGCAGCTGCGCCAATCCGAGCACCGGGCAGAAGCGGATGATGCGGGCGCCGAGATCGCGTGCCGCCTTGGCGAAGGCCTGGGTCAGCTGCGCCGGATCGATGTCGCCGTCGAGCGGGTCGCATTGCGCGCCGAGCAGATCGTGCAGTGCGACGAACGGGTATCTTTCCTGGAGTTCGCTCGGGGTGAGCATCGCGAACTCGATGCCCTGGTGGCGTGCCATGGCGGTGATGTGGCGGAGTTCGTCGAGCCGCTCCGTGGTGTGCGCGAGGCGCACCGCGCCGGTGATGGTGTAGGTGATGGGATAGCCGGCCTCCTCGCCGAGGCGCGCGTAGAGCGCCGTCGAATAGCGCTGGAGTTTCATCAGCCCCCAGCTGCCGGAGAAATTCGGACAGTTGCCGGCGGCGTGCCAGGTCGAGCCGGAGGTCAGCTCGTCCTTCTCGAGGAGAATCGTATCCGTCCAGCCGAGCTTTGCCAGGTGGTAGAGCGCGCTGCAGCCGACAGCGCCGCCGCCGATGATGGCGACGCGGGCGTGGCTAGGAAGCAAGCAAGGCGAGGGGCTCTGCCCCTCGACCCCGCCAAAGGCGGAGCCTTTGGAATCCGTTACTTAAGTGATGGGGTCTGGGGGCCGCTGCCCCCAGCGGGTCCCATGCTTCAGCGGTTGGGGCAGAGCCCTCGCCTTGCTTCCTTCTCATCCCCTGACTCGCGCCGATGTCGGATCGTAGAGCGCACCAACGGTGGCCCTCGCCGCGATGCGTTCTCCCGCGATCTCGATCTCATATCGCCCCTCGATGCTCTTGTCCTCCACATACCCAAGTCCGATCGGCTTGCCGATGGTGTGGCCGAACATGCCGGATGTGATCCGTCCGACCAGCGTCCCGTCGCGCCAGATCGGCTCGTTCCCGTAGAGCAGGCGGCCTTCATTTTCCAAGGCGAAGGTAAGGAGGCGGCGCTTGATGCCGGAGGCCTTCTGCCGCAGCACTGCCTCGCGCCCGATGAACGGACGGGACTTGCCGAGCGCCACGGCGAAGCCAAGTCCCGCCTCCAGCGGCGTGTCCTGATCGGTGATGTCGTGGCCCCAGTGGCGATACGCCTTCTCGATGCGCAGCGAATCCAGCGCGTGATGACCGGCGAGGCGCAAGCCGAGCGGCGTGCCCTCCTCGATCAACGCATCGAACACGCCGGCGGCAAATTCGGTGGGAATGTAGAGTTCCCAGCCCAGCTCGCCGACATAGGTGATACGGGTGGCGCGGACTCGCGCATAGGCGAGGTCGATCTCGCGGGATGTGGCGAAGGGAAAGGCTGCGTTCGACAGATCCTCGTCGGTGAGCCGCGTCAGCAGCTCGCGCGAGCGTGGGCCCATGACGCCGAGCACCGCGTAGGCGGAGGTTGCGTCGAACACGGTCGCGCGGGCGTCCTCGGGAATGTGCCGGCGCAGCCAGCTGAGGTCGCGTGTCTGGCTCGCTGCGCTGGTCACCACGAGGAAGCGGTCCTCGGTTTCGCGCGTGACCGTCAGGTCGGCTTCGATGCCGCCCCGCTCGTTGAGCCACTGGGTGTAGACGACGCGCTGCGGCGGGACTGCCAAGTCGTTGGCGCAGATCCGGTCGATGACGGCTTCGGCGTCCGGCCCCTCCAGGATGAACTTCCCGAACGAGGTCTGGTCGAACAGTCCGACCGCCTCGCGCACGGCCGCGTGCTCGGCGGCGGAGTGGTCGAACCAGTTCTGCCGGCCGTAGCTGTAGCGGTATTCCGGCGCGACCCCGGCCGGCGCGTACCAGTTCGCGCGCTCCCATCCCGCGACTTCGCCGAAGCAGGCGCCACGCGCGGCGAGGCGGTCGTGCAGCGGCGATTGCCGAACGCCGCGCGAGGTCGCCACCTGCCGGAACGGCCAGTGCATGTCATAGAGCAGGCCGAGCGTCTCGACGGTGCGGTCACGCAGATAGCGGCGGTTGCGCTGGAACGGCATGCAGCGCCGGATATCGACATCCCACAGATCCATCGGCGGGTGACCGTCGAGGATCCAGTCGGCGAGCACTTTTCCGGCGCCGCCGGAGGACTGGATGCCGATCGAATTGAAGCCCGCCGCCACGAAGAAATTGCGCAGCTCCGGCGCCTCGCCGAGCAGGTAGCGATCATCGGGGGTGAAGCTCTCGGGACCGTTGAAGAAGAGCTGGATGCCGGTGTCGGCCAGCGCCGGCACGCGATGCATCGCGCGTTCGAGCTCCGGCGCGATGTGCTCGACATCGGCGGGGAGCTGGTCGAAACAGAAGCTCTCGGGGATGCCCGCCATTCCCCATGGTTTCGCCGCCGCCTCGAACCAGCCGACCAGCAGCTTGCCCGCTTCGTCCTTGAAATAGGCACGGCTGTCGGGATCGCGCAGCACCGGCAGGGCGGAAGGCAGTGCAGCGATCGGCTCGGTGACGACGTAGAAATGCTCGGCCGCGTGCAGCGGCACGGCGACGCCGCAGGACGCCGCGAGATCGCGCGCCCACATACCGGCGCAATTCACCACGATCTCCGCAGCGATTTCGCCGAGCGGCGTGACCACCCCGCTGACGGCGCCGTTCCGGCGCAGGATCGCATTTACCGGTATGCCCTCGAGGATGCGGCCGCCGCGCTGCCTGGCACCCTTTGCCAGGGCCTGGGTGGTGTCGACCGGGTTGGTCTGTCCGTCCTTCGGCAGGAACACGGCGCCGAGCAGATCGCGCGTCTGCAGCAGCGGATGGAGCCGGCCCGCCTCCTCCGGCGTGAGCACCTCGGCTTCGAGGCCGAAGCAGCGCGCCATGGAGGCGCCGCGCTTCAGTTCCTCGAAGCGCTCCGGCCGGCTCGCCACAGCCAGCGAGCCAACCTGCCGGAAGCCGGTGGCCTGCCCGGTTTCCGCCTCGAGCGAGCCGAACAGGCCGGCGGTGTACTGCGCGAGCCGCGTCAGGTTGTGGGTGGCGCGAAGCTGCCCGACCAGGCCGGCGGCGTGCCACGTCGTGCCGCAGGTGAGCTGGCGGCGCTCGAGCAGGACGAAATCGGTGCAGCCCCGGCGAGCCAGGTGATAGGCGAGGCTGCAGCCGACGATCCCGCCGCCGATGATGACGATCCGGGCCTGGGTCGGCAGTTCGCTCAACGATATCCCCCGAGACGCAGTATCCGATGCTTTCCCCGGATGTGAAGGGGCTTCATTGGCCTGGATCCCAGGTGATTCCGGTTGCGCCGATTTTGCTCTAGTTTCGGCGCATGCGGCTCCTCGCACTCGGCGTCCTGCTTCTCGCGGGTTTGGTCTGCTCAGGCGATGCCGGCGCCCAGGCGCCGCAGGTCAGCGTGCAGAATGCCTGGTCGCGCGCCACGCCGCCGCACGCCTCCACCGGCGTGATCTATCTCACCCTGACCAGCGCGAACGATGACCGGCTGATCGGCGCGTCCTCGCCGGTGGCGGAGCGTGCCGAACTGCACGAAACGACCATGGATGGCGGCATCATGCGCATGCGCCCGGTCGAAGGCGGCCTCGATCTGCCGGCCGGCAAGCCGGTGACGCTGGGTCCGGGCGGCGCCCACATCATGCTCACCGGGCTGAAAACCCCGCTGCGGCAGGGCCAGAGCGTGCCGGTGCACCTGATGTTCGCCCGCGCGGCGCCGGCAGACGTGCAGGCGAAGGTGCAGGCGATCGGCGCTACGGGTCCCGCCGCCCCCCGCTGACGCCTCAGTTCGTTACCAAGTTTCGCTTTCCCGCGCCGCGCTTTTCGCGCCAAATCCAACCCTGGGCTGAACGGAGGAGATCGTCGATGCACCGCATCCTGCTGCTCGGGATCCTCGCCCTGCCCGCCATGGCGGTCGCCCAGGCGCCGCCCGGCACGCGCCCGCCGGCGAACGCGCCGCACGCCTTCACCGACGCCCCGGTGCCCGGGGTGGATGCCCAGCGGGTATCGCCGGCCAATCGCGCCGGCGGCGCCCTGGATGCCGGACCGTTCAACTCCACGCCGTTCAGCTCATCCAGCTCGGCGGTCCTGACCGGGGACCAGCCGGCGCGCGCGCTCGGCGAGAGCCGGCCCGACCGCAGTCCGACGGCGGCGACCGTGGATCCGCAACACTGAGCCGGCTTACGTCGTCCGGAGGGCTCCCCCCTACTTCTCGTGAAACCCCGCCACCAGCTCGGCGATGAGCTGCGGGTCGGGCTGCTCCATGACCCGCCGCGCGAAGCGGGCGCAGGCAGCGAAGGAGACGCCGCGCAGCGCCTGCTTGACCCGCGGGATCGCCGCGGCATTCATGCTCAGGCTGCGCAGGCCGAGGCCGAGCAGCAGCGGCGTGAAACGCGGATTGCCGGCCATCTCGCCGCAGACCGAGACCGGCTTGCGCATGCGCAGCGCCGCCTCCGTGGCGAACTGCACGAGGCGCAGCACCGCCGGGTGTAGCGGATCATAGAGATGCGCGACGCTGCTCTCGCCGCGATCGACGGCCAGGGTGTACATGGTCAGGTCGTTGGTGCCGATGGCGAAGAAATCCGCCTCCAGCGCCAGCGCGTCGGCCGACAGCGCGGCGCCCGGCGTTTCGATCATGATGCCGAGCGGCGGCAGAGGCTCGGGCAGAGGCTCGCGG